>Ga0114931_10001464_pt1 | contig 30215 bp, 30 predicted proteins | sample 2SBtaG_FD_89579 | JGI IMG/M metagenome (GOLD analysis project Ga0114931, IMG submission 89579) | Deep subsurface microbial communities from Kolumbo volcano to uncover new lineages of life (NeLLi) - 2SBTROV14_V59a metaG | ecosystem: Environmental > Aquatic > Marine > Volcanic | place: Kolumbo... | reverse complement strand
TGGATGCCGGAGGGAAGGGATTCGTCCGCATGATCGAGGGTATCATGCGGTTCATCGACAATGAACCCACCCGGAGCCAGGTGGCATCCACGGCCCCCATCCCGGCCGCGGCGGCCCGGGCCCGGGTCGAGATCGACCGTGATTACCAGTACTGCACCGAGGTTCTCACGCGCGGGCCATCGGCCCCACCCACCACCGAGATCCGCGAACAGCTCCGGCCGCTCGGCGGATCGATTGTGGTCCTCTGTACCGGTGAGTTGCTCAAGGTTCATATCCACACCAACGATCCCGAACGCATCTTCACGCTGGCGCGGGCCTGGGGAACGATCGAACAGACCAAGGCCGATGACATGCGTCTCCAGCACGCGGCGTTGCACGAGGCCGAGGACGGGGGCACAGCCATCGTAGTGGACTCCACCGCCGATCTGTCCGACGAACTGGTGGACCGACACGGCATCGTGGTCATGCCTCTCCAGATTGTCGACCAGGGAACGGCGTTGCGTGACCGGATCGATATCCGGGGTGAGGATATCTACCACCGCATGCAGGAGGACGGCGCCGAATTCACGACGTCCCAACCCTCCCCGGCCGCGATGCTGGAGGCCATGCGCGACGCGCGGAGCGGGGCCCGTGACGTCTTATGCCTGACCGTGGCCGGAGTGCTGTCGGGCACGTATCGCAGCGCGTCGAACGTCGCCGCATCCGGGACGGTGGACCGGGTCACCGTGTTCGACTCCCGGACCGTGTCGATCGGGCTCGGGATGCTCGCCCTCCGGGCCCGGGATCTGGCCGATCACGGCTGGTCGATCGAGGAGATCGTGCGCGATCTCGAGCGCACCCAGGCCCGCTCGGGGGTCCTGCTGACGGTGGACCGTCTGGAATACCTGGTGAAGTCGGGACGCGTGGGTCGGGCCCGCGGCTGGTTGGGACAGATCCTCGACGTGAAGCCGATCCTTGAGCTGACCGAGGAGGGTGAGGTGGCGCCCGTCGACCGGGTCCGGGGCCGGGCTCGACTGGTGGAACGCGTGACCCAACTGTTGATCGAACGTGTCACCCCACGGCCACCGCATTTGCGCATCGGCATCGTCCACGCCGGTTTTCCCGACATCGTCGATGTGTTGCGTACCCGGATCGAAGGGACCCTGCATCCCGACGAGTGGTATACCGGCAGTGTGACCGCCGCCATTGGCATCCATGTGGGACCGGGAGCGTGGGGCGTGTTCTACCAGGGCGAGGATCGTCCCGCCGCTCCCCCAACCTGATCTTATGACTCACCACGACCCGTACTGGACTACCGATCTGCGCGCCGCCTTCGAAGCCCTGGAGAGTACCAAAGCCACCGACATCGTGGCCCTCGATCTCCGGCGGCTGAGCGATGCGACCGATTACTTCCTGGTGGCGTCCGGCACCTCGGACACCCACGTCCGCGCCCTGGCCGAGCACGTGATGGAGGCCATGCGGACCCAGGACCGAAAGCCGCACCACATCGAGGGCCTCACCGCGGGGCGGTGGGTACTGCTCGACTACGTGGACTTCATTGTTCACGTGTTTCATCCCACCTTGCGCGAGTATTATCAACTCGAACGCCTCTGGTCCGATGCCCCGATCCTGACCCCGGCGGGAGCCCCCGAATGACCACCCCCGCCGGGCGATCGGCACCGTGGATCGCCTTCCTGGCCCTCTTCACCGTTTGGGCGTGTGGGGGCGAACCGGCTCCCAACCCGATCCGCGACGCGTTCGCCGCCGAACTTCCCCCGGCCACGAGCGGCCCTCCGGTCGCCTTCCGTTTTCCGAATCGGGGCACGACGGTGCGGTTACACCGCCTGCCGGGTCTGGACGAGGTGGCCTGGCACTTCACGACCGGGACTCTGTCCTCGCCACAGGTCATCGGGTACTCCGCGGCCGACGATCAGATCTTCATTCACACCGCCGATTCGGCACTCCTCGCACTCGACCTGGCGGGTGGCCGCACCAGGATCATCGACTCGATGACGGTACTCGCCACCATGGACCCCATCAACGTTCCGCTCGTGGTCCGGGCCGACCTGGTGGCGGGTCTGGTCCGGGACCGCCGCCTGGAACCGTGGCCCGATACCCTGGTGTCGATGCCCTCCCGCATTTGGGGCACCACCCGGAACCGCCTGGTCGCCGTGAGGGATTCGGCGGGTGCTCGAGCCGTAAGCATCTACAACCCCCGGGAACACGAGGCGGACCTGACGCTTCCGGCCGGCCCGATGGCCGTCACCCGCTGGGGCGATTTCGTGGCCGTGGCCACCGACTCCGGGGTCCTGGGCATTCACCTCCTGGAGGACACCCCCGTTCTCCGCTTTTCGAACCAGGTTCCGGTGGGCGCCCTGGCATTCTCCGCCTCCGGCCACCGTCTCTATCTTGCCGAGCGATCGGTCCTGCGGGTGCTCGACCGTTTCACGTTCGCCCCGCTCGACTCCCTGCTTCTGCCCACCGCGACGACCGCCCTGCGGACTGACCCGCTCGGCCGGTACCTCTACGTACGGGCCGGGGCCGACTCGGTCCTGATCCTCGACATCACCCGGGGAGCGGTCGTGACCATCAGGTCGGCTCCCTGGGCGGCCGACCTTCCGACCGCCACCGACGACGGCAGCATCCTCAGTCGGGACGGCGGCGAGGTCGTGGTCCTGGATCCCACGGGCCGGGAACGGGGGCGTCTGCATGGCGCACGGGATACCTGGACGGTCCTTCCCTGGGATCCCAGGCGTCCGGCGCTCCAGCTGGCGGTGGACGCCGGACAGGACGTGGCCGATGCAGGGGAGCGGACGTTTTATGCCCAGTTGGCCAGCACGTCCAACCTCGAGTGGGCAACGAACGGGTCAACGATCTCCGGAGTGCGGGGCTCAAGGCCCGGGTCGTCATGCCGTCGGAATTCGAGGATCGGTACCGGGTCGTTCTGGGCCCGTTCCCCACGCGTGACGAGGCGGACGCGAGTGCCCGGGTCCTGGGGCAGGCGTACTTCATCATCTCGTTCAGCCAGCAGGATACGACGATCACGTTTCGATGAACGACCAGGCCTCCCTGCCGGACGCCTTGAGTGTCCGTTTCGATCCCGGGATCTTCCGCGGTCACCACGCCGTGCTGTTCGTATGCGCCACCGAGCATATCGAATGGGCGGGACACGCCACCTGGGAGATGGCCCGCCTGGCGGCGGCGGACGGGCGGCGGGTAGCGCTCATCGACCTCTCGCTCCGGAACCCCGTGCTCGATCGAGGCATGTCCACCCCTCCGCGTGAGGGAATCACCGACGCCTTTCTCACCGACGCATCCATTTCCGAGGCGGCTCGTCAGGACGGCCATTCCACGCTGCACTATCTCGGTGCCGGCACCGCCACCCGGGATCCCACCGTCGTCTGGTCCCATCCGCGGTGGCGCCGCCTCGTTTCGGGATTCCGGAGCGAGGACGCACTCCTGATCGGGTTTGTCCCTCCCCAGGCTCTGCCGGTGCTCGCGATTCCCGCCGACGGCGTGGTCCTGCTGGCCGATGACGATTACGATCTGACCGCCGAGATCTCACCCGGCATCGTCCGGTTTCGAGATCGCGGCCCTCCCATCCTCCACGTCCACCGCCCCCTGACGGTCGGGCCCGGCGGCGGCGGCGCCACCCCGGACCCCACCCCGTCCTCCCCGCCCACGACCCCGGTGGCCAGTCCGGACCCCCGCCGGCTCCTCGACAGCATCCGGAGCTCCCCCGGTCGGGTCGCGGCCGCCGTCGTCGTAGCAGCCCTCGCGATCGCGGCCTCGGTGGTGTTGGGCCGGCGCGATTCGACCGATGCGCGTGATGTGCCTGTCGGCGACCCGATCGCCGCCCCCACCCCGCAACCCATCGACACCCCTGCCACCGCAACGGCCCCTCCCGCGGCCCCGGACACGGCGTACTACGGGGTCCAGGTAGCGGCGTTCAACACGGCCGGGCGGGCCCTCCGGTTTGCCAACGAGGTGGCCGGCGACGAGTTCACGGTCACGGTCTCCCCGGTACGACGAGGCCCCACCGAGGTCTGGTACCGCGTGATCGCCGGGTTTCGGACCCATGCGGCGGCGGCGGATTCGCTGCGCCGCCGGTTGTGGAGCAGCGGCCGGGTGGAGAACCAGCAGGGGACCGTGATCCGCGTCCCGCAGGCGCTGTCGCTCGGCCGCCGAGGGTCTCCGGACGACGCCGACCGGGAAGCGCAAGGGCTTCGCGAGCAGGGAATCCCGGCGTATGTTGTCAGGGCGCCCGACGGCGCCCACATCCTGGTCGGGGCGTTCGAATTCCCCGAGCAGGCGGTGGTTGCCGAATCGCTGCTGACCGCCGCCGGCCTGACTGCAACCCTCGCTCCACGCGCAGGAATCTCGCCATGAGACTGACCCGGCTCGATCTGTCGGGATTCAAATCCTTTGCCGATGCGACGGCGCTGCCGTTCGAGGACGGCATCACGTGCATCGTGGGTCCGAATGGGTGCGGCAAATCGAACGTGTCGGACGCCGTCCGGTGGGTGCTGGGCGAACAGCGGGCCCGGATGCTGCGCGGTCAGCGGATGGAAGAGGTCATCTTCCAGGGGTCTGCCAACCGCCCGCCGCTCAACGTGGCCGAGGTAGCCCTGGTCTTCGACAACGAAGACGAGACGTTACCGCTGCCGTATCGGGAGGTGGCCCTGACCCGACGGCTCTCACGGGGCGGTCAGAGCGATTACCTGATCAACCAGACGCCGAGCCGGCTCAAGGATGTCCAGGACCTGTTGCGGGGTACCGGGCTGGGGAGCGACGCCGGAGTGGTGATCGAGGCGCGGATGGTCGATCGGCTGCTCTCGGACAAGGCCGAGGAGCGGCGTTCGCTGTTTGAGGAGGCCGCCGGCATCGGCTTGTATCGGGACCGCAAGATGATCACCGAACGCCGGTTGTCAAAGACCCTTGACGATCTCCAGCGCCTCGGGGACATCATCACCGAGGTCCATACCCAAGTCCGCAGCCTCGCCCGACAGCGGGGGAAAGCCGAGCGGCACCTGAAGTTCTCGAATGAACGGTTCGCGATCGTCATGGAACTGACCCGGCGGGGTCTGGCCGACATCGAGGCCCGACGGGCAGAGCTGGCTGCGGACCGGGATCGGGTGACGATCGATCTCCCCGCCGCCAGGGAGGCGCTGGCCGAACGGGAGCGGGAACGGGAAACCCGGTTGCAGGCCCGCGCCACGGCGGAGGCGACCCGGACCGAAGTGGAGCGCCGGTTGGCGGACCGCCGGATTGAGGTCGAACGGCTCGAAGGGGACCTCAACCTGGCCAGGGAACGGCTGCAGAACGCGAGCACCCGGAGGGAACGGGCCCAGGAGGAACGGGAACTGGCGGAGGACGCCGCCACCCGCGCCGAGAGGGAGCAGGAGGCGGCCACACAGGAGTGGGAAGCGGCCCGGGCCGCCCGCGAGTCTGTCCAGGGAGAACTGGATCTGCGAACGGCCAACGAGGACGAAACCCGATCGCGCCTCACGCACCAGCGGGAACAGGTGCGCAGCATCGAGGATGCCCTGCAGCAGGCGGCGGAGGCACACCGGGCGCTGGCTGGAGAACGTTCGGCCCTGGAGCGCGAACTCGAGGATGTCGGAGGCCAGCTCACCGAACGCCAACACCAGCTGGCCCGGGCCCGGGAGGAACGGGACCGGACGACCGAAGCCATGGCCCGGGCGCGTACCCGGTTCACCGAGGCCGAGGAGACCGAACGCCGGGCGTCGGCGGCCCTGGATCAGGCCCGGCACGCCGTGGCGAGTACGCGGGAACACGAGGTCGCGGTGCGGGCCGAACAGCGGCGGGCCGAGGAGACGGTGGCCCAACTGACCGCACGGCGAGAGGCGTTGGAGGCTCTGGAGCGGGATCGAGCGGGCCTCGCGCCCGCCACCCGCCAGCTACTCTCGGCTCGGGAGCGGTTCTCGGCCGGAGCGGTGGTCGGTCCCCTCACCGATTTCCTGAGCACGAGCACCGCCGACGCCCGTCTGACGGAACGGCTCCTCACCGAATCGCTCCACGCGGTCGTGGTGCGCGACCTCGCCGCCGTCGACGAAATCCGGTCGTGGCACGCGGAAACCGCCCCCGGCCCCCTGCTGCTCCTTCCCCTCCAGCCGGGACCCACCGGCAACGGTTCGACCGAAGCACCGTTCCCGGTGGAGGCGGCCCCTCCGGCGGGCGATTGGGCCCGGGCTCTCCTGAAGGGGTTCGAGACCCTGGACCCGGAGGGCCAGGCCATCCGGCGACCGAACGGATCGGTGGTTCTCGCCGGTCAGGACGATGCCGCCGGACCCCTGCGGCGCCGGGCCGAACTGGAGGACCTCGCCCGACGGGTTACGGAGGCCCGGACCGCACTGGAGCGGCTCGCCACCGCCGTGACCGAGGCGGAACACGCGCACACCGAAGCCGAAACCGCCCTCGGGACCGCCCACGCCGCTGCAGACGCGGCCCGCCTTCAGTACCAGGACGCCCGGGGATCCCTGGATGACGCCCAGCGGGAACACCAGCGGGCGGAACGCGACGTCCGTGAAGGGGAAGACATGGTGGCCCGTCTCAGCGAACGCCTCGAGAGCCGCACGGGGCGCCACGACGCCGTCGTGATCGAGCTGGCCTCGGTCGAACGGGAGCGCGCAGAACGGGAGTCGGCCCTCGCCACCGAACGTGCCCGCCTGATGGAGATGGAAGCCCTGCAGGAGACCGCACGGGAGCAACGGGTTCACTGGCAGGTCGAGGAGGCGCAGGTCTCCGCCCGGGAACGGGCGGCCCGGGAGCGGGCGGAACGGGCCGAGCGAGCCCTGGCCCGGGCCCGGTCGGACATGGAACGTCTCGCCGCGGAGCTGGGTGACCTGGACGGCTCGGCCCGCACCCTCAATACCCAGCAGCAACAGTGGGCCGACCGGATCGCGGAGCTGCGGGTAGAGATCGGGGAGCTGGAGGCCGCCACCGCGACCGCGGAACGGGACGTCACGGCGACCGCTGAAGCCCTGGCCGCCTGCGAGCAGCAGATCGAGGAGTTGCGTACCCGCGTCAGCGATCTCAACGAGATGGCGCACCGGCTGGAACTGGAGAGCACCGAAATCCGCGGTCGCCGCCAGGCCCTGACCGAGCGGGTCGAAGCGGAATGGCACCGACCGCTGGACGAACTGCTCGCCGCGGCGACACCCCTCGAGGGCGACCTGGACACGCTGAATGCCGAAGCGGAGCGCCTGGCCCAGGTGCTCGAGTCGATGGGCCCGGTGAATCCGCTCGCCGCCCAGGAGTACGAGGAAGAGAAGACTCGACTTGAGTTCCTTCAGACCCAGCGGGACGACCTGTCCGAAGCCCGGCTCAGTCTCGAACAATCCCTGCGGGAGATCGACCAGACGGCGCGCGACCTGTTTCAGGAGGCCTTTTCGGCGATCCGGGAACACTTTCAGCGGGTCTTTCAGACGTTGTTCGAAGGTGGAGAGTGCGACCTCGGTCTTGCCGACCCCAGCGACCCGCTCGGCACGGACATCGAGATCAAGGCGGCGCCGCGTGGCAAACGCACCCAGCGCATCCATCTGCTCTCGTCCGGGGAACGCGCCCTGGTGGCGCTGTCGCTCCTGTTCGCCATCTATCTGGCCAAACCCAGCCCCTTCTGCCTCCTCGACGAGGTCGATGCCCCGCTCGACGACGCCAACGTCCAGCGGTTTATTCGTCTCCTGTCGGAGTTCAAACAGGAAACGCAGTTCATCGTCATCACCCACAATCCGCGCACCATGCAGATCGCCGACGCCGTCTACGGTGTAACGATGCAGGAACCGGGCGTTTCGACCATCGTCGGCGTACGGCTGGGCGCGTACGAAACCGTCTAGGCGGCATCCGTGGACCTGACGGTGCTGGGCAGCGGGACCGTCGCCCCCAGCCCCCGCCGTACCGCGCCCGCCCACTGGGTGCAGGCGGGGGAGGTACAGCTCCTGATCGACTGTGGAGCCGGCGCCACCCATCGTCTCGCGCGGTACGTGCCCGAGTGGTGGCACCTGACCCACGTGGCGCTGAGCCACTTTCACGTCGATCACTGGGGCGAGTTGCCCCACCTGTTGTTCGCCCTGCGCTGGGGTATCGACCCGCCGCGGACCGCGCCCCTCACCATCCTTGGCCCCGAGGGTCTCCGGGTCCGCATCACCCACCTGGCCGCCGCCTACGGGGACTGGATCACCGACCCCGGCTTTCCGCTTTCCGTGGAAGAACTCACGCCGCACGAACCACGAGCGTTGTCCGACGACGTCACCCTCGATTGCTGTCGCACCCCCCACACCGACCGAAGCCTGGCGTTGAGCCTGCAGGACGGTACCGACCGTCTGGTCTATACGGGAGACACCGGCCCGAGCGAGCACCTGGGGCGGTGGGCGGCGGGGTGCGACCTGCTGCTGTGCGAATGCTCTCTCCCCGACGACCAAGGGGTGGAGATACATTTAACTCCCCGGCAGGTTGGCGCACTGGCCCGGGCGGTGGAACCCGGCCAGGTCGTGCTCACCCATTTCTATCCCCCGGTGGAGGGCACCGGCCCCGCCCGCGTCGTTCGGGAACAGTTCGACGGAATCGTGGTCGAGGCGGCGGACGGGGATCGTTTCACGACAGGACGCTGATTCATGCTGGTGGTCATGCGACACGACGCCACGGATGCGCACCTGCGCGACGTGGTTCAGGCGATCGAAACTCTCGGGTACGAAGCACGTCCGATTCCCGGCTCGCTGCGCACCGCGGTGGGCATTGTCGGGAACGACGGCCGGATTGACGCCACCCGCCTCTCCTCGCTGGACGGCGTGCGGGAGGTCATACACATCACGAAACCGTACCGCCGGGTGTCCAGGGAATGGCGGGCGGACGACACCGTCGTCGCATTGCCCGGCGGCCTGTCGATCGGCGGTCACGACATTCCGATCATCGCCGGACCGTGCGCCGTCGAATCGGAGGAGCAGATTCACGACGTGGCCCGCCTGGTCCGGGCAGCGGGAGGGAGCATTCTGCGGGGCGGAGCGTTCAAACCGCGCACGTCGCCCTATTCCTTTCAGGGACTGGGAAAGGACGCACTCCGATGGCTGCGTCACGCCGCGGACGAGACCGGCTTGCTGGTCATCACCGAGGTCATGGACCCCGAGAGCGCCGAACTGGTAGAAGCACACAGCGACATCATCCAGATCGGTGCGCGGAATATGCAGAACTTCTCGCTGCTTCGTCGCGTCGGTCGCCTGTCGCGACCGATCCTTCTCAAGCGCGGCATTGCCGCCACGATCACCGAGTGGCTGCTGTCGGCGGAGTACCTGATGAACGAGGGCAACGAACAGATCGTGCTGTGCGAGCGGGGCATTCGCAGTTTCGACCAGACCACGCGGAACGTACTGGACCTAGCCGCCATTCCGGCCACTCGACAGCTCACCCATCTTCCGGTGATCGCCGACCCGAGCCACGGGACCGGCGACCGCGACCTGGTCATTCCGATGGCCCGGGCCGCCATCGCAGCGGGCGCCGACGGGGTCATGGTGGAGGTCCATCCCCATCCGGACCAGGCACTTTCCGATGGGGCGCAGAGTCTCTATCCGAAACAGCTCGATCAACTCATGCGGGACCTCGAACCGATGGCCGCTGCGGTCGGGCGGCGGATCGTCACACCGGCCGCCACCCTCTCATGACTCGCGGGGTGTGGCTGGCAATCGGTCTCTCCCTTCCCATCTCCATCGCTGGTCAGGAAGCCGCCCGGGTGCTCGACGGGGCAGGGGCCGCCTACCGGCGAATTCATACGCTCGAGGTGGAGTTCGAACAGGTTATCGACAACCCCATGGTCGGGGGCCGTGACGTTGCCCACGGCCGTTTGTATCTGCGGACGCCCGACCGATTCGCGATGCGGTTCTCCGACCCGGAAGGCGATCTGATCGTTGCCGACGGTGAGTGGCTGTGGCTGTTCGCGCCGAGCAGTACGCCGGACCAGGTCATGCGCGCCCCCGTTCCCGAGTCGGGCGCGGCAACGCCCAACCTCTTTGCCCAGTTCGTGGATCGGCCCGAGCGACGATACGACGCCACGTTCCTGGATTCGGTAGCACTGGAGGGACGAACCGTGGATCGGGTCCGGCTGGTGCCCCGGGTGGAAGGCCTCGCCTTCCGTGAGGCGGTCATCACCGTGTCCCGGGAAGACGGGCTGATCAGGGTCCTCGATCTGACCGAAGACACCGGTCAGCGACGCACCCTCCGTTTCACCCACTTCCTGCTGAACCGCCCGATCGACCCCTCGATCTTCGCGTTTCATCCACCCCGCGGGGTGCGGGTGGTATCGCTGAACGGCGGCCCCTGACTCAATCGGGAGCGACGAACAGATCGGCGGGTCGTCGGGCGCCGGCCAGCCGGTCGAGCGCCCGTCCCACTATCGGATCGTCGTGCAGTCGCGCACTGGCCTCCGCCCCCGTGCCACCCGCGTAGCGAAGCACCAGGTACCGAAGCCGGCGCGTAACCATGGCCCGGACCGTCCGCCATTGTCCGGCGCTGACCCTCACTCCCCGGGACCGCAGAGCCTCCCGGACCCGACCGATGTCCGCGGGCTCCGGTCCGGTGGCGGTGGAATCGCGGCCCGCCCGATCCAGCGCGACCGAGGCCAGCACATCGTTGAGGGCCTGGAGATTCGCACCGAACACGCGGGCCAGAGCCACCGTAGCCGAGTCGGCGGTTTCAACCGTCACATCGGGCATGATCCCGCCCCCGCTGCGCAAGGTCCGGCCGGCCGGGGTCGTCACAAGACCCGAATCCTCCGGCGCCGGGACGCGCTGCAACGAACGTCCCAGCGGCGTGTACCACCGGCCGGTCGTGAACTTGACCACCGCTTCGCGCCCGACCGGAAACACCGATTGGACAACACCCTTGCCGAAGGTCGGCGTACCCACAATCAAGGCCCGATCGTAATCCTGAAGGGCTCCGGCCAGAATCTCCGCGGCGCTGGCGGTGTAGGCATCGACCAGCACCACGATCGGGACGCCGGGCCAACGTTCCGGCTCCCGGGCGGAAAAGTCTTCGACGCGGGTGCCCGGACGGGAGCGCGTCTCGACGATCTCCGCTCCGCGATCGAGGAACAGGTCCCCGATCCGGTTGGCCTCGTTCAACAGGCCGCCCGGATTCTGCCGCAGGTCGACGATGAGTTTCCCGGCCCCCCCGGCGATCAGCGTGTCAATCGCCGTTCGGAGTTCGTCGGCCGAACCCTCGTTGACGATCCCGAGCGCCACGTACCCGACATCGGGCGTCAGCAACTCCCGATGCCGAACCGCGTTTTCGTGAATCTCCGCGCGCTCCAGCGTGAACGGCAACGGCTCCGGGACGCCGGGGCGCCTCACGTCGAGGTGGACGACGGAGCCAGGAGGACCCCGCAGCGCGGCCACCGATTGCTCGCTGGTCCAGTCGAAGGTGCCGACGGAATCCACACGCACGATCCGGTCGCCAACTCGCAATCCGGCCGCTTCCGCCGGTGATCCCGGCAGCGGCGCCACGATGGTGATCCACCCGTCCCGCAACTCCACCCGGACTCCGATCCCCACATAATCCCCGGAGATCGCCTCGGTCAGCTGATCGTACTCATCCCCGGCGAAGAAGCCCGCGTAGGGGTCGCCCAGGTTTTCGAGCAGACCGTCCACCGCCAGCTGGTAGAGGTCGGCCCCGTTCAGGGAGTCGACGTACAGGGTCGACACCCGGCGGACGATGTCGTCGAGCAGGCGTGCCTGGGCGTAGAGCCGGGTGTCGGCGTCGGTGTGTCGCTGCACCAGCCAGGCCCCGGCGGCAAACGAGAGGGAGCCGACCGCCGCGTATGCGACCGCCCGTTGGAACTTCACCGACTGGTTCCCCGGCGACGGACCGTCAAGTGGGGGGCGATGACCGCCCAGGCCGCGTCCGCCACCGCCGCCGGTTCGGCCGTAGCATCGAGATGGTGGATTCCCGGACCCGTCGCCGCACGGAACGCGGCATTGACCCGATCGTGGAGGTCGGCCTGTTCGCGCTCCATCCGGTCGAGTTCCTTCCCCTGCGACTCCTGACGGGCCCGACCCACCGCGGCCGGGACATCGAGGACCAACGTCACATCCGGCGTCAGTCCATCCGTGGCCAGGCGATTGGCCACCCGCACCGCCTCGGCCGGCAGGCAGCGGCCCGCGATCTGGTACGCCTCGGTCGAGAGATCGAACCGGTCGCTGAGCACCACGTCGCCCGCCCCGAGCGCGGGTCTGATGATCCGGGTCACCAAGTCGGCCCGGGCCGCCAGGACAAAGAACAACTCCGCCCGGTCACTCGCGTTGAGTTCCGGGTCGAACGCCCCACGGCGGGCCCACTCCGCGGCCGGCGTCCCCCCGGGCTCCCGCACCCGCACCGCCGCGATGCCCGCCGTCCGCAAACGGGACTCAAGTTGGGTCACGAGGGTGGTCTTGCCCGCCCCGTCGGGCCCCTCGACCACGACAAACAGGCCCGGGGTGTTCATGCCACCGGCCCGGGCCAAGTGGCCAACAGGTACCGGTCCCGCCCGAACAGGTCCCGCTCGACCCGGACCCCGTGGAACCCCGCCTGCCGGACCAGATCCCGGGTGGCTCCGCCGCGCCCGGCATCGATCTCCAGAACCAGCACTCCTCCGGCGTTCAGCACCCGGCGCGCATCTCCGGCGATGGACCGGATGGGGTCCAGTCCGTCCGGGCCTCCCACCAGCGCCTCCCGGGGTTCGTGGTCCCGTACCGAGGGATCGAGAGCCTCGTATTCGGCATCCGTCAGGTACGGGGGGTTGGACACCACCACATCGAAGCGTTCGCCCTGAAGGGGTTCGCACCAGTTGCCACCCCACCACTCGATCGGAGCATCGGGGGCCAGGACCGCCTGATTCCGGCGGGCCACGGCCAGCGCGACCGGCGAGCGTTCGACGCCAACGAGGCGGCGAAATGTCCCCTCTGTCGCCAGGCTCAACAGGATGCACCCGCTCCCGACGCCAAGTTCCACCACCGTACCCCGGTCCGGCGCCTGCTCCAACACCCGATCCACCAGACCTTCCGTCTCGGGGCGCGGGATCAACACGCCAGGTTCGACCTGCAATACGAGGTGCCGGAATCCCGCGCGCCCGGTCGCGTACGCCGCGGGCCATCCGTCCCGGCGTCGCTCGACGGCGCGCCGGAATCGGTCTGCCACCTCAGGCGGTACCGCCTGATCCCCGTGGAGCCAGGCCTCACCGGCCGTCCGGCCCGAGAGGTCCGACCACAGGCGGGCTGCTTCCCCCCGGGGGGCGTCCACCGTCCCCGTGAGCGTGCGGGTGCCTCGGGCGAGCAGATCGCCGAGCGTGGCGACCTCTTCAGCTGGCATCACGTTCTTCCCGGTAGGCGGCGCGCAACGGTGTCAGAATGGTGTCAAGTTCTCCGTCGAGCACCTCGTGGAGATTGTGCACCGTAAGGTTGATGCGGTGGTCGGTGACCCGGTTCTGGGGAAAGTTGTAAGTCCGGATCTTGGCCGACCGATCCCCGGTGCCGACCATGGCTCGCCGTTCCCGGGAGCGGACCGCTTCCCGCTCGGCAATCTCCCGGTCGAGCAGGCGTGCCCGAAGGACCTCCATCGCCTTGAGCTTGTTCTGGAGCTGGGATTTCTGGTCCTGGCACTGGACCACCACCCCGGTCGGGAGGTGCGTGATGCGCACCGCGGAGTCCGTGGTGTTGACACTCTGCCCCCCCGGGCCGGAGGACCGGAACACGTCGATCTTGAGATCCCGATCGTCGATGGCGACGTCCACCTCCTCGGCCTCCGGAAGGACCGCCACCGTCGCCGCCGAGGTGTGGACGCGTCCCTGGGCCTCGGTGGCCGGCACGCGTTGCACCCGATGGACGCCCGATTCATACCGCATCGTTCCATACGCCTGCTCGCCAGCCAGGCGGGCTACCGCCTCTTTCACCCCCCCCACGTTGCCCTCGGAGCAGGAGACCAGTTCAAAGGTCCACCCCCGCCGTTCGGCGTACCGTTGATACATGCGAAGCAGGTCGCCAGCGAACAGGGCGGCTTCATCCCCACCGGTACCCGCCCGGATCTCGACCAGGCTATCGCGGTCGTCATAGGGGTCCGGGGGGACGAGGAGATCCCGGAGGGTTTCCTCGACCGAGGACAGCTCTGGCGTGAGCCGATCGATATCGGCCTGGGCCAGCTCCGCCATCTCCGGATCGGACACCATGTCCCGGGCCTGAGCCAGTTCATCCCGCAGCCGGTCCCGGCGAGCCGCCGCCTTGCGAATACGGTCGAGTCGGGCGAACTGGCGCCCCAATTCCCTGAGCTGATCGGGATTGGCGGTTACCGCAGGGTCGGCGAGCCTCCGCTCCACGTCGGCGGCGCTCACCAGCGCGGCCTCGAGCCGCGCGTCCATACTCAGGACTCCTGCTTACCGGCCTTGCTGTACCGCTGCCGGAACCGCTCCACCCGGCCGGCAGTATCCACCAGCTTCTGTTTCCCGGTGAAGAACGGATGGCACCGGGAACAGATCTCGACGTGGATCGAGGGCGTGGTCGACCGGGTCTCGAAGGTATTGCCGCAGGCGCACTGGACCACGCTGCGTTCGTATGTGGGATGGATGCCCGCTTTCACTGGACTCTCCGTGCGTCTGGCTGGTTGAGAGCACGGAAATATAATAGGGACAGCAAGTTGGGAGCAACCGGTGGTCCGGGTCCCTTGATTGACAGGCTTTTCCCCGCCCGCTACTGTTGTTCGATTCCGCGAAGTCCAAACCGCACTTTGAGATAGGCCATGTCGGTCGCCATTACCCTTCGGGCGGTGCCGCTGTTCACCCATCTGCGCGAGGACGACCTCGAGCGGATTGCGCGGGTCGCCCGGACGCGGAATTACCCCAAGAACTCGGTGATCGTCTTCGAGGACGATCCCGGCGACGCCCTGTACGTGGTCCTGACCGGCCAGGTCAAGGTTGTTCTGGTGGGGGAGGACGGCCGGGAGGTGATTCTCAGCACCCTCGGCCCCAACGATTTCTTCGGCGAGATGTCGATCATCGACGACGAGCCCCGGTCCGCGCACGTGATCGCCATGGAGGACTCGGAGTTGCTCGTGCTTCGGCGCGAGGATTTTCAGCGGCAGCTCGATGAATCCCCCAAGATTGCCATCGGGCTGGTGCGGGCCCTGTGCCGCCGGCTGCGGCAGGCCGACAATACCATTGGCGGACTCGTCCTGCTCGATGTGAACGGGCGGGTGTCACGACTCCTGCTCGACATGGCGGACCAGGAGGACGGCGAGCACATTTCCCGCCGGATCACCCATCACATGATCGCCCAGATGATCGGGTCCAGCCGCGAAACCGTCTCACGCACCATGCGTTCCCTCATCGACGAAGGGGCGATCGAGGTCACCCGAACGACCATCCGGATCGTCGACCGGAAGATTCTCCTGGCGGCGTGCGGTCGCGCGTGAGATGACTCACACGTTCAGCGTGACTCGCTGCATGGCCCAAACCGGCCCCGGTTGGCCATTGTTGGGACGGACCTGACGACATGGGATTGCAGGCAAGGGTGTGGGGCGCACGCGGGTCGATTCCGACCCCCGGGGAAGGAACCGTCCGCTACGGGGGCAATACGCCGTGCGTGGAGTTACGGCGAACCGACGGCGCCGGGGGTACGGTAATCCTCGATGCCGGCACCGGCATTCGCGCCCTGGGCCAGCGACTGACCCGGGACGCCGCCGGCGAGGGCGGTACCATTGACCTGCTGTTGAGCCACACCCACTGGGATCATATCCAAGGTCTACCGTTTTTCGCGCCGTTGTTCGGCCGGGGCAACGCCGTACGGATCTGGGGGGCCCGGCAGGAACAGGTAACCCTCGAATCCGTACTGCGCGACCAGATGAAACCGGTGGTGTTCCCGGTCCCACTCGACGAACTGTCCGCGGAACTCTCCGTGCAGCACGTGGAGCCCGGAGCCTTTACGATCGACGGTTTCGAGGTCCAGGCGATGCAGGTCCGGCACCCGGGCAACACGCTCGGGTATGTGCTCCGGCCGTCAGGCGGAAAAGCCACGCTCGGATTCGTCACCGACAATGAGTTGAGTGGCGGCGAGTACCCGGTGGCACCTGACTGGCGGCGTCGCTTCGTCGAGTTCCTGCACGGCCTCGACGCGCTGGTCCATGATGCCATGTTCGCCCCGAACGAACTGGCCCGGTTCGCCGGCTGGGGCCACTCCTCTACCCGGGAGGCAGTTGAAGTCGGCCTCGAGGCGGAGGTCTCGACGCTGGTCCTGTTTCACCATCGGCCCGAGCACGACGACGGCATGATAGATGCACTGCTGGATCAGGCCAGGGAGGCCGTGGTGGAGTGTGGAGGCACGATGCAGGTGCTGGCCGCACACGAAGGCATGGAACTCAACCTCTAGCAAGAGGATACCGATGATGCGAACCCGATCCCTCCTGCCTCTGGCGCTGGCGATGGGACTCTCGCTCCCTCTCAGTGGTCAGGACCAACGACCCGGTATCGCGGTGATGCCGTTCGAGAATGGCGGTTCGTACGGCGCGGACGCCGAGGTGTTCGACGCCCTGCGGGTCGGCATGCAGCAGATGCTGATGACGGAACTCGCGCTCAACCCGGCCCTCCGGGTGGTCGATCGTTCCCAGCTCCAGACCCTCCTCCAGGAGCAGGATCTCGGTGCCTCGGGCCGGGTGGATCCGAATACCGCGGCTCGCATCGGCCGGCTGGTCGGAGCCCGATACGTCGTCCTCGGCGGCTTCGTCGACTTCTACGGCGACTTCCGCATCGACGCCCGGATCGTCAACGTCGAAACGAGTGAGATCGTCAACGTGGCCCGGGTGCGCGACAAGCGGGAAAACCTCTATCGCCTGGTCGTCGATCTCGGCGGCAAGGTCGTGGAGGATGTCGACCTGCCGCCGCTCGATGCGTCGGTCCGTGAAGCGCGGGAAACCCGCGATATCCCTACCGAGGCGATGACCCTCTACTCCCGGGCCCTTTTTTACCAGGATCGGGGACTGACGGACCGGGCCGTCGAGCTGTACCGGAGAGTGGAAGCCGAGTTCCCGCAGATGACGGAAGCGTCCGAGGCGCTCCGACAGCTCGGACAGTCGTAACGATGGGCGGGTGAGCGCACCGGCGTTGGCGCTCCTCCAGACAGGAACGCGCCGGCTCTCCACGCTGGGAGCGCTGGCGCGGTTTCTGTTTCAGACGGTCTCTTCGTGGCGGTGGCTGCCCCGGGCCGGGCGACGGGTGGTCAACCGGGTCTACCTGACGCAGGTGTGGTTCACCGCCCTCCAGGCGGTTCCGCTCATCATCGTGATCGCGGGCATCATCAGTTTCACCGTGATTTCCCAGGCCGTAACCCAGTTCGGGAGCCTGATCGGCGCAACCGAGGTGATCGGTCAGCTGATGATCATCGTCATCGTACGCGAACTGGGGCCCCTCCTGACGGCCCTGGTCGTGGTCAGCCGTTCCGGCACTGCAGTCGCGGCAGAACTGGCGACCAACAAGGTGATGGGCGAGGTCGAAGCCCTGGAGAGCATGGGGATCGACCCGCTGCACTACCTCGTCCTGCCGCGGTTCGCGGCGGGTGTCGTATCCACGACGTCACTGATCGTGGTGTTTGACATCGTCGCGATCGTGGCGGGCCTCGTCGCCGCGGTGGCCAGCGACATGAGCAGCGAGCGGTATTTCGACCTCGTGCTCCAGAACCTCGGGTTCCAGGACGTCTGGGTGACGATCGTCAAGGGGATGGTGTTCGGGACGGTTCTGGGAATCGTCCCGAGCTTCTATGGTTTGCGTTCCCGGGGCATTGCCACTGACGTGCCCGTCGCATCCAGCCGGGCGGTGGTCACCAGTATCGTGACCATCTTCACGCTCTCGGCCCTGTTCGTGGTGGTGCTCGGCGGATGAGCGCTCCCCTCCGCATCGAAGGGTTGCGCGTCGCCGGAGGAACGGGGCCGGCCATCGACTTTGAACTCCCGAGTCATACGGGCGTCTCCATCGTCGGTGAGGAAACGAGCGGCATCGATGCCCTGGCCCGGATCGCGCTCGGCCGACGTCCGCCGGCGGACGGGCGCATCGTCATTTTCGATACGGACATCCGGGCGCTTCCGCGCAGTGATGCGCTCGCCTTTCGACGGCGCGTGGGCTACCTTCCCGCCGGCGACGGGTTACTCCAGAACCTCACGCTTCGAGACAACATCGCGCTGCCCCTGCGTTTCGGCAGCGATTTCACGGATCGGGAAATCGACGGACGCCTGAACGTGCTGCTTGCCACCGTCCGGCTGACCGATGCGGCCCGCTACCGGCCGGCCCAGGTCAGCGACGAACAGCGACGCCGCGCCACCCTCGCGCGGGCGTTGGCGTTTGACCCCAAGCTCGTGCTGCTCGATCAACCGTTCGTGGGTCTCACGCAGCGTGCCGCTCGGGACATCGTCGATCTGGCCCGCGGCGGCGAAACCGCCGACGGATCACGGCGCACCGTCCTGGCCCTCGGTCACAGCCTTCCTCATGCCATCCACTCACGCTTCGAACGCCGGTTTCGACTCACGTCGGACGGCCTGATTCCCCTGGGTTGACGTGGATACGACGCGACGCGACCTGCTCGTTGGCCTGTTCCTGCTGATCACACTCGGGGTGATCATCGGTGCCTTCCTCGTCACGAGCCGAGTGCTGGAACGACGGATTCCCCTGTACGTCCGGCTGGCCACCGCCGAGGGCGTCGCCCGGGACACCCGGGTGTTCCTGCGGGGCCTGCAGATCGGCCGGGTCGCCGCCATCAACCCCCAGGTGGACTCCGTCGATCTGGCCATCACCTTCATCGCTCGACTGAACGTCCGGGAGGCCTTTCCCGACGGTACTCGTCTCGCCATTCCGTTGGGTACCCGGGCGGTCATCGAACAGCCGAATCCGATCAATCCCCCGGTGATCCGCCTGGAGCTCCCTGAACCGTCGCCTTCCCGGGCGACGTTGCAGCCGGGTGACACGATCGACTCCCGACGTGCCCGGAGCAGCCTCGACGCCCTGCAGGAGGTCATCGTCAACCTCCAGGATGACATCTTCCAGACGCTGGAAGTATCCCGAACCCTGCTGGTCCGCGGGGCCGACGCCGCCACTCAGGCGCAACGCACCGCCGCCGAGGCGGAACAGATGCTCGTCTCGACGCGACCGGCGGTCCTCGAGGCGCTCGATCGTCTCAACCAATCCCTCGAGCATTCCGAGGCTCTGCTGGCGGATGTACGACCCCGGGTGGGACCGCTCTACGACAGCGTCACGGTCACGCTCGGCGAGACGCATCGGCTGTTGAGCCGGCTGACGCTGCTGGCAGATTCCACCGAGGTCCTCTTCGCCGATACGCGGGATCCGATCCGGAACACCCTCCGGCACCTGGAACGCACCACCGTCATCCTCGAACACTTCGCCGACCAGGTCAGTCGCCGGCCCACGCGGATGCTCACCGGCGTCGAGCCCCCTCCCTCTCCCCCGGACTCGGCCGCCCGATGAACTACCGCCTGCTCTGCCACCCCGACTGCGATCTGTCCTCGATCGGGAATGCGATCACCGCCGAGCGCATCGAGGTCGTCACCCTCGAGGGTCCGGCGGATCTCACGGTGGGCGATCGGCCGAGTGTCCTGCTGCTCGATTCGCAGGGACCGGAGTCGTTGACCGAGGACGAGCTGCGGCGATTCGTGAACGACGGGGGAGCCATCGTGTCCCTGGGCGCCGACGACGATGACGATGTGCCCGGTACCGTCCCGGACTCGTTGTTGTCGGGGTTCGTCTCCGCTCCGCTCACCACCCGCAAGATCCTGATCGCGTTGCGCGCCGGTTACCGCGATGCCGCCGGGCGGGCCGAGACCCAGCGCCTGCGTCGGGAAACCGCTACCCGGACCCGGGAACTGTCCGAGATGACGGCGATCGGTATGGCGCTCGCCACGGAACGCGATTACCACGCGCTGCTGGAGTTGATCCTGTCGCAGGCCCGCCAACTCACGGGTGCGGACGCGGGCAGCCTGTATCTGGTGGAAGGGGAGGAGGGAGAGGAACGACAACTCCGGTTCAAGCTTGCCCAGAACGATTCCCGTCCGGAGATCCCATTCGTCGAGTTCACCATCGCCATCGACCCGACCAGCATCGCCGGGTACGTGGCCAGCACGAACGAACCGTTGGTCATCGACGACGCCTACTTCCTGCCCCCGGACGTGGAGTACTCGATCAATCGCTCCTTCGATGAAAAACACGGTTACCGGACCCGGTCGATGCTCACAATTCCGATGACCGATCACCACGGGCAGGTTATCGGGATTCTGCAATTGATCAACCGCAAGCGGCATTTCGATCGGATGCTGGAGACCCCGGAGGACTTCGAGCGGGAGATCACCCCTTTCAGCCCGCGCACCGTGGAGCTGGTCAGGGCGTTGGCGGGTCAGGCCGCGGTCTCCATCGAGAACAGTCAACTCTACGAGGACATCGAACGGCTCTTTGAGGGGTTCGTCACGGCGGCCGTCACCGCCATCGAACAGCGGGATCCCACCACGTTCGGGCACTCGGGTCGCGTTGCCACCATGACGGTGACCCTGGCTCAGGAAACGGATCGGATCCGTGCGGGGCCGTACCGATCCCTGACGTTCACCCGCGAGCAACTGCGTGAACTGCGGTACGCGGGCCTGCTCCACGACTTCGGGAAAGTGGGGGTGCGGGAACAGGTACTGGTCAAGGCCAAGAAGCTGTACGAAACCGACCTCGCCCTCATCAAGCAGCGTTTCGCGTTTATCTACCGAACGGCCGAGCGGGACTTCCACTCTCAACGGGCGGAGTACCTTGAGGCGCACGGACCGGAAGGGTACGAAGCCTACCTCGAGCGTCTGACGGCGGAGTACAACGCCCGGATCGAGCGCCTCGATCAATTCCTGCAACTGGTGGTGGAGTCCAACGAACCCACGGTGCTGCCCGAGGGCAACTTCGATCACCTCCTCCGATATGCCGACGAGTACTACACCGACCTGGAGGGGAATCCCCAGCCGTACCTGTCACAGGACGAAGTACGATACCTGACGATCCGGAAAGGCAGTCTGGACGAGTCGAAACGTCAGGAGATCGAGAGTCACGTCAACCACACCTATCGGTTTCTGCAGGAAATCCCCTGGACCCGCGCCCTGCGCGACATTCCCCGGATCGCCTACGGCCATCACGAAAAACTCAACGGGCGTGGGTATCCGCGGGGGGTGCACGACGAGGAGATCCCCCCTCAGACGCGCATGATGACCATCGCGGACATCTTCGACGCCCTGACCGCGTCCGACCGACCCTACAAACGGGCCCTTCCCCCGGAGCGAGCACTCGGCATCATGGATGAAGAGGTTCGGGCCGGGATGCTCGATCCCGACCTGTTCGAGGTGTTCACCGCCACCCGGGCTTACGAACGCCCGGCGGGCTGATCGAGCACCACCGTTTGCCCCTCGCGAGCCGATCGATACGCCGCTTCCAGCAAACGGTGCAGAATGAGTTGATCGGCCAGGTCCGACGGCGGGACGTGACCATGCACGACCGCGAGGAACCGGGCCCACTGGGCCGCATACGAGGTCGTGTACCCGTGACGGCCGGATGCGCCGGAGGGCGTGACGTCCACCGGCGACCCGTGCAGTTCCTTGTAGACGGTCAGCGGGGATACCGTTGCCGAGCCCTTCCCCCCCAGCACCTCGAACCAGAGACGCTCCTCGGGTCCCACGAAGTACCACGACACATCCACCGTCACCGCCGTATCGCCCGCCTCGAAGAGCACCACCGCCGCGTCCTCGACGGCCCCCGCCTGCCCGTCGTCCACCGTCCGGGCCGTGATGCGAACGGGCGGCGGGTCGTGCAGCAGCCACAGGGCCAGATCCATCATGGGAAGACCGAGATCCAGGAGCGCGCCCCCGCCACTCTCGTCACGCCGCCGTCTCCACCCGAGAGCGTGCCGGGCCGGCCGGAAGGTGTACCAGCCGCAGCGGATACCCCGCACGGCACCGAGTTCCCCCCCATCGAGGAACACCCGGACCGCCTGGGTGTCGGTCCGGTACCGATGGTTCATCCCGACCTCCACCGCCCGCCCGGCCTCGGTGCGGGCGGCGATCACGCGTTGGATCCCGGCCACGTCCAGCGCCAGGGGGCGCTCGCAGAACACGTGGGCACCGGCGGACAATGCCGTTCGGGTGTGGATCTCATGCAGGTGATTGGGCGTACAGATGGCCACCGCATCCGGCTCGGCGGCCCGCAACAGCACCTCGATGTCGTCGTACACATCCGGAATGTCGAACCGGGCCGCAATCGAACGGGCCTTGGCCGTATCGTTGTCACAGAGGGCGACGACCCGAATACCGTCCAGGCGCGTCAGGGCCGGCAGGTGCGCGACCTGTGCAATGGCCCCGGCTCCGACGACCCCGAGCCGAACGGGGGCGGTCACCGGCGTGTCCCTCCCCCGCGTCCAAACCGGTACATGAAGCCGAACCGGGTCGACACGGTCCGCAATTCGCTCGTCAGCGCGCCGCGCACCTCGGCCGTGGCATTCAGATTGCCGTTGAGCCGGACCTCAAATCCGGCGGACCCGGTGCCGGCCGCCCCGATCGTGTCCAGGGCATCCTCGACGAATGTCCCATCGATCGCCGGTCCCGACCCGTTCCAGAACTGCATGCCGAGACCGAGACCGAGGTAACTGACCACCGGGCCGGCTACCGGAATCAGGTACTGGAAATCGATCGCGGTCGCAACCGTGGCCCAATCGATATTGCCGACCGACACCGTGGCATCGCCGGTCGGGTCGGTAATGACCCGACGCAGGCGCGTCTCGAACTGGCGCACCTCCGATGGATCGAGTTGGCCCTTGTAGTACGCGGCCCCGAGCATCACCCGGATCCGGGGCGCGATCAGGCCCAGATCGATGCGAATCGAACCCACCGATTCACGGGTCAGGCGATCAGACCAGATGACGCCCGCGTCGACGCCGATCCCGCTGAAGCCAAGCCCGTCGTAGCTGAACTGATCGAGAAACCCCTGGGCAACGAGTGGCCCCGGCGCCAGTGCGAGCAGGACGGCACACTTAATACCAGCGTTCAATGACCGCTCCCTGATAGTAGGTCCCCACGATATCACGATAGTCGTAACCCGCCCTGGCCCGACCGATGGCACCCCATTGGCACAGGCCCACCCCGTGTCCGTACCCGGATCCGGTGGCCGTGAGCCGGCTCACCTGTCCGTCTGCCCGTTCCACCTCGAGCCGAAACAGCGTACTGGGCAATCCCGATCCATCCGAGCGGCGCAGCACGTTCCGGATATCCGGTCCAAAGACGGGGATCTCGCCACCGGACACCACCACCCGCAACTCGGTCGCCCGCCCCGACGGCCCATGATGCACGATATAGATGTCGCGAAGGGTGTCCAGCGTGGTCGGGTCGATGCCCACCACCCGAGGGAGCCACCGGCGAAGCGTGGCCTGCAGTTCCGGCCCCGACCAGGTCGTCGTCCAGGCAAACCACGGCGAGCCATCGCTGTAGTAGCCTCCGCCGGGCCGCGCGTCGGACACCGGTTGCAGGTAGGGTTCGGGCCGCACGGACCGGTAGGCTTCGGTGGGCGACGCCGTCACCGGACCGCAGGTCGAATGGAAGAAGGCGTGAATCAACTCGCCGTCGTGCACGGCCACCTCACCCCGTGTCGCCCGCACCGCCCGCACCACCACGCCGGATTCGGCCGCGACCCCCAGGTAGGCCTGGTCGCTGGTCCCGGCCCGCACATCAAAGCCGAGCGCCGCGAAACGCCCCATGTTGCGCAGCACGTAGGTGCGGGAAGCCACGGCCTGGGCCTCGAGGGCAGCCAGTTCCCCCCGCCCCCGACCGAGTTCGGCGCCGACCACGCCCGGCAGGTACTCCTCGACGGGCAGCACATTGACCACACTCAGGCCGGACTCGCCCTCCACGAACTCCACGGTGCCCCGATACAGGCGATCTCCCACACTCAGGGCGGGCACGGTCGCTCGCCGTGGTGACAGGGTGATTCGATGATACGCCGGTCGCTCGGGCCATTCCCGGACCACCAGTCCCCGGGGTCGGGCCAGAACCGTCACGCGGTCGGCGTGATCGAGCGCGAAACGGTCTCCGGCATCCGTGGTCACCACCGCCCCGCTGGTCACCGTGACGATCGCCGAGTCCACGCCCACCTCCAACCCCACGCGGACCTCCGGGCCCGCCGGTCCGGCCGGGGCTCGGCTGGCTGCTGTTCGCACGCCAGGCGCGCACGAGGTCCCAACCGCCACCAGCACCGTCAGGAGAGTCCTCCCCCTCCCCCTCCCCCCCCTCGCCACTCGCTCGCCTTTCACACGCCCGTTGCCCGGAAGTCGTAGTCTTCGCTCTCGTCGATACGTACGGTGACAAAGTCTCCCGGGCCGGCCCACCCTCCGGCCCGAACCCAGGTCACCCCGTCCACGTCATCGGCCTGCCACGGGAGCCGGCCCACGTGCGTCGCACCGCCCTCTTCCGGATCGGCCCGCCGGTCCACCAGGACGCGGCTTTCCCGACCCACGTACCGGGCCAGTCGTTCCGCCGAAATGACGCGTTGCAGCTCCGAGAGGGTCTCGAGGCGGTACCGCTTGACCTCGTCGGGGACGTCATCGGACATCTCCCCCGCCCGGGTTCCCTCCTGGGGAGAATAGGGGAATACCCCGAGACGTTCGAACGCCATCTCCTCGGCAAAACTGTACAGCGTTTCGAAATCGTCTTCGGTCTCGCCCGGGAATCCCACGATGACCGTCGTACGGATGGCCAGGTCCGGCATGGATTGTCTGAGCCAGGCGACCTTTTTGCGTATGGTGTCCCGTCGCTCCGGCCGCCGCATGCGCGCCAGGACCGCATCCGACGCGTGTTGAATCGGGATATCCATGTAGGGTACGATGCGCGGTTCCCGCGCCATCAACTCGACCAGCCGTGCACTGAGCCCCAGGGAATACACATAAAGCAACCGGAACCAGGGGATCGTGGTTTCCTGCAACAGCGTCTCCAGCAGGGCGACCAGGTCCGGACCATCGCGGCCGAGATCTCTCCCGTAGTGCCCGAGGTCCTGGGCCACGAGGTTGACCTCCCGGGCCCCCTGTTCTTCCAGGAGTCGAGCCTCGCGGACCAGACGGGACAGCGGTTCCGACCGATGCCGCCCTCGCATCAAAGGAATCGCGCAGAAAGCGCAGGAGTGATCGCACCCCTCGGAGATCTTGAGGTACCGGACGTGGGCCGCGTCGCCAAAGAAGGTTCGGACCCCGGGGTGGCTGTCCAGCGGGTCGTCGATCAAACCCCGTTCAGCGAGGGCGGGGGCAAGCTTGTGCAGTTCGCCGAAGTTCAGGAACAAATCGATCTCGGGAATGTCCCGGGCCAGTTCCTGCTGGTATCGCTGCACGAGGCAGCCCACCGCCACCACCGCCTTCACCCGGCCGGCGGTCCGCAACTCACCCGCCCGGATCATCGCCTCGATGGACTCCCGCTTGGCCGCGTCGATGAAGCCACAGGTGTTGACAAGGATCACATCGGCCGTGTCGAGGTCCTCGACGACCCGGGCGCCATGACCGACGAGTTCGCCGACCAGCCGTTCCGAATCCACCGTGGCCTTGTCACACCCGAGCGAAACGACGCCGAGGGCCATCGATCGCCGGGTCCCCGCGATCGGCGGGGCGTGTGGGGCGGAACGGGTGTGCGACATCGCTTCAATATAGCGCGGAACGGAACGCCAACGGGCGCGGGGCCTCAACTCCCCGGGCCCACCCGGCCGGTAATCGCCAGCCGGCCGGAACGATCAGGCCAGGAAGCTCTCGAGCGAGCGGGCTCGACTCACATGTCGCAACCGCGCCAGCGCTTTTTCCTTGATCTGCCGGACGCGTTCCCGCGTGATGCCCAGCAAACCCCCGATCTCCTCGAGCGTCATGGGCTCGTTGTTGTCGAGTCCGAAATACAGTCGGAGAATCTTGGCTTCGCGGTCCTTGAGGGATCCCAGCACCGTCTCGATGGAGTTGCTGAGCGCCCGCTCGAACGTGCGGTCGTCCGGTCCCGGGTTCTGGGTATCGGGCAGGTAGTCGAGGAGCTTGTTGTCCTCGCCCGGTGTCAGCGGGGCATCGAGCGACAGGTGGGTCTGCGAGATGCTCAGGGTCTTGGCCACCTCGTCCTGCGAGATGTCCATCCCGTCGGCGATTTCCTCCACCGTCGGCTCCCGCCCCAACTCCTGTTGCAACGCTGATGAGCGCTTGCCGATCCGGTGCAGGGTTCCTGCGCGGTTGAGGGGTACCCGAACGATCCGGCTCTGCTCGGCCAGGGCCTGGAGAATGGCCTGGCGGATCCACCAGACGGCGTACGAGATAAACTTGATGCCTTTGGTCTCATCGAACTTGTGCGCCGCGCGGATAAGCCCGAGGTTCCCCTCGTTGATGAGGTCGGAAAGGCTCACGCCCTGGTTCTGGTACTTCTTGGCCACCGACACCACGAACCGCAAATTGCTCCGGACGAGCTTGTCCAGGGCTTCTTCGTCTCCATCGTGGATGCGTTTGGCCAGTTCGACCTCGTCCTCCCGTGCCAGGAGGGGATACCGGCTGATCTCGCGGAGGTACTGATCGAGCGATCCGTCTTCGGCCTTCTTTTTTTTCACTGCCGTGGCTCGCATGCGTCCGGACCCCTTTGCCGTGTCAGTTTGCATCATCACGCCGCAGTCTGAGGAGGTATCAGCATCCCGGCCCCGTCGGTGTTGGACGGAGCACCGGGCATGGTTGCCAGCTGAAAGAAAAACGAGGAGAGCAGTCGGGAGAGTAACCGGCGCGGGCGATCATCCATCGGGGAGGGTCTCCGTGAAGAGAGACGCCGGACCCAACGGGGCCGGAACTCGATCGTTTCCGGACCCGTGACCTTCGCACCCTTCGCGCACATCGGCGCGCCGTCGACGTCGTACCAGCAAACCCAGTAGATACAACCGGTTACGTTCATTGCATGTTACTCATCCCCGGGCGGAACCGCAACCGTCCAATCCCACCCCCGCCCCCACCGGCGACAGGCGGCGCGCAACGCGTGGCTGGAATGGCGGTGCTCAACCATGACGACCGCACATCCGGCCAGGGCGGTACGGACCAGATCGATCCGCAGGACTCTCCCCACGGGAAGCGCCCGGATCCACCGCGGGTCGAGCCGGGCTCCTCCCGCACTGACAATGACGACCGTGGACACGCGTGTACCCCGCATGGATCCAAGGTGCGGGTTGGCCGGCTCCGGCGTTGTACCGCCCTGACGCGGAGTTGAACCAATCCGCGTGCCCGGTCACCGGCGCTGCAGGCCGTACTTGTCGATCTTCTTGTAGAGGTTGCTTCGAGGCATCGCGAGCTTGCGGGCCGTTTCACTCACATTCCAGTCGTTGGCCTCCAACTTTCGCAAGAGAAACGCTCGTTCGGCCTCCTGCTTGAATTCCTCGAAGGTCTCGCACCGCACCAGATCTCCGACCGTGGCATCCGACCCCGACGCCGTCAGGCGTTCGACATCGGCCGCCTCGATCCGCGGGCCCGGCGCCAGAATCAACAGGCGTTCCACCGCATTACGGAGTTCCCGGACGTTCCCCGGCCAGTCCCTGACCTGGAGGGCGGCGATCGCCGCGTTGGAGAACGACCGAGGCACCATGCCGCTGCGCAACGTCAGGTCGTCGACAAACGCGGCCACGAGCTCGGGAATATCCTCGAGCCGGTCGCGGAGAGGCGGCACCTGAATGGGCACGACGTTCAAGCGATAGAAGAGGTCCTCCCGGAACGTTCCTGCGGCGATTTCCTCCTCGAGCGTCTTGTTGGTCGCGGCGATGACGCGGACATCGACGGTGACGGGTTGGGCCGCTCCGATACGGGTCACCACCCCCTCCTGGAGCGCCCGCAGCACCTTGGCCTGGGCCGCCAGACTCATGTCTCCCACTTCGTCGAGAAACAACGTTCCGGCATCAGCCTGTTCGAACTTCCCGGCCCGGTCGGCGAAGGCGCCGGTGAACGAACCCTTCATGTGGCCGAACAACTCGCTCTCAATCAACTCCGACGGGATAGCGGCACAGTTGACCTCCACAAACGGCTTGTCTACCCGGGGGGATCGGCCATGTATGCCTCGGGCCACCAACTCCTTGCCGACCCCGTTCTCGCCGGTGATCAACACCCGCGCGGGCGTGGGCGCCACCTTGTCGATCATGTTCCGCACCTCCTGGATCGCCCGACTGTGCCCGATGATCGCGAACCGTTCCAGGGTAGTGGTGCGAAGCCGCTCGTTCTCCGATGCGAGTTGCAGATGTTCAAACGCATTGCGGAGGGTGAGCAGGATCCGGTCGGTATCGAGCGGTTTTTCCAGAAAATCGTAGGCGCCGCGTTGCGTCGCCTCGACCGCGGTCTGGATGGTTCCGTGTCCCGATATCATCACGACCCGGGCGTCCGGATCCAGTTCGCGAATGCTCTCAAGCGTGGCCAGACCGTCCATGCCGGCCATCTTGACGTCGAGCAGCACCAGATGCGGATGAAACTCTGGGTAGACCTTGAGGGCCTCCGCTCCCGAGGTGGCGGTCTTGACATCGATCTCTTCGTACTCCAGAAGCTGGCGCAGGGCTTCGCGTACTCCCTTTTCGTCGTCGACCACCAGCACGCGTCTCGCCATTCAGGATCCTTCCCGATAAAAGGTCACGGCTGCGGGATCGATGGACAGTCGCCGGACCGTCACCGGAACAGCGAAACGGAATGCACCATCCGGACGACCGGTCATCGCCCCCACCGTCCGGCGGATCCACAGGCCCGGCAGCGGAATCCCCCGGATGGACATCGCATCGGGTTGCCAGACGACGACGCCCGGGCGTCCCACCCAGGCCCGCCCGGCGACCCGGATCGGTTCGCGCGGTTGCAACAGGCCCCCAAACATGCCGAGCGCCTCCCGACCCCAGACATCGGTCACCAGGAGCGCTTCGAAGACGAGTCGATCCGGCTCCAGGGTCACCGCGATGGAATCAAGCGCCCGACGCGAGAGCGGGTCGAGACCGTCGACAATCAGGACCGCCAGCTCCGACGCGGACAGGCGCACCGAATCGGGACCGAGAAACCGCGCCATGGCCGCCTGCTTCCGGCGCGCGGTTCGGGCCGCGCGGGCGGTGGGTCGGCCGGCATCAACGTCTTCCACCCCGAGCGTCGAGGGAAGATCCCCCCGAAAGGCGTGCCAGGCACCCCGGATGGGGCCCTGGAACAGCAGGGCGCCGACCCCCACCGCCACCAGCACCACGAGACATCCCACGCTCGCCAGGATATTCTTCAGACATCCACGCATCACGCCTCCAGGGGCGCTCTGTTCCGCGTCGTATACCGGGGTCCGTTCGCACCGGTTCGGCTCTCCATCAGATCGACGCTGGTGACCGGCACCGTTCCGGCGAAGGGTAACCGATCCAGTCGGTCGATAAATCCCTCCCACGCGGAGCGCGGTGCATCGCGACGGGCGCGACCCAAGGTCAGATGCGGACGGAACGGCCGACCGGCCGGCGCGAACCCCCGCGCCGCCAGTTCGGACTCCACCCGGTGGTGAAGCAGCTCGAGGCTCGGGAGGGGCTCACACCCCACCCACACGACGCGCGGCCGGCGTCGGTTCGGAAACACCCCGAAAGTGCCGATCGCCAGATCAAAGGGACCCACGCCGAGCGTTGCGGCTCGCAGCGCAGAAGCGAGCGCTCCCAGCCGGGACCCCGGGACCTCCCCGAGGAATCGCACGGTGAGGTGGATCAGCTCCGCGGGAACCCACCGAACCGGATAGTCTGGTTCCCGCAAGGGGGCCGCCGCCTGCCACAGATCCCGGCGCAGGGCCTCGGGGAGATTGATGGCCACAAAGGTCCGCACGGCTCAGCGGGACCGGCCGGGTACCCGGCGCCATCTCGACCGCGTTGGCGCCTGGCGTGCTCCAAACCCCTTCATTGGCACCTTCCTTGCCGTTCCTGACGAAGTCTCGGGGTTCGGACCGCATGGCCCGGCGTCCCGCCCCTTCACCCGACGAGGGGTTGCATGATGAACGCATTGCATTCCGCACCATCCGAGGACCGCCGCAAGACCCCCGACCGACGTCATGAGGATCGCCGCAAGGGGGACCGGCGCCAGAAAGACAAGCCGATCGACTTCCCCGACCGGCGGAAAGCCGACCGCCGCCAGGGCGATCGGCGCGACCGCGACCGGCGCGGGGAGTAATCCGTTCGACCCTACGGCAACCGG
>Ga0114931_10001463_pt1 | contig 30217 bp, 19 predicted proteins | sample 2SBtaG_FD_89579 | JGI IMG/M metagenome (GOLD analysis project Ga0114931, IMG submission 89579) | Deep subsurface microbial communities from Kolumbo volcano to uncover new lineages of life (NeLLi) - 2SBTROV14_V59a metaG | ecosystem: Environmental > Aquatic > Marine > Volcanic | place: Kolumbo... | reverse complement strand
TGCTGATCGACGAGGCGAAGATCACCGTGCAGCTGCAGCACGTCAACGTGGCCCAGACGTTCGACCTGGGCCGCGTCGACCGCACGTACTACATCACCATGGAGTACGTCGATGGCGCCGACCTGTACAAGCTGCTGCGCCGCGGCTCTGAAAACGACATGCCCATGCCGGTGGACGTGGCGGCGTACATCGCCAAGGAGATGGCCACCGGGCTGGACTACGCGCACCGCAAGCGCGACGTGACCGGCTCGCCGTTGCGCATCGTGCACCGCGACGTGTCGCCACAAAACGTGCTCATCTCGCACGCTGGCGAGGTCAAGCTGGTCGACTTCGGCATCGCCAAGGCGACCATGCGCGCGCGCCAGACCGCGGTCGGCGTGATCAAGGGCAAGTACTACTACATGTCCCCGGAGCAGGCCTGGGGCGATCCGATGGACCACCGCACCGATATCTTTTCCACCGGCATCGTGCTGTACGAAATGCTCACCGGCCAGATGCTGTACCTGGAAGAAGACCTGCAGCGCCTGCTCGACCTGGTGCGCAAAGCCCACATCGCGCCGCCGACCACGTTGCGCCGGGATACTCCGCCGCAGCTCGAGCGCATCGTCATGCACGCGCTGGGCAAGCGCCGCGAGGATCGCTACCAGAGCGCCGGCGACCTGGCCACGGACCTGGAGCGGTTTCTCCACGTGTATTCGCCGGTGTTCACCGCGGCGAAGGTCACCCAGTACTTCGAACGAGTCCTGGGCGATCCCGACGCCAATCCGCTGCCCGAGCCCGCCGCGCCTTCGGCTGATCCGTCTCGCGTCACCGCCCGCGTCACCCGCGATCAGCTGGTGCTCGATCGCTCCGAGTTCTCGGACGAAAACAGCGTCATCTTCAGCCTCGACGACATGAGGCCCCCGCGCGGCTTCGACGAAGAAACCATGGAGCCGGCCGGGCCGCCGTTCTTGCCCGGCCCAGCCATGCCCGTGCGCACGCCGGACGCGGCGACCATGAACGTGCCAAACAGCACGTTCGACGAAGAGGACGACAAGACGGTGGTGTCTGCGCCGCCGGGATTCGCCGACCCGGACAGCTTGCCGGCGGCAGGCGGTCCCCATCGGTTGGATGAGACCCTCGACCGCGACTTCGAACCGACGTTCGTCGAAGGCGTCATCGGTGGTGGCAAACGCCGCGCCCCGCCCGCCGGCGGATTCGAACCGGACGACGAGGGCCCGACCCTGGAGCACAACAAGCCCGGCCGTTTTCGCGACCACGAGAGCTTCGTCGGCGCACCGCCCACCGCCGACGACGAGGGGCCGACGCGCACCGACGTCAAACCGGTGCGGCCCAAACCGGTGACTCGAAAACAGCCGCCGGCGCTGGCGGCGTCGGCGCCGGAGCCAGCCGTGAGCACGCTGCGCGCTCCGCGCAAGTCGCGGCGCACACCGGCCCAGGGAGTGCCAACCGCGCCATCGGCGGGTTCTCGTGACAGCGGCTCGCTTCTGTCGGCCATCGTCGGCAGCCCGGCCGGTCCGCCGGTCCACCGGTCGTCGTCATCACCGCCGCCGCGGCCACCCGGGATGCACGTGCACGGCGCCATCGCCGTCAACACGCCGCCGGGGATCCCCCAGGCGCAAAACACCCCGCCCGGGCTCGACCAGGCCGGCTCGGCCTTTCCCCTCGCGCCACCGGTGCGCACGCCCAACCCGTTTTTGCCGCCCGGCCACCAGCCGCCACCGCCACCAACGTTCACCCAACAGCTGCGCGTGCAGCTGGAGGTCGACGAAATCCCCGCGGCGTTCAAGCTCGGCCCGAAAACCAGCTCCCGCTGGTTCTTCCGCCTGGTCCTGGCCCTGGTCTGCGTGGCCGCCGGCATTGGCATCGCCCTGTTTTTGATGCGCGACACCAGCGAGCGCGGCCAGCCGTCGATTCTCATCCGCTCGGACCCGGACGGCGCCAACGTGACGATCAACGACGAGAAGCTGCCGGGTTCGACCCCGTTGGTGTTCCGCGACGCAAAGCACCGCGAACGTTACAAAATCGAAGTGAGCTTCGCAAAGCACAAGACCTGGACCAAGACCGTGGTCATCCCCGACAACGTGGACCAGCTCGAGGTCGAGGCGCGCCTCGATTCTGCCGATTGATTGGCCACAGGGCGGCTGTACGCGCCCGCTACCTGTGATAGATTGGCCGACCTGAAACAGGGAGAAGGACAATGGCAGAGGCTGCTCGCAAACCATCCGTCGTAGGGGAAATCAACACGCTGCTCGGTCGCGGCAGCGAGTTCGAGGGGAAGCTCACGTTCGAGGGCACCGTGCGCATCGACGGTGAGCTCAAGGGCGAAGTGTTCTCCGAAGACGTCCTGATCATCGGTGAGGGCGCCCATGTCGAAGCCGAGATCGACATCGGTGAGATCATCATTCAGGGCACCGTTGTCGGGAACATCCGCGCCAAGCGCGGCATCGAGATTCACGCGCCCGGCCGGGTCAAAGGCGACCTGACCACACCGACGCTGCAGATCGAAAAGGGTGTCGTGTTCGAGGGCCGCTCGTTCATGGAAGCGATGAACGACAAGCGCGGCGTCGCCGCGACATCCGGCTCGGCCGCGCCCAACGGTGCCACCACGGCTTCGCCCAGTGGCAGCATACCGAGCGGCAAACCCGCCAGCGGCAAACCCGCCAGCGGCAAACCCGCCAGCGGCAAACCCAAGTCCTAGTCGCTACCTGGACCGCTTGATGCGGCCCAGGTCGTGCTTGTCCAGATAGTCGCCGATGGCGTAGATGTAGTCGCGCCGTTCGCGGCGCAGGTCCTTCTTGCCCAGGCGGCGCATGCCTTCGGGGGTATCGGCCCACACGTGAACGTCGTGGTCCGACGGCAGCTCGCGAATGTCCGCGCCGGCCTTGCAGTGATCGGGCAACGTGGTCTCGTCGATGTCGACCGCGGGCAGCTCGATCGGCGGCAACGGATCGTTGTTCGCCAACCGCTCGAGATCGATGCAGTCGACGAGGTCGTTGGCGGCCGCGGTGCGCTCGTTGAGGGTCTCGAGGCCGTGCACGTTTTCGATGTGCTTGAGCGCCGAGCAGTGGTCGTACAGCACCGAGCTCACGTAGCCCTGTTTGGCGTACGGGCCGGCGACGATGGTGGGCACGCGGAAGCCCATCTGGCCGAATCCGTCGGCGGCGCGTTCGTCGGCGGTGGTCGGCGGCGCCATGTGGTCGAAGAACCCGCCGTTTTCGTCGTAGGCGAGGACCAGCAAGCAGTTGTTCCACTGGGGTGACGTCGCCAGGGCGGTGTAGACCGTCGAGATGAGCTGCTGGCCGAGCAACGGATGGTGCGGCGGGTGATCGTCGTTGGCCGAGAAGTTCGGATCGATGTAGACGATTGGCGGCAGCGTGCCCGCCGCAGCGTCGTCGAGGAAGTCATACATGAATCGGTGGACGTAGTCCTCGATGTTGGGAAAGTCCCCCAGGCCCACCGACAACACGGGAACGTCGCCGTAGTAGTAGCCCCAGTCGACCCCGGCTTCGCTCAGCCGGTGGTAGATGGTGGTCACGCCTTCGAACGCACCCTCGAGCACCTGCTGGTTGTTGGTGGCGCCGTTGGACGTGGCGGCGTGCCAGTACATGCGGTTGGGCAGGGTGGGTCCGAGCAGCGAGCAATGCCACCGGTCACACGAGGTGTACGCGTCGGCCAGCGCCCAGGTGACCGGCAAGTGCTCGCGTTTCATATACTGCATGGGGTCGTAAGAGCCTGCGCCGTGTTTCTGCTCCTGCGCCAAAACGAAGCCATCGTTGGCGCCGTCGTCGAACTGGACCCGCGACGGATCCCAGCCATGGGGCGGATCTTTGTCGGTACAGTAGGTGTCTGCGGTGGTCGGAAACGGCGCGATCAGCTCGCCCTGGGTGTTCGGGTTGCTCATACCGTCGACCAGGCCGTTGCCCGGCAGGTTTTCGAGCCAGCTGCGCGCGCCGAGGTAATGATCGTAGCTGCGGTTCTCCATCATCATGAACACCATGGTGGTGATGCCCTGGGGACCGCCATCGCCGTCGTTGGCGCAGGCCGACAAGAACTGAGACATGCTGGCCGCCCCCGCGAGCGTGCCCAGCGCTTTGATAGCGTCGCGGCGTTTCATCGTAGAAACTCTAGTACATTAAATTGCTACGTTATAGGGAATCCGCTGCGGACGAGAGCCTTGTCACGTTTGGGCGACCAGGCGGCGGCAAATTCGTTGGAATTGGCCGTCGTTATCGGTCGGTTGCACCCGGTAGCAGGGGCCTGCCGTCCGCTTCGTTCAGCTTCAGCCCCAACAGCCGCCGGTCCACCACTACCCGCAGCGAAAAGCAGGCCGACCCATGCGATCAGGCTGTGCGCATCGTTCGTATCCTTTGTCACAACCCCGGCAGCGGAGCGACGCCTTTGAGCTGGGCCGGCGGCGCGATACCCAGCAACTTGCACAGGGTCGCGGCCACCCGATTCTCGTGGAGGGGCGCGGTGGTGACGTCGTGCTTCACTCCGGGGCCGGCAAACACGGCCTCCACGCGGCGGTCGTACTCCCACGGCGTGCCGTGGCTGGTGCCCTTGCCCTTGGGAAACTCCTCGTCGGTGACCGAGCCGGGGGCCGGTACCAGAAACACCGCGCCGTGGATCCCTGTGGCCGGTATGGCCCGCGCGACCGCGCGCTTGATCGGATCTTTGTCGTGTGCCCAGGTTCGCGCTTTGCTCGTCTCGTACGCGGCATAGACTTCCTTGCGCTCGTCGAGAGCGGCGATCACCGCGGCGATGACTTTGTCCCGCTTGTCCGGCGCGCGCGCGGCCCTGTTCAAGTAGACGAACGGCGGCACGTACGCGCCGACCCACTTGCCCTTGCCCACCACCTTGGACACGACGGCATTCAGCTTGCCCGGCAGCTCGTCGGGGAATATGCGGCCCGCGTTCGGGTACTTGTCTTTGACCCGCTCGGGCAACGGCGCGGCGCCGTGATCGCTGGTGAGCAACACCGCTACGTCGGTGTGCTTTTCGAGCTCGGCGAGGAACTTGCCCACCGCCGCGTCCACCTTGACGAGGTGGTCCACGTACTCCCACGACTGGCCGCCGAACGCGTGACCGACATAATCGGTGCTGGACAACGAAAGCAGCAGCAAGTCGGGCACATCGTCTTTGCCCATGTCGAGCTTGGCAACGGCGGCCCGGGCCAGGTCGAGCAGGTAGTAGCTGCTGTCGGGCATCAGCCGGAACGTCCGCTTGGGATCCATGGTGGTGACCGGGTTGTGGGGAAACGTCGTACCGAAGCCGCGGTAGTTGCCCTCGCCGGGCGCATCGTCGGGCCCGAGCATCTGTTTGAGCGTGGCGGGGTCGCCGGGCGTCCAGTCTTTGAAGTAGTTGCTGATGGGGTGCTGCTTCAGCCACGAGCTGACCCACGCCGGCACTTTGTCGCCGTAGTAGGCCGACGTCGTCATGGTGCCGAGCTTTTTTTCGTACCACAGGACCAGGTCGGGTTTGCGACCCGCGGGCAACACCGCGCCGCGGTCCTTGAGCGACAGCGACACGATCTTTACTTTGTCTCCGTAGGCGGCGCGCAAGGCGTCAGCAACTGTGTCGACTTTGACGACCGTTGGTGATGCGTACGCATTCGCTTTGCCGAACTCCTTGTATTTTCCATCGTCGACCACCGAGCGATTGCCGCGCTTGGGTGTCCACACCCGGTTGGAGCCGACACCGCTTTGCGCCGGTGGGACGCCGGTGTAGATCGCGGTGTGCCCCGCCGCCGTGTAGGTACCCGCGTAGGCGTAACGCACCACGTGATCGGCACCGGTTTGACGCGCGCGACGCAACGCACCCTGCGGCGACAGAAGCGATCGATAGCGCGCATAGGCCCACGCCGGAAACTGGTCGTAGACGATCGCGACGACCAGTCGTGCGCGCTTCTCAGTGGTGTGCGCGGGGGCGCCGGCCGGGTTGCCATTTGCAACAATAGAGGAGTTTCCTCCACCACAATTGACCAACAAAATAAAAAAAACGGCAATTGATACACGTTTTGTCTTCATATGCAAATCCAATAATGGAGTTCGAACTCTATTTTTACCAGCCCGGCGCAACAACTGCGCGATTTGCTCTCGATATCGAGGCCTCATATTAACCGCTTAGCGTTGGCACGCCACTCGCTAAGTGGTACAGCCGGACCGGGCTGGCACAGCTACGCCTAAACTCATCAGGAGCGAGTGATGGCAGTGGACTGCAAATGGACTCACCGTGGAGCGGGGGCAATGGTAGCCCTCGTAACGCTAGGACTGGCACTAACCGGGTGCAAGGACGAAAAGAACACCAAGCCGATCAAGCAAGTCAAGAAAGACGAGCAGCCGGCAATCGCCAAGCTCACCCCACGCATGCAGGGAGAAATCCCGAAAAAGATGCGCGAGGTGGCCTCTACCCCCGAGATGATTGCGGAAGGCAAGCGTCTGTTCGGCACCTGCGCAGCCTGCCATGGGGACAAGGCCCGTGGGCGGGCTGGCATGGGGCCACGGCTCAACAGCAAGTCGTTTTTGCAAGCCGCCAGCGACGACATGCTGATTCGCACCATCAGCCACGGCCGCGCCGGCACGACCATGGTGCCGTGGCGGTCCCAGCTCACCCAGTCGCAAATCCACTCGATTGTCGCGTACCTGCGCTCGCTGGCGCCGAGCAACCCAGCCGCGCTGAACGAGAAGCGGCTGAAGGGTGACCTCAAGACTGGCGCACATCTGTTTCGTCACATCTGCGCCGCCTGTCACGGTCGCGCTGGAGGTGGCTACCAGGAAACCGCCAACGGTACCGGCATCGGCCGGCGCGCGTTTTTGACCAGTGTGTCCAACGGTTATCTGAGATACGTCATCAAGAACGGCAAAGACCTGACCAAGATGCGACCGTTCAAGCTGCACAGCAAAGTGGCGGTCGCGAACCTCACCAACAAGCAAATCGACGACGTCATCGTCTATCTCAGGACCCGGGCCTGGTAAGGGAGCAGCAATGTCCAACCACGACAACGACAACGAGACCACCACTCCGGCCGAGGACAACTACGGCGCCAAAGAGCTCGAGGTTCGCGACACCGCGCCCGAGAATCCATCGCCGACCGGATTCCGCCGCCGTACATTTTTGCAGGTCGCCGCCGGCGCCGCCGGTGCAGGCGCCGCCGTGTCCGCGTGCGGCAGCAAAGACAGCAAGCGCAAAAAGGTCACGGTCAAAGCCGAGGAACCGTCGGTCCAGACCGGCGAGAGCTTCGCGCCACCGGTCAAAGACGTGCCCAACGACATTCTCGCCCAGTGTCCCTACTGTGGCGTCGGCTGCGGCACCCTGATCCAGACCGAAAAGGGCCGCATCGTCGGCATGAAGCCCGACCCCAGGCACCCCACCAACAAGGGCCTGCAGTGCATCAAGGGGCTGTCGTCCGCCGAGGCGATCTACGTGGACCGGCTGACCAAGCCGCTGATCCGCAAGGACCTGACCAACCACCTCACTGGACACATCAGCAAGACCAAGGGCCGGTTCGACGACGACCTGTTCCGCGAGGCCACCTGGGAAGAAGCCGAAGAACTCATCGTCGACCAGATCGTCGGCTACGTCAAAAAGTTCGGCGCCAACTCGGTCGGCCTGTACGGCTCGGGTCAGCTGCCGGTCGAGGGCCAGTATCTCGAGAACGTGTTCATGAAAGGCGTGCTCGGCTCCAACACGATCGAGGCCAACGCGCGCATGTGCATGACGTCGGCGGTGACGGGGTACTTCAAGACCCTCGGCAGTGACACGCCGCCGACCGCTTACGAAGACATCGAGCTGTCGGACATGGTCACCCACTGGGGCCACAACGCCCGCGGCTCGCACCCGATTGTGTTCTGGCGCATCGCTGACTACAAGGAGAAGAACAAGATCCCGACCCTGGTAGTCGACCCGCGGCGCACCGGCACCGTGCAGGGCTACGAGGGGTTCGGCAAGGAAAACTCCTACCACTTCAGCACGATCAACGGCGACATCTCCATCCACAACGCCATCGCCCATGTGCTGCTGACCAAGCACGATGACGCCATCGCCTGGGATCTGCTCAAGAACCACGCCACCGGCTGGGAGAAATACGTCAAGGCGTGCAAGGAGCGCTACTCGCCCGAGCAGGTGCAAGACAAAACCATGATCGACCCCAAGTACTTGCGCGAGGTCGCGGCCAGGTGGGCCGAGGCGTCGATCAAGGGCAAGAAGCGCGGCAAGGGCGGCGTGCTGTCGTTCTGGGGCATCGGCTACAACCAGCATCTGCACGGCCAGAACAACACCGTGTCGTTGATCAACCTGATGGCGCTGTCGGGCAACATCGGCCGGCCGGGCTGCGGCCCATTCTCCATGACCGGCCAGCCCAACGCCATGGGCGAGCGGCTCACCGGAGGTCTTACCGGGCGGCTGCCGTTCAACCAGGGCATCAAGAATGGCAAGTGGCGCGATTGGATCGCCGACAACTGGGGGGTCCCGCGCAGCCGCCTCGAGGGCGTGTCCAAGCTGTCCAACACCGGCTACGCCGTGGGCATGATGGAGCGCGCGCTCAAAGACGAGGTCAAGGCGTTCTTCATGATCTACGCCACGCACATCGATCTGCCCGATCAGAACACGCTGGTACGCCCGGCCTTGAGCAAGACGTTCAATGTGGTACAGGAAATCTACCGCCACGCCCCCAACAACCTGTACGCCGACGTGATCCTGCCGGCGGCTACCTGGGGCGAGTGGGTCGGCGGCACGTACATCCAGTCCGAGCGCCGGTTCTACGTGACCGACGGCACCGCCAACCCCATCAAGGGAACGCGGCCGGATATGGACATGGTCATCGACAAGGGCAAGGCGATCGCCACCAAGCTGGGCCTCGACGCCGACAAGATCTTCCCGTACAAGCGCAAAGAACACGGCATGTACGACCCGGAGGACGTGTTCCGCCAGCTGGTCAAGGCGTCCAAGGGCAGCGACGCGGACCTCACCGGCATGCTCGAGGTGGAAAAACGCGACGGCATCGGCCTGTACGATCAAATCCGCCGCCACCGCGGCATCCAGTGGCCGGCACCGACCTACGAAATTGCCAAGCAGGGCGGCACCAAACGCCGCTACATGAACCAGGAGCACTGGAAGAACAAACCGTACGGCGACTTCCGCACCAACGACGGCAAGCTGCACATCCACCTGTGCGAGCAGGACTACAGCAAGCGCAAAGAGATCACCAAAGAGCTGTCCCGCGCCGGCACCGAGCAGGGATTCTACCTGATCGACCACTACGATCTGTTGATCAAGGCCCGCGACGCCGGACTCACCCCCGAGCTGCCGGACTTCGAGCATCTCAACAAGAAGTGGCAGGACATTCCGAAGGACAAGTACCCGTTCTGGATCGGCCTGGGCGTCGTGTACGAGCACTTCCACACCGCCAAGACGATTCGCTCGGGAACCACGCGCATGCTGGTGCCACAACAGTACGTCGAGATGCACCCCGAAGACGCCAAGGCGCTGGGCATCGACGACGGCGACTGGGTCAAGGTGATTACCCGGCGCGGCGAGTACGAGGCGCGTGCGTCCATCGGCCTGGACTCGAAGGTAAAGCCGGCGCGCAACACGGTGCCGCGGGGCTACATGTTCAGCCCGTGGAACCTATCGGTCGCAGACTCGGCTGACCCGAAAAAGAACAAGTGGCTGGTCAATCGGGTGAGCCACCGCGCATTCGATCCGGTGAGCGGTCAGGTGGACTTCAAAAAGTGCGCCGCGCGTATCGAGAAGCTGACGTAGGAACGTGAACAACACGCAGCACATCCAGCGGCGCAGCGTGTTCGGCGTGCTGATCGCAGCCGTCATGGCTTGGTTCGGCTGGCTGTGGGGTCGTAAGACGCCGCGTCCAGCGACCGAGCTGTTGCTGCGGCCGCCGGGCGCGCTGGCCGAAGACGAGTTTCTCGACGCCTGCACGCGCTGTTTCAAGTGCGCCAACGCGTGTCCCAACCAGTGCATCAAGTTCCACGGCCTCGGCGCCGGCATCCACAAGATGTTCACGCCGTACATCAAGGCACGGACCCGTGGCTGCACGTTGTGCGGCGAGTGCGCCCGGGTTTGCCCCACCGGCGCCCTGCGACCGTTTGGCAAGACCCAGGACGATTGGGTCGCCGGCATCAAGATGGGCACCGCGCGGGTCAACAAGGCCATGTGCTACAGCTTTCACGGCCGCACCTGCGGGGCATGTTACCGGGCGTGTCCCCTGGCGGGAACCGCGATGAAGATCGGCATGTTCGAAACGCCGCTGGTTCAGCCCGACGGCTGCGTTGGCTGCGGCTTGTGCGAACAGGCGTGCTTGCATCTGCCCCAGGCGATTCGCGTGATTCCCAACCCCAACGGTTCCACCGGTAGGTCGGCATGAGGTGGCTGCGCCGACAGTGCCCTCAGTTGGTCCGGCGGCTGGTACAGATCGGCGTGTTTGCGTTCGTGGTCTACACCGGCCTGGGCGCCGCGTGGCGCAACTACAAGGTAGCGCAGAACTACTCCCGCATGGTCGCGCTGGAGGAGGGCGAGACCTGGGCCACGTTGTACCGGCTCAACGAGAAGGCGCTGTCGAAGCTCGGCGAACCCTACAAGGCGAGTCTCGACTTTCTGGGTATGCCGTGGGCCAGCACGGTGTTGGGCGTGAATGCCGCTGATCCAATCATGGTCGCGGCGCACGGGGTCAAGACGCGGTCGGTGTCGCTGAGCATGTTGGCGCTGATGGCGCTGCCACTGCTATTGGCCGTGGTGCTGGGCAAGGTGTTCTGCAGCTACCTGTGTCCCATGCGGTTTTTGTTCGAGCTGAGCCAGATGGTGCGGCGGGGGCTGGAACGCGTCGGTGTGTTCTTGCCCGAGGTGCGTAACGACGATCGCTACGGCGGCTGGGTGCTCGTCGGTGGTCTGGGCGCGACCCTCACCGCCAGCACCGCGGTGTGGCTGTTCATCTTGCCGTACGTGAGCTTGTCGGCCAGCGTGTTTCTGTATGTGTCGACCGGCACCGTCACCGTGTTGCTGGTGTCGGTGGTGGTGTGGCTGGCGATCGACTTGTTCTTCGCGCCGGGCTACTTCTGCTACAACCTGTGCCCCACCGGTTTTTTGCTCGAGCAAGCGGGGCGCTGGTCGCTGCTGTCGCTGCGCAACACCAAGTCCGAGCCGTGCCCCGACGGTTGTTTCATCTGCGAGGACAAGTGTCCCTACGCACTGTCGCCCAAGGAGCGCAGTCACACCCCCGCGTGCGACAACTGCGGACAGTGCGCCACCGTGTGCCCCCAGTCGCGGCTGAAGCGGCGGCTGCACCTGCCGGTCATTGCCGGCATCGTGCTGGCCGTGCTCGCCCTGCCCTCGGCGGCCAGCGCCCACCACAACAAGGGTCTGCCCCACTACGGCTACTTCGAGAACTACCCGCAGGTGCCGACCAACGAATATGTGGCGGTACACGGCCGCTGGGAAATCGGCGCCACCATCTTCAACTTCCAGGGCTACGCCGACCGCAAGTCGTCCGACACGCCCAACGACGTCAAGATCTTCTGCTACCTGTACGACCTGAAAGCGAAGAAACAGTACCTCGGTCCCATCTCCTTCAAGATCGTCATCGGCGACGAAACGGTGAGCGAGTTCGACCGCACCAAGGTGGACGAAGAAGCCGTGTACTCCACCCGGGAGACGCTGCCGCGCACGGGGACCTACAAGCTGGTCGCCTACCTCGACGGCAAGCAGGTCGCGACCCTGGAGTTCTACGTCAAGATCGGTGACGGCGGCATCAACTGGCTGCTGGTCATCGGCCTCGCGTTGCCGGTGCTGCTTTTGTTCGGCCTGGCCGTGATCGGCCGCAAGCAACGCTTTCGCAAGAAACAACGGCGCCACCGGCGGCGCCGATCCCGCGGCGCCGGTAAGGATTCAGCACAGGAGACAGCAGCATGATTTCGGCGCTGGGCGTCATTTGCCCGATCTGCGGCATGAACAACTGCACCATGGATCACGCCACCACCGCCGGTGGCAAGAGCGTGATGATCATGGGCGGCATTCCCCTGGACGTATTCGTCTACGGCGTGGTCGGGGTGCTATTGATCTCGTTCGTCGCGTCGACGTGGCTGCGCCCGCACGTGGCCGCCGGGTTCCGCCTCAACCTGATCAAGAGCAAGCGCCTCTACAAGATCGTGCGCAACCGCTGGTTTCAGGCGATTCCTCAGTTGCTCATGGTCGGCATTCTCATCGCGCTCATCTACATTGGCCTCGCCGGCTCACGCATCGCCAACCTCACCCCGGTAGCCGTGTGGACCATCTGGTGGGCCGCGCTGATCTTCGCGGTACTGCTCTTGGGCACGGCGTGGTGCTTCATGTGCCCGTGGGACGGCATCGCCAACCTGGTGACCCGCCAGCGCCTCGCCAGCCGTTCCGAGCCCCTTACGTTGGGCTGGGAGTTTCCCGAGTGGCTCAAGAACGTGTATCCCGCTATCGGCTTGTTCATTGTCCTCACCTGGCTCGAGCTCGGCTACGGCGTGACCACCAATCCGCGCACCACCGCGTACCTGGGTATCGGCATGGTGATGCTGGCGGTGGGCAGCGCGCTAATGTTCCGCGGCAAGGAGTTCTGCCAGCATCTGTGCCCGGTGGGCCGCATCTGCGGCATCTACTCGCGGTTTGCGCCGGTGGAAATCTCCAACAAACGCCAGCGCGTGTGCGACAAGTGCAAGACGGAAGACTGCCTCAACGGCAACGAGCTGGGCTACGCTTGCCCCACCGGCGTGTCGCTGCGCACCATGACCAGCACCAGCGAGTGCATCGGCTGCACCGAGTGCATCAAGAGCTGCCGCAAACAAAACGTGGCGCTGAACCTGCGCCCGTTCGGCTCCGAGCTGCGCCACGTCAAGCTGCCCAAGCTCGACGAAGCCTGGCTGGCCCTGGCGCTGCTCACGCTCACGTTCTTCCACGGCATATCGATGACGCCGTTTTGGGAAGACCACCGTCCGGGCCGCGACAGCATCCTCAAATGGATGGGCCTGCACCTGGGGACGTCGCGGGTCGTCAACTTCACCATCGCCATGGCGTTTGCCTGCGTCATTCCCATCGCGGCCTACTGGTTGTGCTGCCGCCTCGGCGCCCGCTGGGCCAGGAGCGGCGTGAGCGCGCGCAAGCTGTTCGTCACCTACGCCTACTCGCTGCTGCCGGTGGCGCTGTTCTATCACCTTTCTCACAACCTGATGCACCTGGGCATGGAGGGGGGTCACATCGTGCCGATGCTGAGCGACCCCATGGGCAACGGCTCGAACTACTTCGGCACAAAGGGCATGAACATGACCCACCTGCTCAGCGGCGAGATGCTGTGGTTCTTGCAGGTGGGGCTGATCCTCACCGGTCACATCTTCGGCATCGTGGTGGCACACCGCGCGGCCCTGCGCACCTACCAGACCAAAAGCGCGGCGGTGCGCAGCCTGATCCCCATGCTGGTGCTGATGATCATCATCAGCATCGGCGGCCTGTGGCTGATGCACATGGATATGAACATGCGCGTGGGGCGGATGTGAGCGAACGGGTCGGCAGACGCGCCTGGTTGCGCGGATTGATCCCGCGCGCGGCGGACGTGGTCGCCGCCGAGGTGGCAGAGCGGGTGCACCGCCGCCTGCCGCCGCAACGCAGACCACCGGGCGCCGGCAACGAAGCCATCTTTCTGACGTTGTGCACGCGCTGTGACAAGTGCGTCGAAGCCTGCGACTACGGCGCGATCTTCAAGTTCAGCGACGAAGCCGGCCCTACCCTGGCCGGCACGCCGGTGATGCAGCCGGACGAGCGCGCCTGCCACATGTGCGAAGGCTTTCCGTGCGTGACCGCGTGCGCGGACGAGGCGTTGACCGCGCCCGCCGCGGCGACGTGGAACCTGGGCAAGGTCACCATCGACAGCGCCCGTTGCATCGCGTTTTTGGGCCCCGAATGCGGCGCCTGCGTCGGCCGCTGCCCGTCCGAGCACCAGGCCATCAGCCTGAAAAACTGGAAACCGCTGCTCGACAAGACCGCCTGCTACGGTTGTGGCGTGTGCATCGAAGCCTGCCCGATGATGCCCGCCGCGATCACCCTGGACGAGCTGGCCTGAACGGGGACGCTTTTCGTATTCTTCGTATTCGTGGCGACTACGTTCGAATACGAAAAGTACGAAAAGCGTCCCCAGGCGAGTGGTGCTAGGTGAGCTTGCGGTACTCGTTGATGTGCCGGATGGCCGAGCGGGCGTCGCCGGTGCGGTCGAAGATGGTCGCCAGGTTGTAGTGGGCTTCGCACATGGCGGGGTCGAGCTCGAGGGCGCGCTTGTACAGGCGGATGGCCTCGTCGTCTTCGCCTGCGTCTTGCGCGACCACGCCCAGGTTGTACAGGGCGGTGGCGTCCTCGGGTTGTAGCTCGAGGGCGCGGCGAAACGCCGCTGCTGCCGTCTGTGGCTCGCCGTTCTCGGCGTGCAGCCGGCCCATGTTGATGAGGGTCTCGGTGCAATCCGGGCGCAGGCGCAGCGCGCGCCGGTAGGCGGCAATGGCCGCGATGGGATCCTCTTCTTCTAGCTCCAAAGCGCGATCGAACCACTCGTCGGCGGTCCAGCCGATCACCGGCTCGGGCGCCGCGGTCACCCGGCGCACCGGTATGGGCGTGACGTGATTGACCACGGGAGGATCTTCCACCGAAAACGGAAACAACATCTGGCCGTCGGATGCGCGCCACGCCTGCTTGTCGTCGCGCACCACGACGTGTCCGTCGTGAAAGGTGATGGTGAGCTCAGCCAACGATGTGCCGCCAGGCAAACGTTGGCGCAACTCGCTGAGCTGGCGCCGAACGCGGCGCGGCGATACGCCGGCAGCACTGAGCTTTTTGACCACCTTGAGCACCAGCAAGTCGCGAAACGAAAACCGGCGCGGAATCGTGGAGCCGTCAGTGCTGAGCACGCCGGCGCGGACACACGAGCGCACCGCCGACTCGGTCAGTCCGACGAACTCTGCAGCCTGTCGCGTCGAGTAGGCAGTCCACACGTCAACCCCACATTGGTCGCTCGCGATCGATCCTGTCAAGTTTGCAGAGCGCCTATGCACGCGCGGCGGAATCCGGATTTGCGCGTGGTAGGCTGCCGCGATGGTGGTCAAAGAGCTGAGCTTCGACGTCGACGAAAAACACGGCGTCGTAAGCGCGTTGCTCGCGCGACCGCGGGGCGCCCGCGCGCTGTACGTGCTCGCCCACGGCGCCGGCACCGGCATGCGACACGCGTTCATGGAAGCCATGGCCGAGCGCCTGTACGCACGCAAGCTGGCGACGTTTCGCTTCCAGTTTCCGTACATGGAAGCCGGGCGCAAAGCACCCAACACCAAACGCGTGTTGCTGGCGACGATCGAGCGCGCCCTGCCCGTCGCGGCAAAGGCCGCACCCAAGCTGCCGCTGTTTGCCGGCGGCAAGTCCATGGGCGGACGCATGACCTCGCTCGCTGGCGCCGCGGGCACACTGGCGAACGTGCGCGGGTTGATCTATCTGGGCTTTCCGTTGCACGCACCGGCAAAACCCGGGGCCGAGCGCGGCGCGCATTTGAGCGACATCGAGCTGCCAATGCTGTTTCTCCAGGGCACCCGTGACAAGCTCGCGCGCATGGAGCTGATCGAGCCTTTGTGCAAAAAGCTCGGCCGACGCACCACGCTCCACATCGTCGACGGCGGCGACCACTCGTTCCACGTACTCAAACGCTCCGGCCGCACCGACGAAGAAGCCCTCGACGAGCTCGCCGACACCATCGACACGTGGATCGCCGGGCAACTGTAGCGCTGAGCGGCTCGGTTGGGTGGCGCTCGTCAGGGGACGGTGCTCTGAGCCGCTATCCCTCGAACGCAGGAAACAAATGGTCCGTGGGGCAGCCGCGCGCTCACGCGCACGTGCCAATCGTTCTACGTCGGGTTGGCGCGAAGGACCAGCTCCACCGTGGTGATCGCATTGAACATGGATGCCCGGCAAGCCGGGATCATCCCGGAAATCTGGCGCAGCGCGGGTTGAGCCGCGCCCCGAACAGTGACCTGCGCAGCTTCTGCACATTGGCGTGAACCACCAGCATCGAGTCTGCGGGAACCGGCCCTGCGCGTTCGCGTCCTGACCGCGCTTGCCCACAGCGACCAGCAGAACCGCGCTCGGCAACGCAGGCTCTAACTTCGACATCGGGCCAGCTTGGCAAACGATGGCCGCAGCCACGACGCTGTCGCCAAGCGTTCGAGATTTCCACGCGATTCGTTTATCTGACCGGCATTAGGGCCAGACTCAACGCTCGGAGTTTCGCGGTACTGCGAAAATGAGTAACGATGACGCCGCGTTTCAGGGTAGGTGCCAGTCCCCGCTCCACTACCGATGACGCCGCGTTTCAGGGTAGGTGCCTGTCCCCGCTCCAGTCGTCCCCGCTCCAGTCCCCGCTCCAGCAATAACGCCGCGTTTCAGGGTAGGTGCCTGTCCCCGTGCCCGTCCCGGCTCCAGCGGCGCACTTGCACCGGCTCCGGCAACGCTTTGGACGCGAAGCTGAGCTCGTCGATGGTGCCGTCGACGCCGGCCAGATAGTCGGCGACGCCGGGGGCGTTGTAGGTGGCCAGGGGCATGGCGACTTCGCCGGCTTCGGCGCACGCCTGTAGCTTGGCAGCGATGTTGACGGTTCCGCCGAAGTAATCGATGTTGCTGTTGAGCTTGACCGCGATGCACGGGCCGGTATTGAGCGACGCGCGCAGGCGCACCGGGGTGTCGGTGGAGTTTTGGAAGTGCTGATGGATTTCGACGCACGCCCGCACGGCGTCGACGGGATCGCTGAATGCGCCCATCGCCGCGTCGCCAATGGTCTTGACCACGGCGCCGTGATTGCGCGCCACGATCTCGTACAGGACCACGAAGTGTTCCTTGACGGCCATGAACGCTTCGGGGTCGCCGTGCTCGGCGTAAAACCGGGTGGAGCCGACCATGTCGGTGAACATGATGGTCTGCTCGCCGACATTGAGCTGCACATCGGTGCCCACGTACTCTTCGCCGAACAGGTCGCGGAACTCCTGAAAGTTGAACAGGTGCACCGGCCGCAGCGCGACCTCGCTCCAGCCCACGTCCTCCACGATCAACCGGCGCGCCCGGTCCGTGTCGTTTTCCAGGGTAACGGTCGCATCGGGCTCGGCGGTGTCCAGATACTGGTAGTCCTTGTCGCCGTGGGCGTGCAGGCGGTAGCGACCCGCGGACATGCAGGTTTCGACCTCGCGCCGCTCGTTGGCCGCCAGGGTCTGTTGCACGTGGATGTGCCCCTTGGTTCGCGCCTCGGCGCTGCAGTAGTAGACCTTCTGTACCTCGCGGATCGACGGGTGCACGTGAAACGTGATCTCGAGCGCCTCGGCCGCGTCGGTCGAAAAGTCGATGGCGCACGCGTCGCAGCTGCCCCGGTCGGGCACCTCACCCAGGTTGCGGATCTCGTCGCGCACGCCGCGACAGTGGGGACAGATCACATCCCAGCTCATGCCCAAAAGCCCCGCCCGGGTCGCGTGCAAGCACACGCGCAGCAGCTCCTCGGTGTCGAAGCCCCACTCGCTCGCCTTGCGGCGAATCTGGATGCGGTACAGGTCCATCGGGTCGCCGCCGCGAATGTGGTCGAGCAAGCGATCGAGGGGCGCCTCCGGCATGCCGTCGTCGAGCAACTGCGCGCGCAGCGTCTCCACCCGGCGCGCCGCCGTGTCGCTGAGCGGCTCGGCACGCTGGCGAAAGCTGTCGAGCTCGTGGCCCGTCGCCAGCGCCTTGCCCATGTCCTCGAACAGGTCGGCGTAGCCGGTGGCGTACTGCTTCATGCCCAGCTTGATCCACAGCTTGCCGACGAAGCCGCGGCCGATCCAGCCCAGGTACACGCTCGCCCGGGTGCCACCGCTGACTTGCGGCGCGAGCAAATAGACCACGCGCAGCACGTGGGCGATGCCGCGCGAGTAGTTGCGCACATACGAAAGGTAGCGTCCGCGTACCCACTCCCACGGCTCTTCCACCCAGTCGCAGCGGATACCGCCGTGCTTGGCCGTGCCGTGCAGCGCCCCGTCGAGCTCGGCAAACTCCATCTCGGACATGCCCAGAGCCCGGTTCAGCCGCGAGGTATCCACTAGATAGCGCCACACCTGCGCCGGGGCGGCGTCCACATCGAAATGCCACAGCCATTCCATGGGCTCGCCGGCGGCCAAGAACCGCTCGGGCCACGGAAACCGTTCGGAAAACTGCGCCAGCGTTTGACTACTATCGCTCACGACACCACTGAACTATAACTGGCCCGTGCCCCATACTCATTATCGCAGCTGTCATTTGTGCGAAGCCTGCTGTGGCGTCGCCATCGAAGTGGAGGACGACCGCATCGTATCGGTGCGCGGCGACGACGCCGACTCGTTCAGCGCCGGCTACATCTGTCCCAAGGCCACGGCGCTGCAGGACATCCACGACGATCCCGACCGGCTGCGCACGCCCCTGCGCAAAAACCCGGTCACCGGCGAGCACGAGCCCATTGGCTGGGACGAAGCCTTCGAACTGGTCGCGACCCGGCTCAACGAGATCCGCGACCGCCACGGCAACGACGCGGTCGCCGTCTACCAGGGCAACCCCACCGTGCACAACCTGGGACTGCTCACCCACGGCCAGGTGTTCTTGCGCAGCCTGGGCACCCGCAACGTCTATTCGGCCACCTCCGCCGACCAGCTGCCCCACATGCTGTCGTCGCTGCAGATGTTCGGCCACCAGCTGCTGCTGCCGATTCCAGATGTAGACCGCACCGACTACTTTTTGATGCTGGGAGCCAATCCGGTGGTGTCCAACGGCAGCGTCATGACCGCGCCCGGGATGAAACGGCGGCTCAAACAGCTGCGCGCCCGGGGCGGCAAGCTGGTGGTCATCGATCCACGCCGCACAGAAACCGCCGAGCTGGCCGACGAGCACTTTTTCGTCACGCCGGGCAGTGACGCCCTGCTGCTGCTGGCGATGCTGCACACCATCTTCGCCGAGAACCTGGACAATCTGGCCCACCTGGCCAGCCACACCGACGGCGTCGACACGATGCGCGACATCGCCGCCGAGTTTTCGCCGCCGCGGGTGGCCGGCGCGGTCGGCATCGGCGCCGAGGACATCGCCCGCCTTGCCCGCGAGCTCGCCGCCGCCGACCGCGCCGTGTGCTACGGCCGCATAGGCGTGTCGACCCAGCGGTTCGGCGCGCTGTGTAGCTGGCTGATCAACGTGCTCAACATCGTCACCGGCCACTTCGACAGCCCCGGCGGCGCCATGTTCACCACGCCGGCGGTGGATCTGGTGCGCGCCGCCAGCCTGCTCGGCCAGTCCGGTGGCTTCAACCGGTGGCAGAGCCGCGTGTCGGGCCTGCCCGAATTTGCGGGCGAGCTGCCCGTATCGACCCTGGCCGAAGAAATGGAAACCCCGGGGGAAGGCCGCATCCGCGCGTTCATCACGTCGGCCGGCAACCCGGTGCTGTCGATTCCCAACGGCGCCCGGCTCGAGCGCGCCCTGCCCCGCCTCGATTTCATGGTGTCCGTCGACATCTACCTCAACGAGACCACGCGCCACGCGGACGTGATCCTTCCGCCGACCTCGGCGCTGGAGCACGACCACTACGACCTGGCGTTCTTCGCCATGAGCGTGCGCAACGTGGCCAAGTACTCGCCGGCCGTGTTCGAGCCCGCGCCGGATCAGCGCCACGACTGGCAGATCATGACCGAGCTGACCCGGCGCATGGCGCGACCGTGGTGGGGACGCGCCCTGGCAAACGGGGCGCGCGTCCTGGGCGAGCGGCTCGGCCCCCGCGCCGTCATCGACCTCGGCCTGCGCGCGGGTCCGTACAAACAAAACGTGAAGAAGTTGCTGGCCCAGCCCCACGGCGTCGATCTCGGGCCGCTGCAATCGCGGCTGCCGGCGGCGCTGCACGCGGAAAAAAAACGCCTCGTGCTGGCGCCGGGCCTGTACATCGACGACCTGAAGCGCTTGCGCCGCAGCCTCGACAGCGGCACGAACGGCGCGCTGTTGCTCATCGGTCGCCGCCAGCTGCGCAGCAACAACTCGTGGATGCACAACACGCCGCGTCTGGTCAAAGGCAAGGCGCGCTGCACCTTGCTCATGCACCCCGAAGACGCCGGCGCGCGCCAGCTGAGCGACGGCCAACGCGTGACCATTCGCAGCCGGGTCGGCCAGGTGCAGGCGCCGGTGCAGCTGTCGGATGAAATCATGCGCGGAGTGGTCAGCCTGCCGCACGGCTGGGGGCACCACCGCCCGGGCATGCGCCTGGGCGTCGCCACGGCCAACCCGGGGGTGAGTCTCAACGACATCACCGACGAACGCTTCTACGACGAGCTGTGCGGCAACTCGAGCTTCTCGGGCGTCGAAGTCGAGATCGAGCCCGCATGACCGGCGAGGCGACCCTGTTCGACCGCATCGGCGGCGAAAAACTGCGCGCGGTGATCGAGGACTTTTACGACCGCGTGTTCGACGACGCCATGATCGGCTTTTTGTTCGCGGGCAAAGACAAGCAGCGCCTGATCGACAAAGAGTGGGAATTCACCGCGGCCCTGCTCGGCGCGAACGTCGCGTACACCGGCAAGCCCATGCGCAAAGCCCACGCCCGGTCTCCGATCATGGGCGGTCATTTCGAGCGCCGCCTACAAATTCTCAAGGAAACCATGGCCGACCACGGGGTCGACGACGCGGTCCGCGACCGCTGGATCCGCCACAGCCTGTCACTGCGCTCGCAGGTCACCGGCGACAAGGGCTCCGAGTGCGATCACGACGTTTCGGCCGCACGCCTGAGCGGAAAAAACGCTTCGTGATAGTGAACGACCGAAACCGCCCCGACTCGGACGATTGAGGTTGTTGTGTTATACATAGGTGAGCCATGTGGTTCCTCGGACAAGTACTCCACACCCCTGATGTGCAGCTGGGCGACGACCGTCGTTCGAACCAGCACGCACAATCCAGGAACACAGGAGTACAACCGTGGCAGCACAGACCCAAATGAAATCGAAAGCGCTACCGACCGTCAGCCCTATCGTTCACCTCAAACCTCGGGTGGACCCGGCGACGCTCACCCATCGCCAACTTCTCGGTGGTGAATTCTGGCAGCGCATCCCGGCGTACAAGGACGTCGGCGCCGCGACCTTCCGCGACCACACGTGGCAGGCGCGCAACTCCATCACCAAACCCGCCACGCTGCTCGAGGCTCTGCAGGACCTGGTCCCGCAGAGCTTTTACGACGACGTGGCGGCCGGCTTTCACCACGCGCCCATGAGCGTGCGGGTGTCGCCGTACCTGCTCAGCCTGATCAACTGGGAAGACCCATATAATGATCCGCTGCGCATCCAGTTCATCCCGGTGGCATCACGGCTCGAGCCGGACCATCCCAAGCTCACCCTCGATTCGCTGCACGAGCAGGCCGACGCACCGGTGCCCGGGCTCACCCACCGCTACAGCGATAAAGCGCTGTTTCTGGCGCTCGACACGTGCCCGGTGTACTGCCGGTTCTGCACGCGCAGCTACGCGGTGGGCATCGACACCGACGACGTGCACAAGGTCTCGCTCAAGGCCAAGTCCGACCGCTGGCAGCAGGTATTCCAGTACATCTCGGAGCGGCCCGAGCTCGAGGACATCGTCATCTCCGGCGGCGACGCCTACCAGCTAAAAGCGCGGCAAATCCGGGAAATCGGCGAGACCCTGCTGGCCATGCCCAACATTCGGCGGATGCGCTACGCCACAAAAGGTCCGGCGATCCTGCCGCAAAAGATCCTCACCGACAACGAGTGGGTCGACACCCTGACCGACATCGCCGAACAGGGTCGCAAGCTGGGCAAAGAAGTGGCGGTGCACACCCACTTCAACCACCCCAACGAGATCACCGAGCTGTCGTTCGAAGCGATGCAAACACTGTTCGCCCGCGGCATCACCGTGCGCAACCAGTCGGTGATGCAGCGCGGGGTCAACGACAGCGTCGACACCATGACCCTTTTGGTCAAACGCCTGGCCTACTGCAACGTGCATCCGTACTACGTGTACATCCACGACCTGGTGCAAGGCGTCGAAGACCTGCGCACCACGGTCCAGACCGGCATCGACGTGGAAAAGCACCTGCGTGGCAGAACCGCGGGTTTCAACACGCCGACCTTCGTGGTCGACGCCCCGGGCGGCGGCGGCAAGCGCGACGTACACTCGTTCGAGCACTACGATCGCGAGACCGGCATCAGCGTGTACACGGCGCCGGGCGTCAAACGCGGCCAGCACTTTTTGTATTTCGATCCGGTGTCGCAGCTGTCGGCAGCCGCGCAAGAGCGGTGGAAGGACCCGGCCGAGCAGGACCGGATGATCGAAGCAGCGGTGGAGCAGGCCAAGGCGGACGCCCGAGCGCACGCGACCGCCAGCTCGGTTCGCGACACCTGGCCGCATGAGTAGGCGTATGCTGGCTCGGGCCCCCCTGGTTGTGGCGTTGTCGTTCGTTGCCGGTTGCGCCGACAATTGCGGACCGCCCAAGCAGGCGAGTGTCCAGGGGGCGGAGCTGGCCCAGGCCACCGGCGTGTACGCCCCGGGGGACGACGGCGCGCTGCTGGTGCTGTCGCCCAAGAACCTGACTCCCAAGATCCCCGACGCGAAAAAAATCCGGCTGGCCATCGAGCGCACTGTGAGCTGGAAACACGTCAGCGCCCTGCTCGACCGTCTTGACGCGGCGCACAAGGAAATCGTGTTTCTGATCGGCCGGCGCTACAAGGTCAGGGCATTTTTTCTGCGCGAAACGCTAAAAGTCGGGCCCACGCAGGCGTTTCGGCTGATCGCTACCAGCAAGGGGCGGTCGTGCGTGGCGCCGTCGGGCTCACCCGAGATGAGCTGCGTGCAGCGCGTCGACAAAAAGCACATCGACCGGGCGTTTACCCGGGACATCGTGCGTACCGCCCACAAACAATACGGTCTGAGCGATGTGATCGCCGAAATCGACGCCAATCTGCAGTGGGCAGACGTGGTTCGCGCCGTGGACGCCGCGCGGACCTGCTGCGACAAGCGCCTGCGCGTGCGCGTCAAGAAGGGTCTGCTCAAAAAGGCCGTGCAAATCTCGAACTGAGCGCGCCCCCGCGGCGGCGCTTCACATGCTAAACGGGGCGTATGGGTAGCCCGCGTACGTTCAAGCTCACACCCGGCAAGCGGGTACTGTTCCTCACCAAAGACCCGGAGCTCATCCGCAAGCAGCTGACCGGGGAGATGAACCTCACCCTGGACGATGTGTCGGTCGACGACTTGCTCGACGACATCAACACCGACGCCATGACCCCGGCGTGGGTGTGTTTCGACTACGACCCGGCCGAAATCGCCAAGAACGCCTACGCGGGACTGATCGTCGACGGCAAGCGGCTGTTCGAGCAGAACGCGCTGGCCGACGGCAACTTCGAGGTCATCGTCTCGGGCTACCAAAAAGGCGTCGGCTCCAGCCGCGAAACCGCGGCCCAGGCCGAGCTGTACTGCGGCAGCCGCATGGCGGTGGCCGCGTCGTTCGCGCCGATTCACGCGCGCAACAACATCAACATCGGCCATTTGATGGCCGGCCACGACGTCCTGCGCCGGCTACAAAACGGCGAGGAAATCACCATCTACGAGCTGACCGCGGGCTACGATCCACTCACCAAGCTCATCGTGGAGAGCGGCGGGCTGCTGTCCTTCTGCGGTCGGTTGCATGCGGGCGAGGTAGAGCTGCCGGCCACGCGCACCAAACAGCGGCCGATGACCCTGGCCGAGAAGATCCTGGCCAAGCACCTGCTGCCGGGCCAGGGCGACTACGTCAAGCCCGGCGACGCGGTCATGGTCGAGGTCGACGGTGGCTACTCCCACGAGTTCACCTCCGCGCAGGTTCACTTCTTTTTGCAGCAGCACTACGGCGACGACTACCAGATCAAGAACCCGTCCAAGTTCGCGGCGTTCGAAGACCACCTCATCTACGCCGACGGGGTCGCCAAGATGGCGCCGTTCTCGCCCAAGATCCAGATCCTGCGCGACATGCAGCGGGACTATCAGAAGCACACGGGAGTGCGGGATTTCTCTGCCCGCGACAACGTCTCGCCGGGCATCTGCCACCAGGTGGCGCGCGAGCAGATCATCGAACCCGGTGACTTCATCCAGGCCACCGACAGCCACACCTGCATGGGCGGCGCGTCCAACGCGCTGGCCTGGGGGGTCGGCGCCACCGAGTACGCGGCCCTGGCCTACTGGGGGTTCACGCCGCTCGCGGTGCCCGAGAGCATTCGCTTCGAGCTCACCGGCTCGTTGCGCGAGGGCGTCACGGCCAAAGACGTCATGCTCTACATCCTCGACACCTTCGCCAAGCGCGAAGACACCCTCAACCGGATCATGGAGTTCGGCGGCGACGGCCTGAGCCAGCTGAGCCCGGACGAGCGCGCGACCCTGGCGAACATGGCGACCGAGTGCACCGCGCGGGGCGCGGTCATGGAGTGCGACGAGCGCATGCTCGCGTGGATCGCCGACCGCCGCGACAGCGTGTCCATCGACGATCTGCGCAAGCGCGTGGTCGCGCCCGACGACCGAGCCCACTATGACGGCGGTGTGCACCGGATCAGCCTTGACGAAATCCCGCCGATGCTGGCGACGCCGGGCGACCCGGACCGAGGCGTGCCGTCGGATCCCAAAAACGGTGCGCGCATCGACGAAGTCGGCGCCATCGCCATCGACATCGCCTACGGCGGCTCGTGCACCGCAGGCAAGCGCGACGACATCGACTTTTACGCCCGGGTCATGCAGGAAGCGGCAGACGCAGGCCGCAGGGTCGCCGACGGAGTTCGCTTCTACCTCCAGTTCGGCTCGGCGGACGTCGCCGCATATGCACGCAACAAGGGTTACATCGACCTCTTTGAACGTACAGGCGTCGAGGTCATCAACCCGGGCTGCGGTGCGTGTATCGGTTGCGGCCCCGGGGTCTCCGTGAATTCCGGCCAGATTACCGTCTCGGCGATCAATCGCAACTACAAGGGACGCTCCGGTCCGGGTAAACTGTACCTGGCGTCGCCGCTCACGGTTGCGGCGTCCGCCGTGGAGGGAAAGATCGTCGAGTACCGTCGTGGTATGTTCTCGACAAGCTAGGCAATGATGCCACGCCATACATCTGTGCGGGGGAAGCGTGCGCTGGTGGCGCGTATTCAAGGGTAAGGGCTCTGACGACGAGCCGCTGGGTCCGCGCCGGCGCAAGTCCCCTCGCTACGGCTACCGGGTGTCGGTCTCGGCCCGGTGCCAATCGTGGCCCCAGTTCGTGGGCATGTTCACCAGCGACGTGAGTCGCGGCGGCCTGTTCATCCCGACCGACCAGCCTGCCGAGGTTGGCGAGGGCGCCGAGGTGAAGCTCACCTTGCCCGACGACACGACCTTCGTCGCCGGGGGGAAAGTGGTGGCCGTGGTGTCGGCCGACGTCGCCTCCGATACGGGCCGGCCCCAGGGCATCGGCATCAAGCTCGACGCACCGACCGGCGACGACAAAGCGCGCTTCGACCGGCTGCTCGAGCACGCGCGCTCCCAGCAGCCGGCGCCGGAAGCGGTTCCCGAGCCGGTTCCGGAAGGCAGCGAGGGCGACGCGGTGACCGGCACGGGCTCGGTGCGGCTGTCGGCGGTGCAGCGCGCCGTCGATCTGGATTCGATGGCCAAACAGCCGCCGGCCCAGGTGCGCAACGCAGAGCCCAACGTCCGGTTCGCCACCGCCACGCCCGAGCGCGCCGAACGTCCCCGGCCGCGGCTGCCCACGGGCCAGGCCGCCAAGCCCAGCGGCTGCATCGTCGGCATCGACCTGGGAACGACCTACACCTCCATCGCCACGGTCATCGGCAAGAAGGTGTCGATCCTGCAGCACGGCGATGGCTCGCGGTCGTGTCCGTCCGTCGTGTCGTTCAACCAGGACGGCTCGCACGTGGTCGGCGACGAGGCGCGCCAGCGCGTGGCCAGCGATCCGGCGCACACCGTGGCGTCGCCCAAGCGCCTGCTGGGCCGCGACTACGATGCCCGCGAGGTCCAAACGTTCTTGAACCAGGCGCCGTACCGCAACTTCGCCGGCCCCGACGGGCAAACGGTGGTCGAAATCTGGGGCCGCCAGTACCCGATTACGCAGATTTGCTCGTTTCTGCTCGACAACGCGCGGCAAGTCGCCGAGGCCCAGCTGGGCGAGCCCGTGACCCAGGCGGTGGTGTCGGTGCCCATCAGCTTCGACCGGGACCGCGTGTCGTCCGTGCGCCGGGCAGCCGAGATGGCCGGCCTGGAGCTGGCCGCGGTGCTCGACGAGCCCAGCGCCGCCGCCCTGGCCAACCGGTTCGATCCGGGGTTCGGCGGTACCGTGGGCGTCTACGACTTTGGCGGCGGCACCTTCGACTTTTCGGTCGTCGACGTTTCCGCCGGCGACTTCCAGGTGCTGGCGACCGCCGGCGACACCTGGCTGGGCGGCGACGACTTCGACCAGGTACTGGCCGAGGCAGCGGCCAACCAGTTCTGGCGCCAGCACAAAGTCGATCTGCGCAAACAAGCCGTGGAGTGGCAAAAGCTGGTGTTTGCGTGCGAGCGGGCCAAGCGGGTGCTGTCGAGCGAAGACACCGCCGTCATCAAGGTGCCGAACGTGCTGCGCACCGCCGACGGCATGGTCAACCTCAAGCTGAGCGTCGATCAGCCCACCTTCCGGCGCGCGGCCTCGGCGCTGGTCGAGCGCTCGCTGGCCGTGTGCAACGATGCGCTGCGCCTGGCCAAAATGCAGCCCAACGCGCTGACCGCAGTCTATCTCAGCGGTGGTACCACGTATATCCCGGTAATTCGCAAGGCGCTGGCCGCTCACTTTCGGGTGCCGATCCGCACCGGCGTGCCGCCCGAGCACGCTGTTTGCCTGGGCGCAGCCATCCACGCGGCGCAGCTCCAATACCGCGGCTCGACGATCCTGGAAGCCCGCGAATAACCCCGAAAAACGCCGAGCTGGGCCCATTGGATAGTTTTGCCACGGCCGGTTTGACCTGGGTGGGATCCGCTCCTACGCTTGATCCATATGACACAACTGCACCCCGGACGGATGGGCCTGCTGCTGGCGTTGATCGTCGGCGCCTCGGCGTGTCCCAAGTCATCGGGAACCAACGGATCGACCACCACGCCGCCGAAGCTGCCGAACAACGGCAAGACCGACGGTAAAAAAACCACGCCCGACCTCGACCTGCCAAAGATTCCGGCGAAGGTCGTGGGGGAACACATCCAGCCACGCGCGGGCAACGCGCCGTCGGCCAAGTCGCCGCTGATCGACTACATGGCCCAGGAGAATCGGCGCTGGATGAACACGCTTAGCAAGCGCGGGCCGATGAGTGCCTACTACCTGGCGTATGAGATCGTCGACAAGCGCCGGGTGACCATCGAGGCCGAAGGCGGCGCGGTGATCACCGACCGTGACGACTCGGATCGGTACCTCGACGTGGAGGTGCGCGTCGGCAGCCCGGCGCTGGACAACCGCCACCCGCTGAGCAACCCGCGCGACGACAACTTGAAAAACTCGATGCTGCGCCTGACCCCCGCGCCGCTGGCTACCGACAAGCTGGCCATCCAAAACGCGTTCTGGCTCGAGACCGATCGGCGCTACCGCGAGGCGGCGCTGCAGTACCGGATGGTTCGCCTGGACAAGAACATCTCGCGCGACTCGGACACCCCACCGGACTTCGTGCTCGAGCACAAAGAGGTGTACTACCAGAAACCCGCCACGCTCACGTATGACAAGAAGCTTTGGAGCCGGCGCATGCGTGCCTGCTCCAAAGCGGCCGCCGAGTGGCGCGACGCAAAAGGCAGAAGCGGCGCTTCGACGCGCGCGACCTGCCAGGTGCAGTTCGAGCTCACCACCAAGTATTTCGTCAACTCCGAAGGCAGCCAGCTGCAGATGTCGTGGACCGACGCGCGCATCATGGTCGGCGTCGGCGTCAAGGCCCAGGACGGCATGCCGCTGAACCGCACCGAGCAGCGGTTTGCGCGCACGCCCCAGGGGCTGCCCGGCGCCAAGGTCGTGGCCGAGATGATCGACACCGTGTCCCGCGACCTGACCGCGCTGCACGAAGCCCCGGTCGTCGATCCGTACGTCGGCCCGGCGATCCTCGAGGGCCGCGCCGCCGCGGTGTTCTTCCACGAAGTGTTCGGTCACCGCATCGAAGGCCACCGCCAGAAAGGCAACATCAGCGGTCGCACGTTCTCCACGTTCGTGGGCAAGCAGATCATGCCCACGTGGCTCACGGTCTACGACGACCCGACGCTCAACAAGCTCAACGGCGTCGCACTCAACGGCTTTTACCGGTTCGATGACGAGGGCGTTCGCGCCCAGCGGGCGAAGCTGGCCACCAACGGCGTGCTCAAAGGCTTCGACATGGGCCGCAACCCGATCAAGGGCTTCGGTCACTCCAACGGCCACGGCCGCAGATCGCCGGGACGCGAAACCGTCAGCCGCCAGGGCAACCTGGTCGTGGAAGCGGCGCGCTCGGTACCCAAAAAGAAGCTGTACGCCCAGCTCATCGCCGAAGTGAAACGGCAGAAGAAACCCTTCGGCATGGTGTTCACCGACATTAGCGGCGGCTTCACCAACACCAGCCGGTTCGCGCCCCAGGCGTTCAAGGTCAACCCGGTGATGGCGTATCGCATCTACCCGGACGGCCGCAAAGAGCTGGTCCGCGGCGTGGACATCGTGGGTACGCCGCTCACCGCCCTGGGCTCGATCATGAGCGCCAGCCGCACGGTCGAAACGTTCAACGGCATGTGCGGTGCCGAGAGCGGCTGGGTCCCGGTGTCGGCGTCGGCGCCGAGCTTGCTGATCAAGTCACTGGAGGTCGAGCGCGGTTTCAAGCCGAACAACCGCTCGCCCATTCTCGGCCCGCCAGCAGTACGCAAAGGAGGTGCGCAATGAGCCGCGCCACATTCATCGTCGCCGCCTGCTGCGCGGTGCTGTCGACCGCGCCGGCGACCGCCGTAGCGGCGCCGAAATCGGACTCGTCCAGCGTATCCAAAGCGGTCAACAAAGAGATCCTCGACGTCGTCAAGGAAGAGATGAAGCGCGCGATGAAAGGCCTGCGCGTCAAGGACGCCCCCGCGCCCTACTTCATCAGCTACAAGATCACCGAGGTCGAGGTCAACGACGCGGTCGCCAGCCTCGGCGTCGTCAACGGTCGCAAGGACCGCCACTTCGTCAGCCTCGAGGCCCACGTGCACGTGGGCAGCTACAAGCTCGACAACTCCAACTTCTCGGTGCCCCAGCGCGACAACCTCGACGGTGTCGCGAGCATCGCGCTGCCCCTGGAAGCGACCCCGCGCCTGGCCAGACGGGCCGCGTGGCTCGCCACGGATGCGGCCTACAAAGAAGCACTGGAGCAGCTGACCGCCAAGCTCGAGGCGCAAAAAACCGGGTCGACGAGCAAGGCGCCGAGTTACTCCAAAGCGCCACCGGTCGTGGCCGACAAGCCCGTGCTGGTGCCCCGCCTGGCCCCTGCCAAGCAACTGGAGAAACGCGCCAAGAAGATCTCGGCCGCGTTCCGCGGCGTCAAATTCCTGCGCGAGTCCCGCGTGGCGTTCACCAGCTTTCTGGAGCGCCGCTGGTACATCAATACCGAGGGCACCCGCGCCCACGATACCCGGCGCGTGAGCGGCGTCATCATCGTCGCCAGCACCCAGGCCGCCGCACGCGACGGCCAGGAGCTCGCCCTGTACTACTCGCGCTACGGCCACACCGGCAAAGACCTGCCCGGCGACAAAGAGCTGATTGGCGAGGCCAAGAAGCTGGCCGCCCAGCTGGACAAGCTGCGCCACGCGCCGATGATGGAGAGCTACACCGGGCCCGTGCTGTTCGAGGACAGGGCCGCAGCGCAGATCACCCGCTATACCCTGGCGCCACACCTGGGCGGCACGCCGGTCCCCGGCGGGCTCAACCGCACCCAGGCCAAACGCTTCGGCGGCGCGTTCAACAATCGCATTGGCCAGCGCATTCTGAGGTCGATGCTCAGCCTGGTCGACGACCCGACCACGAGCAAATACGGCAAGCGGTTCCTCATCGGTGGCTACAAGCTCGATGACGAGGGCAGCAAGTCCGAGCGCGTCCAAGTGGTGAAGAGCGGCTTCCTCAAGACGCTGCTGATGGGCCGCACGCCGTCGGAGCACATCGCCAGGACCAATGGCCACGCCCGGCGCAGCGCCCCGGGCGGCGGTT
>Ga0114931_10001462_pt1 | contig 30223 bp, 35 predicted proteins | sample 2SBtaG_FD_89579 | JGI IMG/M metagenome (GOLD analysis project Ga0114931, IMG submission 89579) | Deep subsurface microbial communities from Kolumbo volcano to uncover new lineages of life (NeLLi) - 2SBTROV14_V59a metaG | ecosystem: Environmental > Aquatic > Marine > Volcanic | place: Kolumbo... | reverse complement strand
TTAAGAAAATATTTGGTTAATTCTCTTAAATCTTCTTTTAAGAAAAGAAGCAAAAAAGACGGAAATCCTCATTTTCTTTTTTTAGGAAAAAAAGAAACAAAAAAAGCGCGCGTCTCTCTAATATAATGATAATGCCCACCCAAAAAATATTATTTCTAAATCATATAAAACGGCATTCTCAAAAACTTTGATTTTTTGCCTTCGGCATCGTTGCACTAAAAATCAAGTCCTCCGAGTATTCGGACGAAACTAACAGGGCTTAAAGGGTTTCGTTCGGTTGCACCTCACTACACCCAAATTCAATTTCAGCTCTGAAAAAATTCTCAGCTCTGTTTTACGAGGAGAATTTTTTCGAGGAAATTGAACTTCCCTTAAGCCCGATGTTATGTCTAATTCAGAATTCGGGCTAAAAGATAGAAACCGAAAGATTTAATCAGTAAAAGATCCAGCTGCCGCTAAATCGTCAAGTGTCATTTTCACATCGATTTTTAGAGCTTTTACCAAACCTTGCGTTTTAATATTTTCCAAACAAGAAAGGGGCGTATAGTTTTCTCGCTCTCGCTGACTAAAATAAAATCCTTGTTCTCCTTTCTCAAGATCCCTTGCGCCATAAGTTATTGTCTTTTCCATACTATAAAGTATTTATGTAATATTTATAAATATTTCGATTCTTTTACTACTTTGAAGTTAATATAAGATACGCCCGAATTCTGAACTCAAAATCCTTTCAGGATTTTGCCCCGCTGCACTCTCCTCCTTTCAGTCGTCGGGAGACATAACAGGAATTTAACGAAAAAATGCTCGGCTCGCATTTTTCCCAAATTTGCTCCGTTTCACTCTGCAAACTTCGTCAAATTCCGATGTTAAACACAATTTTGTGGTGTTTAGAAAAATGTTTGTTTAGGAAGGGCCAAGTTTTTTACCAATTGCATAATAGGATATTGGTGTTAGTTTGTGGACCCGCACTTCTAAATTATTGTCAGTGAAGAATTTTCTGAGCTGGTTTTCTCCGAATCTTCGCGAAGTGAATCCCTCCTTAACTTCTACTCGGTCCGAATAGGCTTGCGGGTGTAAACCGATGTTATGATAGAGCTGAACTTGAGAATCCCGCGCCCTTTCTGAGTAGACGCTAAGATGAATCTCTCCATCGGTCTTAAGAAGACGTCGCATTTCTTGTATGTAATCATTTTGATCTCCTTCGAAGTTACCGAAAGTGTTGAAAAGACAAAGCACATAATCGAATGAAAAATCAGGCAAGGGAATGCTCTGGGCCTCAGCTTCGATAAGTTCAACCTTATCAGACACTCTTCTTCTCGCTGAACGCAGCATTTCTTTCGCGTGATCGATACCGACGATTCGCTTTGCACGGGATTCTAGCTGATGAAGAATTCTTCCTGTACCAGAACCAATCTCGAGGATGCTCTCAGTTTGCAAAGGAATATGTTGCTGAAGCATTCGTTCCTCAGTCATTTGATATGCAATTATTGTTGATGGGAGGTTCCTACCTTCGTCCATGCATTCGTAGTGTCCCGATTCCCAGTAGGAATTATCTCGAGCCATCATTACTACTAGAAAGAAGTAATAATATTTCTAATTTTACCCGTAGATTTCCGGTACTTCATTTCATCGAAGGCATGAGCTTTTCTTCAGCCTTACGCAAATGTTCCTGATATGTAGAAATAGAGACCTTCATTAGTTTTGCTAACTGGGCCAAATCAACCTTTCTCGGAAAATGATAGTAACCATTCTCGACAGCAAGCTCAAAAGCCCGCTTCTGCCGCTCAGTGACACGAGGCATAACACGAGCATAGAAAACATCCTTAACTACAGACTTAACAATCTTCTCAACAGTACATTTCAAGGATTTCTCTTTCTCAAGATCGTGAATATAGTTCATCAATGTTTTCTTGTCGAACGAAGCGATTTCCCAGCACTCAAATCCTTTTTTATCAACAAAGACTGGTCGAACAAAGAAAATCTTCTTATGATAGACTCTTGCAGGGATTCGTACCCTCTCTCGTTCCAATAAGAAAAGAGTGTTACCCTCACGCTCCAACTTGACAACTCGAGAATCCTTCTTCAGATCCCTAACAAACCGCTCAATGTCTCGTGATTCACCAACAAGTATATGTTCCCCCAGAACATACTCATAACCATCCTCCGACCACTGAGTCAAGGGAGTAGAGTAACTCTCACAAGAAAACTGCTCACAACGATTGCCGATAGTACAATCGTGCTTTATCTTCATCTTAAGCTGCCACATAACAAACCGTAATATTACGGTACATATAAAATTTCCTAAAAAACTTGGCCTCGCAGATTGAGTAAAAATAAACACTAAAAAACTCCATATAACAAGAATTTGAGCGGGATTTTCTGCGGAAAATCCCCAACTTCCCTCGCTTCGCTCGCGAAGTTCGTCAAATTCCGATGTTAGTAGAAATGAAAATAAGCCGCCTAGATGTGCAACCCAACAAAATAATTTATATAATTACTTAACAATCTTTATCCGAGATGAAAAAATATTTTAATATATTGGGAATAATTGGATTGCTTCTTGCAGTTTATGGTGTTGCATCAGCAATCTTATACTCGAATGTGACATGGTAGTTACTTTGTTATTGGTGGCACTTTTTTTCTTGCTTGGATAAATCAAATATTAAAGAATGATTCTCTTTTCGAGAAAAGCAAAATTTACCTTTTGAAGACTTATGCGATTTATCTGTTTTTCACAATATTAATTGAAATTGTAGGAAGATTTATTTTTAATTTCTGGAATTATCCTTCCTTCAATTTAGTAGATGAAATTGTTCATGTATTTTTGATTGGCTATCCCTTTGCTTTTTTCTTTATTCATGAATCATTTAAATTAGTACAAAAAAAGGTGCATTCTTTATCAGTAACTATAATTTTAGCCACGCTCATTAATGCTTTTGCCCATGAACTTCCAAATATATTCGCGTGGGAATGGATTTATACAATTCCTTATGTTACATTTGAGATTTTACAGATAAATATTGTAGTAATTGTTGGTTGGGTTATTTTGATTGCTATTCCACTAATCACAAAAAGAATTCTGGAATAGACAGCGACTGATTTTTACTCTTCGCCAGCACTTCAGGATGTTGCACTCTGGCTCGGTTTTTCTACGAAAAAACTCCACTAACAGCGATTAAAACTCCGCTCACTTGCAGTTCACCACGCCCTTCGGTTTTGTTGGTGACCTCAAAATCTACGGGGAAATAAATCCTTCGGATTTAATTCTCTTAATCGAGGTGTTAGTTTCAATTCAGAATGAGTCCTATTTTTGAGAAGGGACCGGTGTTTCAGGTTGATGATAAACAATCTTTGAATAATTTTTATCATCAAGATACTTCCAACCAATTGTGTTTGGCATACAGGTTGGAATATTTTCTCTAATTGAAAATTGTCCAATATCATCAGCTACCATTGCTAATGCCCTCAACCAATGAACACCTTCAATTTTTCTATCTTGGTATGGATGTAATATGAGTGTCATATTATAATCATTTTTTTGTCTTTGTTTATCTTCTTCGCTTCCGTTACAAAAAAATGGGGGTATCCAATTGAAAACTTGTAAATGAACAGTTCCCAGAGCATATTCAAATAAATGTTTTACCCCCTTAGTTTCTTCAATTGTCTTCCTATGTGTATAATTTTCAGATTGTCTCAGATGTTCAACAACAGAACCAAAATCTGCGTTTAGAAAAATTGGCCAATTATCATACATCCCCAATTCATCTTTCAATTGCTCATCTGGACAATTTTGCAATGCTTCTAAATATTCCTCTAATCTCATACAATTAAGAGTCAATAAAATATTTATAAATGTTACTATTATTTAGTTAATAAAATACCCGCCCCTGATTCTTTGATTCTAATGATCTCCGAGCTTGAAGACGGACTCATTCTGAACTTTGGATTTTTCCCTTCGGCATCATTGCACTAAAATCAAACCTCTCTCAAGGGAAACTAACAGGAATTTAACGGTTCATTCGTTGTTTGCCAAGTTCACTCCTCATTCTCCAAAATTTTTTGCTACGCAAAAAATTTCCCTTAATCGCGACGTTAACAACAATATTACTCAAGTTGGGAATAAATATATAAGCAACCATTTGAAAGGAAAATTATGAAGCGATTATTGAGAGCGTTCTTGTATAGTTGTGTTCTAGCAATTCTTTCGCTGGTTGTGGTTGCTTATTTCTGGAATCGACCAGTGCTCCTCACCTTCATTATGATTAGTATCAGTATTCTCATGCTTTTGATTTGGAGAACAAAAGAAGATCTGTATCTGTACTTGATAACAGGTGTGTGCGGAGCACTAGCCGAAGTTTTCGCTATTAGCATGGGCGCATGGACCTATGCGTCCCCAAATCTCAAAGGCATTCCCTACTGGCTACCATTTCTCTGGGGAGTAACAGGGCTATTTGTGAAACGCATGGCAAACGAAATTCACGACTTCGTGAAGCACTAATTCCAACTTTGCGTCATAAAGCTTTTAACAGGACTTTAAAGGGAAATGATTTTCCTAAATCCTTGCTGCACTCGGAGTTCGCTAAAGTCCGATGTTATATTCAATTTGAGTTGTGGCTAAAATAGAGAAGGGGCAGGCTTTTAGATGTTTATTCCAGCTTCTTTAAGTTCATGTTTAAATTGATCAATATTCTGAAATAATATTGTTTTCATTCCAAGTTCTTTTGCTGGTTCAAGATTTTCTTCTTTATCATCAGTATAGATTACTTCTTTTGCATCCAAATTGAATTTTTCAAGAAACTTCTGATAAATCATCTTATCTGGCTTTCGGACATTAGCATCAAAAGAAAAATATCCAAAATCAAACAAAGAAATAAAACCATATTTTTTGTCTAAATATTCTGCTCTGTCTTTTGGATTGTTTGATAGAAATGCAACTTGGATATTTTTCTCCTTTATTTTCTTAATCAAATCAATTGAAGATTGCTGTGGTTCATAAGCATCAAAGAAAATTTGCCTTACGTCATCAACATTTTCAACATTTAATTCTTCTTTGGCTTTCTTCCAAAAATCATCAACTTCAATTTGTCCTGTCCGATATTCTTCAGCAAAAGAACCATTCAAAACAAATCTAACTTTTTCAGGATCTAGACTATATTTTTTACTTATTCTTTCAACAGCAACCTTCAGTCCCTTATTGAAGAATACCCCACTTAAATCAAAAACTAACATCATATTAATCATTAATTTTAATTCATTAATAAATATTACTAAAGAAGCCCGCCATTTATTCATTATACAGTATTGGACTTCGTCCTGGAAGACGCCACAACTCAAACTCTAAAATTTTCCTTCGGCATCGTTGCACTACATTTCAGGTCTTCCAGTTGGTTAGACGAATATAACGGCGATTAAGAGGTTACGCTCGGTTGCACGTCGCTTTCCCAAATTTTTTGCCTACGGCTAAACTTCTCTTAATTGTGGTGTTACGTCCAATTGGGAGCTTTAATGAGAATGGGGCGTACGCAAATTAGATAAGAAAATCCCACCTAAATAGATTGTAGAGATTATCAGTACAATTATCGGTCCAGTAGGGAAATTTAGGTAATACGAAACGAACAATCCTGAAATGCTCGCAAACAACGTGATTATTGAAGAAGTTATCATTATTTTCTTCACTGTCTTATGAAACATCTGAGCAGTTGCAGCTGGAATAGTCAGTATGGCAATCATCAAAACTATTCCTACAACTTTGATTGTCGCAACAATGGTTAATGCAATCAAACCAAAAAGAATCATATTGACAATAGTTACAGGCATATTTCTTGTTTCTGAATATTCTTCATCAAAAGTCACCGCCAAAAAAGAGTTGTACATTAAATAGACCGTTGCAAGTATGACAACATCCAGAATGAGAATCATGTAGAGATCAACTCTCGACACTAATAATATATTCCCAAAAAGATATGTAAACAAGTCTGTGGCATAACCAGGAGTGAGAAACATAAATACCAAACCAATCGCCATTCCTGTTGCCCATAAAAAACTGAGCAAAGTATCCATTCTGCTTTTGGCATTCTTTTTAAATAATGCAATACTCACCGCAGCGAGTAAACTGAAGAGGACACCACCAATTAAAGGGTCTGCTTGAAGAAAGTAGCTTATACCAAGTCCACCAAATGCAGTATGTGCTATGCTTCCTGAAATTAAAGACATCCTCTTAATCACTATGTATGTTCCGATTAGCCCTGCTGCAATTGATGCAAAGATTGCAACAAGGAGAGCATTCTGGAAAAACTGAAAATGTAGTGCTTTAAACATGGCACATCCCCTTCATCTTTAATGAATCTGCATCATGATACCTTGCGGTATGCGTCTTGCATTTATTTATACAGACGACTTCTTTTGCATATTTTGCTACCATTTCCAAATCATGGTCAACAATAACAATGGCGATTTTCTTATTGAGTTCTTGTAGGATTTTGTAGAATTCTTCTTGTATGTGGATATCAAGATTTGACGTGGGTTCATCCAAAATCAAGACTCTTGGCTCATTAGCGAGTGCTCTTGCAGCAAATATTCTTTGTTTTTCTCCACCTGATAACTCATTGAGTTTTTTATTTCTTAGGTTCCAGATACGTAATCTTTTCATGGCTTTTTTGACAGCTTCTTTATCTTCTTTGGAATATCGTTTTATGAGTTTATCTCCTACTCTGCTCAGCAAGACAATCTCATATGCTCTAATTGGAAAATCAAAATCAATATTCTTGAATTGAGATAAATAACCTACGTGTTTTCTCCCTTCTTTTGGAGATTTCCCAAAGAGCGTGATGCTTCCTTTTTTTGGTGTAAGCAGACCCAATATTAATTTCAAGAGTGTTGTTTTTCCGCCTCCGTTCGGCCCAATAATGCCGAGAAAATCATCTTCGTATATGGGGAGCGTGATATCTTTGAGAAACTCTTCTTTCTCATAACTAAAATTTACTTTTTCTAGTTTGATGATCTCTTTTCTTTCTTTTTTGCTTGCCATATTATCCTTTCTCTTATTTTAAGTTTGCACTTATTGTTCTTGCCACATTCCTGAGATTATTAATGTAATCTTCAGATAAGGGATTGATTGAAACAACTACTGCTCCAACTTCATCAGCTAAGGATTTAGCGACATTCTTATTAAACTCTGGTGAAACAAAAATAACTTTGATATTATTGTCTTTAGCTTCTTTGATAAGATTCTGTAATTGCTTTGCTGTTGGCTCTTTTCCTGATTGCTCTATTGCTATCTCCTTAAGACCAAATTCATCTGCAAAATAGCCCCATGAGGGATGGAAAACCATTAAGTCTGTTGCATGTACATCTTTTAATTCTGTCCTTATTTCTAAATCTAATTCATCAAGTTGCTTTTTATAATTCTGAGCATTTTCATTATAAATATCAGCATGAGCAGGATCTTCTTGAGATAGGGTTTGCGCAATTGTGTCTATTTGTGTTTTTACTAACTGGGGCGAAAGCCAGATATGTGGATCGGCGCCTTCTTCTTCATCTACATCATGTTCATCAAAGGTTTTCATCTGAATATTTGCAGAGGTATCGACAATTTTCATGTTTGGGTTCAATTCAGCCAATTTCTTAACATGGGATTTCTCGAATGGGATATAACCAATCCTAAAATAAATATTTGCTTTTTCTACAGCTTTCAAATCACTTGGTGATGGGTTGTATGTTTCAGGGCTTGCTCCTGGAGGAATAAGTTCCTTTACATTGACGAAATCCCCGCCGACAGCTTTTACAAATGCTTTTTGAGGAAGTATACTTACAATCACATTGAGTTTTTTGTCTTTCTGTTCTTGTGGGGCATGGCTGCACCCGGCCACAAATAAAGCTACTATAAGAATTCCTATTGCTAATGAGGTTTTGATTTTCATACTACTCGCCCTATAAGCATATAAATCAAAATCTTTATAAAGTTTACTGATTCTCATTTTCAATAAGGTTGAAAAGAAGAAAAACAAAACAAAAAGAGATTATCAACAAAGAGATAAATACATTCAAAACCTTCTTTACTGCTGAGGATCTCTATGAAAAAGTCGAAGCAGTTGATAAAACTATTGGGCTTGCAACAATCTATAGGTTTTTAAAAACACTCAGAGAAGAGGGCACCATCTTCTTCTATACTTGCGATGGTACATTAGTCTATTCGAAAGAAAATAGAAGTCATTGCCACTTTGTTTGCGAGGAAACTGGTCGCGTCATCCACTTTACTGTTGATTCATTGGATTTTCTTAAAGATAAGATTCCAGGGTTGATAAGGAGCTTCCAGATTGAAGTAAAAGGTGTTTGTACTACGTCCAAAAGGTAAGTCTGCCCTTCGTGGTTCTTTGCTCACTGTGTTCGCCAGATAGAACGCTCCCGAACAGGCGCGGGTTTTCAGGACTCCGCTTCGCTCGTAACTGGAAACGAACAAGGATTTAGAGGTCCAAGAAACTTGCAGTTTCTTCCACCCAATTTGCTACGCAAAAAACTCCCCTTACGCCCAGTGTCATTGGATGGTGTGGTGCGTGGGTGGTTGTGGTAGCTGTGCGTACTCTTTGTATATTCTGTTGCTCCTGTAGACCGAAAGCGCTGCGCTGAGGTAATCTCTTGCTTCGCTTTTTTCGAAGTGTTGCAGCGCCTTCTTCGCTTCTTTTGCCAATCCTTTTGCAAGTTCTTTTCCTTGGTTAACCGCATCGATTCTGAGAAGCGCTTCTGTCACTTTGTAGCATTCTGAAGGCGGTGCATCAATCCTTCCTTGCACCTGTTCAACTGCTGCTTTCTCCTCTTCAGTTCCTTGCGTCATGACAAGGTAGGCGGGAAAAGTCAAGCAGCCGTGGCGAAGGTCGCTGTATTGATCTTGGTAGACCTTGCCCGCGCTTCTTCCAACTCCTTCTTCTGGGAGGTAGTCATCGAGGTCGTTGATGATTTGAATTATTGTTCCGTAGTTTCTGCCGAATTCTCCGAGATGGTGAACTTCTTCTTCTGAAGAACCTGCTAAAATACCGCCGATCTCTGCGACATATTGCATGAATCGTCCGGTCAGTCCTTCACAGCGAGCGATGTATGCTTCGACGTGATTTTCTTGCACCTCTCGAAGCGTGTTGCCGTCGAGGAATTGCCCGACACCGCTCGTGAATCGGTTAATCTCGCTCAGTCGTTCATCAATCGCCAAGTATTGCTCGAGCGTCATCTTTGTCGCATCTTTTCGGACGAGTCCTTGAGCGAGCTCTCGCTGCATCATTGCAACCATGCACTCGTTGTTTCGTTGCTGCTTTGGCTTCTCACCGCCTTTGTCGTCGAGGACGTAGTTGAGGACGTATGTTGAGAGATTCAGCATCTCCAACGCTGCCGCGACGTTCTCAAAGTCCCGCCAATTCTTCCCACCGCACAATTCATAAGTCATGCGCATCAGTGCCGGCCGTGATTTTGGTTTTCTTCGTTCAACTCTTCGCCGCGGAAGGTCACTAACCTCTTCCCTGAGCCGCCCAGAGTAAACCCTCTCAATCTCATCGAGGATGATCTTGTCCGTGATGTCGGATGTCTCTCGCATGAGCGCGAAGTAGCGTCTCTCATTCATGGACCACGCCTCGAACGACTTCTTCTACTTAGTCTGAGAGTTCCTTCTTGGTCTTGACGACACGGATCTCTTTCTGTCCAAGGATTCTGTCCTTCCGAAGTATGCTGGCCATTCGCTGGTTCGGGACGGCTATCGCCGTGATAGCATACTTTGCCATCCAGGTCTTGAGCCAATCACCTGGTTGCTGTGCATAGAGCACCGTCGGCTTGCCGCTGCCAAAGTAGTAGCCGATCTCGCAGCTACAATCTTCTCCGAACGCGGTGTTGATGAGCCCTACTTGTGATCGTTCGATGGCGTCGTAATCAATCCTTGCGACTTCTGCTTCGAGTTGGTTGTGCGGCACGTTGTACGGGTTGTGCTTGTGCGGCATGAAGACCTCGAAACGGTTGTCCAGTAAACCGCCTAAGCGCTCGTTCGATGGGTGGTATTCCTCCGCGATTCTACCAATCAAGTACACGTTAATCATGTTGTCACCTTTTTCCTTATTGGATAGTGGTGACAAAATAACTATTAGAATTGTTCGACGGAATAATACGCCAAAAAAGTAATATTTATATACCAATTTACTCTTATGAATAATTAATGGTGAATATTGACCTCAAAGACCGTAGAATTCTCTATGAGCTTGATATAAACAGCAGGCAATCCTACAATAAGATCGCGAAGAACGTTGGCCTCAGCAAGGACTCGGTTATTTACCGTATCAAGAACCTGCAAGCAGCAGGCATCATTAAGCAGTTCCATACGATCATCGATGTCGGCAAGCTCGGCTACATCTCCTATAGGCTCTACCTCAAGCTGCAGAACACCACGCCAGAGAAGGAAGAAGAGATCATTGAGTTCATCAAGAACCAGAAAGTTGTTGTCTGGCTCGTCTCCATAGATGGAGAGTACGATCTCGGGATGTGGATCCTCGCCAAGAGCGTCAAAGAGGCGAATCAGTTCTGGAAGGCCCTCCTGAGAAAATACGTGAACTACTTCGCCGCGAGAGCACTCACGACATTCACCAAAGTTGCCTACTTCCCACGAGCATACCTCCTCGAGCAAGAGCAGAACCAAGAGGAGTATGTCTTCGTCACAGAACCAGAAGAAATCCCTCTCGATGAGAAAGACAAAGCAATCCTGGAAGTACTTGCACCAAATGCCAGACTCCCAATTCTCGACATCGCGAAGAAGCTCGGCATCACTCCGAAGACCGCAGCAGCCAGAATCAGAGAACTCGAGAAGAAAAAAGTCATCATCGGCTATCGCACGATGTTCGACCTCGAGAAGCTTGGCTACCACTACTTCAAAGTCCATTTCCTCCTCCACAACGTAACCGAGGAGAAGGAACGAGCGCTTCGCCAATTCATAAAGCAGCACCCAAATATCATCTTCGACAATGAAGTCCTCGGCGGCGACGACATCGAAATCGAAATCCAAGTGAACGACCTCAACGAACTGAGAAAGATTATCACTCAGATGAAAGAACAATACGGAGAGATAATCAAAGAGAGCAAACGCCTATTCTTCTACAAGGAACACAAGTTCCTTTTCTTACCGGTATAATCAGAACGCCCTATGACAAACAGACAACAATTTCCGGGAGCTGAGCTTTGACGTGGAGCCAAGGCGGCACGCTTTTGTAGCCCTGCGCGCTTGTTCTACCCAGACATCCTCGGCGCGATTGTCGAGACCTTTGTGCTGGCAGTTCCTTGCTCCGGACGGTGTACTGGGCTGCTCTCGGTTTCTGAGCCTGGTGTTGCGTGAACAGCACCACTTTTAAAAAGAATAGCGAAATATTTATAAACAAGTATACTAAATCGTATACTATTAGTGCTCCCGTTCGTCCTTTTTGGTGGTACGGTATGGCTCCTGACGAAGAAACCCAAGACGTTCTCTCCCTCGTCGTCGCGACCGTCGCAGGAGCTGCGACCTGCACACCCAACCACGTCTGTGACCTGAACGGGGACGGCAAACTCTGCAACGACGACCTCATCCAGTACACGAGTCTCATCTACAACTATGACAACCTGAGGTGAACTAATGAAGAAGAATGAGAGTAAGAAGAATGGGATCGACCAACTCTACACCTTGAACCTCACCGTTGTGGCGCTCGTCGCCCTCGTCGCGATTGTCGGCCTGACAGCAATCGTGCTGAACGGTGGCGCGAAGCAAGACAGTAGTGCAATGCAGCAAGGGGAAAACGCAGCAGGCCAGGCTTATACGTCGTCCGCGGGGGACACGAGATACCTCGGTCCACCGATACAAGACACTGGAGGAGATAATGACGGTGGTGTTATCAGTACGCAGAGAATCATCAGGCAACTAGCGGACTGTGGCCCTCTCTCTGGTGGTAAGCAACAGAACTGTCGTGACTGCATAGGTATGATGGGTAAAGCCTATGACACCAAAACTAACGACTGTGCGTAGTGACTGTGTGTATTGATACCATAGCTTAAAACTCTTTTTCTCATTCTTGACGCGCGCTAAAATTCACTCCGTCGCTTCTTTCGCTCAGGGGATGTTGCGTTTTCGGACTTCGCCCTCACCATCGCTGAACAGCGATTATCCGAGAAATCACGCGGTGTTTTCTCCAAACTTCTTCTCTGCGAGAAAAAAACTTCTTTACAGTGCGGTGTTACTCTGGAACCCGACGCAACCGTTCCTCAACAGCGATGCGCTTGGAGGCCTCGACACCAGGCTGGTCAAAGGCATCGAGTCCCCTGAGCCAGGCGCTATAGACCGCGACGTACATCCAGAACGCCGTCAATTCGCCGAAGGTGCCGGGGTTGAGCACGTCGAGTGTGATCGTCCCGTTCGCTATCTTGGCATCGTCTGCTGCTTGCCGGACGCCGAGGTATTCTGCCTTCATCGCGGTCGAGAGTCGCTCGCCTTCGAGGCGCGGAAGAGGCAGCTGCCTGACCTGCAGGCCGGTGAGCTGGTGATCGATAGAAAGCGGGAGGTCATGGCCCGGATGTTCGATTCGGGTGAAGAGGCCGAACATCCGCCGTGGCCCGTCGAAGAACTTTTGGTTGGTGTGGTGCTGGCACTCCGGTGCCTCCATGAAGAGGAACGTCTGGCCCTGCTCCTGCTTGCACACGGATTCGTGCATGAGCTGGGTCCAGAGTTCGGCGCTCCCGGCGAGGGCTTTCGAATAGATGGGGGCGTACGCCTCGGTCTGTCCGTCCTGTTCCGCGAGGTAGAGCGCGGCCGCGAGCTGCAGCGCGGGATTCTGCTCAATCGGACGCGAGGGAGCGCATTGGCGGCAGACGGCGCGCATCCCCTCAACGATAGATTTGATGTCGACGTAGATCAAGGCCGCGGGTAGGAGCGCGCATTCCGTTCCCGTGGAAAAGCGTCCGCCGATCGGAGGGTGCTTGACGATCTCGAGCTGCTTCACCGATGCTATCTGGGCGAGAGCGCCGTCCGGGTTTTCGGTCACGACGACTTTGCGGTACCCCTCGAAGAGGAGGAGATTCTCGATCACGTCGACCGTGTCGCCGCTTTTGCTGATGGCGAGGACGAGCGTGTCTTCCGGCGGGCAGCGCGCCTTGACGCACGAGATATAATCTGGGTCGAGAGTGTCGATGATATGCACCCGTTTCGTGGTGTGGAAGGCGGCGAGTGCGTCGTAGATGGCACGGAATCCGGTGACCGAGCCGCCGCGGCCGATGAGGAGGAAATTGGTAACGCTCGCGTACTTCCCCGCGAGGGTGTAGAGAAGCTGATAGTCTGGCACGTAGGAGGCGAAGGACGGCACGGGCCGTACCTTGACAGCGGCGAGCCGCTCGGAGAGCCGTGAGAAGTCGTGCGGTAGCGTGTGTAGGTCAAGATAGAGCATGTGCACCTCCCCAGTCGAGGAAAATGTGAGGCTGATATTTAAATCGTTGGGACCATTAGTGAGTAGATATTTCTTGAGAGAATCCTTCCGTGTCGGCCCGAGCGTGTCGTCGTGGACGCTCGTCGCGCATCCGTCGAGCAAGAGAAGCGAGAGGAAGGCCGTTACCTTTATCCGCGGGTCGCCGCCGCGATTGCGTCCCGGAAGGCCGTGATTGGCTGGTTGCCCTGGAGCTTCTTGCCGTTGATGAAGAAGACCGGTGTCCCCGTTATACCGCCTTTTTCGACTCCCTCTAAGTAGTCCTGGAGGACTTCCGTCCGGTACTTCCCGGAGTCGAGGCACGCCGCGAACCGCGTCGCGTTGAGCCCGAGCTCCTCGGCCGCGTCGACGAGGAACGCGTTGCTGATGTTCGACTGCTCGCGGAAGAGGAGGTCGTGGTATTTCCAGAAAACGTCCTGCTCATTCGCGCAGTCCGCCGCCTGCGCCGCCCGTCCGGCGAGGCTGTCCACCTCCTTGAGCGGGAAGTCGCGGAAGACGAATCGGACCTTGCCCGTGTCGATGTACTCTGCCTTAAGCTGCGGGAACGTGGTGCGCTGGAAGGCGGCACACGCCGTGCACGTGTAGTCGCTGAACTCGATGATCGTGATGTTCGCGTCCGGCGCGCCGAGCATCGGATCGTCATCGATGGAGACGAGGTAGGTCTGGTTCGTGACGCTCGTCTGCTGTGCCGGTGCCTTATGGAACCACCCGGCGGCGAATCCCCAGAAGAGAAGGACGATGATCGCGACGACGAGAACCGCCACCACGTTCTCCTTCCACTCGGATTCGGGCTTTCCGTCGTCTCCGGCCTTCCCAATGGCTTTCTCCTTGGTCGTGGGAACCTTCTTCGGCTCGATCTTGCCCAGTCTCGCCATGTCACGGGAAAGGAAAGGCTTCTTTTTAAGGGTTATGGAGGATGAGAGTCTGTAGGATGAGTCCTACCTCGACTTTGTCATCGCGGCTGTAGAATCAGATGTACCCATTCAGAAGGAGCCTGCCGAGGGTGGTCGGCTCGACGTGCATGCGGCCGCCGACGTTTTTCGTCTCGACGAGCCCGAGCTGCTTGAGCCCTTTGCTCTTCAGGTTGCCGTTGATGTGGTAACTGACGAGCGAGAGCGACATCTTCGCCTTCCGGCCGAGCTCGTCGAGCGAGGCGCAGCAGTCGTCTCCCGACAGCAAGGAGAGGAGCTTCATCTTTCGGTCGGAGAGGAGCGTGTGGTAGCTGAACTTGAGCACGGGGAGGACGACGAGCTCGCCCTTGTTGTTCATGCTGAAGGCCTTGATGCCATTGACGAATGCGGCCGACGTCGCGGCGCAGTTTGTCATACAGCGGCCAGACGAGACGTTGAGGATCGGCTCGAGAGTGCCGTTGACCGCCTCCGTGGTCTCGTGGACGATGCGGAAGAGCTCCTCCCACAGCGGCCCCTTGATGCGTTGGATCGTCGCAGGTATCTTGAACCGTTCGAGGTCCGTCTTGATCCTGTCCGCATCCCGGAGGTCGTCATCGTCCGCGATAAGGAGGACGCGTTTCGTCGGGAACTCCCGGACGCCGAGGAAGATCGCGTCGGGTTCGCCGCCGAGGGGTGCAATGATAAGATACTTTTTCATAAGGAACCTTCTCTATAGCCGAGCCACAACCCTTGGCCCGTTGTTTAAATGCCAAAAGAGGGTTGTCTTTTAAATTTTGTGAATTGCATGTCACACGTGTGATGCAATAAGACATCGAGAAGAAAAAAGAAAAAAAGAAAGGCCGAGAGGCCTATTGCGTCTTCGGGGGCGGCGTCACGACCTTTCCGGTCGCGAGGTCCTCGTACGGTTGGTTCAGCGCGTCGAGATTTTTGAAGACGTACGCGCCATTCTGGACGTCGCCGACGCTCTGCCAGACGCTGTCGAACCCGGGGTAGGCGGCGACGTCGCCTGTAACGATTACCGTCGGGACGTCGGTGATGTTGTACTGCGCGAGGAGCGCCTTGCCCTCATTGCTCGCGATGTCGACGACGCGCGCGCCGGTCACCTTCATACCGAACTGCTCGAGAATCTGGCGGTGCTGCGTGACGTCATAGCACTCCGCGCACGTCGAGTCGTTCAGGTAGGTGAGGGAGATGAGACCGACGGTCTTGCCGGTCGCAATCTCGTAGTACGGCGGGTTGTTCCCCTGCAGAATGTAGCTGCCGTCGTCTGCGATCGTGCCCACGCGGCTCCATGCGTTGGCGACCGAGCTGTACGTCCCGAGCTCCTTGCTGAAGACGAGGGCGGGTAGCTTGGTAATACCGTACTTTTTGATCAGCCTGTCCGCCGTAGTGGTGCCGCGTTCGGAGGTGGAGACCTTGCCGAACGTGACCCCTATGCGTTCCAGTTCGGGCTGATAGAGGCTCGCGTCGAAGCAATTGGTGCAGCTCGGCTCCGTGATAATCATCATATCGACCGACTTCGGTGCCTCCTGCGTCGCAGTCTTCGGTGTCGCGGGACCTATGGTGAGGCTCAGGACGACGTTCACAATTAGGATGGCGAGGAGCGCGCCGGCGGCGATCCACAGCAATGTGTTCTTCTGTTCTTTCTTCGGCATTGGTATCATCTCCCTGGGTTATCGTTGATGGCTTTCACGGCAGCGCGCAGCCCGTCTTCGCCGCGAGGGCCGATAGGGGCTGCTCGCCCTCGAGGCGGCTGCCGTCAGTGAATATCCACGTCGGGTAGCCAGTGACGTTCCGTTCCTCGCAGAGGCTGCTGTAGTCGCAGTTGACCCATGCGACGTACTTGAAGGCCTGCCCGAACTTGCGCTTCTGCGACTGGCAGTGCGTGCACCAGTCCGTGCCGTGCATCACCGCGCCCTGCGCGGAGAGGCACTTGGCGAAGCCGACGTAGGGGCTCGGTTTCGGGATGAGCGCATAGAGGATGGCGACGGCGCAGACGGCCGCGACGGCGATGATGCTCCACGTGATGAGGAGATTCTGCCTTCGCTTCCGTTCTGCTTTCGACCTCTGCGGATCCTTCCGCACGGCTGCCGTGGCTTCCGCCTGACGCTCCCCCCGCAACCGTTTCGCCATGCGACAGGAGGCCAAAAGGGCTTTTAAAAAGATTGTGTAAGAACCGGCCGCGCCGACCGTCTCGTCCACTACCCTCACACTTCTCCCAGTAGATTCTCATGGTTAGGCCACAAGAATCGCGGGCTTGCCCGGGAAGGATTGCTTCGCCTTCGGCTCCGCGCTCTGCTCCGCATCCTTCACGACGAGCGTGCAGCCGAACTCGCGAGAGAGCTCGTTGATGAACGAGGCGTAGAGCTTCCGCTCTTCCTCGGGCTCGAGGAGGAGCGCGGGCAGCTTCGAGCGGTCACGCATGATTGCGGGGGCGAGCTTCATCACTTCCTGGCCGTGCACCTTGAGCGGCGAGGACATGATCCTGCCGATGACCTCTTTCGGGTCGCTGGACTCATCCAGGGCGGATTTTATCTCCTTCACGAAGTCATACTTCCAAGCTTCAGGCGTGAAGAGCGTGATTGTTTTCGGCGCGATCTTCGCGAGCGTGAGCACGGTCCGGATGTCCGCTTTGGTCCGCTCAATCAGCTCATAGGCGTGCTCCGCTTTCTCGTCAATCGCCGCCTCGTCATGCTTCGGCCAAGGCGCGAGACTCACATACCCTTTCTTGCCCCTGCGTTCCCAGAGCTCCTCAGAGAGGTGCGGCGCGATCGGGCTGAGGAGTAGAATCAGGAAGTCCATCCCCTCGTCCCACAGCGTTCGGGAGACGGGCTGCTCGCGGTACTTCGCGAGGACGTTCACCAGCTCCATGAGGTGCTGTATCGCGATGCTGTATCGGAAGGACTCAATCTCAGCCGTGACGTGTTTGATTGCGCTGTGGAGCTTGCTCCGGACGTAGGCGTCGTGCTTGGTCGTGTCTGCGAACGCGACGCCGTGGTCGAGCGCTGCGATCCGCTGGAGGAACCTGTAGGAAGCTTCGACGCCCTGGTCGCTCCACTCGAGCTCCTTTTCAGGGAGCGCGGCGAAGAGGATGAAGAGCCGCGCGGTGTCGGGGCCGTACCGGTCGATGATCTCGCCGGGGTCGACGACATTGCCGATGCTCTTGGACATCTTTACGCCGTCCTTCGTCACCATGCCAAGCGTGAGCAGGCGTGCGAACGGCTCATCGACCGATACCAGGCCAAGATCACGGAGCACCTTCGTGAAGAAACGCGCGTAGAGGAGATGCAGTACTGCGTGCTCGATGCCGCCAATGTACTGCGCGACCGGCATGAACTGCTCCGCAATCCTCTTGTCGAACGGCGCCTTCGCGTTCCCGGGATCGGTGAACCGGAGGAAGTACCACGACGAGTCGACGAACGTGTCCATCGTGTCGGTCTCCCTTCTGGCGGGCTTGCCGCACACAGGGCATTCCGTTTCGACGAACGCTTTCACGGTGGCGAGCGGGTTGCCGCCTGCCTGGAAATCAGCGCCGGCGGGAAGCTTCACGGGCAGATCCTTCTCGGGGACTGGGACTGCGCCGCACCTCTCGCAATAGATGATTGGGATTGGCGTGCCCCAGTAGCGCTGCCGGCTGATGAGCCAATCGCGGAGCTTGTAGTTCACCGTCTTCCGGCCGGCGCCGAGCTTCTCGAGTTCCGCGGTAATCGCGTCCATCGCCTCGCGGTTCTTGTAGTCGTCGAACGCGCCGCTGTTCACGAGGATTCCTTCATCGGTGTAGGCGCGCGCCATCTTCGTGACGTCGAGGTCGTACGCTTCCGGGCTGATGACGAGCTTGATGGGGAGGTTGTACTTCTTGGCGAACTCGAAGTCGCGCTGGTCGTGTGCCGGGACGGCCATGACCATGCCTGTGCCGTACTCGTACAGGGCGTAGTCTGCGACCCAGAGCGGGAACTTCTCCCCGGTCAGGGGGTTAATTGCCCATCGTCCGAGGAAGACGCCGTTCTTTGGCTTGCCTTCTGCGGTGCGCTCAATCACGGACTGCTTCTTCACCTGCGCGATGAACTCTTTGACCTCCTTCACTTTCGCTTCTGGCTGGCCCTCGAGGAGCTTCGCGATGATGGGGTGCTCGGCCGCGAGCACCAGGTAGGTGATGCCGTACGCGGTGTCCGGTCGCGTCGTGAAGGTTTCGAGCGTGAGCCCGGGCACGTCCTTGACCGTGAACCGGATGATTGTTCCCTCTGAGCGGCCGATCCAGTTCCGCTGCATGGTCTTCACGCGTTCCGGCCAGTGTTCCAGCTTGTCGATGTTGCGGAGGAGCTCGTCCGCGTACGCCGTGATTTTCAGGTACCACTGCTCGAGTTCCTGCTGCTCGACGTCCGTGTCCTCGTGGCGCCAGCACTTACCGTCGATGACCTGCTCGTTCGCCAGGACGGTCTCGCACTTGGCGCACCAGTTGACCATGCCTTTCTTCTTGTACGCGAGCCCCTTCTCGAGGAGCTTGATGAAGAACCACTGGTTCCATTTGTAGTAGTCCGGATGTGAGGTCGCTAGCTCGCGGCTCCAGTCGTAGCTGAGCCCCATCAGCCGCTGCTGGGTCTTGATGCCGTGGATGTTGTGCTCGGTCCACTCGTGCGGCTCTTTCTTGTGCTTGATCGCCGCGTTCTCCGCGGGCAAGCCGAAGGAGTCGTACCCCATCGGGTAGAGGACGTTGAAGCAGTTCATCCGCTTGAATCGGGCGTAGACATCACCCAAAGAATAGTTGCGGACGTGGCCCATGTGGAGGTAGCCGCTCGGGTACGGGAACATCTCGAGACAGTAATAGGCCTTCTTCTTGCTAGAGATTGGGTCCTCTGTCCGGAAGACATCGTCCTTCGCCCAGCGCGCCTGCCATTTGAGGGCGACCTGCTTGAGGTCGAGGCGTTCCGCGCGTTCCGTTCGGTAATCGGATCTTTTCTCGTCGCTATCCCCTGTGTCTCTCTCCACTGGCTTCTCCGTCGGTGCCATGCAAGGGCAGGGCTCGAAACTGTCTTATAAATATTGTTGAAAGGGCCGAGACAGGGGTGGGACGAAGAGACATCTCTGAAACGGAAGCGGCGCCTAGAATTTCTTGAACGCGGCAACGGTGTCGATCAGGTCGACGTGGCCGAGGAACATGGCGCGGCAGCAGTAGCGCTTGAGGCCGAGGCTGTCCATGACCTTGTCCGCATCCTCGTTCTTCGCGACGCGCTCCTCGTACTCCTTGCGGAGGTGCGCGACCGGCTTGCCGCACGTGAAGCAACGTATCGGGATGATCATATGACAGCGAGAACCGCAGGGGGTTTATAAAGATAACTCAAATATTCTTTCTATACAGAAAATATTTATGCTCTTGCGAGGGACGGCCCTGACAGCATATGTGACAGCCCGTACGCGAGGATGATTTGATGCAGGTGTTCAGGCCACGAGCAGGTAGGCCCGCGCCACGACGAGGTTGGTCGCGATGTTCATGAGGTGGTACATCTCCTGCTTCGCTCACGATGAACAGTCCACAGCCGGCCGCGGCTCTTTGTCGAGCCGGGACCGCCGCTCGGCAACCAGCACGTATCGACCACGGACTGCGGCGGGGAGCGAACCTGCGCCGACGAGCGCGTAGCGCATGCGTAGGGGGTCGGGGATTGCGTTCAAGTCATAGCCCACGAGCGGGTGTCGTGTCGGTTCTGTCGCGGCGAACGCGACCGTGGAGACGTAGCCGAGATTGAGAGGGCGGCCCCTGAGCGGCTGTCCCTGGAAGTCGGCCAGCTGCGCGGCGAGCGCCTCCGTGACCGGACGTCGCAGCGTCATCGGCACCGCGGTCCGCCAGAAGGAGGGATAGAGACGGACGTGGTACGGCGCCTTGAAAGCGCTGGTGAACTGGCCGCCGTCAGGGTATTGCTGGTAGAGGAGCCATGCCGTTTGCCGGATGACGGGGACAGCGATGCCTCCGGCGAGGAGCCAAAGCGTCTCGGGCTCGACCTTGGCGAGCGTCCTGCGCGTCATGACGGGCAGCTCGGCGATGTCGGACGATGCCAGGAAAGGAGGGAGAAAACGTGGTGTGATGCTTGGCTGGGGAGTCGCTGCGATGGGTATCCCAGGTCCCTTCCTGCATGAGGAAGTTAATAAGTGTTGCTGTTCCCGTACCCTTCACGTTCTAGCTCCTTCGCGAGTTCCGGTCCGCCCTCGCGGACGATGCGCCCGTCCTTCATGACGAGGATGCGGTCCGGCGCGACATAGTTGAGGATTCGCTGGTAGTGCGTGATGAGCAGGACAGACCTCACCCCCTGTCGCTTCGCGTCCTGGTCTGCACCCCCTTCCTTGAAAACGTTGATACCCTCGGCGACGGTCTTGAGCGCGTCGATATCGAGTCCGGAATCCGTCTCGTCGAGAATCGCCACGGACGGATCGAGCATCGCGAGCTGGAGGATCTCGGCGCGTTTCTTCTCGCCGCCCGAGAAACCGGCGTTGAGGTGGCGCTCCTTGAACGCAGGGTCCATCTTCAGCAAGGCCATCTTACTCTCGAGAAGCTTGGTGAAGTCGAAGAGACGCATCGGTGCCTCTCCCCGGCCGGTGCGGACCGCGTTGACCGCTGTTCGGAGGAAGTTGAAGAGCGTTACCCCTGGGATCTCAGAGGGATACTGGAAGCTGAGGAACAACCCCTTCTTCGCGCGCTCGTCCGGCGGCAGCGAGAGGATGTCCTTCCCGTCGAGTCGCACCTCGCCGGACGTGGCCACATATTTCGGGTGGCCCATGAGTGTGCTCGCCAGCGTTGACTTGCCTGAGCCGTTCGGCCCCATGATCGCGACGACCTCACCGGGCGCAAGTGAGAATGTGACGCCTTTGAGTATCTCTTTCCCTTCCACGTTGACCTTGAGGTCCTGCACTGAGAGTTCCATGCCTATCACTTCTGTCTCTTGTCTTCGAGGGCGTCAGCGACCGCGCGCAGCACCAGCACCGCGCACTTCATGCGCATCGGGTTGGGCCGAGCGCCGAGGAGCCGCACGATCTCTTCCTCATCCATCCGCTGCACATCCGCGACCGCGAGCCCCTTGATGCGTTCGGTGAACAGGGAAGCGGCGGCCTGGCTAACCGCGCAGCCCGTCCCCTCGAAGCGCACATCCCTGATTGTGTCATCGGCGACGTCGAGCGTGACGTGGAGCTCGTCGCCGCAGCTACTATTGCGGATGCGTGCGACGTGCGTCGGCCGTTCGAGACGGCCGTGGTTCTTCGGGTGCTTGTATTCCTCGAGTATTATCTCGCGGTAGAGCGCGTCGTTCATCGGCGCGCCTCCGGGATGTGTGCATCCTCTGTGCGTGGTTTCGGCTGCGTATCGAAGCGCGCGATCGCCCTCTTCACCGCGGCGACGAGCGCGTCGATGTCCGCTTCCGTGTTGTAGAGGTAGAAGGACGCGCGGTTGAGCGCGTTGATGCCCATCCTGCGCAGGAGGGGATGCGCGCAATGCTTCCCGCTGCGTATGCAGACGCCCGCGTCGCCGAGGAGCTGCGCGACGTCGTGCGGATGCACGTTGTCGATCGTGAACTCGATGATACCGACGCGCTCATAGCCGGCATCAGGCGAGGGCCCGTGGAGTGTGACGCGGGGGATGGCAGAGAGCGCGTCCCACGCCTTTCGGAAGAGCGTGAGCTCACGCTCCAGCTCCCGTCCGCGGTCGATTGTCGTGAGGTAGCGCGCGGCGGCGCCGAATCCCACAGCCCCTGCGATGTTCGGCGTGCCGGCCTCGAACCTTCTTGGCTCGTCGCGCGCGAACTCGGCCGATTGCTCAGTGACGTCGTCAATCATATCCCCTCCAGTACGATAAGGCGCCATTCCCATGAGTTTGTCGGAGAGGTAGAGCACGCCGATCCCCGTCGGCCCGAGCGCCTTGTGGGCCGAGCAGGCGTAGGCATCGCAGCCAAGCGCGTAGACATCCACGGGGAAGTGCGGAATCGCCTGCGCGCCGTCAACGACGACGATTATACCTTTCGACTTCGCGTACGGTACAATCTCGTGCAGGGGCGTGACGGTGCCGAGAACATTGGAGACGTGCGTAATCGCGAGCACCTTGGTCCTGTCCGTCATCTTCCTCTTCAGGTCCGCGACGTCGATCGTGAAGTCATCGTTGAGGCCGCAGTAGACAATCCTCGCACCCGTTCGCAGGACGATCTGCTGCCACGGAACGATGTTCGCGTGGTGCTCGTGCGGCGTGAGGAGAATCTCATCCCCTTCCCTGAGCCGGTCCGCGAGGCCATACGCGACCATGTTGAGCGCATCCGTCGTGCCAGCAGTAAATATCACGTGTTTGGGCGGCGCACCCAGGAGCCGCGCGACGTCCGCGCGCGCTTCTTCGTAGAGCTTTGTCGCTTCGAGGCCGAGCGCGTAGAGGCCGCGGTTGATGTTCGCGTTGTGACGCTCGTAGAAACCGCTGACGGCATCGATGACCTGCTGCGGCTTCTGCGCCGTGGCTGCGCTGTCAAGGTACGTGATGCGCGTCCCGTCGGGCGCTGGCGCGAGCGCCGGGAAGTCGGCGAGAAGCCCCTTGCTGCCGCTCGCATCCTCAGCCATGATCTGTCCCCCTGTTGACGAAGCGTTTGAAGGCCCGCTCAGCAACGGGCGCGATGAGTTCGCGTGTGTGTTTCGGCACAGCTTCGACGACGGGCCAGACGAACGAGGTGACGAGGAGCTTCCGCGCATCCCGTTCCGTGAGTCCGCGCGCCATGAGGTAGAAGAGCCTCTCCGCGTCCGGCCGTCCGGCCGTGGCGGCATGGCTGCACGTGACGTCGTTGTTGTCGATATAGAGCATCGGGCTCGCCTTGACCTCTGCGTCCTCGCCGAGGAGGAGGCAGTGCTCCTGCTGGAATGCCTTGCTCTTCGCCGCGTCGCGGTCGATGGCGAGTGTCCCCTCGTAGATGGCTTTCGCCTCGTCCGCGAGCACGCCTTTTGTCAGGAGAGAGCTCGAGCCCCTGGGCGCATGATGGTCGGCGCGTGCCCCGACATCCATCCGGCAGCCACCGTCGCCGAGATAGGCGGTCGTGATGCTCGCGGTCGCGTGCTCGTCGTCGAGCGACGCGCGTATCCGGCTGAACGTGAGCCCGTCGTTGGCCGCGATCTCGAACCAGTCGACGGTCGCGTCCCGCGCGACGGATGAGGCCTTCTGGGAGACGAACGTCCCCGCGACTTCCTGGACGGCCGCATGGACGAGGTGGCTGTTCTTTGCGAGGAAGGTCTCAGTGATGTGGCTCGCGTTTCCCTCACCTGTGAACTCCTCGACAATGCGTGCTTGGCTGCCGGGTTCGAGCAGGATGAGCGTGTGGAACGCGGCGTCTCCCGCGAGAGCGTGTCTGAGGAAGAGTGGCTTGAACATCGGCCGTGCGACGCGGATGAGGACGCCGTCCGAGAGTCCCTTGAGGTGGCGCGCCGCGAGCCGATCGTTCGGCGGGACGAGTGTCATCAGTCGCTCCTTGACGAGATTCAGATCCTCTGGAGTCAGGTCGCAGAACCGCGTCACAGTCATACCTTCCGGGACGTCGTAGGAAAGCGAGTGCGTCCCCCCACTCTTTATCCCGGCGAGATTTTTCTCTGAGAGGAAAGACCATCCCCCCATCGGTGTCGTGACGTGCGCGGGCAATGGAAGGGCGTCAGCGTCGATGCTCGCATACCGCGCTTTCAGGGATGCAATCGTGTCCGTCATCGTTACCCCAGCGAGCCCTCGATCTCAAGGGCTATCAACTTGTTCAGCTCGACCGCGTACTCGACGGGCAGCTCTTTCGTGATGGGTTCGAGGAAGCCGTTGACGATCATCTCGACGGCCTGCTCCTCGCTGAGTCCGCGGCTCATGAGGTAGAAGATGTTCTCGTCGCTGATCCTGCCGACCCTGGCTTCGTGCGCGAGCTCGACGTCCTGCTCCTTGACGTCCATGTACGGCATCGTGTCCGTCTTGGACTCGGGGTCAAACATGAGTGCGTCGCATTCTACGGAGGCCTTGCTCCCCGTCGCCCCCTTCCGGATGAAGAGGTATCCGCGGTAGTTGGTCCGGCCGCCGCCCTGGCTGATGGATTTTGCCTTGACCGTGCTCGTCGTGCGCGGCGCGAGATGATAGACCTTCGCGCCGGTATCCTGGTCTTGGCCGTGCGCGGCGAACGCAATCGAGATGTGCTCGGCGCCCGCGCCCGCGCCCTTGAGGATCGAGCACGGGTAGAGCATCGTCGCGCCGCTGCCGAGGTTGCCTCCGACCCATTCAATCGTTCCATCAGCATCGACGATCGCCCGTTTGGTGTTGAGGTTATACGTGTTCTTGCTCCAGTTCTCGACGCTCGAGTACCTGCAGCGGGCGCGCTTGCCGACGAAGATCTCGACGCCACCGGCATGGAGGCTCGCCGCGTCGTACCGCGGCGCGGAGCAGCCCTCGATGTAATGCAGCTCGGCATCGTCGTCGACGACGATTAGCGTGTGCTCGAACTGGCCCATGCTCTTCGTGTTCATACGGAAGTAGGCCTGAAGTGGGATCTCGACCTTCACTCCTTTTGGGACGTAGATGAACGTGCCGCCGGACCAGATGGCGTAGTGGAGCGAGATGAATTTGTGGTCGTTGAGCGAGATGCACTTGCTGAAGTGCTTCCTGACGAGTTCCGGATGTTCCTTGAGCGCGACGTCGAGGTTCTCGAAAATGACGCCCTGTTCCTGGAGCTCGCGCTTCAGGTTGTGGTAGACGACCTCTGAGTCCCATTGGCCGCCGACGCCTCCCAAGGCTTCGCGTTCCGCCTCCGGGATGCCCAGGCGTTCGAATGTGTCCTTGATCTCCGCGGGCACGTCGTCCCACGTGTGGCTCTCCTTCGCGTCCGGCGCCACGTAGTAGCTGATTGCTCCGAGATCGAGGCCGGAGAGGTCTGGCATGCCCTTCCAGTCGGGCATTGGCTTCTTCTCGTACGCACGGAACGCCTCGAGACGGAGCGCGAGCATCCACTCAGGCTCGTCCTTAGAGCGCGAGATACGCCTGATGGTCTCCTCGTCGAGTCCGGGCGCCTCCTGGTAGCGGACCTTTGCGGCCGAGGGAAGCTCGTGCCGTGTATGCGGCGATATTGCGACAGGGTCCATCATGCCCCTCCGGAATGCTTCTTGGCGTGATGTTGCCGGTACTTCACGCACGTCGGGCAGTTCGTCCGTGCTTGCTCCTCGATGAGCGTGAAGATGTTCCCGCGCTTCTGCTTGAAGAGCGGCGTCTTGTTGCTCAGCTTGTAGATAATCTCGCGGCCCTGCTTCTCCGTATCCACGAGGCTGCATTGCCGGAGTATCTGGAGGGCGTGGCTGACGCGTGACCGTTCGGCCCCGGTCGCCTCCGCGAGCTTCGTCACGTTGCTCGGTCCCTCGTCGAGTATCCTGATGATGTCTAGACGGAGCGGGTTCGCCAGGGTCTCGAAGCAGTAGCTATGCTGTTCCACGTCAACGTCGACAGATGCCATGCGCGTGAAGAATTTTTCACGCTTTTTAAAGGTTGCGTCGATGAAAAAAGGAGAAGAAAGCGAAAAGAGAGCTTAACGATACGACTTCTGCCTGGCGGCGCGCGCCTTGCCGTGATGATTAGGCTTGCCCGCCTCCTTGCGCCGAACGTCAGCGACGAGGAGCTGGCGGTCGTAGTCGAGGTAGATCTGCCGCAGTCCGGAGTCGAGCTCGGCGAACGCACGTCCGATGGCGAGCCGCACCGCGTCCGCCTGGCCGACGGGGCCGCCGCCTTTGACAGTGACCCGGACGTCAATACCTTCTGCCGCTTTCCCGGCGAGCTTGAGCGGCTCGAGAATCCGGGAGCGGAGGAGCACGGTGCCGTAGTGCTCGAGCGCGAGATTGTTGATCCTGACCTTGCCGGTGCCGCCACGCTTGAGGGTGGCACGAGCGACGGCGCGCTTCCGCTTGCCGCTCCTGTGGATGACATCGCTCTTCTTCTTAGTCATAGTGCTTGCCTCCGAGCTCCTCGCAGATCCGGCCAATCGTGAGGCGCTTCAGGTTCGGCAGCTTCGACGCGTCCGCTCCGGGGACGCGCACCGTCTTCTCGTCCTTGAGGTCGGACGGGACGCCGATGAAGCAGAGAATCCTCGCGTAGGCGGCACGGCCACGTGGCTGCTTGTACGGGAGCATGCCGCGGATAGCACGCCGGACATACCGGTCGGGGAGCCTACTGTGGTAGGGCCCCTTCCGCGGGACGCCCATTGCCTGGTGGCGCTTCGCCTCCCCGATTGTCGTCCGCTTCGCGCCGCTCACGACCGCTTTCTCTGCGTTGACGACCCTGATGGTGTCGCCGAGCAGCGCGCGCTTCGCCGCGTACGCCGCGACCCTGCCGAGGATCGCGTCCTTCGCATCGATGATGAGTGTCGCCATTGTCGTTACCCGAGTATCCTGATTCCCTTGCCGTCGGGGTGCTTCTTGAGCAGCTCGTAGATCGTGATTGCTGCGCCGCCGATGGCGGCGACCTTGCGGCGTGCCTCCTCGCTGTACCATGCGGCCGCGACCGTCACCTTCTTGGTGAGGGCGCCGTCTCCGAGGAGCTTGCCGGGCACGATGATGATCTCGCCTTCCTTCGCGTACTGGTCAACGCGCCAGAGGTTGACGACGCGGCGCTGTCGCGACGGCTTCTCGAGGTCCTGCGCGACGCGTTTCCAGAGCGACCGCTGCCGCTCGATGGCGGTCCGCTTGAGCGCGGTGATGAGCGCTAACATCTGATCGTTCTTCATGGTTCCTTCCTCTGCTGGGACGCAGGCCCCGGATGGACGATGAGGGGGACGATGTCCGCGCGCCGAAGACGCTTGGGACCGTCCTCCGGATGAGGGGGACGGGGTTCGAACCCGCGCAAGCACTAAGCTACTAGGCCCTCAACCTAGCCCGGTTGACCACTGCGGCACCCCCTCGTGAATCACAGCTCCTTTACCAACCTCTCCATCTCTTTCAGGTATGCCTGCATCCGGCCGAACCCGGCCGCGACGATCTCTTTTGGGGAGAGTTGTCCCCAGCTCTCCACGATGAATATGAACGTGTCCTGGCTCAGCTCGAGCGTAATCCCCTTGCCGAGGTCCTCATACGCGTCCGGCGCATCAGCGAGCGCGAGCTTCTTCTCGTCTACGACGAGCTTGCCCGACTTCTCACTTAGCGCGTCCAGCCGCGTCTTCTTGGCCGTGGCCATGACAGACGTGACGTCGACATCCTTGTCGATGGACAGCGAGGGTTTCTGCCGGTAGTAGACGAGCGCGGGACTCCATTTGGCGTGGTCCTTGCCGAGGCCGAGCTGCGCTGTGGCGACGAGCTCGATGGATTGGCCCTCGAGGAGCTTGACGATCGGCGTCTCCGGGTAGACCGGCTTGATCTTGGGATCCTTCGATTTGAGGTCCTTCGCGTAGACGACGCCCGGTCCCTTCGCCTTGAGACTGAGCTGGACCTGGCACTTCGCGCAGCCGGCGCCCTTGCATGAGCATTCGTCGGGGAGGGTGTAACTTTTGAGGTCTGTTGTGAGCGGGATGAGCCCGAGACGGAGCGCGAGCATCTCGTCGTAGAGCACTCCCGAGTTCTGCTTGATCTCGATGTCCTCGATCGCCATGACCGGCACCTCATTCATCATGAGGCGGCGCATCATATTGGCCTGGGCGAACGTGACGCCGCTTAGCTCATAGACGGCGTCGTTCCCCTTGCCCGCGATCTTCGTGACCTTCATCCTAGACCCTCCGTCCGCGCTTGCCGCCTTTCTTTCGGCAGCCGCCGTGCGCAATCGGCGTGACATCCTCGATGAACCCGATGCGGAGCCCGCGGCGTGAGAGTGCGCGGACCGCGGCCTGAGCGCCCGGCCCGGGGTTGTTTGGCCCGTTGTGGCCGCCCGGCGCACGGATCTTGACGTGGAGTCCCATAATGCCCTTGTCGCGGCAGATCTCTGCCGTCTTCGCCGCGGCGCTCATCGCTGTGGTCGGGCTCGACTCAAGCCGATCGGCCTTCACCATCTGGCCGCCGCTGACGAGCGCGATGGTCTCGCTGCCCGTGACGTCCGTGACGTGGATGATTGTGTTGTTGTAGCTGGCGAGGATATGCGCGACGCCCCACCTGATTGTGCGATCGTCGGTGCGCTCGCGCGGCTTCCTAGGTGGTCTGCGCTCCATCACTCCTCACCCCCCTTGGGCTTCTCCGGGCTCTTCTCGGACTTCTTCGCGTCCGTCTTCGGCTTTGCCGGCTTGTCGTCCTTCTTCTCGGACTTCTTCGGTTCAGCGGGCTTCTTCTTCGGCTCGGACGTCTTCTCTTCAGGCTTGGTGGGTTTCTCGTCCTTCTTCGGATCAGTGGGCTTCTTCTTCGGCTCGGACGTCTTCTCTTTCGTCTTGGGAGTCTCGGTCGGAGCGGCAGGATCCTGGATTATGTCCTTCTTCTTCTCGGCCTTCTTCTCGCCCGCGAGGACTTCTGCCTCCTCAATCGCCTTCTCGTCGTACGCGGGGACTTCCTCCTCTGCCTTGACGATCTTCTTCTTCTTGTCCTCCTCCTTGGCGCGCTTCTGGGAGATCTCCTCCTCGCTCAGGCGTTCAGGGTGGGACTCGTTTGCGAAGGCGCTCCGCGGCGCGAACGCGATTGTGGACTCCTCGTCGAGGGTGATGATGTGGCCGGGGCTCGTGACGACCTGGCCGTTGATGAGGACGTGCCGGTGCGTGATCATCTGGCGGGCCTGCTTGTGCGTCCGCGCCAGGTGCTTCCGGACGAGGATGCTCTGCAGCCGCCGCTCCATGACGTTCCGGACGGACATGCCGAGGATGTCGTCGAAGCTCGCGTCCTTCTGGATGAGACCGAGGCGCGCCATGCGGGCGAGGAGCTGCTCACGCTCCTTCTCGCCCTGCGCGTCCTGCCGCGCAATCAGCTTCTTCGCCCGGTCTTTGAAGTCGGTGAGCTGGCTCATCATCTTCCAGATCTCCTTCTTGTTGCCGAGCCCGTACTCCTTGCGGAACGCGCGCTCCTCCTCGATACGGCTCCCAATCCACGGGTGCATCGGGGTGGAGTACTTCTTCCGGATTTTCTTAGGATCGCCCATGTTCACTCACTTCGTTTCGTTCTCAGGGTTTGAACTACTTCCTGATGATGTTCACTTTCTTCTTCAAGGTGACTTTGCCCTTGTTAAGGCGGAAGTTTGACTTGGTCCGCTGGCCGCGCACCGTGAGTCTCGCGGGGTACCGGATGCCCTTATAGCTGCGGAGCTTCATCTCCCGCTTCTTGTCGTTCTCGAGCGTGTAGGTGATGTCGCCCATGATGATGTGCTTGTCCTCGCCGGTCTCGAGATCCTTTCGTCGGTTGAGCATCCAGTTCGGGACGCCGTTCTTCTCGGGGTTGGCGATGACGTCGTAGAGCTTATTCTCTTCCGCGTCGGACAGCTCGCCGGCGCGCTTCTACTTCGGGATTCCGGCGACGTGGCACAGCGCGGCGGCCATGTTGTAGCTGACGCCTTTGATCTTCTGGAGAGCGATCACGAGCTTCTTCTCTCCCTTGAGGTCCGTGTTCGCGATGCGGATGATGTGCTTGAACTCAGCCATTTTCGATAGCCCTCTGGGCCGGAGCAGGAATCGCAGAGAAACGCACCTTCCCCGACGGGAAGACACTCTCGCCCTCTGCGCTCTTCACTCGGGCAATACCCTTGGCGAACGGCGAGGGGTTTATAAAGATAACTGTTTGTCAGGGTCTGTAGAAAACATTTTCTAATAGAGTCGGCCAATCTCGCCAAACGTCCGGGTTTGTAGAAAGTAAGCGTCGGCGACATGGTTGGGTCGTGGTTGGCTTCGCCAACCATGGCCCTGGCCCGACGGAGCAGCACAGGTTGCCATACGTAAGTGTGGCGTT
>Ga0114931_10001461_pt1 | contig 30228 bp, 29 predicted proteins | sample 2SBtaG_FD_89579 | JGI IMG/M metagenome (GOLD analysis project Ga0114931, IMG submission 89579) | Deep subsurface microbial communities from Kolumbo volcano to uncover new lineages of life (NeLLi) - 2SBTROV14_V59a metaG | ecosystem: Environmental > Aquatic > Marine > Volcanic | place: Kolumbo... | reverse complement strand
TTGGTCGGGGTGAGAAGATTCGAACTTCCGGCCCCTGCCTCCCGAAGACAGTGCTCTACCAGGCTGAGCTACACCCCGCTCTTCATATTCATGGCGGGAAGCGATTCGTGACGGGTCGGGATATCCGTCGTCGCAATTCCCGCTGGTACGGCGATCACCTGGCTGGTGTCGACCGCTGTCGTGGAGCGCTGTTATACGCGCTGTGTCGGGTTCGTGCAAGCGCTCCTTTGAGCATATCGTGTTCTGATCAGGCGGTCTTGATCGAGCATTCCTCCGGCGCCAGCTCGCCGGCCGGCTCCGGAACGGTGATCTGGTGGCCGGTGCTGTGCAGGTAATCGTTAAAGACGTGTTCGGCTGTCAGGATCTGAAACGAACCGTCTGCCAACCGGTGCGTCGTGTCTTTGAGCCGATAGACATAATGTCCGCATGTATAGGCATTATATTTGCTGAAGTGGTAGCACAGGCAGACCTTGTCCTTGACGGGCAGCTTCCTGCCTTTCTCGTCAACCGGGGTCGCTTCGTAGGCATCGACGTACTGGCAGCCGCCGTCCTTGTTCAGAATGTAGCCCAGTGGTTCGCATTGCGGCTTGACGTTGGAGCCGATGCACGGGCTTTGCCGCAGCAGACGCAGCGGGTAGCCGGTCGGAGACAGGGTCGAGACGAAGACATCCTTTTCCTCCGCCCTGAAATAGGTCTGTTTTGCCTTATCGGGCAGACCGCATTCCCCGGTCACTGTAAACCGGGTTGCAAGTTGCACGGCACCGGCACCGAGTTGCATGTATTCGGTTGCGTCCGTGCCGGTAAAAATGCCGCCTGCCGGTATGACGGGAATATCCAGCTGTTCCTTTTTCATGAAATCGACAACTTCGATGAAGATATCCCGGAGGCTATATTTGCGCCAGTCCTCGCCAAATCCCAGGTGACCGCCGGCCAGCGGCCCCTCGACCACGACATAATCGGGCAGGCGACCGACGCGCTTGCCGCTGCGCAGAAAGATCTTGAGTGCACGGACACTCGACACGATGATGCCGATCTTCACGTCATGGAAACGCGGCTGATCGGCGATGAGTTTCAGCGTGCTGTTATGCAGGCCGGCCGACAGCGTGATGCCGTCGATTCCGCCTTCCAGTGATGCGGCAAGGCGTGCGCGCAGGGTTTCTCCCGGCGCTGCCATGTTCAGCTTTTCCATGACATTGATGAAAATCGCGCCGTCGCCCCGTTTCTGCTCCATGGCCGACCGGACGATTCCGAGCTGTGCCTGGCGCAGATCCTCAAGATTGAATTTGACGCTGGTCTTGTCGAGCGTGTCGCGGCTGGCACGATACTTCTCGGACTTGGTTTTGGTGAACTTCGTGTGGAATTTCCTGTCCGACACAAAAGGAATCATTGCATCGGATATATGGCCTATGCCGCCCAGGCGACATACTTCCAGTGCGAGTTCGGCGGTCGAAATGTTAACGCCCATGCCGCCGACCATGATCGGCAGATATTGGTCGCTTCCAAGCGTCAATCGGTAATTGTCCAGCTCATCCATGGGCTTGTTTGGGGCAGTCATACTGACGATTATATACCCAAGCCGAATCGGTTAGGCGACAGTTTTGCCCGGCTTTTTGGGGTGCAGGGCGAGCAGGAGGTCCTCGATCAGTAACGCCTCTCCACGGCAAAGCGGGCCAGATCGATCAGCGAATTTTTGTAAATGCTGTTCGGCACCCGCGACAGGGCGGTGATTGCCTGGTCGGCGGCTTGTTGGGCACGTTGCATGGTGTAGGCGATCGCGCCGCACGATTTAACAGATTCAATGATCGCGTTGATCTTGTTTCGACCGCCGTTCTCGATGGCTTCGCGAATCATGATCTGCTCCGCTGCACTCGAATGATGCAGGGCATGGATGAGCGGCAGGGTCGGTTTGCCCTCGGCGAGGTCGTCACCGATATTTTTTCCGAGCTGGTCATGGTTCGAGTCATAGTCCAGCGCATCGTCGACGAGCTGGAAAGCCGTGCCGAGCTGCTTGCCGTACTCGAGGAACGCGTCCTCGACGGCACGTGTCTGGTCAGCCAGATGAGCGCCGATCACGACGCCCGCCTCGAAGAGCTTGGCAGTCTTGCGATAGATGACTTCAATGCATTGAGCTTCGGTCGTTTCCGGGTTACGGCAGTTCATCAGCTGCAGTACCTCGCCTTCAGCGATCGTGTTGGTCGCGTCTGCCAGGACATCCATGACCCGCATCTGCCCGACATCGACCATGAGCTGGAAAGCCCGCGAGTACAGGAAATCGCCGACGAGCACGCTGGCCTCGTTGCCGAAAACACTGTTGGCCGTATGCTGTCCGCGTCGCAGGTCCGAGGCATCGACGACATCGTCGTGCAGCAAAGTTGCCGTGTGAATGAATTCGATAATAGCGGCTGCGGTGATGTGCTGGTCGCCCTTGTAACCGCAGGCGCGAGCCGACAAGAGCAAAAGCAGGGGGCGCAACCGTTTGCCACCGCTGGAAATTATGTAATGGGATACGCTGTTGACCAGCGCGACATCGCTATTGAGATGCTCGATGATTTCACGGTTGACGGCTTCCCAGTCGCCGTGCAACTGGTTGCGCACCGCTTCGAGGTCAAACGCCTTGGTTTTCGGTTGGACCAGATGCATGTTGTTCATAATAATGCCTGTTATGAGAGCATCAGCACAACTGCTCGGGCTGCTGATCATGGCCTGCTGGCCTGTGTCATATACGTATGCCTACGGTCCCCTCGGCCATCAAATCGTCGGCGACATCGCCGCATCATACCTGTGTGACCGTGCGGCAACCCGGGTGCATGGTCTGCTCGACGGTGAGTCACTGGGGCGCGCCAGCCGCTGGGCCGACTGGATTCGCAGTGAACCGAAATGGCGAAAGAGCCTGCCCTGGCATTTCATCAATGTTGCCGATGACGGCGATGTCGCCGATGCGACAGGCCGGTCCGGCGGTGACGTGATCTGGGCAATCCGCAAGTTTCGCGACGAACTGGCCGATTCGGATCTGGACAAGTCCAGGCGGGCCCGGGCGCTGCGGTTTCTGGCGCATTTCGTCGCCGACGTGCACCAGCCCCTGCATGTTGGCCGCCAGGAAGATCGCGGCGGCAACAAGATTGCCGTTGTCATTGACGGGCGGGTATCCAATTTACACCGGTTCTGGGATGCCCAGTGGTTGCTGAAGCAGGACCGCAAGCAGCGGGGATATGCCATGGCCGGGCAGGTCGCTTCGATTCGCGCGCTGGCCGCCGGCCGCATCGATGCGTGGCAGTCAGCCGGCGTGCTCGAATGGGCGCGTGAGTCCCAGGCGCTGCGTCCGACCGTTTATGCATTCGGTAGCGCGTCACCTGCCGAGCTCGATGCGCAGTACACAACGGCGGCCCTGGCGATTTCGCGGGAGCGGCTGTCTGCCGCAGGCGTTCGACTGGCCGGCCTGTTAAATCATATTTTTTGTAAGGACCCCGGATCACGCAGCCTGCCTGATGATTTATAATAAATCTATATATAACAGTTATATATAGAGCATATCTATTGATTGCATTAAGAGGCTGCTGCCGTCCGGGGCCCCGGCCGTCGCCATGCTTTACACCCGGGCTGTGGACCGGGCGGGCCGGATCTGCAGGATGCGCCCAAGCCGTTGATTATGTGTGCCCAAATCATTAAAATTCCCGCTCTTTTCGGGCCGAGCGTCGGCCTTTTCCGGAGACACTGGATGTACGCCGTTTTCAAAACGGGTGGCAAGCAATACCGTGCAGGTAAGGGCGACCGCCTCAAGATCGAAAAACTCGATGCCGCCGAAGGCGACAACGTCGAGTTCAATGAAGTATTGCTGGTTGGCGAAGGTGAAAACGTCAAGGTCGGCGCACCCCTGGTGTCCGGCAGCAAGGTCAAGGGCAAGGTGATTGTTCAGGCCAGGGACAGGAAAATCGACGTGATCAAGTTTCGTCGCCGACAAAATTACCGTCGTACATATGGTCACCGGCAACCTTTCACGCTGGTTGAAATCACCGGCATTACCGGCGGGCCGGGCAAAAAGGCTGCCGCCCAGCCTGCAGCCGAGGAGTAGGTCGAATGGCACACAAGAAAGCAGGCGGCAGTTCCCGCAATGGCCGCGATTCGGAATCCAAACGCCTTGGCGTCAAGAAATTCGGTGATCAGGCCGTGGTCGCCGGGAACATCCTGATTCGCCAGCGGGGCACGAAATATCATGCCGGCGTGAATGTCGGTATCGGCAGGGATCACACTCTCTTTGCGAAAGCCGACGGGCGGGTCAAGTTTGCGCGCAAGGGACCGAAGAACCGGATGTTTGTGAGTGTCGAACCGAATGCCTGATACGAACCGTCCGATGCGATGTTGAGAAACCCCGCTCTCGTGCGGGGTTTTTTATTAACTCGTTGACGACGGCGAGACGACCACGATGAAATTTGTCGACGAAGTTACCATCAAGGTTCAGGCCGGCAACGGCGGCCCGGGTTGCGCGAGTTTCAGGCGGGAGAAATATATTCCTCGCGGCGGACCCGATGGCGGCGATGGCGGGCGCGGCGGCAGCGTGTGGCTGGTCGCTGACGAGAATATCAACACCCTGGCAGATTTTCAGACCAGGCGACGGTTTCGGGCCGGCCATGGCGTCGGCGGCGCCGGGAAAGATCGTACCGGGGCCGGCGGTGCGGATATCGAGGTGCCCGTGCCGTGCGGAACGCGTGTCTATGCCGACGAGACCGGTGAGCTGATGGGTGATCTGACCGAACATGCCGAACGCCTGCTCGTCGCGGTCGGTGGTGAGGGCGGCAAGGGCAATACGCGTTTCAAGAGCAGCACCAATCGCGCACCGCGCCAGTCGACGCCGGGTACGCCCGGGGAAAACCGGGATCTGCGCCTCGAACTGACCGTGCTGGCCGATGTCGGCCTGCTGGGCATGCCCAATGCGGGCAAATCGACCCTCATTCGCAGCATTTCTGCCGCCAGGCCGAAGGTCGCCGATTACCCGTTCACGACACTGTATCCGAATCTCGGCGTCGTCGCCGTCGAAGCGCATCGCAGTTTTGTCATGGCCGACATTCCGGGCCTGATCGAGGGTGCCGCCGAGGGTGCCGGACTCGGTGTCCGGTTTCTCAAGCACCTGAGTCGCACCCGCCTGTTGCTGCACCTGATCGACGTTGCGCCGCTGGACAGCACCATCGACCCGGTTGCCCAGGCGCGCAAAATCATCGCCGAACTGGAACGTTTCAGTCCGGAACTGGCCGACCGGGAGCGCTGGATCGTGCTGAACAAGATCGACCTGCTCGACGCGGCCCGGCTCGATGCGCTGCGCGCGCGGATCGTCGCCGAACTCGACTGGCAGGGGCCGCTTTATTTAATCAGCGCGCTCGCCGGTCAGGGCACCCGGCAACTGGCCGGCGACATCATGACGCGCCTGGAAGAATTGCAATTGGTGTCTGACACCGATTGCGGCTGACAGGCCGGGGGTCGGTCAGGAACCGGTGCTCAGTTCTTTGATGGCCTTGTTCAGGCGGCTCTTGTGACGTGCCGCCTTGTTGGCCTGGATCAGGCCCTTGTTGGCCATGCGGTCGATTTCCGGAACGGCCAGTTTGTACTGCTCGGCCGCGACGTCTGCTTTGCCCGCCCTGATGGCATTGATGACCTTCTTGATGGCGGTACGCATGCGCGACTTCAGGGCAATGTTGTGCTGCCGGCGAACTTCAGCCTGTCTGGCGCGCTTGGCTGCTGACTTGATATTGGCCACTCGAATCGATCCTTTACTTAAACCGGTTGCCGCCGCAGGGACGGTGCGAGCCGGGCATTCTCAGTGTTTGATCCCGGCTTGTCAATACCGCACCCGTTCCAACTCATTGATTTTCTGAGTCTCATGGGCCAGAAGACATCGGTCGCCCGATTCCGGGCACGTCTTCGGCCCGCGCCGATCCCGGGAGGCTTGCCCGGCGCGTCTGAAAACCGGTCCCGCGGCAGGAGATGGCAGTGTGTCTGATCCATTTTTCCGGTTAGACTCCGCAGCAATGTCCGAGAACCCGCTGAAAACGCCCGAAAAGTCGCCCCGGCTGCTCAAATCGACCTCGGTCGTCGGTGGCATGACCCTCCTGTCGCGTATTCTGGGGCTGGTCCGCGATATCGTATTTGCACGGTTTTTCGGGACCGGGATCGTGATGGACGCTTTTTTCGTTGCCTTCAGGATTCCGAACATTTTCCGGCGCTTTTTCGCCGAAGGCGCATTTTCGCAGGCGTTCGTACCCGTGTTCACCGAGTACGACGAGACATGTTCGCGCGCCGAGGTCAAGGATCTCGTCGACCGGGTCACCGGCACGCTCGGCCTTATCCTGCTGATCCTGACGGCGATCGGGGTCGTCGCGGCCCCGGCGCTGATCGGCGTGTTCGGCATGGGCTGGATCTGGTCGCCGGTGCCCGAAGATGCCGACAAGTTTGCGCTGGCCGTCGACATGCTCCGCCTGACTTTCCCCTACCTGTTTTTCATTTCACTCGTTGCCCTGGGCGGCGGTATTCTTAATACCTATCAGCGTTTTGCCGCACCCGCCTTTGCGCCCGTTCTGCTCAATGTCGTGCTGATTACCTTCGCTGCGTTGATCGCGCCTTATTACTCGCGCCCCGGCATCGCATTGGCGGCCGGCGTATTCACGGCAGGATTTGTGCAGTTCCTGTTTTTACTGCCGTTTCTCGGACGATTGAAAGTACTGCCCCGGCCTCGCTGGGGCCGTTCGCATCCGGGCGTACGCAAGATCGGCAGGTTGATGGTGCCGGCGATCTTCGGGTCATCCGTCGCGCAGATCAATATCCTGTTCGATACGCTGATTGCTTCATTCCTGGTGACCGGCAGTATCAGCTGGCTGTATTATTCCGACCGGCTCATGGAATTTCCGCTCGGCGTGTTCGGCATTGCGCTGGCCACCGTGATCCTGCCGAATCTGTCTCGCCATCATGCGGCCGAGTCGCCGCAGGCATTTTCAGCCATGCTCGATTGGGCGATGCGCCTGACCGTATTGATCGCGGTGCCGGCCACGATCGGCCTGTTCATGCTGGCCGGTCCCGTACTGACGACCATTTTTTACGGCGGGCGGTTTGCGGTTGGCGATGTGGCCATGGCCGTACCGAGCCTGATGGCCTATTCGGTGGGGTTGACCGGATTCATTTTCGTCAAGGTGCTTGCGCCGGGATTTTATGCGCGCCAGGATACGCGCACGCCGGTGCGCATCGGCATTATGGCGCTCGTTGCCAACATGTTCCTGAATATCCTGTTCGTCGTGCCGTGGGTACGGGCCGGCTGGGCGGCGCCGCACGCCGGCCTGGCATTGGCAACCACCTGTTCGGCATTTCTCAACGCCGGCCTGCTCTGGTCGCGGTTGCACAAAGACGGCGTCTGGTCGCCACGCCCCGGCTGGGGCCGATTCCTGCTCCGGGTGGCCGTGGCCTGCGGCGTGATGGCCATGATGCTGGGCTATTTCGTGGCGCCGCTCAGCCGCTGGCTTGAAGCGCTGACCTGGCTTCGGTGCCTGTGGCTGGCAATGGCCATCGCCGGCGGCGGCGCTGTCTATGCGGCGACATTGTTTGCCGTGGGCTTGCGGCCGGCGGCATTGCGCATGACTTCGCCCGGTACGTCCGTATAATTCTTCGGCTTCACCCTCGCAGAGACACCGACCGAAGGCCATTTTGAATGCCGACCTCCATGCAATTGATGCGTCGACCCGGTGCCGCGCCGGACTGTCTTGCCGGCGGTTGTGTCGGTACGATCGGCACGTTTGACGGCATCCACCTGGGCCATCGCCGGATTCTCGGGCGTGTCCTGAACGAAGCGGCAAAACGGGAGTTGCCTTCGGTGGTTGTTTCGTTCGAACCGACGCCGCGGGAGTTTTTCTCCCGCGGGCAGCCACCGGCGCGACTGACGCGTTTTCGCGAAAAATTTGACGAGTTGAGGGGTCTGGGAATCGATTGTTTCTTCTGTCCACCGTTCGATGCTGCCATGGAACGCCTCGAACCGGACGAATTTATCAGCCGGCTGCTGGTCGATACGCTCCACGTGCGTCACCTGGTCGTTGGCGACGATTTCGTATTCGGGCATGACCGCAGTGGATCGGTCGCCGACTTGCGGCGGGCAGGCGCGGCCTGTGGCTTTTCGGTGGAACAGGTCGAGACCTTGCTGGAAAATACAGACAGGGTGTCGAGTACTTCGATTCGCCAAGCCCTGTTGGCAGGAGACTTGCACCTGGCGAGCAGGTTGCTTGGACGCCATTATTCGATGACCGGACGTGTCGTCGCCGGCAGGAAGCTGGGGAAAAAACTGGGCTTTCCGACGGCAAACGTCAATCTGAACCGGCGCGCGAGTCCGATAGCGGGTATATTCGCCGTGCGGGTCGGCGGGTTGGGACCGGAACTGTTGAATGGTGTTGCCAGCGTGGGTACGCGCCCGACCGTGGGTGGTGACGAGTTGTTGCTGGAGGTTCACATCTTTGACTTCAATCGGGATATCTACGGTGCATATATCCGGGTCGAATTCATACAGAAGCTGCGCGACGAGGCCCGGTTCGAAGACCTGGCGGCATTGACCGAACAGATGCATGTCGATGCGGCCGAGGCTCGCCGGATTCTCGCCCGTTAACCCGGGTATTATCCTGAATTGAATAAAGCTGAAATTTGTGACGGATTATAAAGACACACTGAACCTGCCGAAAACGGCATTTCCCATGCGGGCCAATCTGGCGCAGCGTGAACCGAAGATGCTCGCGCAATGGTATGCGCAGGATCTGTACGGCGAATTGCGTCGCCGTGCCGCGGGTCGCGAAAAATTCATACTGCTCGATGGACCGCCGTATGCCAACGGGCAGATTCATCTCGGGCATGCAGTCAATAAAGTGCTCAAGGACATTATCGTCAAGTCCAAAACCCTGTCGGGCTACGATGCCCCCTACATTCCCGGCTGGGATTGTCACGGTCTGCCGATCGAGCTGCAAGTGGAGAAAAAGAAGGGCAAGGTGGGCGCGAAGCTGAACGCCGGCGAGTTTCGGGCCGCGTGCCGGGAATATGCCCTGAAACAGGTCGATGCACAGCGCGAGGATTTCAAGCGCCTCGGCGTGCTCGGTGACTGGGACCGGCCGTATCTGACGATGGACCCGGAGTTTGAGGCCGAGCAGGTACGCGGATTCGGACGCATTATCGAAAACGGGCACGTGCAGCGCGGCTATAAACCGGTGCACTGGTGCCTCGATTGCGGTTCGGCGCTCGCCGAGGCGGAGGTTGAATATCAGGACAAAATTTCCACGGCGATCGACGTACGTTTTACGGTCGCCGATACGGCGGCCTTTTATGCAGCACTGGACGGAATGCCGGACGATGGCAATGTGCCGGTTTCGGTGCCGATCTGGACGACGACACCATGGACGCTTCCGGCCAACCAGGCTGTCGCACTCGGCCCGGATCTCGATTACGAGCTCGTCGAGGCGGAGATCAACGGCGTCGTCGAGCGTCTCGTGCTCGCGAGCGGACTGGCCGAGAGCGCGTTGCAGCGTTATCGTGCCGGAAGTGTGCGCCCACTGACGTCATTCAAAGGTGCCGTCCTGCAAGGCTTGCGGCTTGCCCACCCGTTTGATCCGCGCACGGTACCGGTTATCCTGACCGATTATGTCACGCTCGAGGCCGGTACCGGCGCTGTACATACCGCACCCGGTCACGGTCATGACGATTTTACCGCCGGCGTTGAAAACGACCTGCCTCTCGATAACCCGGTCGACGGACGCGGCGTCTATGTGGAGGGTACCCACCTGTTCGGCGGCATGCACATCTATCGGGCCAACGATGAGATCGTTTCGACGCTGGCCGACAAAGGCAAGTTGCTGTGCGTCGAGAAAGTCGAACACAGCTATCCGCATTGCTGGCGACATGATACGCCGGTCATTTTTCGGGCCACCCCGCAGTGGTTCGTGAGTCTCGACAAGAACAATTTGCGTACCGCAAGCCTTCGGGCAATCGAGCAGGTCGAGTGGATACCGGGCTGGGGAAAACAGCGCATCGAGGGTATGGTGGCCGGACGACCGGACTGGTGCATTTCGCGCCAGCGTACGTGGGGAGTGCCGATACCGTTATTTACGCACTGCCAGACCGACGAGATGCATCCTCAAACGCCGCGTTTGCTGCGGGAAGTTGCCGACCGCATGCAAACGGCGGGTATCGATGCGTGGTTCGATCTCGACCCGGTCGAGTTGCTCGGTGACGAGGCGGACACCTATCAAAAGGTGACGGATACGATGGATGTCTGGATGGATTCGGGGATGGTCCATCATTGCCTGTCGACCAGCCGCGATGAAATCGATTCGCCGGCGGATCTGTATCTCGAAGGTTCCGATCAGCACCGTGGATGGTTCCAGAGTTCGTTGTTGACATCGGTGGCGATGGAGGGGAGAGCGCCTTATCGGCAGGCACTGACGCACGGTTTCACGGTTGACGACAAGGGACGCAAGATGTCCAAGCGGCTCGGCAACCAGGTCGTGCCACAGAAAGTGATTAACGCGCTGGGTGCTGATATTCTGCGCCTGTGGGTAGCGGCAACCGACTACAGCGGCGAGATGACGGTGTCGGACGAGATCCTGAAGCGCATGTCCGATTCGTATCGACGCATTCGCAACACGGCGAGATTCTTTCTCGGTAATCTGCACGGCTTCGATCCGGAAAAAAATTTGGTGCCGGGCGAAGAACTCGTGGATCTGGATCGCTGGGCCGTCGATCGGGCGGCACAACTGCAGCGCTCGATAATGGCAGCCTATGATCGATATGACTTTCATACCATCTACCAGGAGTTACACAACTTCTGCGTCGTCGACATGGGCGGATTCTATCTCGATATCATCAAGGACCGGCTGTACACCACCGGTCAGGACAGTCATCCGCGACGTTCGGCGCAGACGGCGATGATGCATGTCGTCGAGGCGCTGGCGCGCTGGATCGCGCCGATCCTGAGCTTTACCGCCGAAGAAATCTGGAGTGAAATTCCCGGCGAACGCGAAGCGTCGATTCTGTTCTCGACCTGGTACACGTGCCCGGAAACCGGCGGACAGGTACTGGACTGGCCGCGCCTGATCCGGGTTCGGGAATCGGTCTCAAGGGCGCTGGAGGATTTGCGAGAGGCCGGTACGATCGGTTCGAGTCTCGATGCGCGCGTGCGAATTTTTGCCGATGACGAGCTGCTTGAAGTCCTGCAACCGCTCGGTGACGAGTTACGGTTTGTCTTTATCACTTCCGAGGCTGCGGTATATCCGTTCGGCGACCGGCCCGCCGACGCCATTGTAGAGGCCGGGTACGCCGTCAGTGTATCGGCAACGGGAAATGCCAAGTGTATTCGGTGCTGGCATCGCCGCGAGGATGTCGGCAGTGTTGCCGGACATCCGGATATCTGCGGGCGCTGTGCCGACAATGTCGTCGGTGATGGCGAGCAGCGGCTGTTTGCCTGAGCACGGCATGATCAGGCAGCCACAATTGACCGGTCGCCACCTGGCATGGTTGAGTCTGTCACTGGGTGTCGTATTCATCGATCAGCTGACGAAGTGGCTGGTAATCGATGCGTTGACGTTGTATCAGCGCATCCCGATTCTGCCTGTTTTCGATCTGGTGCGCCTGCATAACACGGGCGCCGCCTTCAGTTTCCTGTCCAGTGCATCCGGGTGGCAGAACTGGCTGTTTACCGGGGTCGCCATCGCCGTGAGCGCGGGAATCGTCTGGTGGCTCATCACATTGCCGAGCACGGGACGCCACGTGCTCGGCCTCGGCCTTTCGCTCGTTCTCGGCGGAGCGCTCGGTAACGTGATCGACCGTATTCTTTACGGTTACGTCATCGATTTTCTGCTGTTTTACTACAAGGACTGGTCTTACCCGGCGTTTAATATTGCCGATTCTGCAATTACCTGCGGGGTCATTCTTATTTTGTATGACGGGTTCATACTGGCCAGACATCGGCCGCAGGAAGACTCGTAGATAGAGTTGCAGGAGCGGCTGTACCGGCATCCCCGATCGTTAAAAGATCACTGGTCAAAAGATCACTGGCCGGGTGCAGAAAAAATAGCGCTTCCGGTCTCCGGAACCGGAAGCGCCCACATTTTTTTTTATGCCGGTTTTTTCTACTAGCGCCAGCACTCTTCGACGACGGCCGGGACATAGCCTCCGTTTGCTCCGCGCCGGCCGTTCTGATCGATGCTCAGAGAATTACAGTCTGTATCGCCTCTCTGTTTCTCGTTTGCATCGACCGTTGCCGTGGCGACGTAACCTACCGTCAATCCGGCGGCATCCGGTGCAATCGCGAGGGTATAATAATTGTGACTACTCTTGCTGTTGGTAAACCCTAGACCGTTCGGGGGGTCGACGGCGAGAACGGCGTTGCCGGCATACGTACCGTTTTGCAGGTAGAACCGCTCCTGGGATGCCGCCAGGTGCAGCAGCGCAGTGCTGGCATCGCTGCGCCCGGCTCTCAGCGTGTAGGCCCGGTAACTCGGGATGCTTATTCCGAGAATGAGCGACATCAACAGGATGACGATCATGAGCTCGATAAGCGTAAAGCCCCGTTGCCTCGATGAATATCTTTGCGCGAACATGTTATACACCTGTGATTATTGCGTTTCGTTCTGGAACCAGTAGGTCGGGACAAAACCGTCGCCGATACCTGACGGGAAGCAGACCGGGCCGATGCAGACATTCGGGGTTCCGGGCTGGCAACTTTCAGGGTTGGCCGTGCAGTCCGGCGCATTGGGGTCGTTCGGGTCGGGGGGAACGTCATCGACCGTAAAGAACGCGACTGGACCCGGTGCAATACCGCCCTGGCTGAGCTCCGTAACCCGGTTCGCCTTGGTCATTGGCGTCGGCGGTGGGGGTATGTCGTCCGGATGCGGATCCGGATCGCCGTTGAGCACCGACACGCGATACAGGCGGTTGGTGCCGGTACCCGAGTTGGACTGAGTCGTCCCGCCGGCGCATGCGTTGGTCGGTGGCGAAGGGCTGAACGATGTGAAAAATACAGTGCCGTCGAGCGTCAGAGACGGGCTGACTACCTTCTCGCCGCTCGCCTCGAGTGCCAGCTTCCAGCCAGGATCCGTGCTCAGCAGCGGTGTCGGGCTGGATGGATCGAAGTTGGTGATATCGACCAGATCATTGAACACGATCGGGGCGCCAAACTCGCTCGTTTGACGTTTCTGGAAAAAGTCAAAGTCGCGAACCGAGAAGAACCAGTCATTATTGGCCGTTTCGAGCGGGTGCGCGCGGTGACCCGAGCCGATATTGACACTGATATAAGACTTCTGGTGAACATTTTCGGCAACGATCGGCACGACATCCGGTGTGGCATAGAAACGGCGCACATCGGTTGCGGCGGGAGAGGTCAGGTCGGCCCCGCCCAGGGTTGCCAGCAGTCCGCCACCGACGAGTTCGTCGGCGCTCGTCGCGCCGTTGAAAACATCGAAACGCCAGATACGCCCGCCCATGTCAGCGGCATAGATCCGGTCGAGAAAGCCGTCGCCAGTCATGTCGATGGCCCTGAGCGCAGCCGGAAACCCGTGCTTCATTGTTGCATTGGCATCGGCATTGCTGGCTGTATTCATCACCAGGTTGTGCGTGTTGTTGTCGCCGGCGCTCCATATGACCGCCCCTGTATCGAGGTCGAGCATATAGATCGCATTGCCGACAGTGTCCTCGAAGTAGCCGGGGGCATCCTGACCTTCGTCGTAACCACCGCCGATCAGCACCACATGTTTCGTTGTGCCGTTGATATTGACTTTTGCAACCGTCGGCGCAGACCAGGTCTGTCCAAGATCGGCCAGGGCCGGATCGCTGCCGGGTCCGATAACCCATGCCAATTGCGGATCGTTGCGGCGGGTGACATCCAGTGCAAACAGTGACCGTCCGCCCCGGCGCATGCCGAATATCAGGTAGGCGGTTTCAGTGGTCGGATTGATGCCGGGAACGAAGTCGTTGTTCTCGATGTAGGCCGTAATGGGTCCGTCAAGACCGTAACTGACGTTCGCAGTCTCATCGTTCAGATACAGACCGAAGATCCGGTTCAGTAGCTGGGCCGGAATGAATGCCCATTCTTCGACGCCCGTGCGAGAATTGACTGCGTGCAGATAGCCGTCATTCGTCGTCGTGAAGACCAGCGCATCAGGGTTGGCCTCGGTGCCGCCGTAAATCATCGTCACCGGTGCCACGTGCAGGGGCGCGCCCATTGCATGACGCGTGTCAGCGTGATCCTGATCGTCGTCCTCGTCGAAGACATCCTTGCCGCGGGCCCAGTTGATGACTTCGGTACGCAGGGTCGGGTCCGTATTCGCAATGCCCAGGTCGGACGAAGCAATACTGGATGCATCGTCAAAGTTGTTGAATCCGTTATTCAGGTCGACGGCCTGCCCTCCGGTCAGGTTCGTATAGATGGTACGGGTCTGCCAGGGCGGCAGGTTCTCCGCAGCACCGCCAAGCTTGACGTCATCGCCATCCGGTGCCGCCGACCAGAAACTATGTGCAGGCGGGTTGCTGGAGAAGAAACCGGTGTTGGGATCGACGGCACGCGCACCGTCAGAGCCTGTGAGCATGCCGTTGTTCATGCGGTACTTCTTCAGGTTGCCCGGCCAGTGCATCCGCGTGCTGGGTTCGAAGACGGAAACGAACACGTCATTCAGGTTCTGCATCCGGTTGAAAGCATTGACCGGAACAGCCGGAGCCGTGAATGTCGTTGTCTGATCAAAAATATTCAGAATGATCTGCGTCAGTGAAATGGCCAGACTGGAGGTATCGGTAGCGAGCTTGACTTCGCCACCGCCCGCAGCGGCGGCGTTATCGAGCAACGGCAGTGAAATATCGAAACCGACGAAATGCGAGATGATTTCCTGGTTTCCCGCCAGGGGACTCATATCATGGTTCTTCAGGTAACCGGCCATCTCATCGAGACAATCGCCAGAACATGACGTTTGTCCCGTTGCCGCCTGGAATCCCGGCAGGTTTGCGATCTTGCTGTTGGCGCCGGTATCTTTTGTCGGGGCGCCGTCAGTCAGCATGACGATATAGTTCTTCTGGCAGGTGAAATTAATCGGTGATTCATAGGTCGATGAATTGATATTACCGTTGACTCGCGATGCTGCAACGCTGAGCTGGCTGGAGTCCACGTCTCCATAGTCGACGGCACGACCGGCATAGTATTGGCCGGCTTCATACATCGTTTCCGACAACGGCGTCCAGCCGCTGGCGTACAGGTTGTCGATTGAAGCCTTGATGCTCGCGCGAGCCGTATCGATGGGCGCGATTTCATGCAGGACAGGCCCGCCTTCTGAGTAGTTAAAACGCATCAGGCCGACATTGATCCCGGTCAGATTATCGAGCAGGGTTTTCGTGACGTCTTTTACAACCTGGATACGGCTGCCAATGACGGTACCGGGGCTGTTTTTCCAGTTCAGGTAGTTGCCGTCGTATAATGTGTAGTGGTCGTTCCAGGTGAAGTTTTGTGTCGCCGCCCATGGACCATTTGCCTGGCCGTCGGCTACATACGGTTTGCTGGGGTCCACGACATTGTGATTGATGCCCTGGCCATGTATGCCGGCATCAGCCTCGCATTCGACCGGCCGGTCGGGAAAATTACCGTTCAGTTGCAGCCACGCATACTGCGTACCGCTGCCGCCACAGTTCCACCAGGCCCACGACGGGCACCAGCCGCCGCCACCCGTATCCTGCGCCTTCCATGCGGCGAAATTTCCCGAGTAGAGACCGAGGTTGTACAGCGGATCAACGGCCGCATCGCAATTCTGCGCCGTCTTGTTGAACCAGTCACCGCTCCAGCTGGCAGGTTCGCCACCGAACTGAGACCAATAGATGGCATCCGAGCGGTAGTTGCCGCTCCAGGTGCGGGTCGGGTCCCACGGCTCCTGCGTAATGACATCCGCATTCATGCTGCCGGATGTATCGATGATAAACAGCACATTCGGGTCCGCGCTGGCACCGCCACCGGAAACCGCTGCGGGGTCAGGAAAGAACAACTCCGTATCATCCGCATAACCCGGTGACACGGATCCGAGAGCCAAGGCCATGCCGACCATGATCCAGCTAATTCGCTTGCAATAATCCATCATTGCTCCATACCTCTCTTTACTTGTCCGTGGCCTGGGTAAGGTCCAGGACTATCCGTGTAACCGTGCCCGAGTCCGGGGTGCGGAACACATAAATCAGTTCGTACTGCTTGCTGGCAACGGCCTGACGCAGGTCCGCAAGCGGTACCGGCTTGGTGTTGACGCCGACGTAATACATCGTTGCCGCATTGACCGGCCATATGGTGGGCTCGCAGCCACTGCATTCCCGGTAAACGACCTGTCCGGCCGAGCTGGACGGCAACAGAACGCCGGAAACCGGCAGTTCGGCGACTTTTTCAAGCTCTTCGAGGGCACCGAATGCAGTGCCGGCCGACAGGATTGTCAGCGTGATCAGGGTGATTCCGAGTTTTCGTATCATGACCTTTTCCTCTCTATTGACCCAGACTTGACGGGCCGATGATCTTCATGCCGAGGCTTTGCAACGAGCCTGCCTGGCCCTGGGCACGGGCCTGTGAATTATTCTGGAAATAGTAGTTACTGACGACGCCGTAACTGTTACCTGCCGCCGGTCCATCGCCGATGAAGCACATCGTGTTACTGAACGTACCGCCCAGGTTTGCGATGGTTACGGGTGCCGTTTGCGGTGCACAGGTACCGGGAGCTGTTGCCGCAGGTGCACCGATGGCGCCGATATTCAGCCGGGCCAAGTCCGTATCGAGGCCTGTTTCTGCCAATTGAAAGGCATTCTCCAGAAACTGGTTATTGGCGGCCATATGCATTTCCATCGTCGTCGTACTCATTGTTGAGACGCCGAGTATGGTCAATACAAGCAGCAGGATCAGCGAGGTGACGAGCGCTGCTCCGTTTTCGCAGTGGGTTTTGTCAGTCATGGCACTCATCGGTTATTTCTCAGAAAAATTGTTTTGGAGACGGCCAGGCGCCGGAAATTATCCGGGTAGCTGCAACCCGGGCCCTGTGCGCAGGTATTGATGACCGGGTCCGGTGACGTATAGGTCGGACGGTCTTTGAAGCCGGGCTCTTGTGCATCTGCGCGCATCAGCATCCAGAGCCGAACCGACAGGATTTTGGCATTCGGGAGGGTGCCTGCTGTGGTCGGATTGATAATGTCCTGGTCCGGATCGACGTAACGATCGACGATGCCGTCGTTTGGATCATCCGTATCGACACCGAATTGGACCTGTAGATTTTCGACGCCGGAGATCAGCTCCTGGTCCTGGTGGATGCCGCCGTTAATCAATGTCTTGACCCGCAGCGACGGAACGTTTGGATCGAGATCCGAGCCCTGGTCGACATAGTAAACGTTGACGGCCACATCGTGCGTCTGCGCCAGCGGGCCCATGCCTGCCGGTGCGATACCGTTGGCAAATACTATTCCCTTGAGATGATTGGTCTGTACCTGGATCGTGTTGGCCGTCGCGACGGTCGTCCGGCCCGATGCATGACGTACGACCAGCGCATCGGATTGCGGTTGTGCGGCAGTGGCCGGTGCGCAGGGTATGCCCAGCGTGGGTTCCCCGTAGCCCGAGCTTTCGTCGACGGCCCAGATTTCCTGCAGAAAGTTCAGCGTCCAGGCCGTGTAGGTCGTCGGCGGTACGCGGGCGCCGCTGGTGTCTACCGTGTCGCAGGTCACGACGATACCGGGCGGGAAAGAAGGATCCGTCGGGCCGGGAATCTCCCCGGGTTCGGCATTGAGTCCCCAGAAACGTGCCAGGCGCAGATCAGGTCCGATCGTGTTCAGCGCGAAGCGGGCATTCTCCTGCAGTCGGGCGACGCTGTCGGCGACTCTGAAATTCGAACGGCTCTGGGTGAATACCGTCAGGGTGCCGAGCAGCAGAAATACGCCGATCATCATCGCGAGCATCAATTCGATCAGTGTCAGCCCACTCTGGCGGACCGGACCGATTCGAGCCCCCGACTTAGTTGAATTTATGGCAAACATTACAGTGAAGTCCTATTGACTGAATGTCAGTACGTAAGAGACGGGCTGAACCTGCCCGCGTTCCGGCCAGGTCAGTGTGATCGTGTACTGGTCGACGGGCGGAGCGTTCACGACGGCGACCGATGCGGAACGGCCGGCCGGCATCAGGTTTTTGACTTCCTGGTACCACCAGAACAGGTCGTCGGAGGCCAGTTGCGCCGGCGTGCAATCGATGACGCCGTTGACACAGCCGTTATTCGCCCCCGCTGTGCCGTTGCCGTTGCCCGCACCGACATACCCGTTGAGACCGAGTGAGTTGGCGCGAATCCGGTCAGCCATGTCGGCAGCCAGCTTAACGGCATTCGTATAGGAGATGGACATATGCCCGGACCGGAGACCTTCTATATACATCCCGGCAATACCGAGCATGCCGACGGCCAGTACGACCATCGAGACCATTGCTTCGATCAACGTAAAACCGGATTCTGTCGTGTTTGTCAGTCGCTTCATGGAAAGTTCATGCACCTTCATCGGGGTTGTACTCAACAGCCACCCAGGGGATTTTGTGCGCCCTGGATGGCCGCTACTTCACGGTATATCTGCGGGCGTCCGGTCGGTGAAATATGGATCCAGCGTCCGGCCGCGATTCCGGCGCCGACATCCTTGTTGCCGCGATCGTCGCAGAGCTGAAAATCGGTGACCGGAGGGGTTCCGCCAATCTGGCGTGGAAACCCGGTCGCCGAATAAGTCACGTAAGCGGGTGTGATGTTCAGGTTTGCCGAAAAGGTAGAGAAGTTATTTGCCAGACTGTCGATCATGGCTGCATGCGTGCTGATGACATCAATCCGGTTTGCCACCGTAAAGTTCGGTGCACCGCACGTGCCGACCGGCGGCGCTGCCAGCGTGCAGTCGACAAACACAACCCAGCCTTCCGAGAAAGTGCCGCCATTGTCACAGGCCGGTGGATCGGCCATCGGATTGGCGCTGGGGCAGATCGTGACATTTGCTCGGCGCTTGACTGCCTCCGTGCGAGCAAGGTGCAGGGCCGAAGTCAGATCATTAACGCCGGCAGCCATTTGATTGGTGGCGACAAACTGGTTGAAAGCGGGGATACCAATGCCCAGCACGACAGCCGCGACGAGTAGCGTCGTCATCAACTCGATCAGGGTAAATCCGCTGTGGTTTCGCTTGTTCATGGCTCGCTATACTGCAGGCTTATAGAGCGTGCGGGTGAGGAGCCTGACTAATGGTCAGATCGAATGGCTGACCGCGATATTCGTGAAGTTGCTCACGACGTTATGTCAGAAAAATTATATGCCTTTTTTTCGGTTTTATTCGTGCCGGTTCCTGCGTATTACATAACCGTGAAAATAGAGTGACATAATCTCTGTTCGGATTCGTCAGCGCCAGCAGACATCGATGCCGGCCGGGGCGCTTTGCCGCAATCCGGTTTCATCGATACTCAGTTCCCGGCAGTCTGTATCGGTGCTCTGTCGGCCGCCTGGAACAGGTCTTGCGACGGCTCTGTAGCCGCTGGCCGGATCGGCATTCCGGTTGATCGTAAGCTTGTAGTAACCGTGCTCACTCGTTGCACCGATTTTCAGTTCCGCCACCGGGTCATTCGAGTACTGGTTGTTGTTCAGAAACCAGCGTTCCTGGGCGGCGGCGATTCGCAGCAGGGCGGCACCTGCATCGGTCCGGTTCGCGCGGAGAGTGTATTGCCGGTAGCTTGCCACGCTGATTGTCGTGATAATCGCGATCAAAGCGACCACGATCATCAGTTCGATCAGGCTGAAACCGGCCCGGTGCAGGCGCATGGCGGGCAACCTTCCGTACCGGCTACGGCGTTTCAACCGGGTACCAGTAGGTTTCGTGCACCGGGTCAGCCGTTCCGGTAGTTGCGTTGCCGTTGTCGTGTGGAAATTCGCTGTTGCCATTCAGACAATTCAGGCCCGAGCAACCCGGGCCGTTCGGGCCAAAACCCGGTGCCGAGAGGGGGGCGCCGATAGTCCCTTCGACAAAGCGGTCGGTTGGCGTCAGGGTATCGGGATCGGCCGAGAGGTCCAGATTCGTCAATGCGCTGCCGTCGATGACGCTGACACGATAATTTCGATTAATGCCGGCCCCGGGCAAGCATGATTGCACGGTATTGGCAGGTGCGAATGAATTGAAGAACAGGACATTGTCGGCCGTCAGCGATTCGCCGAGGATTTTTTCGCCGTCGCTCTGTACCATGCCGAGCCGCCAGCCGGCATCGCTCGGGTCCAGGGCGACCTCTCCATTGCCGGTGACGTCGATCAGGTCGTCTATCGTGATCAGTGGAAAGGCCTGGGTGCCATACTGATCCGTGGGTATGACCTGCGCCGAGTGGAAGTCACGTATCGAGAAAAACTCGTCATGAATCCCCGTGTCGAGCGGATGCGCGCGGTAGCCCGACCCGATATTGACCGACAGGAAGACATTTTCGTCCTTGATGACATTGACGACATCCGGTGTGCTGTAGAACCGGCGCACATCGGTTGCCGGTGGCGGCGAAGTTGTCGAGTCGGCAGCGCCCAGCGATGCGAGTACGCCTCCCTCGACCAGGCTGCTGGAGTTGTTGCCGTTAATAATGTCAAAGCGCCATATCTGTCCGCCCATGTCGCCGACGTACATCCGGTCGGCCAGTCCGTCTTCATTCTGATCCAGAACACGGATACCGGCGGGGATCGAGAAATTCATCCTGGGCAGAGACAGGTCATGACTGCTGCGTGCATTTTGCGCATTGCCTGCACTCCAGAGCCGTTCTCCGGTTTCGACGTCGATGATATAAACGGCATTGCCTTTCGTGTCGAGCCGGTACTCCCGGTTATCCTGTCCGGCATCGTAACCGCCGCCGAATATAGCGACTGTGTGAATCCGGCCGCCGATGTCGATCTTCCTGACGGCGGGCGGTGACCAGGTTTGTCCCATATCGAGGAAATCCGGCTGCGAACTGTCGATGACCCAGTTCAGCCTCGGCGTCGTACGGTTCGATACATCCATCGAAAACAGGGCTTCCCCGCCGCGCCGCATGCCGAACAGTAATGTATCGGGTTTTCCGTTGGGCTTGTTGAGCAGCACGAGATTGCCGTCGAGACCGTATTGCTTGTTCTGTGCCGCTTCGTCCAGTGACAGGGCATACAGGCGTTTAAGTAAACGTTGCGGGATGAATGCCCAGATCTCGTTGCCGGTGTCTGTGTCGATGGCGTGCAGGTAGCCGTCGTTAGTGGCGACAAACACAACCCCGTTCCGGTTCGCTGCATTATCTGCGTATTCACCGGTAACTGGCTGTACATGAATCGGATCGCCCATCGACAGGCGCGGCTCATTCGTACTGCCGTTATTGTTCGTATCCCGGGCATCGAAACCACGGGCCCAGGCGATGACGGTATCGCGTTGTTCATCCGGGGCGCCCAGCATGGCCGCCGTAATCGCATTGTTGCCGGTGCTGACCTGTGACAGCACGGTACCACCCGAAGCATTGGTCAGCAGGTTTCGGGAATCGGGGTGAAGCAGGCGACTCGCCGCTCCGCCCAGCTGCACGCTCTGCCCGTCGGAGAGAGGAGCAGACCAGAGGCTGATGGCCGATGGGTCGATAAAGCTGCCGTCCGGTGTCAGTGCAGCCTGGCCGTCTGCACCAGCCAGTACCAGGCCGTTTCCGGTATCGAGCAACTGGTATTTTTTAAGATTTCCGGGCCAGTGTGACTTCGCTGCCGGCGCAAACAGGGACAGGTAAACCTCGTTCAGTCGTTCGGAACGGTTGAAAATATTGACCGGCACGGTCGGTGCCGTGAGCAGGCTGGCCTGGCGCGAGAAGTCCTTGGCGAGGTTGGATAAGACCCGTGTCAGCGTCGCGGTGTCGTCGGCCACAAAGTATTTTCCGCCTCCGCGGGCTGCGATATTTTGCAGCAGTTCGAAATCGATCGTGAAGCCGATGGTATGGGTAATGACATTCTGCAATCCCGGCAGGTCGGGGCGCAGATCGGCCAGGTGGAGATACTGGGCCATTTTGCCCAGGCAATCACCGTTTACCTGGTCGTTGCAAGATTCTCCGACTACCTGACCATAGCCGGGCAGGGCCTCGATTTTACGGTTTGCGCTTTTGTCGTTGGTCGGGACGCCGTCTGTCAGCAGTACGATGTAGTTGTTCTGGCCATCGGCGAGGAGCGGTGACAGGTAGCGGTTGCTGGTCACCGTGTTGCCGACGCGAGATGCAGCGACACTGCGGTTATCGGGGTCGTTGTCGCCGAAATCGACAAGTCGTCCGGCCAGGTATTGCCCGGCTTCGTATAGAGTTTCCGACAGCGGCGTCGAGCCGCCCGGTGAGAGGTTATTGACGGTTTCCTTGAGTGCGGCCCGTGTCCCGTTCAGGTCGTCCAGGGCGGCGATGACGGTGCCGCCTTCGGATCGGTTAAATTGCATGAGACCGACGTTGACATCGGTCATGTTGTCCATCGTGTTATTGACGACTTCCTTGACGATATCAAGGCGGGATTGGCTTGTTGTCGGCGGGTTCTGTTGCCAGTTCAGCCAGTTGCCGTCAAACAGCGTAGCCGAGGTTGCATTTGCGCCCCACGCGATCCGGTGGGTTGCATCGTCCGACCACGGGCCGTCATCGCCGTCGACGGCATAGTTTTTGTCGTTGCTGCCGTTGCCGTGCAGACCCTCGTCTGCGGCACATTCTATGAGCCGTTCTTCGGCACTGTCGGGAATTTTTCCCCAGCGCTTCAGTGCAGGATCCCATGCCTGGAACAGGCCGGTATATTCTGTGCTGGATGCGGCGGCCTGGCAGAATACGTCGGCTTTGGCAACGGTCGTTCCGAAGCCGCAATAAGGCGTAATGCCGGATTCGGAGTAGTAGATCCGGGTCGGGTTGAAGCAGCCGGAATAGGTGCGATTCGGGTCCCACGGCTCTTGTGTCGTCACCTGTGTATCCATACTGCCGGAGGTGTCGATAATGAACATGACATTGGGTGCGGCGCAGGAAATTTCCTGGTCGTTGGTGCTGACATAGATCTCTATGTCATCGGGCAGGGCCCGACCCGACAGCCAGAGAAAGCTGACGGCCAGTAGCCATGACAGGCAGCGGTGTTTCGAGATGTGTCTGTCGTTCATCGATGTCGTCCGGTAGGTGTCTATTCAGAATTCCGTTTGCAGGATAATGCGCGTGACCTGCTGATCATCCGGCCGGAAGAAAACGATGATCAGGTCGTTCGCCTTGTCGGATGTGCGTGATTTCTCTTTGAGTAATTCGCGAAGGGAAATAAACGGTGCATCGAACCCGGTCGAGTACCGGGTTTTTTCCGTTGTATGCAGAACCTTTGTGCTGCAGTCGTCGCACGGTTTGATCACCAGGCTGTCACCCTCGCGCAGTGGCCAGCGCAGTATTTGCCCCGTGTTGAGCTCATAGGCATCTTCGAGTATTTCCAGTGCGGCCTGTGTTGCCGCTCCGTATATCAGCAGCACGGTGAGCAGGGTCAGCGCAATGCTCGTTCTCTTGGATAGAATGGCTGTCATCATGAATGGCCCGTTATGTCGCGCATGTGACTGCACGCGGAATCCAGAAGCCCTGGCGCAGGACCGATTTCGCATTGCGTGCCGTACTCATGCCGGTTGACTCGATTTCGTAATAATCCGCCTTGATGGTCTGGCCGTTGCCGGGAGGCGTATCGCCGCAGTTTTTGTAATTGATCGTGATGCGATAGCTGCCCAGGTCGCTGCCGCCATCCGGCGCCGCAACGACTTCAGTGAAGTCCACCAGCCAGGTGTTGATGGGGCTCGGCACGATTTCTCCTGCATTGATCCGGTTGATGGCATCCCTGATGCCGGTTTCCGCCAATTGAGTGGCCTGTTCGTGAAACTGCGCGTTGCCGGCCATGGCCAGTTCAAGGGTGGAGGTGCGCATCGTGGAAACGGCCAGCAGCGTCAGCACCATCATCAGGACGAGGCCGACGATCAATGCCGCGCCGCTCTGGCGATCCGGAATGTTACGGGTCTTGGTCATCATGGTCAGTTCACGCGATTGCGCATGGCAATCGTTCTGCTCAGTGCCATGCGGCGGAAGGAGGGTGGATAATTGGCGGTATCGTTCAGCGGGTCGATTTGCAGGCCGCTTCCGTCCGGCGTCTGGTAGGGCCCACGGTTGTCGACGTAACCCTGGCCGGCCTCGGTTTGTTCGGAGCGTACGAGCAGCCAGAGGCGTGTGCTGATAAGCTTGCTGGCGCCGAGCCGGGCATCGTCGCCGTCGACATACATGTCAACCTGCCCGTCGCCGGTCGTGTCGATACCGAATTGTATCTGCAGGTTTTCGACGCCAGGGATGATTTCCTGGTCAACGATGCGGTTGCCGGCAAGGCTCAGGCGGCGCAATGACGGCAGATTGTCATCGTATTTCGATTCATTGCTTACATAGTACGCGTTGAATACGACATCGAATACCTGTCCGTTCTGGCTGGCACGATTCGGTGTGACGCCATCATCGAAGAAGGTGCCGAGACTGCCGTTCGACTGGATCTGCACGATACCGTTCTGTGCAGCCGTATTCTGACCCGTCGTGGCATGCCGTACGATCAGCACGTCGGAATTCACGCGCCCGTTCGTGCCCCGGCAGCCGGCCGGCAGGTCGCTTTCCTGTTGCAGGGCTGCGATCGGGTTGACCGTGCCGGGCAGTGGATTGGCGGTATCCATGACCCAATCGGTGACAATATTACCGTTGCAGGTCACCGTGACATTCGACTGGCCCTGCAGTCTGCCGGTCGAAGCATTCGTTTTGCCCCAGAAGCCGGCCAGTTGCACGTCGTCGTCGAGAATATCGATGGAAAAGCGAAGGTTTTCCTGCATGCGTGCCACGCTTTCCATCGTGCGGTAATTCGACCGGGCCTGGGCGTACATCTGGATCGAACCGAGAATCAGCACCGTGCTGATTGCCATCGCGACCATTGTTTCGATCAGGGTCAGGCCGAGCTGACGGCGGGCGATCGGGCCAATGGCTGTTTGTTGTTGTCGTTCCGTATGCATGCTGTCGATGGTCACAGTTGTGTGGACAACGTATATGAAACGGGGTCCGGGTTGCCGACTTCAGACCAGCTCAGGCGAATATCGAAACGGTTCATCCGGTTGCCGGGTCCGGTCGGTGTCCTGGTGATTTCGGCGGCGGTACCTGCCGGCATGTAGGTATCGAGTGTACGCCGCCAGCGCCACCAGTCATCGCTGGCCAGCTGGTCCGGTGTGCACCCCGGACCCACCGTGCAGTTTCCGGGCTGGCCGGGTCCGGATCCTGCATAGTTGGCATTTCGGTTCGAGCGAATCCGTTCCGCCATGTCTGCGGCGAGCGCAACGGCAGTCGTGCGATACAGCGACGTGCGATTCAGGCGTAACCCGTCGACATAGAGAACCGCGACACCGAGCATGCCGACCGTCATGACGACCAGTGCGACGAGGACTTCGATGAGCGTGAATCCTGCTGCGTGGTGACGTTTTTTTTGGGGTTTATTGTGTGTCACTGGATGGGTCCGTGTGTCGTCAGCAGCCTCCGAGCCGGGCCTGCACGTCGGTGCGCCGGGTATAAATCCGGGGGCGGCCGGTGCCCCTGATATTGATCCAGCGTCCTGCCGCGAGGCCATCGCCGGTGTCGCGGTCACCGCGATCGTCGCACAGCAGCATATTGAACTCACCGCCGGCATTGGCGTTGTTCGGCAGGCCACTGGCGCTGAAATCGATAGAGTCGTTAAAGTCGCGGTTGATCCGGATGCGATCCGGCAGTGGTTCATGTCTTTGTATGACAACCGGGTTTGCGGCGGGATCGGCAACCACGATCCAGCCGTCGGCCAGGTCTCCGTTTTGCGTACAGGCCGGATTGGGGGCATCCCAGTTGGTACTCGGGCATAACCTCGTCGAAATTTCGCGTTTGATCGCTTCGGAACGGGCGAGATGCAGGCTTGTGACCAGGTCATTGACAGCCGCACTCATCTGATTCATCGCGAAGAAATCGCGAAGTGCCGGTACGCCGACCGCGACGATAATCGCGACGACGGACAATGTCACCAACAACTCGATGAGGGTGACGCCTTCTTGGTGCATCTTGCCCATGAACCGTTATTCTCGCGGGTTTCGCGCGGTGCGGCATCCCGTTCCGACGAACGGTTGATTTTAATGTATGAGCGGTCGGTATCATCGGTCCGAATGTCTTCAAGGTGGACACTGCAGGGGTTCACCGCCCGGACGTGTCGTTGCGATGCGTGGCCGTCCGGTATAGCTGATTACGAGTGCCGTGGCGAATTGCGCACCGCGTTTGTCGCAGAAGACCAGCGTACCGTTTGTCGAGCGAATCTCGAACGCACGGAAGACGAATGCACTTCGATTGGCCAGAATGCTGCCGTTGCGAAAAGCTTCGCCGACGGCGAGCACGGGTTCGTCTGTGTCGACGTTTGCCGGATAGTCCCGGTCGAGATTGGCAAACATCAGCCAGCCGTCGGTCCAGTCCGCATTCGGTTCGCAACGCCGGCCGGTCGGACTTTTGCAGATCACGGTTTCGGTTTGCAGAGTGTGGGCCGATTGTTTGGCCAGGAATACACCGTGTACGAATCCGTTGATTTGCGTCGTCATGCGCTGACTCATGATAAGGTCGCCAAGCGCCGGGATGCCCACCATCGAGACGACCGCAACGAGGGTCAGTGTCGCCAGCAATTCAATCAGTGTCAGGCCATTTGCTCGCATCGGGAGTCGCCGTTCCAGTACCGAGGGTACGGCGAGTCTAGATCTGTGCGGCGGCTGAATTCGAGGCTGAAAATCGACCATTTCATGGCGAAACACCCCCGGTCATTTTGGACAGACGCACAATAAATGGCTGTGGCTCATTTACAGGCACGATGACGGGTCGGTAGAATGGCAACCTGATGTGCTATATATAGAGTTAACGACGGGCGATGAATACGGAACGGACTAAAGTCGAGCAGACTTTGCGCGATCACGGCATCAAGCCGACCCCTCAGCGCATGGAAGTCGGCATGGTCCTGCTGCCAAGACCGTGTCACATGTCGGCCGACCAGATCCTGAAGTTTTTGCGCGACGCCGGTAACCGGATCTCCAAGGCTACGGTTTACAATACCCTGAACCTGTTTTCCCGCCGCGGCATCGTGCGCGAGGTGGCGGTAGACCCTGCACACCTGGTCTATGACTCGACGGTACGTCCGCACCATCATTTTTTTAATACCGATACCGGCGAGCTCATCGATATCGATTCACCGGATCTGTCGATCAGCGGGCTTCCGCCGTTGCCGGACGGTATGGCGCAGGAAAGCGTTGATTTGATCGTCCGGATTCGCAACACGCGTTGAATCGGGCTCGCCCGGCCATTGCCTGACTTCGGGGCATTGCCTATACTGCGCCGCCTGACGGTCATCCATGGCCGGGGTGGGGTGCTGGTAAGGGACAGGCCAGGGCCACAACGCCGGAATCGTTCAGTTGCCGGAATAGCTCAGTTGGTAGAGCAGCGCATTCGTAATGCGAAGGTCGGAGGTTCGACTCCTCTTTCCGGCACCAAACTACACAGGGTCCAAACCGGGCACATAGAGTTTATTCCGAGGACATGGGTAATACTTTGCGAAGAACCGGGTTGCGATTTACTGAACAGCGCAAGGGAAATCCAATCCAGGCGTCAGGCCGCTATTCGTTGCTGGTTAAGAGTGTATCGGGTCGATCTATCGTCAAATCTTAACAAAAAATATTTTCGGTTTGTATGTAGTTGCAGCTGAAGAATCTGAATGATAGTTTTGCTTTATCGAATATCCGATGGGAAAGATCCGGATAGTTCGATAGCAAGCCCAACTACAGGAAAAAGCGCCGCTGACTGTGCCGCGCAGGAAATTCGTCAAAAGCGGATTTCTTTTTTTTTGTTTTGTTGATGTTATTTTTCCAGGTATTGCCTTTGACCCTGGATTCATTTGCGTAGAGATGCTGCGTACGGAGGAGCAAACTGTGTTATGGCGGATGAAGAAGGCGAAGCCAGGACCCAGACGGCTGCATATCGGTGGTGAGGTCAAATCAGCAGGCTGGGAGGTTCTGAATGCAACTCCCGGGCCGCATGTCGATCATGTTTGCAATGCCGACACCATGTCGCGTTTTGCAGACAATACGTTTTCAGAAATCTATGCGTCCCATGTCGTTGAACACCTCGAGTATGGCAGAAAATTACTTGCAGCCCTCAAAGAATGGAACCGTACTCTCGAACCGGGCGGGAAAATTTTTGTGAGTGTTCCGGATCTGGATGTTCTCGCAGCGCTTTTCCTGGAGAAAAGACAATTGACATTCGAAGAACGGTTCCATGTGATGCGCATGATCTTCGGTGGCCAGATAGATAAATTTGATTATCACGTCGCCGGATTAAATGAAGAATTTCTCACCGATTTCCTTCGGCGCTCCGGGTATACGAATATTAAAAGGGTGCAGGATTTTGGCCTGTTTAACGATGGCAGTACCTTGAAGTTCAAGGGCGTTCCGGTCAGTGTGAATTTGACAGCCGAAAAAAGCCGGAAAAACGAGAGACGAAAATCGCGGGGAGCAAACGATTTGCGATGCGCTATTATCGCGACCTGCTCGTGGATACCACTGCTCTCGGACGTCGGTTCCTTTGCCGGGGTCGGACCTGTGTAACCCAATAGAAAATAAGCAGATCATCAGTATAAATAGCTAATCCAGGGCCTTAAAGCCCCGGTTTATGGCCAAAAAAACGTAATTTATTTCAGGCTCGAACTTGCAACGGCAAGTACGCCGATTCTGCTACCGAAATGCCGCATTTAATGCGAAATCTACATTAAATTTTGTACAAATATCTTTGTAATTCAATTTGTTGCGCTGGTCCGACCCCCTTCTTTTTTCAGCCATCGGTGACCAGTAAATCTTTAATCAGCTTGAGTGCTTTCGCGCGGTGCGAGACGGCGATGGCGACCATGGCAAGCCCGGCCTGGCGCTGCAAAATTCTCAGGCTGCCGACGACGATTCCACCCTGAAAAAGGCGTTCTGTTACTCGCGCCAGCGAGCCCGGTTCATCACGGATACAGACTACGGCCGCATCGTCTGAAACCGCATCGAAGTTAGCATCGCGCAATACTTCCAGGGCTTCATCGTATTCGTCGACGGTAAGTGACAGGATACCGAGGTTTCCGGCGGTATGTGCTTCGAGTGCTTCGAGGTTGATGCCTGCATCACCGAGAACACGCGACACATCGGCGACCAGACCATCATGTTTCTCGGCAATAATCGTAATTAGTTTCATGGTGTGGACTCACAGAATGCTGTGGCCTGGATATCGGCTAATAATTGATCGACATGTTCGTGGTGCACCTGGGGCATCGTGATGATGTGCGCATTCTCGCCTTCAACGGCAATTTGCCACTTGTCAAGTATGGCCCGGGACGGACGCGAAAAAACAACGGTCATCGACAGCGGGTTCCGCCATGCGGCAATGCCGGCCGAATTGAAACGATCAACGGCATATTCGGCCGTCTCGATGCATTGCGCTACTTTTTCGCGAAAGCCCTGTTTGCCATGAACCTGGATTGCATACCACAGAAAGAGAGGAGTAATGCCGTTACGAGAGCCTGTAAGTGTCGTATCCAGCGTACCAACGTATTCAATCAGACGGGAAATACGGCTGACATGATCCTTGCGTGCGAGTACGACACCGCTTGGAATGGGCGATCCGATCAATTTGTGGCCGCTGATCGACAGGCTATCGATTCCCGCCCGAAAATCCCATGCAGGAGCATCGTCGATAAACGGCAGGACCATGCCGCTCAGCGCGGCATCGCAGTGAATATAGGAGCGGGGAATTGCCATCGCCTGTAGTATGTCGCGTATGCGTTCGACGTTATCGACGGCCTGTGTCATCGTTGTGCCAATATTGGCGAAAATGATCGGTGGCGTCTCGCGGTGAATCCGGATTGACTCCTTCAGGTCCTCGTAATCTATTTCACCGCTGGGTAAGGACCTTATCATGATGCTTCGCATCTTCAGCAGGCGCAGGTTCTTGCTCACGCTGTAGTGGGTTTGCTCCGAGTAATAAACCATTCCGTCGGCGAACAGTTCGCGGGCAAGATACAGTCCGTAGAGGTTTCCTTCCGACCCGCCATTGGTGACATAGCCCCAGTATTCATCCTTCGGGGCGTGCGTTATTTCAGCAAACCACCGGAGAACTTCGCG
>Ga0114931_10001460_pt1 | contig 30231 bp, 17 predicted proteins | sample 2SBtaG_FD_89579 | JGI IMG/M metagenome (GOLD analysis project Ga0114931, IMG submission 89579) | Deep subsurface microbial communities from Kolumbo volcano to uncover new lineages of life (NeLLi) - 2SBTROV14_V59a metaG | ecosystem: Environmental > Aquatic > Marine > Volcanic | place: Kolumbo... | reverse complement strand
TGGTAATCCTGAAGATTGTCCTTTTAAATGTTCCGCAACTGTAGTATGGATCTGTTTTGCTGATTTAGCTGCCGTTTTAGTTACATGCTTAATGTCAGGAGTTATATTTTTTTTAGAAGATAAAATTTGTTGAATTTTGCTAGAATCTAAGGATTGGCTTGGATGACTATGTATCCAATTAAGTATAGCTTCATTGTTATGAGCAACATTTTTTAGCTGATCTGGAGTAAGATGTTTGGCGTGTTCAAATATTTTAGTTACATCTGCTTTGTTTTTAAACAAATTAGAGAGATCAATTTTTTGTCCAACTTTTATTTTATCAATATTCTTTAGTCCGAACTCTGTATGGTGTTGCGCTACATTGTCTTTCAAAGCATCTATAACATAAGTTTTCTGTTCTGGACTTAATGTAGAAAAAGTTTTTCCAGAATGCGTTTGTAAATCTTTTCCAATCATTTTCCAAACTGAATCGCCTTTTTGAGCAATTTCTATATGATTAACATGAGAAGCTATATGTTCATTTAAATGTTGGTTTAAATGTCCTGTAGTCGCAGTATGCGCACGTTCTATTCCTGAACTTTTAATTGATTGAGCAGACTTTTTGACCGCTTCATGAACTTTCACGCTGGGAGTTGTTGGGTGAGATTGCGGAGGGATTGGAGAAGGTTTAGTCGCCAAATGGTCTGCGTTGCTTGTTGCTACATGATGAGTTACGCCGGAACCCACAATTCCTTTGTGAGTTGTTTCAACTATATGATGGCCTAAATGTTTACCAGAAAAAATATTTCCCCAGAATTTTTTAACGCTAGAAAGATGGCTAGAAAGATAATCAGAAGCTCCTGTTTTATCCATTCCCCAATGCGCCAGATGAGAAGCCGCTCCGCTCCCGATAAAAATCGCCGCTGTCGCTCCTATCAATTTTCGGTTTCTGGCTTTGGTTTTTTCAGTTTTTAAACTTTTTTGGTACCCATCCATCTCATTTTGCATAGATTCCATAAACGCCGCGTACTTTTCTTCCGGATCGCTAATGACTTTCAGTTTTTCTTTTATATTGATTTGTTCTTTTTGTGATTTTTTATCCTCCTTTCTTCGATATCTTCCTTCCAACCCAGCCGTAGTTCCGACTCCGACTGCCACTCCGCCCAACATACGCTGTCCTATAATTAATAACCCAGCGCCGGAAAGCATAGCCGTTGCGCTCAAAGCTATTTTTTTCTTCCAATTTAATTTTCTATACCAGTTTATAAATTTACTGCTTTGCTCAGCTATTTTGCCAGGTGTTTTGCCGAATTTCTTTTCCAAAATTTCTACTCGTGCTTCTGTATGAGCATCAAAAAGGTTAAGCTTTTCATCCTGATTAAAATATTTAGTTAACTTTTCTAGTTCCTCGCTTAATTTTTCTGGCGGTAAATTTTTTTCTTTTAATTTTTCTATCTGATAATCCAAAAGCTCGGTAAGCGCTATTTTATATTGATTATAAACACTATGAGTTTCTTGAAGATTACCCGAAGTTGAATGTAAATTTCCTCCCAAAACTTTTCTGATTTTAGCCAGAATGTTAGTAACTTTATAGTCTTCCAGCGCATAATTCTTACGCGCTTGTTCCACCGCTACTTGAAGCTCTTCCATTTCTTTATCTTCTTTTTCTAAAGAATTCTCGTCGGGTTTATTTTCTTCATCTGAATCAAAATCAGTATTATTAATTACTTCCTGCGCTTTTTGTGCCCTCTCTTTTTCGACCTCTTCTATTTTTTTCAGCCCTAGTTTTTTCTCTGGTTTAGTTTCTTTCTTCTTGTATAATTTCAATAATTCTTTTAATTGAACTAGGGTTATTTTTCTACTTTTTTTACCCTCTTCAAAGTGGCTATCAAAAATTCTTGCTTCACCATTTTTTTCATTATACCCGTGAACATATATCCAATCCTGCGGATGATTTATATTAAATAGATTTTTTTTCAAAAAATCACCGTATTTTTCTTTTAGCTTTTTGACTGGCAATTCTTCAATCTTTTCAGCCTCTTTTGTCTTAGCGTTTTGTGTCAATTTGCCTTTATTTTCTTCGGCTATCAGATGTAGACCCTTTTTATCTTTTTTATAAATTAAAATAGTTCCTTGTGAATTTTTTTTAAATAAAACTGTATCCTCTTCAGAAAGTCCTAATTTAATAAGTTTATCTTTTACTTTTTCAGGGAAATTGGCCACTTTGGGAAATTTAATTTTTATTTTTTTATCTACATTTTCTGTTTTTGTTTCGGTTATTTTCTTTACATCAGCTTCTGGTCTAATCTCCGACAGACTTTTTTCTAAATCTTTCAAAACCTTACTTATTATACCTTTTCTATTCTCAAGAAATTTAAGCGCAATTTCATTTGATGCCTCTTCATCATCGTCTTTAATTTTACCCTGTTTAATAGCCTGTTCAATTTGTTTATTAATGGCTTCTTCCCATTTTTTTAGTCTGGTTTCAGCCGCTTTTTGGTTTTTTGACGCTTCGATATAGGGTTTTTTTATTTCTTCTGAAATTTCAAACCCGTCCAACTTTTCTGTTTGACTTCCTTTAACTTCCGACTCAAATTTCTTTTTTTTATTTTGTGCTTCTCCAACTTTATTTTTTAAATTAGTTGAAGTTTTTTCTTTTTCATCCATTCATTTTTAAATTTTATTTCCCTTTATATTTTAGCTATTTAAATTATACAACAAAAATATATTTTTGGGTATATGGATAAAAAGTGTGGTATAATAAATTTAGTTGTTAGATTTCACAGCATTGTTTACATTTTTTGCTAGTTATTTCTATTTGTCATTCCAGAATCAGATTGTAAGAGCCTTTAAGTTAGCTGTTTATTTCGTTACAATAGAGAGAGAATGTAAATAACGCTGGCGATTATTACAAGTTAGTTTTATAGTTAACTGCTTTATGACCAAAACAAAAACAATTTTAATATTACTTTTTGTAATCGCTTTTGGATTATTCTTACGCGCGTATAATATCAATCATGTTCCTCCCGGAGTTTATCCAGATGAAGCGGTTAATGGAATAGACGCGTTAACAGCTGTTAAAACAGGAAATTTTCAATGGTTTTATCCTGCTAATAATGGACGCGAGGGTTTGTTTGTAAACATAATCGCCGTTTGTTTCAAATTTCTAGGAGTTTCTGTTTTTACTTTAAAGCTAACTTCCATAATTTTTGGAACGCTCGCCATTTGGGGCCTTTATCTTTTAGGAACAGAACTATTTGAAAATAAACGTTTAGGACTTATAAGCGCTTTTCTTTTGGCTACTTCATTTTGGTCAATCAATTTTTCTCGCATCGCTTTTCGCGCCATTATGTTGCCGACAGTTTTAATTTTTTCTTTTTATTTTTTATTTCGGGGACTACGCACTAAAAAATGGTATGACTTTGCTATCGGCGGTTTTATTTTTGGTCTTGGACTTCACACTTACATTGCTTTTCGGATTGCGCCAGTTATTTTAGTTATTATGTTTTTTATTCTGCTATTAACTCGAGAAAAATTCTTGCGGCAATTTTGGAAATCAATTATCGTGTTTATACTTTTTACTGCCTTGAGCGCCGCACCCATGCTCTATACTTTTTTTGTCTCTCATCCTGAATATTGGCAGTCACGCACTTCGGAAATTTCTATTTTGAATCCAGAAGTAAACCATGGCCATCTTTTTATGACATTTTTAAAAACCTTTGGTTTATCTTTGGCTAAATATAATTTTTGGGGAGATCAAAATTGGCGTCAGAATTTCCCACCCTACGCTATTTTAGATCCACTCACCGGTATCGCTTTTCTTTTTGGACTTATTTATTCTATTGGAAAATTTTTCCAGCTTCTAATAATCCGCTTTAAAAGAAAGATACGCCACCAACGTTTGGAAGCATACACTTTTTTGCTTTCCACTTTTTTCATTATGCTGGTTCCTGAATTTCTAGCCGCTGAAGGCAACCCGCATGCTTTGCGTTCCATAGGAACAATGCCGGCTGTTTTTATTTTTTCTGCTCTTACATTTAATTTCTTTTTTGAAAGCGCTAAAAAGCATAGTTATATTTTTCAAAAAGTTACCGCTTTTTTAATTATTCTTATGTTTCTTTCTATTGGTGTTTTTAACACTCTTGAATATCATGTAGTTTGGGCAAAAAGACCAGAAACGGCTCACGCTTTTGACAAAAATCTTACGGAAATTTCTACTTATCTTAAAACATCGCCATCCAATCAAGAAAAATTCATTATTACCGGAAATATGGGACGTATTCCTATTAAACTTTTTAGCCAGAGCTTACTTAATCTACATTATGTTTATCCCGGTCAAAGTCAATATATATCTCCTCAAAAACATAACCATTTTATTATTATAATGACTGATTATAATAAAAGTATTATTTCTCAATTAAAAAAGAAATTTCCCGCTTTAAAATTAACTGAAAAAAAAGATAAATCGGGTATGAGCTTTTGGATTTTAAAATAAGCACCTATAAAAATAATAAATATAATAATTAACTGATTTTAATTAATTTCCATTTCTTATTCAGACTAAGCCATAATTCAGACAAAACTTTAGGTCTTTGTCATTCCCGTGAAAACGGGAATCTAGTCTTGAAACTTTTGGCTGGTTCACTGGATTCCCGCCTACGCGGGAATGACAGAAAAGGAAATTAAATTAAATAACTTAAATCAATAATTTATGAAAAAATTTTTAGAAAAACATTATAAATTAATAATTTTATTAATTTTGGGTTTTATGTTAGCTGTTTCAGTCCCAAACGCTAAAAACGATAGTTTGATTTTTGATGAAGACGCGCATATTCCAGCTGGCTATTCTTATGTAACCCAACATGATATACGTCTTAATCCCGAACATCCGCCGATGCTTAAAGATTTTGCGGGTTTGGCGCTTTTGCCGATGCATCTTAAATTTGACACAACTAAAAATTTTTGGACTACCAAAATTAACGGGCAATGGGCGGCCGGTCATGATCTTCTTTGGCAAGAGGGCAACAACGCTGATCTAGCAATTTTCTGGGCTAGAATTCCTTTTATCTTGCTTTCTTTAATTCTTGGTTGGTTTATTTTCAAATGGACAAAAGAAATCGCTGGAATTACTGCCGGTCTTTTCGCGCTAACGCTTTACGCTTTTGATCCTAATATTTTAGGACATAATCATTTTGTTGCTACTGACTTAGGCATTGCCGCTTTTATGACTTTCTCCTTTTATTATTTTCTTAAATTTATAAAACGGCCTAGTTGGAAAAATGTTTTATGGGGAGGAATATTTTTGGGATTAGTCCAGCTAGCAAAATTTTCTGCCATCACTTTATTTCCTATTTTTGGTTTAGTTTTATTAATTTATCCATTGACCAAAGTCAATCCTTCAAAAAATCAAAACCAATGGAAATTCAAATTAAAAAAAATGGGAGAATACTTAGGAAAAGGAGTGGTAGCTTTTGCTATTTCATTGGCAGTAGTTTGGGGAGTTTATTTTATCAATATTTACAAAATGCCCCAGCAAAAATTATCCGCCACAATTGAATATTATTTTCCCCACAATGACACTTCCCGAAACGCGGTGGCTGTTAATAAAATTTCTGAAACGCTCAATAAAAGTAGCCTTGGCCGACCCTTAGCTGGATATCTTCTTGGCACTGCTATGGTATTTAAACGTGTTAATGGCGGTAACGGAGCTTATTTTATGCATCAAGTCTCCAGTCGCGGATTCCGAGCTTATTTTCCAACTGTTTTTCTTTTAAAGGAATCTTTGCCAAGTTTATTTCTAATGCTTATGGCATTGGCTATTTCTTTTTCAGCTGGTATAGTTTTTCTTTTTAGAAAACTATCTTTTCATTTTGATCAAGATGCTGATGCTTACAAAAAAGATTGGAAACTCGCTTCTTTTATCCGACATAACATTACCAGTATTTCTTTATTTTCTTTTGTTGTCCTTTATGTTTATGTAAGTATCACCAGCAATCTTAACATTGGCTTCCGCCATCTTTTTCCCATTTTGCCGTTTATTTATATTCTCACCGCCAAAGTAATTTTTGATTTTTTGAAACAAACAAACAAACAAGCTCGTATAATTTGGGAAACAGCAGTTGTTTTTATGCTTTTCTTTTTAATAGCCGGAACTGCGGCTGCTTATCCTGCTTATATGTCTTATTTTAATCAAATTGCTGGCGGACCTAAAAATGGTTACCGCTATGTTACCGATTCTAACGCTGATTGGGGACAAGATTTGAAAAGACTTCAATCATGGGTTAAAGAATATAATTGGTGCGATGGCAATGGATTAGATTCGTTCTGTAAAATATATGATAAAAACAGAGGACCCATTAATAAGATTCGTATTGATTATTTTGGCGGAGCCGATATTCATTATTATTTCAAAACTAAAGCTATTGATTGGTGGGATTCAAAACGTCCGATTGAACCCGGTTGGTATGCTATTTCCACTAATTTTTTAATGGGAAGCATTTATGACAAAACCAAACCGAATAATCAATCTTACCGTTGGACTAAAAATATCAAACCCGTTGCCCAAGTAGGCACTTCTATTTTTGTTTATTATATAACACCCGCTCAAGCAGCCAAGATAAACAAGGATAATTTTTAATGAATTGAAATTTTTAGCAAGAGATAAGCCCTAATGTTAGCTTTCACAACGTTGTTTACATTTTTTGCTAGTTGTTTCTATTTGTCATTCCAGAATTTTTTCTGAAACATAGTGAAAGAAAAAATATCTGGAATCCAGAGTCAGATTGTAAGAACGTTTAAGTTAGCTGTTTATTTCATTACATACGTGTCCTCTCATCCTGGATTCCGGATAAATTTCTCTGCTACGCTCCGAAATTTTCCGGAATGACATACAAGCCATCTAATTTAATTTTTCTTCCTGTCATTCCCGCATTTCTTTTCTGTCATTCCCGCGAAGGCGGGAATCCAGAGTAACAAGGTAAAAACTGTATGAAAATATATTGTGTATATATTTTCGCCAATAAAAGAAACGGAACCTGTAGAGACGAGGCAATGCCTCGTCTCTACAAAAGAAATATTAAAAAAATAGCAGATTCTTCGACTCCGCCCTGCTCAAACAGCTTATTTATATCATTTTTTCTTTTTAATGTCTTTCTTTTTGATAGTTGAGGTATCAGACAAAGCTGCTTGTTCAGCCGTAATTTTTTGTTGCGCTATAGCTTCTGGCGTACCGTCGCGAAATTTATAATAAATTTTATTGTTTATGCGAAGATCAATATATTCTAAATCCGGCCTTTGCTTTTGATTTATTTTTTTGTTCAAAATAACTTTTAGTTCTTCGATTTCTTTATCCAAACTTATATTTTTATTAAAATATATTTCCCATCCTTCTTGAGTTTTAGCCCTAATATCATTTGAAATTATACTGGGAGTTCGGAAATTATTTTTTAATATCAGATTAGTTTCTTCTTCTACTCTTTTTTTAATACTTACTATGTAATTCATATAATTTTTATTTAGAATTATATCGCCAAAGTTAATTTTTCTGTTATTTTCATCAGTCAACACAATCAGTTTCTTTTTAAATATCTGGCTGGCGTTATCATAAACCTGACCATTTTCATCTAAAACATAACATTGGCTATTATCACAAATAGTCATAGTTGGTATTCTTTCTAAAATATTTATTTTTAATTGAGAAGGAAAATTTTTTTTAACTTTAACCTCTCTTATCATAGTAAATTTAGCCAGCAGGTTATTCTCAATTTTTTTATTATTAACAAACAAAAAATTATTTTTACTAAATAGTTTAAGGTATTTTCCGGAAAGTTGAGAGTTAACTTGATTTAGTAGAGGTTGTTTAGTAATATTTTTGTTACCCTCTATTTCAATATGAGTCATAAGCATCAAAGAAGAAAAAAACAACACATAAATTGTCGCTCCTAGAAAAACCGTTAACATAACATAAAATAAAATTTGTTTAATGATATGTTTTTTATGTTTAGTTTTTCTTATTAAATTTTGGTTTCTTATATTTATTGGCTTAACCATTTTTATCAAAATTTTAAAAATAAATTTTCCAGTGTTAACCGAGAATTAGAGTTTGTCTCTTGAATAAGTTTAAGACTTTTATTTATTTCATCTATCAGCGCTAGCGATTTAGCGGGAGTTATTTTTAAAAGCGCGCGACGCCCAAAAATATTCTCCCTCAGAAGTATCATCCATAGATTAAGTTTTTCAATTAATTTTGGAATGTTTTTGCTTAAATTTTCCGCCTGTGCAAAACGATCATTTATATGACTTTCTAAAATTATTCTGAATTCTTTTTGAATTTCTCTTCTTGCCCGCAACCCTTCTTTATCTCTTTCAAGCATTAAAGCTATTCCGGGACGTCCCAATGACCAAAAAATTATTTCTTCTTTATTTTGGTTATCTTGAACCAACTGAGCAATTTCAGAAGAGCTGATAGGATTAAATTTTTTAATTGTGCATCTTGATTTAACGGTGGTAAGAATTTTTTCTGAATTATGGCAAACTAAAATTAAAATACATTTTTCGTTTGGCTCTTCCAGAGTTTTAAGCAAAGAGTTTTGAGCGCTGATTGTAAGACGCTCGGCATCATCAATTATAGCTACTTTATATTTTTTGAAATATGGAGAAAGCGCCAGGTTTTTTTCTAATTTTCTTATGGAAGAAATCTTTATATCTTTTTTTCGAATTATTCCCCTTTTTTCCTCAATTTCAGGAGAAATAACAATAATATTTGGATTGATTTTTTGGTTTTGCCCGCCTGCAATTTTTCGGGCAAATCTCATTGCCACACTAAATTTTCCTATATGCTCAGGTCCGGTAAAAAAATAAGCATGAGAAATATTATTATGCTTTATAGAGTTATCTAAAAAATTTATAGTTTTAGTATGGCCAATAATTTTCATTGAATTATTTTTTTACTTTGTTTTTTAATAAAATTTTGAAACTCTTCAATAAATCTTTCTTTTCTAAACTTTTCAACGCTTTGTTTAATGTAGTCTCTATCATAATTTTTCTCGTTTTCAATAAATTTATTCACCGCCTTAATAATTAATGGTGGCAAAGGGGCTTTAAAAAATTCTCCTGTTTTTCCCTCTTCCAAAATTTCTTTTATTCCACCTCGTTTAAGCGCTATGACAGGAACCCCTTGCGTCATAGCTTCCGCCGGCGCTATGCCAAAATCATCTTCTCCAGAGAAAATAAAAGCTCTGGCCCCAGCATATATTTTTGGTAATTTATCTTCTGAAATCCAACCTAAAAATTTTATATTTTTTTTAGCCATTGATTTGAGATATTTTTTCTGTTTTCCTTCTCCTACAACAACCAAAGGTAATTCATTTTTATTAAAAACTTCAATGACCTTATCAATTTTTTTATAGGGTGACAAGCGGGAAACAATTAAAAAGTAATTGAGTTTTTTATTGTTTTTATCTTCTGTAAACCATGTTTTATGATTAACGGGAGGGTATATAACTTCACTCTTTCTCCGATAATATTTTTTTATCCGTTCTTGAGTATAATAAGAGTTAGCAATTAGATAATCCGGGCGATCAGCCGCCAAACGATCCCAAAGACGAAAATAACTAAGAATCGGCCGTATAAAAAATCTAAACTTAATTTTATTTTCCTCTTTTAAATATCTCTCGTTATAGTCCCATACAAATCGCATCGGCGAATGAATATAAGCTATGTGGAGAGTGTTTAATCTTGTTACAACTCCTTTACTCCAGGCGCTGGAACTGGAAATAATTAAATCAAAATCCCTTAGGTCAAATGTTTCCGGTGCTGTTGGCAAAAGAGGTAAAAAATATTTATATCTCTTTCTTAAAAATTTCGGCAATTTTTGAAAAAAAGACGTATATATTTTTTTATTCGCAAATTTTCCTCGCATTTTATCCGAATCATAAATAATCGTATAAATTGGCGCTTGGGGAAATATTTCAGTCAGCGCTTCCAGAACCCGTTCTGCCCCGCCATATTGATTAAGAAAGTCATGAACTAATGCTACACGCAAATTACTTAATTGATTTATTTTTAAATTGTTATTATTTTTTTCTTTCATTGTTTTTTAATAATTCAGCGATAGAAAAGGCGCATTTATTCCAACTAAATCTTTTAATATTTTTATATCCTTTTTTTATTATATCATTTTTTAATTCTTTGTCAGAAATTAATTTCCACACAGTTTCTGCGATTTCTTGAGGTTTATGTGGATTAACCAACACTGCAGAATTTTGAATTTTTTTTCTATTATTATAAACTTGATCATTAAGATTTAATTGGGAATTGTCAGACACTATCTCCGGTATAGACGAATTATTGCTAGCTACTACCGGTGTTCCCACGCTTTGGGCTTCTAAAATTGGCAAGCCAAAACCTTCATAAAAAGTAGGAAATAAAAAAACATCCGCTTTTTTTAACAATTCCCATTTTTTATTTTCAGAAATATATCCAGTTTTAATTATATCATTTTTATATTTATGATTGATTATTTGATAATTTATTTCTTTGTATCCATATCCTTTGCCTCCCGCCAAAATTAACTTATGCGGAATTTTATATTTTTCTTTCAAAATTTCAAAAGACTTAATTATTCCTTGAATATTTTTACGCTTTTCCAAGCGACCGACAAATAACAAGAATTTTTCAAATCCCCCTTCACCTTCCCCTTTTCCAAAAAGGGAGACTTTTTTGTTTTCTCCCTCATAAATTACTTTTATTTTTTCAGCCGGAACTTTATACCATTTTATTAAATCTTTTTTTGTATTTTTAGAAACAGCCACAATAGTTTTCGCCCAAAAACAAGATTTTTTAATAGACGCGCGCATATATAATCTTTCCCAAAAAGAATAAGCTTTCGGCATAGTTTCATATTCTAAGCCATGAATAGTAACTATCGTTTTACTAGGATGAATAATCGGAACGGTATGCGCCGGAATAAAAAGAACATCCACCGAATGTAAAAGCATTTCCAGCGATAATCCTATCTGTGTCCAAAAAAGAGGCCATTTAATAATTTTTATCTTCCAATTATTAGGTAATTTAGAATCTACTATTTTATATTTCTCGTTTTTTATTTTTTGCACATACAAAACAACCTGATAATTATTCAGTTTATCTTCAAGATGTTTTATAACTTGATAAGAATATTCTTCAACGCCGGTTCTTGATTTTAAAAAAGCTCGAGAACCGTCAATACCAATTTTCATAATCCAAGTATTTTCTTTGGCTATTTACTAAGCATAATGGTTCTCTTATATAAATCCAGATTTTCTAAAGCTATACCAATACCTTTTATGACACAAAACAAGGCATCATCAGCCACATAGCTGGGAACTCCGATAGTCTTGGTAATTAGCTGATCAAGATTTTGGATAAGCGCTCCGCCGCCAGAAAGCACCATTCCTTTATCCATAATATCAGAAGCCAACTCTGGCGGAGTTTCTTGAAGTACTTTTTTAATAGCGTTAATAATTTCTCTTAATTCGTCTTGCATAGCCTCTGTTACTTCATTAGAAGAAACTTTAACGGTTTTTGGCAGACCGCCGGTAAGATCTCGCCCTCTAACATCTAAATATTCTTCTTTAACTTGTGAAATAGCTGAACCAATTTTAATTTTAACTTCTTCAGCTGTTCGATCTCCTATGGCTAGACTATATTTTCTTTTTATGTAATCAATAATGGCTTGGTCAATTTTATTACCTCCAACCCGGGCGCTGGTAGCTGACACGATTCCACCCAAAGAAATAACTGCAATTTCTGATGTTCCACCGCCAATATTTATAATCATATTTCCAGAAGCGCTTTCAATAGAGATACCGGCGCCAATAGCCGCTAGCATTGGCTCTTTAACAACATAAGCCGCTTTAGCTCCAGCTCGCACTGCCGCATCAATTACTGCCCGCCGTTCAGTAGAAGTGACTCCTACCGGAATAGAAATCATTACCTCCGGTCGAACTAAACGAAATTTACCGCTAACTTTATTAACAAAATATTTAAGCATAGCTTCTGTTATTTTATAATCAGCGATGACTCCGTCTTTCATTGGCCGACTAGCCATAATAGTATCTGGAGTGCGTCCCAGCATTTCTTTAGCATCATTTCCCACTGCTAAAACCTTATTTTCTGCAATGGTTATAGCTACCACCGAAGGCTCGTTGGCTACCACTCCTTTTCCCGGAACAAATACCAAAACATTAGCAGTTCCAAGATCAATTCCGATTTTGCGTATGAGCATGTTAATTTTGTCTTTGAGCGAAGCGAAAAGCTATAAAATTAGCATCCCACAAAAAATCGCTCTCAAAATTTAAATTCTTTCTAAAACTAAACCGCAGGCGATCACATATACAAAACTACAAAATATCTAGGATGTTAGATTTTATTGGAGTTTTATACAGGATAGCTGTTCAATAAACCCTGACTTAAGCAAAAAAATCTGTCTTTATTAATTTTAGCACGATTTGGGGCTTTTTCAAGACATCGTATAAGTCCACCCTATTTTACACTTTGGCCTTTCTTGACTAGCAGAGCAAACATAAAAAAATACAAATTGTAAAAAACATTACTTTCTTCTTTAGTCCCGTAAACTGGATTATGGGACTAGCATAAACAATTTATTTTTTGTTCAATAAATTGCTTAAAAAAATAGCGCCTTGGATATTTTTTATTTACCCACTCTCGCAAAAAAGATCCAGAAGATTTAAAACCCACTTTGTCTTTTTATAAACTTTTTTCTAAAAAATATCTTTTGGAAAATATTTTAAAAGGGTATCTTTAAAGGTACCTTTAAAGATATCCTTAAAGATATCTTTTTAATCTAAAAAATAAATCCTTCAGTATACTAGTATACTGAAGGATTTTATTATTTAAGTTTCTTGTCGCTAAAATGACTGACTCTTAATTTTCCGTTTACTTTCTTTATTTTTCTTTTCATTATTTTTATATGCTTTTTCCAAAAAGCCTTGTCAATTTCAGCCAGACTCGCTCCCATACTTACAAAATTTCCCAAAACCAAATTGAGCAGATCAATATTTTCTTCAAAAATTTCCTCCCGAGATTTTCCCCGCGTAACCGCTTGAGACAATTCTCCCAGCTCTTCAATCATTAAATTCAGACGAAACTGCATATCTTCGTTGTTCGTCCCTTTCATTTTATATTTTTTATGGAATTTTTTTGTCGCCTCGTAATATTTTTTCATTTTTTTATTTCATGGACTTTATAGATGTTTAACTCTTTTTATCTTTGCTCCTAGTTTTTTAAGCCTCTCTTCAATTCTCTCGTAGCCCCGGTCCACTTGATATATATCTTTAATAATAGTTTTACCAGTAGCCAAAAGCGCGGCAATAATAAGCGTCGCTCCGGCGCGCAGATCAAAACTGGTGATAGTCTTTCCTTTAAGTTTGGTTGGACCTGAAATAATTACTTGATGCGAGTCCAAAATTTTTGCTTTAGCCCCCATTTTTTTTAACTCTTGAATATAATTAAACCGGTTTTCATATAATGAATCGTGAATTAGCGTGTTTCCTTTAGCTTGGGTAGCTAACACGCCCAAAGGCGCTTGAATATCAGACGGTACACCTGGATATGTCCGAGTGTCTATTTTAGAAACGGCTCGTAAATTTTTAGTCGGAACAACTTTTATAGAATTTTTCCTAATTTTGAAGTTCGCTCCAAATTCTTTTAGCTTTTCCAAAATTAAATCAAGATGTTCTTCTTGAATATTTTGGATTGTTATAGCGCTTTTGGTCGCTACTCCCATAATAAGAAAAGTGGCCGCTTCATTAGCATCAGAAATAATCGAATGACGCGCGCCATGTAATTTTCTAGTACCGATTATTTCTAAGGTGTGCGTGCCTAAACCTTTAATTTTAGCCCCCATATCTATGAGAAATTTTCCCAAATCCTGAATATGCGGTTCGCAAGCAGCTATTTTGATAATTGTCTTTTTAGGAAGAGAGGCTGCCAGCATCATCACATTTTCTGTTGCAGTCACAGACATTTCTTTCAAAATTATCTTGCCCGCTTTTCTTTTTTGAGCGTTTACCTTATAAAGTTTTTTATTTTGGCGAATATCAATTCCCATTTTAGCTAAAGCGTCAAAATGAGTTCCTAGCGGTCTTTTTCCAATAACACATCCCCCGGGATGGTATAGCTTGAAATGATTAAATCGAGCACTAAGAGATCCTAAAAGTAAAATAGACGAACGTATTCTTTTTACTTTTTCAAAATCCATTTTCTCAGGATTAATTTTATCATTCTTTATTTTCAGGGTTCTTTTTCCCGTCCATTTAATTTGAGATCCCATACTTTCCAAAATTTCAATCATTCTAAAAACATCCTCAATAAGAGGAATGTTAGACAAAACGCATTCTTTTTGGGTGAGTAAGGTAGCGGCCAGAATCGGTGTGACAGCGTTTTTGGAACCTCGCACTTCAATTATTCCAGAAAGTTTTTTTCCTCCAATTATTTCAAAATAGTCCATACCAATTTTTTTCTACGAGCAAAGCGAGTAGCTGAAAAATTGAGCATCCCGCACCAATTCGCAAAATTAACTTAATATATCTTCTGACTTAGCCACAGGCGAATTCACAATTAAAATCTTAGATTTGAAGAATCTAAATTGGAATTTTGTTCAGGGTAAGCCTTTCTTAAGCACATTTAATATATATTAAAATAAGGATAAAATCAAACAACCCTAATTCATCAGCTGTTCGTAATTGTCCGCCCAATATTGCACTCTATCAGCATAGTCGTCGCACTTACTGTTCCAATACGGCGAGGCAGAGCTTCCGCAATAATATATTTTTGAAGCTTTATGCTCTCCACTTTTGTGATTGGCGCCACCGTTAGCTAATTTAATCGCCATTCCAGTAACACCATCTGTAACATTCCAGGGATTAGCCGGATCGTCTCCGGTAGCGACGGAAATTCTTTTAGCATAACCTTCCCAAGTAGTCGGCATAAATTGGGAAATACCCATTGCACCGCCATATCCGTAACCCGGCCAGCAAGACAGTTTCTTGTCATTTTTTCCGTAACCCAAATTGTCCATTATATCCAAAAACACACTCTTATCCGCACTTCTAATGTGTTTTTTGACAGGATGACTGCCTTTGCTATAGTAGCAACCGCCCGTAAATCGGCCCAGGTCAGATTCAACCACTAGCTCTCCTAGAATAAAATCCGCTCTCACACCCGTAGCCTTACTGGCAATTTTAGCCGCTTTTTTGATATCCTTCATACTTACCCCCTCCCCCAATAAAGCAGCTAACCGACTTCTTAAAGTATTCAGTTTGGCGTTTAATTGAGAGATTGTGGCTTTGGCAGTTTGGATAGTAGCCACTACTCGGGCTTGCTGATTTTGCTTTGTGGCTAAATATTGCTGACTCTCTGACTCCTTGGATGCCAGTTCATCTTTGGTTTGACTGAGATCTTCCTTTTCTTGCTTGATTTGATTCATAATATTCAAAATTTTTTCCTTGACATTGATCATTTGGTCAAAATTTTCAAAAAACTGATTCAAGGAATTATGAGAAGATACAAAACTGATAAGCGGATCTTTTTGGCCGTCCATAGATATTTCTTGAATATAACCTTCTAAAAGTTTTCTATTGGCGTTAATTTGGCTATTGAGATCATTTATTTGTTTTTCCTTTTTGGCAATCTCTTGTTGCGTTTGAGTAAGCACGTTTTGGGTAGTGTTTATTTGTTGCTGGTTTGTTTGGTATTGAGCTTGGTTTTGTTTGAGTTGTTCCTGGGTCTGCTGAAGTTGATCAGTGGTTTTGCTAATTGAATTCTTAACATTCCATGATGCCTTATGAGCAACTGCCTGACCGGAAGCCAAATAAAAATTAAGCGCAGCAAAAACAGCTACGAAAAAAATCAATTTTATTTCTTTCCCCATTGGTATTTTTTCCATATATTTCATTATACCAAGTTTTTCAAAAAATAAAACCGCCTTAGTAAAAAATAGCGGTTTTATTAATTTTCAAGGATTTATTTTTTCTCTTTCTCTTCCTCTTTTTCGCTTTCTTTCTTTTCTTCTTCAGCTTCTGGTATCGTTTCTTTTTCTGTTCCTTCAACTTTTGTTACATCTTCTTCAACTTTTTCTTCCAGCTCTTCAAGTTCTTCTTCACTACGCGGCGCTGAAACTAAAGCTACAACTGTTTCTGGATCAAGATTTACTTTTATCTTAGAAGAAATTTTTAAATCTTTAATATAAATGCAATCTTCAAATTTTTTAAGAGCTGCTGTATCTACTTTAATTTCCGAAGGAAAATCAATTGGAAAGCACTTCACTTTAACTTCATCCATATTTTTAATTAACACTCCTCCTAATTCTTTTACCGCCGGTGATTCTCCAATATATACTAGCTCTACTTCTGTTTCAATTTCTTTATCCATTCTCACTTGGAAAAAATCTGCATGAATAAATTTTTCGCTAACAGGATCTTTTTGTGTTTCATAAATAATAACATTACGTTTTTTTTTGTTGTCAACATTAAGCTCTATAATTGTACTTTCTCCGGCAATCTTAAGGATTTTTGAAAAATTAAATGCATCAATCCACAAGCTTTGTGATTTAACTGCATGTCCATAGACCACTGCCGGTATTAATCCTTCCTTTCTCCCTTTTTTTGTTTTGTGGCCAAAAACATCTCGTGTTCTCGCCTTAAGCGTTACCTTATTTGCTATTTTATTCATTATATTCACGCTTTACTTCCCAAGCTCAAGTTTTAGGAGTCGGGCTCTCAAACGATTAAAAAATTACAATTTTAACAATTTATAAACATCAATAATTTCATCTGCTGTAATAGCTTTAGTATTAAGTTTTTTCTTAACCTCGCTTTTATCCAAATCAGTTATTATCCCTACACCTAAAAGTCCTTTTGAACCGCTAGAAAGTAAAATTAAAGAAGAAGTTTGGCACTTGGAACAAGTAGCGTGAAAAATGGTCTTAAATTCTTTTTCTAAAACTAGCGATAAATCATTAGGCATAAATTTGCTTTTGCAAATAGGGCATCGGGAAAGTATTTCTAAATTATTAGTTTTTCCATTCATATCTATAAAATTTTAGCATATTTTTTTAGAAAGTCAACATTTCAGCTTTATGAACTTTATAACTTTATAAACTTTCTAACTCTTCTAGACTTTAATTCTTCGCATATAAACACTTTGCACTATTCCGATGGAGCAAAGCATTATAACCATAGAACTCCCTCCATAACTTAAAAATGGCAATGGCACTCCCGCTACAGGCATAACTCCTACATTCATACCTACATTAACAACTAGCTGGGAAAACATTACAGTCATTACCCCTATAGTTATCAGGTAACCGAAATTATCGCTGGCCAGTCTGGCTATTTCTTTCATTCTCCAAAAAATTATTCCAAAAAGAACAAAGATAGTGGCTACTCCAAAAAAACCTAATTCTTCGGCAATAACAGCAAAAATAAAATCCGTGCGTTTTTCCGGTAAAAAATTAAGTTGTGATTGCGATCCATGCCCCAATCCTTTGCCAAAAAGCCGTCCACTACCCACCGCCACTATAGATTGAAGAACATTATATCCGCTACCGGTAGGATCTCGTTCGGGTTCTATAAAATTTATAATTCTTTCTTTTTGGTAATTTTGCAAGAAAAACCAACTTGCGGAAACACTCATTATGCCTACCATAATTAAAATTAAAAGGTTTTTTTTGTTTAAACCGGAAGAAAAAAGGAGAACTGCCCAAGCAACAATAATAATAACGGCCGAACCAAAATCTGGTTGCTTCATTATTAGAAAAATAGGCAAAAATACTAGCGCGATAGAAACAATTATTCTAGTCACAATACTAAACTGAGTCTTTTTTTGACTCAAAAGACTAGCTAAAAAAATAATCATTATGAGCTTAGCTGCTTCTACTGGTTGAATATGGTAGGAATAAAAACCTATCCATCCAGTCGTACCACGGACAGTTGTTCCAATCAAAATAACCGCTATTAAAAAAATCAGCATGAAAAAATATAATTTCGTACTGTAAGAATTTAACACTCTATAATCAAAAAAAGCTAAAAAAAACATAAAAATCAACCCAATTCCGATGGAAATAAGTTGTTTTTGCAAGCTAAAAACATTTGAAGTCAAGTTTCCCAGTGAAATACTATAAAGAGCTATGAATCCAATAATTAAAAGCAACAACATTGAAATCATCAATGTCCAATCAAGTTTAAAAAATTTATTCATAAAAAATAATTAACCCAAAACTTTTGGGATTGATATTCATACAAGATTTATATCATTTATATGATAGCTAAAAATTTAATTTAATATTGTTGAAATTTTTCAGTTTTATAAAACTTTTTCAAGAAAGCATCAGAATTAAATATATTGACTTCACTTTGAACTTCCATATTATTAACTGATCCAGGAAAACGATTGGGCCAAAAAAGACTAAAATCCCTTTGCTCTCCAGAGTTTACTGTTCTCATTTCAGTAGAATTAAGCGCCAACACATTATTATCAGCATCCTTTAATATAATTTCAATTTTTATAAGATTAAAATCATAAGGACTGTTATTTTTTAAAAGTCCCTTAGATTCAGAAAAATTAGCTCCGCTGGAAATTTCATTATAGTTTTTATTAACAATTTCTATATTCGGACTTTCATAATAATTATTAAATTCTACCCAATCAGAATTAATAATTTTAAAATCAAACGATGCGGGAGTATTTGGAGCACTGATATCAGTGGCAACAATATATTTTTTTTCTCCCGGCAAGATAAAGCTTGAACCATTTTTAGAAGCAACAATTTGACCGGAAGAATCTTTAAAGTTGATACTGTAATCAAAGTTTTTACTTCCAAAGACCGTATTGGGATTAGTAATTTGCGCGTAAAAATCATATTTTCCTTGAACTCCCGAAGGGACAGCGCCAGTTTTTCCAACAATTAAATTCTGCGCTTTTATTTTATGGCATTTTTTCTGGCACACGCCTCCACAATCTACGCCTTGTTCATTTTGATTTTGTATTTTGTCAAAACAAGAAGGATTAGGTTTAAGATAAGAATAAAAGCCAAAAATAATTAGAGAAAACAAGATTAGATAAATAAAAATAATAATAATTTTTTTTCGCGTTGTCTTTTCCATAAAAATATTCTAGCAAAAAACATTATCTTTTACAAATAAGCGAATAAAGAAAAAAAATTCCCTCTTTAAAGAGGGAAATAAGTTTCAGTTCATTATTCTCGGCACTGACTTACTCTCCCCCGCCCTTTTGAACCAATTTATCCATGGCTACTAATTATTGGATTAAAAGGGCGAGGTACCATCAGAGCTGGCAGGCTTAACTTCTCTGTTAGGAATGGTAAAAGGTGTTTCTCTGCCGCTAAAAGCACCGAGAATAATAAATTGAATTTCGTAGATATTATACTATTTTAATCAATGGAGGAAAAAACATAAAAAAGAACACTATTGTTATCATTATTACGGTGAAAAGCGTAAAAATAAATTTAAAACTTTTCTTGTAGTTTTGAATCATATTATTATCTTAACATATTATTATAAAAAATAAAAATATTTTTGTTCTTGTAGTTTATAAATTTAGAAACTGCTAACTGCTAACCATATCATAGAACATGAAACATAAATTATGAAACAAAATAAAACAATACCTGTTTCAAGCTCTATGTTTCATGTTAAATGAAAATAAGAGAGATAATATTTGGTTTATTAGTGCCTCTCGGCTAAACCAATCACTTGGCTTACACTTGAGACCTATCAACCTGGTAATCTTCCAGGAAACCACCCGACGCAAAGCATCGGATTTGCCTAATCTTGAGGTGAGCTTCCCGCTTATATGCTTTCAGCGGTTATCTCTTCCGAACGTAGCTACCCAGCAATGCTCCTGGCGGAACAACTGGCACACCAGAGGTTCGTTCTTTTCGGTCCTCTCGTACTAGAAAAGAGTCCTCTCAAGCAATCACGCCCACAGCAGATAGATACCAACCTGTCTCACGCATGTTTTTCACGTATTACTACGTGCATTGGACTATACCTTCATCCTGTCACTAATGAGTGACGGGAGACTGACGTCTAGTCTCTACGGGGTCAATGTATGTTTTTTTCGTTTCTTTAAGATTTTTTAATTGACGAAATTAATTTTGCCATACACGACTTCCCTCGATATTATCCCATTATAGACAGTTTGTCATGCAATAGGACTTCATCGATATGAGTCAGTTTCGCACTCAAAGATTACTCCTTGAGGCCGCCATGAATTGATGTCAAAACCTCGGATTCAAACGGTATAAGAGTTAACTTTATAAACTTTTTATTTTATAAACTTTTAACTCCTCTACGGTTTGAACCCAGCTCGCGTACCACTTTAATTGGCGAACAGCCAAACCCTTGGGACCTTCTCCAGCCCCAGGATGTGATGAGCCGACATCGAGGTGCCAAACTCCTCCGTCGATGTGGACTCTTGGGAGGAATTAGCCTGTTATCCCCGGGGTAACTTTTATCTGATGATCTTCCACGCTCCTATAAGCGATGGTTGGTTCACTAAATTCCACTTTCGTGACTGATTGACTTATGAGTCTCGCAGTAAAGCTGGCTTATGCTTTTGCACTATCGTTTCGATTTCCATCCGAAACTAGCCAACCTTTGTAAACGCCTCCGTTGCCATTTGGGAGGCGACCGCCCCAGTCAAACTACCCACCAGGCACTGTCCCCAGTCTGGTAACTAATCGTCTGGTTTGCTTGTTTTCGTCTGCGACTTGTTTATCTAAAACTAAGTCTTCCAGAAAACTAGCTTATTGCCAGCTAACCAGTTAACAGACTAGGGTTAGCGTTTAAAATTATAGAGAGTGGTATTACACTGGCGACTCCACTTTAGCCGAAACTAAAGTTTCCAAGTCTCCCACCTATGCTAGGCACTATAATCTCAAACGCAATACCAAGTTGTAGTAAAGCTCCACGGGGTCTTTTCGTCTTGCTGCAGGTCGACGGCATCTTTACCGTCATTGCAATTTCACCGAGCTCTTCGTTAAGACAGTTACCAAGTCGTTACGCCTTTCATGTAGGTCAGAAATTACCTGACAAGGAATTTCGCTCTTTTGTGTTAGCTCTTGGTCGCCCAAGAGAACGGACTATATCTTCCATCCACACCAAACTTTGGTATGGCGGTTCAGCGTTTAGTCTCTGAGGATTCTAAAAACTTGGAAGATTTTTTATGATTCATTTTTTCAATCATCTTTGCATTTTTTTAAGTCCCTTTAATTTCAAATGCTTGTTTTCATTCATTCTTAAAACAATTTTAGCAAAGATTTCAAAATCTTTCTTTTTGGCTGTTTTAGCTAGTTGATTAACTAACTATCCAGCCAATCATTTTTAGTCTTTCCTGCTGATTGTCTGTACTGGCAGCTTTTTTAATTGGCATAATTTTTTTTATTAATAATCTATGGAATAATTACACCCTAGTAGCTCCAGATTCACCAGAGTTCCCAGCATATAGCTGAATGTTTAAGGACAGTCCCACTAAGCGGAACTAGGCAGTTACTCTTCCCTTTAAACAAAGACAAATTTTGTCTCTACTTCTTTATTTACTAATTTTCTACAATCGTCCCAGTCCTTGAGATTACCTATATAAAGACAATCTCAACCTTAGGACGATTATAGTTATCGCCGACGTTCACCGGCGCTTCAGGGATTGGCTTGCACCGCTCCCGTTAACGTTCCGGCACTGGTCAGGCGTCAGCCCCTATACTTCCCCTTACGGGTTTGCAGAGACCTGTGTTTTTGATAAACAGTCGCTTGGTATCTTTAGCTGCGCCCCGCCCTTTTGAACGTCCAATAATAAAAAATTATTGGCGCAAAATTTTTAGCCTATCATTATATTTGCTTCGCAAAATACAATTTCTTCGCTCAAAAGAGCGGGGAGTCCTTATCCCGAAGTTACGGACGCTGTTTTGCCGAGTTCCTTAACGAAGGTTCACTCGTTCACCTTAGGCTACTCGCCCAGTCTACCTGTGTTGGTTTTAGTACGGATTTCACGTTACTAACTTTAGAAGCTTTTCCTGGCACCCTGCTCATTCTTGTTCCTTTCCGTCGAAACGGAAAGTTCCAAAAGCATCTTGGAATATTGTTAGGTGGATTTGCCTGCCTAACTTCCTCAAGGCTCTTACCGAAATCCAATAATCGGCAAGAACTACTAGGATGCGTCACTCCATCAGATAACGCGAAAGCGCAGGAATATTAACCTGCTGTCCATCGACTACGCCCTTCGGCCTCGCCTTAGGACCGGCTAACCCTGGGATGATCGACATTGCCCAGGAAACCTTAGACTTTCGGTGTTGGAGGTTCTCACTCCAATTGCGGTTACTCATTCCAGCATTCTCACTTCCATAAACTCCACGTTGGCTCACGCCTTACGCTTCAGCGCTTATGGAACGCTTCCCTACCACCTGTCGCTCGAAAGCGACAGGTCCGCATCTTCGGTACTATGTTTGAGCCCCGTTGAATTTTCGGCGCAGAGTCTCTAGACTAGTGAGCTGTTACGCATTCTTTAAAGGATAGCTGCTTCTAAGCTAACCTCCTAGATGTCTGAGAAACTTTACTTCCTTTCCCACTTAACATAGATTTAGGGACCTTAGATGGCGGTCTGGGCTTTTTCCCTTTTGAGATCCGAGCTTAGCCCCGGATTTCTGACTGCTTGGATAGTTTTGATGGAATTCGGAGTTTGGTTGAGAACCCTACGGCGAACCGCGAACCCTCATTCAGTCGCTCTACCTCCAACAAATAGTGGCCAAACGCTAGCCCTCAAGCTATTTCGGGAAGAACCAGCTATCGCCAAGCTCGATTGGAATTTCTCCTCTATTCACAAGTCATCCCCCAGTATTGCACGGCTGGTGGGTTCGGGCCTCCTTTAGATTTTACTCTAAATTCACCCTGCTCATAAATAGCTCGCCTGGCTTCGGGTCTAGTTCGTGAGACTTATGTTCGGCGGTTAAACCTCGCTTTCACTATGGATTCGCAACAAAGTTGCTTATCCGAGCCACACAAAACTAACTCGCTGGATCGTTCTACAAAAAGCACGCCATAACCGCTGCATAGCAGCGGAATTTCCAATAACCAATACCCCATACCCAATAAAATTTCAAATGCCAAATTCTAAATTCCAAACTAAAATAAAAAGTTTGAAAAATTGGAAATTGGAAATTGAGCATTCATTGGAAATTGGAAATTGGAAGTTGGTTATTCCGATGCTACGCACCGGCGCTGACTCTTCGTTAGTATATGGTTTCAGATACTATTTCATCTCCCTCATCGGGATACTTTTCACCTTTCCCTCACGGTACTAGTTCGCTATCGATCACCAAAAATATTTAGTCTTGGGAGATAGTGCTCCCATCTTCAAACGGGATTTCTCCGGTCCCGCCCTACTTATTCCAGACCTAGTTCCACAATTTCGTTTTCGCTTACAAGGCTTTCACTTTCTATGGCCGCTCTTTCCAGAGACGTTCAGCTAACAAAATTGCTAAAGACTGGTGACTGTTTCGCTTTCGCTCGCCACTACTCACGAAATCACTATTGTTTTCTCTTCCTCCGGCTACTAAGATGTTTCAATTCGCCGGGTACGCTTCACTATCCTATAGATTCAGATAGTGATAACCGCTGCATAGCAGTGGCAAGTCAAAAGTAAAAAGTGAAAAACTTGTAAAGTATGTTTTAAAAAATACTTTATAAACTTTATAATTTTATAAACTTTTAACTTGCCAATGCTACGCATCGGCTGGGTTTCCCCATTCGGAAATCTCCGGGTCAAAGGTTGCTCAGCGCCTACCCGAAGCTTATCGCAACTTGCTACGTCCTTCATCGCTTTTTGGTGTCAAGGCATCCACCATATACATTAAGTATTACCGCTCTTATTTTTTAATTCTTGAAACAAAACAGATCCCGAATAAAATTCAGGCTATTTTATTTCAAAAAATCGGTTAGCAGTTAGCAATTACTAAAAAATTGCCAACTGGGTTGCTTGCCGCATAACAAAAAATAAAAAATATTTTATGCGACAAAATTTTTACCTACAAACTTAATATTATATTGCAAACAATATTAAGTTGACTAATCGCTAACATTTAATCCTATTTTCCGCTAACATTTTTGAGATTAAACATTACGATTAAGACCTATTCAATTGTTAAGGGACGCTTAATGCGGAAAATAATTTTTACAAATTTTTTATAAAAACTGTTTCGGCGTTAAGTTAACTACCTTGAATTACGAAATGGGTTCGTAGCGAGGGTTTCGCTCTGGCGGGAGTTCGCTTGAAGGTGATATTTTTCGTAGCAGAGCTACCAAAATTGAGCCTGAAAGATGAAATCGCGCCAGAGCGGAAACCGCAGTAGAAGCTATTTCGTAATTCAAGGTAATATAATAAAAAAACCGCTTTTCAGCGGGTTCTAAAACAAAACTAAGTTTTGCGCTATCCCATAAAACGCTTTACAGCAATGGGAATGACCCGCTTTTTTATAGCTAATCTTTGATTTAATTTTATCATTAATTAATCCTTAAACTCTGTTAAATATTTTTCTAAACAAAAAATGTTTTTTGATGATATTTAACAGAATGAAAATTATTTTTTTCTTGCCTCTCCCCCTTTACTACCTGCCCCGTTGTATAACTGGAGAGGGGGAGATTGAGAGAGGGTGTATTTTTTTAGACTTACCTCTCTTGGCTGGTCCACTGGATTCCCGCCTACGCGGGAATGACAGAAAGGAAAATTAAGTTAAAATTTGTACGCTTTGTAATAATAGCAAAACTAGAAATAGTGTCAAGCGACTGTATCTGAATCGTGTGCAAAGTTGGTACAGTTCGTCAATTAACTGATTTTAATTAGTTTCCATTTCTTATTCAGACTAAGCCATAATTCAGATAAAACTTTAATCTTTGTCATTCCCGTGAAAACGGGAATCTAGTCTTGAAACTTTTGGTTGGTTCACTGGATTCCCGCCTACGCGGGAATGACAGAAAGAAATGCGGGAATGACAGAAAGAAAAATTAAGTTAAATGACTTGAATTACATTTAGAAATTTCATACTTTCCCGAAAGAAGCGAAGCTTCCTTTGGAAGCTTCGCTTCTGATGTAAATCTTGTAATAGAAACAGAATTATTTTCTTTCCATAATTTCTTCACGTAATTTGCGAAGGATTAAAGCCGCTTCTTCACGTCCGCCTAAACCAAAGGCTAATCCTCCGGCTAGCGCTAACATAGCAACAATTCCGATAAATATTGTACTCACTAAAGAGGAAGCCACGCCTAGCTGAATTAAGGCCGCAAAAATTCCAAAAATTATTATAGCCCATTTAGAAATAACCGCGAGAAGAGAGGCCGATACAACACCAGCCGCTCGAGTACTACCTTTAACAACGTCATAAACAAAATTACCAGCTAAAAGCACTACGCTTAAAATTATCACGGCCACAACTATATTTGGAATGTAAAGTAATATGCTGTTTAAAAAAACGGAAACTGCATTCAATTGTAAAATATCAGCCGCTGCCAATAAAAAAACTAGGATTAGAAACCATTTGACTAAACCGCCTAAGAGAGACGAAATAGAAAGATGAAGATTGCTACCTTCCAGTTTCCCACTATAGCCCATTTTTTCAGCTACTTTGTCAACTTTAATCGCTTGAACAATTTTTTAAGTTAATCTGCCAACAGCAACAGCAATAATCCAACCCGCTAAAAAAACTAATAAAGCGCCTACTAAAGCAGGTAAAAAATCCAATAGTTTTTGGCCTAAACTAGCCAGCGACATTGTGATGGCTTCTCCCCAATTTTGAATTCCATTCATCTAATCACCTCCCTTCTTATATTTTTTATTTTAATTTTAACGACTTATTTATTCGGCTTGGCCGGATTGGCTGACGGAGACGGAGAGGAAGAATTGGCCGGAACAGTTTGATTTAATGTTGGCGAAGAATTAGCTGGTTGGGATTTTGACGGTTGAGGAACTGACTGTGGTTGCGTTGGCGCGGAAGGCGCCGGCTGGTTATTGCTTTTTTGAACTAATCCTAAATTTTCAGGAGTGTTTTTAATTCCACTATTAATGTTGGAAATCATTTTTTGAATCTTGGTTATAGTTTCTTGATTATTTTGTCCAGCTTTTAGTAAACTGATAACTTTATTATACTGGTTTTTAGCTTGATCTTTTTGATTAGTTTTTTCATACAAAAGACCTAGATAAAAATGGCTGTTTATATTTTTATCATTAAGAGCAATCACTCTTTTAAAATATTGTTCAGCCGTTTTCATATCATCGTTCTTATTCCTTTCTTGATACATTCTGCCAAGAGATAACAGATAATTAGTATTTCGCGAATTAAACTGGACGGCTTTTTGTCCACTATCAATAGCCTGGTCTAATTGATTTAGAGCTTCATTGGCCAGTGCCAGTTGATAATATCCGTCAGCAAAATTGTTTTTTTCGTCAATAGATTTTTGAAATAAATCTTGAGCTTCCTTAACTAATTGTTTTTTATCATCGGGTTTCTTTTTTCTTTGTGCCATAGCTACTTTAATTTGACCTAGTTTTAAATCATAAATTGGATTGTGGGGTTCTAATTTTTGGGCAGCTTCATAATTTTTTTCAGCTAATTTGAGGGAATCCGAAACATAAAGACCGGCATTCTCATAAATTAGCGCTAAGGATTCTACCACGCTAACATTATTTTTAGACATATTTTTAGCTTGGTTAGTTACCGCTATAGAATTATTCAGATATTGTTGAATCTTATTCACATCCCGCGTTTTTTTATCTTTCGTTGCCTCTTGGTTAGCTAAAGCCATGTAATATTGTCCTAATTGGACGTAATAGGCAGATTCTTGTTTATTAAGATTAATGGCATGACCTAAATCGCCAATAGCTTTATTGGGATCTTTATTAACAGTCCTGGCCGCTTTGGAAGCATATATATCAGCCGCGTATACTTTGCCAATATACACAAAGAGAAAAGCTACGCCGGCGCTTACCACCATAAAAATAAAGGCTAACGCTAAAGCAAATTTTGGCGAAGATTTGAGTGATAAATTAAGATGGTTCTCTTGTTTGGATTCCCAAAATGCGCTCGCTAGCGCCAAGGCGCCAAAAAGGACCGCCAAGAGTAAAATCACACCGCCTGCTCTTGTACTGACAGCGTCTACAAATAAAATAGAGGCAGCCGAAAAAGTTCCTAAAGAATACAATTTATTTTCCTCCTTGTTTTTATACAGAAAATAAAACTGGGAACCAATATAGGAAAGTAGCACAACTAGTAAGAAGAAAGCGCCTATTGTTCCAAGAGTGGCGATTCCTTCCTCTATAACTCCCGTTCCTTGGAAAAAACGTAAATTATAGAAAGCGTTCAGGTTGAAATCCTTAGGTTTGAATAAAGAAAAACCATATCCGTAGGTGGCCGGACCGGAACCCAGAATAAATTTATTTTTTAAGCTTTGCCAAGCAATTTCATTAGATGTTTTATAATTTAAACTCATTTCTACCGGAAGAGTTACTTTAGCAATGGAAACAGCGCCAATCATGCGAGAAGCCATAATTAGGACAAAAACTAGCATGGGAAGCCAAGTCCAAGTAGCTTTGGGACGCACTATTTTGGCTAAAATAAAAACCAAAAAAATTACTATGCCAACGAAAAATCCTAACCAAGGAACATAATTATAAAGAGCTAAGATTAAAAAGAAATCCAGCGCCAGTAAAGTTAGCATAGAAATTATCAGAATTTTTTTGCGCAGTTTTCCTAAAGTTTTATTGTCAGTCACTTTTAATATGGCTGTCGTAACAACTAAAATCAAAACCGAAAAAATAACTCCTAAATTTGTTACTGAACCGGCAAGGCTTAACGGCGCGTATTGGGATAAATTATTCGGCAAAAACTTTATTCCAAAAATTGCCAAAGTTGTCCACAGAGAAAGGACAGCTCCGGAAGTGATAATAGCCGTAAAAATCATTTTTATTCTTTTGGCGTTAAAATTGCTAAGAATAAAATAGTAAGTAATTAAATAAGCAGTTACGCTCATAAGTCCGCGGGATGGATCGCCAAAGCTTCCCCAAAAGCTGTGCCAACGGTCCACGGAAAAAATAGTCGCGGCTATGTAGGCCAGCCAAAAACCTAAAAGAGGAAAGTCCAGTGGCGTTCTTTTAATTTTCATTTCTCCAACAATTACTCCTTTAGCTACCCAGATGACCAGTCCCAAGAGAAGCCAAAAATAAAAATACATTTGCTTTTCAAAAACAATTCCTTGAATTGATAATCCCGTGAAAAACAAAGGAATGCCAAAAAACAGCATAAAAATAGATAAACCGATAATTTTATCAAATATTCTTACAATAAGTTTGTGGTCTTTTTTATTTGTTGATTCTGTGGGCGGTTGTTGAGATGTTTGAGATTTCCTTGGTCTAAACGCGCGCGTGGGAGAATTTCCTCTAAGATTGACATTGATTGGTTGATGATCCATATTTCCTATTTGAGTTAAAAATTAAATTTAGCAAAATTACACGAGGCATTGCCTCGTCTCTACAAGCTTTTATCCAGCGTCATTTTCTTTTTTATTTTATTCTTTTTTATAATCAAATTATATAGCTTTCTAAAAATCCAGTCAAATGAATGTTCGCTTCTGATGCGCAAATGTTTTACTCCTTTGTATGATGTCCACGATTAATTCTTGATTTTCGCGTGGCCTAAATTATATAAATCTTGAATTTCCCCCGCCGTTAGCGCGCGACTGTAGATGCGGACATCGTCGACTATGCCTTTCCATAAGCCCTCTGATGTTCCGCGAGTCCCAATTCTATTCCCTGGCGTTGCGGAATACCCACCCGTAGTCGTATACGGCAAAACCGTCCCATTGGCATAAAGAGCTAAATTTGACCCATCCCAAGTATAGCAAACGTAATTCCAAGTATTATTAGCAAATAGAGAGTTTGGTGATTTTAATTGAACAGTCGTATTGTTATACCTGTAATTAATTAGTAATGTTCCGGCTGGAACAGTGTTTTGACTACTGCCAAAACGAACATAATTACTTGAATCTTGATAAAAATTAACGATGGTCTGATCATAGCTGTTTATCCAGTAAGTATTGTCAGAAGTCAAAGCCCAAGCGCATACAGTATTGGCGTTAGTAAAATTTGAAATTGGATTTGAAGATAAGTTTACATAATCACTCGTCCCGTTAAAGCTCAACCCCTGTCCCAATTTCCCAACCGTCGGCGTGGCGCCGTTGATGGTGCCGTCGTTGCCGTTGCCGGAAAGATCGGTGACGGTCGTGCCGGAAATGTCGGAGCCATCAAAAGACCAATAGCCAGCCAATCCGTTGGTGTTGCCGGTCATTGGTGCGTTGATTTTTTCCTGACCAGTACGATATAGTTCTCCTACTTCCCCCGCCGTTAGCGCGCGGTTGTAGATGCGGACTTCATCGATTTGGCCTTGCAGGAAATCACTTCCGTCTCTGTTTCCAATATTGAATATTTGACTATTGCTATTGTCAACATCTTTGAACGAAGAAATATCAACGGGTACTCCAGAAGCTTCTCCATTCACATAGATCCTCTGATATCCATCTCGATCAAAAACCGCAACAACGTGTGTCCAAACGTTCGTAGCTACGGTTCCTGGACCTGAACTAAGGCTCGCTCCCCCACAGCCACCATCGCTTTGCATTCTGGAATATACCTGCCCAGTGGAAGGAACATATCTGAAATCATAACCATAGTCACAATAAGCTTTTTTATTAATAAAATATTGGTCGGCATCACCTAAACCAGATGGTTTGATCCAAGCTGAAAGGGTGATGTCAGATGTCCCCATGTCCAACAAACCGTTAGAAGGATCTCCCATATCCACATAATCACTCGTCCCGTTGAATTTCAACCCCTGTCCCAATTTCCCAACCGTCGGCGTGGCGCCGTTGATGGTGCCGTCGTTGCCGTTGCCGGAAAGATCGGTGACGGTCGTGCCGGAGATGTCAGAGCCGTCAAAAGACCAGTAGCCGACGAGGCCCTGGTTGATGTTCAAATTAGAATTGGTAGCTTGGGAAACCTGGACTTTGGCGCCGTAAGGTTCGTCGGCGCCGATGGACCACTGACCGCTTCTTTGTTGACCGTCAATGTCATCCGAAAAATTCAGATAGGGATCAGCGGATAAATTTACCCCGGCGTTTCTCGCTACGGTATCATCTG
>Ga0114931_10001459_pt1 | contig 30235 bp, 28 predicted proteins | sample 2SBtaG_FD_89579 | JGI IMG/M metagenome (GOLD analysis project Ga0114931, IMG submission 89579) | Deep subsurface microbial communities from Kolumbo volcano to uncover new lineages of life (NeLLi) - 2SBTROV14_V59a metaG | ecosystem: Environmental > Aquatic > Marine > Volcanic | place: Kolumbo... | reverse complement strand
GCCAGGCGAAGCCTGGCGTACCCGAGGAGGGAGCGTGCTTGTAGCACGTGACCGACGAGCGGGCGCCGGCATCGGCCGAGACCGGCCAGCGGGCGATGGGAGGATTTCCCCGAGCCCTGCTAGGGCGCGGCGGGCTTCAGCTTCTCTTCGAGGAGGTGCAGCCCGTAGTCCAACTGCGGGTCCTTTTTCCGGCGCTCGGCGATCGTCCCGTTCCACGGCACGATCGGATCGGCGTGGGGCGTGTCCGGAAGCTCGTCCACCAGCGTCAGCATGTGCTCCCGCTCGGCCGGCTCGACGTCGAGCCCCGCGATCTCCTGCTGCAGGTCGTGCTTCGGGTCGTCGATGGGCGGCATGTGCACCACGTGGTCCGGTGCGCGGCCCTTGTCGGGCGCCACGGGCTTCCCCGACGGCGTGTAGTACCGCGCGGTCGTCAGCCGCAGCGCGGAGCCGTCCTTGTTCTCGAACAGCACCTGCACCGTGCCCTTGCCGTAGGTGTGCGTGCCGACGAGCACCGCGCGGTGCGTGTCCTGGAGCGCTCCGGCCACGATCTCCGAGGCGGAGGCGGACAGCCCGTTCACCAGCACCACCACCGGGACCTCCTGAGGGATGCCGCCGGGGGTGGCGTCGTGGACCTCCTCGGCCTCGGTGCGGCCCCGCGTCGAGACGATCGGGCCCTCGTCGAGGAACAGGTCGGCGACGCCGACCGCCTCGTCGAGCAGCCCGCCCGGGTCGTCCCGCAGATCGAGCACGATGCCCGCGAGCGGTCCGGCCTCGGACAGGTCGTGCAGCTTCACGGTCAGCTCGCGGGCCACGCCGTCCTGGAACTGGACGAGGTGCACGTAGGCGATGCCCGAGGAAAGGCGCTCACCGGTGACCGCCGGTGTGATCACCCGGTCGCGGACCGTGGTGAGCGTGCGCGGTGCGTCCCAGCTCTTGCGCTGCACCTGGAGCACGACCGAGGTGCCGCGCGGGCCCTTGAGCAGGTGGCCGACCTCGCCGAGCGACCGGCCGGCCAGGGAGGTGTCGCCGACCTTCAGGAGTACGTCACCGGCGAGCAGGCCGTCCCGCTCGGCCGGGCCGCCGGGGAGCACGCTCGCGACGAGCACGCCTTCGGGGACCAGCCGGACCTCGATCCCGATGCCCTCGTAGCTCCCGCGCGCCTCGTCGCGGAAGGTGGCGAGGTCCTCGGCGCTCATCCACTGGCTGTGCGGGTCCAGCGTGTCGACCATCCCCTCGATCGCGGCGTTCAGGAGCTTGTGTGGGTCGACCGGGTCGACGTAGTGCGCCTCGATGGTCGTGAGCACCCGCGCGAACTCGTCGAGGCCGGCGTAGGGATCGGTCGCGCGGGCTGCCGCCACCGAGCCCACCCAGGCCCCGCTCAGCAGACCGCCCAGGAACAGGGTGCCGACCACGAGGGTCGCACGGGTCGGCGTCGAGCGGGGGGAGGTGCGCATACCGGTCTACCTTATCCGCCTTGCGTGTCGTCCGGCTCGGGCTCGGTGGGGAGGTGGGCCGCGAAGGGGCCGGTCGTGGGCCCGACGTCGACCCACTCGACCGGACCCGGGTCGCGGCCGAGGAACCGCTGGCCGACGCGGTGGAAGCGCTCGACGTGGTCGGTGACCAGGAACCGCAGCGTGCCGGTGCCCGCGCCGCGGGGCCCGAGGGCGTCGCGGACGGTGATGGCGGTCGCGGCGGCCGAGTCCACGAGCACGGCGTCGGGCAGCACCTCGTGCAACACCGGCTTCAGCAGTGGGTAGTGGGTGCACCCGAGGATCACGGTGTCGACGCGCCCCCTTAGCGAGCCCACGTACTGCTCGGCCACGAGCCGCGGTACCTGGCCGTGCAGCCAGCCCTCCTCGGCGAGCGGCACGAAGAGCGGGCAGGGGACCGCCTCGACGGGCACCTCGGGCGCAAGGGCGGCCAGCGCCCGCTGATAGGCGCCGCCCCGCACGGTGCCCTCGGTGCCGAGGACCGCGATCGCGCCGTGGTGGTGGGCCGCCAGCGCCGCCTGCACCCCCGGCTGCACCACGCCGAAGACCGGGATGTCCAGCGGCGCGCACGCCGCCTCCAGGGTGGGCAGGGCGTGGGTGGTGGCGGTGTTGCAGGCCACCACGAGCGCGCCGATCCCGTGTTCGGCGAGGTAGCTCGCCACCCGCAGCGAGTAGCGGATCACGGTCTGGGGCGAGCGCGTGCCGTAGGGCACCCGGGCGGTGTCGCCCAGGTAGACGAGGTCGTGCTCGGGCAGCAGGCGGGCGAGCTCGGCGAGCACGGTGAGGCCGCCGATGCCTGAGTCGAACACCCCGATGAGCACGCACACCTCGCGGTTCGGACCGAGCGCAGGTAACGCGGCATCGGACCCCGCGGCGCGCCGCCGGTGCCGCCGCGTTACCTGTCGCGACCGTATTGACCGGGAGGAACCGTGCGCGTCGCGTTCTACGGCGGCTCCTTCGACCCGCCCCACGTCGGCCACGCCATGGTGGCGGGCTGGCTTCGATGGACCGATCTCGCCGACGAGGTGTGGCTGGTCCCGGCGCGCGCCCACCCCTTCGGCAAGCGCAGCCGTCCCTTCGCCCTCCGCCTCGCGCTGTGCGAGGCCCTCGCCGAGGGGGTCGGGCCGTGGGTGCGCACCTCCGACGTCGAGGGGCACCTCGATGCCCCCAGCTACACCCTCGACACCCTCGAGACCCTGGCTGCGCGTCACCCCGAGCACACCTTCCGCGTGGTCATCGGCGCCGACAACCTCTCCCAGCTCTCGGAGTGGAAGGACTGGGACCGGATCGAGGCGGGCTACGACCCGATCGTCGTCGGGCGCGACGGCTACCCGGTGCCGCCCGGGTCGGTGGTCTTCCCGCGGATCTCCTCCACCGCCATCCGCGCCCGCCTCGCGAAGGGGGAGCGGGTCGACCACCTCGTGCCGGCCACGGTCCTCGCGCGCCTCGGCGGCGCCTACAGCCCGGACGGGCCGAGCCCGACCACCCCGTAGCCGCCGCCCGTGGTGCCGTCGGCGTTCCACCCGGACACCACGAAGGCCAGGCCCCGGGGGGCGCTCGCGACGACCGGCCACGCGCCGGCCCCCGTCCCGGTGCACTCGACCTCGGACAAGGCGCCGGCGTCCGGGTCGTAGAGCTCCACGCACTGCGCGGCGGCGCCGTTGTCGTACCAGCCGGGGCCCACGGTCTCCGTGCCGCCGATCACCACGACGCGCCCGTCGGGGGTCGGCAGCGCGCGGGCGCGAGCGCGGGCGTGGTTCAGCGGGCCGGTCGCGGTCCACGTGTCGGAGACGACGTCGTAGACCCAGGCGGCGTCGGTCGCCGCCACTGCCTCGGTGTCCAGTGGGTCGACGGTCCCGCCGACCGCCAGCACGCGCCCGTCGCCGAGGGAGGCCATCGCGAGGTCGGCGGTGGCGACCGGCAGGTCGGCGGCGTCCTGGACGTTGCCGAGCACCGAGATCCGGCTGCACGCCGCGGAGGGCATCCGCACGGTGGTGTCGTCCGCCGGCGGGGCCGAGCCGCCACACACCAGCGCGCCGTCCGGGCCGAGGGAGGCGATCGCGAGGCCGCGGGCGGGCTCGTCCAGGGGTTGGTCGCCCGCGTCGAAGGCGAGCCAGGTGGGGTCGAAGACCTCGAAGCTCGCCTGGGCGGGCTCGGTGCCGGTCTCCTCGCCCTCCAGCCCGCCCACGGTGAGCACGCGGCCGTTGTCGAGGCGGAGCGCGAGGTGTCCCGAGCGCCCGACCGGGGTGGGCCCGGACCACACGACGTCGTCGGTGGCGGTGTCCATGAGGAACGCGGTCGCGAGGTTGCCGTCCATGGAGGCGCCGTTGGGCCGCCCGCCCACCACGAGGATCGCCGGGCCCGCGTCGGCGTCGACCAGGGTCGCGGTGGGCTCGAAGCGCGCGCTCGCCCCCAGCACCGAGGGCATGGTCCCCGCGTCCCGGAATCGCCAGTCGCCGCCGTTCAGGTCCTCCAGGCGGAGCTGGCGCGAGAGCGCCAGGGTGGAGGAGGGCACCAAGGCGTTCGCGCCGCCGAAGATCCACGCGTCGCCCCCCGGGGTGAGGGCCAGCGCGGCGCCCGCGGCGCCGGTGCCGTCGGGGAGCACGTCGAGGTCGCCGATCGCGGCGTAGTCGGCGACGAGCACCGAGGCGTCGACGCTCGGGTCCTTCGCGAGGTCGAAGGGGCCCGTCTCGCCCCAGGCCTTCAGGGCGGTCGGGTCGTAGCTCGGGGCGGTCGAGGGCGGGTCCTGAAGGAGCAGCCCGAGCCAGGCGTCCGACAGCGGTGGCAGGTGCGCCGCCTCCAGCCCGTCCTGGCCGGAGCCCAGGAGCAGGATCTCGGAGCCCGCCGCGTCCTCGAAGACCAGCTTGACCGAAGGCCCCCCCTCGAAGGGGCGCTCGTCGACGGGCGTGCGGGGCTGCAGGCGGAGCACGAAGTCGGACTCCACCTTGTCGCAGCCGGCGAGCACCAGGGCGGCCAGCACGGGAAGCAGGGGGCGGCGAGGCATCGGGAGAAGTTAGAATCGGGTCTCCGATGATGTCAACACGACCCGGTCCCTCCGACCCCACTGCGACGCGGATTCTGCCGGTGCAGCTGCTGCGAGGCGTGGCGCTCGGGGCTGTCGCGGGAGTGGTGCACGGGTTCACTACCCGGGCCGGCGGCGTCTCCGAGGGGGGTCTCGCCACGCTGAACCTCGCCCGGCGCCCCCAGGAGCGCGACGCGGCCCGGGTCGAGAACTGGCGGCGCGCGATCCGGGCACTCCATCCCGACCTGTGTTCCGAGGCGGTGGCCCTCGTGCACCAGGTGCACGGCGCGCGCGCGCTCGTGGTGGAGGCCGGTCGCGGCCCGCTGGAGCCGGTGGGGGAGGCGGACGCCCTGGTGACGACGGTGCCGGGGGTCGTGCTCGCGGTGCGCACCGCGGACTGCGTGCCGGTGCTCCTCGCGGCCCCCGGCGGGGTCGCGGCGGCCCACGCCGGGTGGCGCGGCACGGTCGCCGGCGTCGTCCCGGCCGCGGTGCGGGCGCTGTGCGAGGCCACCGGGGCGGACCCCGCCGAGGTCGTGGCCGCGGTGGGCCCGCACATCGGAGGCGACGCCTACGAGGTCGGCCCCGAGGTGGTGGCGGGCCTGCGGGACGCGGGGCTGCCGGACGCCGCCTTCCTGCGACCCCGCCCGGGCGCCCGGGACCACGTGGACCTCGGCGGCGCGGTCGAGGCGCAGCTCCGCGCGGCGGGGGTGCCCCACGTGGACCGCCTCGGCGCGTGCACCTTCTCCGAGGCGCGGTTCTACAGCCACCGGCGGGACGGCGCGTCCACCGGGCGCCAGGCGGCCCTCGTGGCGAGGTGTCCGTGAAGCGGCTGGTCCTGCTCCTGCTCCTGGCCGGGTGCCACCACGCCGATCCGCAGCTCGTCGCGGTTCGAGACGCGATCGCCGCGTGGCAGCAGGGAGTGGACGCGCTGAAGGCGGGCGACCCGAAGGCCGCCCAGGCCCACTTCGAGGCCGCTCGTGCGCTGCGCCCCGGCGACCCGCTCCTCGAGGCGTGGGAAGCGAAGGCGCTCGCGGATCGGGGCGACCTCGAGGGCGCGATCGGGCTCCTCGACGACGCCCTGTCCCACAGCCCGAACCTCGCCGAGGCCCGCTACAACCGCGCGGCCTATGCAGCGCGCCTCAGGCGCCCCGAGGAGCAGGTCGCCGAGGACCTCGAGCGCGCGCTGGCCGACGGCGCCCGCTCCCCGCGCGACGTCCTGCAGGATCCGGACTTCGCCCCGATCCTCGGCCACCCGGCCTTCGACTTCCTGCCGAGCCACGCGCTCACCGTCGGGGTCGAGGCGCCCGAGTCCACCGTGTTCTGGGGGACGGAGTTCTCGGTGCGGTTCCGGGTCGCCGGCGCGGGCGACGACCCCCTCGCGCTGACCGCAGAGCAGGCGAAGGGCCCGGTGACCCCGCTGTCGGTGGTGGACGACGCGAACCCGAGCACCGAGGGCACCTTCCGCGACCTCACCTACAGCTTCCGGGTGGTCGGGGCGGGGGAGGCCACCTTCGGGCCCTTCCACGCCTGGGCCGGCGACCGGCGGACCACCCTGAACCCGGTGAAGGTGATGACCGCCGCCCCGAAGGGCAAGACGCCCCCGTCGAGCACGCCGCCCATCGACTTCCTCACCCCCCGAGAGATCCTCGGGCGGGCCGACGTGCCGAGCGCGCGGGTGGTCGACGGCGACCTGATCGTGGCCTGCCTCCCAGGCGACAAGGTCGTGCTCGACCCCAAGCCGTCGGCGGCTCCGATTCACTACGAGCAGCGGGACCGCGGGCGCACCGAGTTCGAGGTGTGGCGCTACCCCGAGGTCGCGCCGAACACGGTGCACGTCAAGGTGGCGCGGGCCGGGCAGGCGGTCTACGACGCCGAGGCGAGCTCGGGCTCGTCGCGCAAGGCCCCACCGGGCTGAGCGCTCACGGCTGCGCGCAGGCGTCGCAGCCGGACAGCGCCCCGGAGGCGCCGTCCAGGGCGTCGGGTGTGCACTCGGTGAAAACGGGAACGTCCGCGGACGGGCTGGGCGGGCTGGTCGGGCACACCATGCCCCAGGTGCCCGCCGAGGACACGGTGAGCCCGGTCACCGCGTGGATCCCGGCGGTGAGCGCCACCCCCGCCGCAGCGGGGGAGGTGACCGTCGTGTCCTGCACGTTCAGCCCGCCGGCCCGGACCGGGTCGGCGTCGGTGTCGGGGACCGAGCGGATCCCGTCGCCCCCCGCCCCGGTGATCGTGCCGCCGAAGTCGGTGTCGCGGAACCGCCCGGCCACGGTGCCCCAGGAGCCGCGCGCGCTGATCCCGGTGGAGCCGATGTTCGCGAGGTCGAAGTCACGGACCGAGACCGGGCAGGAGGAGGTCTGCGCGCAGCCGACGTCCGTGAGCAGCACGCCGTGTCCGGCGATCCCGGAGATCCCGTCGCCGTCGTCGAGGCCGAGGGAGAGCTGCTCGAGCACGACCTGCGCGCCGGTGGCGCCGGTGTTTCCGGTGAGCGACAGCCCGTCGCCCAGCGCCACGCCGCTCACGGAGACGCCGCTCGCGATGACCGTGGGATCGAGGGTCGGGAACTTCAGGTCGATGGCCGGGTCGCCCGAGGGATTGTCGCCGCGTGCGACGTCCTGGACCGTGACGTCGCGAAGCTCCGCCTGGGAGTCGTTCGTGGTGATCCCGTTGTCGTCGGCGCCGGTGATCGCGACGCGCGCCAGGGTGGTGTCGCACCCGTCGGCGGAGATCACGGGCCCGCCGTATGTGGTGGTGCTGGTGCCGGTGGCGTTGCCCGAGGCGTCGAAGGTCTCGACGAGTTGACCGAAGCCCTTCGAGTCGGTGATCGTGACGTCGGCGGCGGACAGCGTGCCCGTCCACTTGCCGCCCGTATCGATCCCGTCCGCGCTGCACGTCAGCGCCGCTGGCCCGGTCTGGTCCATGGTCACCCGCTGGACGTCGAGGGAGCCGCCGTTCTCCTGGCGGATCGCGAAGCCGAGCATCCCCTGCAAGGCGAGGTCGGCCAGCGTCGCGTCCGTCCCGTCGAGGTCGATCCCGAAGTCGTCGTGGGTGAAGGTGAGGTCGGACAGGGTCGTGGTGCCGCCCTGGGCGTAGATGTCCAGCGCGTTGTCGTGGGTCCGCGTCTCGATGCCGTCGTTGTCGAAGGTGGAGGTGGTGTAGTCGCGATCGCTGAAGTCGGTGTGCCGGACCTGCGCCACGGAGTCGATGCCGGCGATGCCCAGGCTGCCGTGGCCCTTCACCGTCGCGTCCGAGACCGCGAGCGCGGAGCTGACCGCCTGGACCGAGACGTTGTCGTTGTCGGCGAAGTCCACCCCGGACACCGACGCGGAGCCGTCCTGCACGAGCAGACCGATCCCCTCGCTGCCCGACAGGGCGCCGCCGGTCCAGTCGAGGGAGGAGCTGAAGCTGCCGATGCCCCAGTTGCAGCTCAGGGTCTGGTTGACGGTGTCGATGCAGCCCGCGTCGTTGTTGCGGGTGCCGGTCACGTCGACGTTGCCGAGGGTGGCGTCGACCCACTGGGTGAACAACGCCTGTGAGCCGTTGTCGTCGAAGGTGGTGTCATCGATCTCGGCGGGCATGTCCTGGGAGACCGTGCCGACCGCCCACACGCCCCCGCCGTTGTGGCCGGTGATCGTGCTGCCCTTGAGGGTGAGCCCGAGGGCTCCCTGCATCAGGATGCCGTAGGAGCCGACCAGGGTGCTGGACTGGTCCTCGTAGGCGGAGCTGCTCGGGTCGGCGGAGAGCTCGGTGCCCTCGATGTCGAGGGTGGCGCCGTTCGTCCCGACCACGTCGTACTGCTGGCTGTTCTGGATCGTGCTGTTCGTGACGGTGACGTCGCTGTTCTCGGCCCATACGGCGAAGTAGTTGTTGGTCGCCGAGACGTTGTCGAGGGTCGCGGTCGAGGAGCCCTCCGCGTAGAGCACGCCGAGGACGTTGCCGTTGGCGGTGACGTCGGACACCGAGGCGGACGACCCGCTCTTCAGCCCCACCGCGAACCCGTCCCACTGCGAGGCGTTGGGGTCGCTCACGAAGGTGTTGCGCAGGACGCCGCCGGAGAGGGTGCCCAGGGCGCCCTGCTCGAGCAGCACGCCGTAGCCCGTGTTTCCGTCGATGCGGGAGTCGGACAGGTCGAGGACGGCGGCGGCGCCGCTCATGTGGATGCCGCCGGTGGTGCTGTCCTCGACCACGATGCCGGTGCCGGTGACCGGGGCGTCGGTGGCGTCGATGCCCCAGGTGGCGGCCGTGAGCTGCACGTCGTTCGCGACGATGGCGCCTCCCGCCTCGGCGAGCAGATCGGTGCCGCTGCCCTGGAACCAGATGCCACTCACCGTGGCCTCGCCGCCGTCGGTGACCGTGATCGCGGGCTGGCCGTCGGGCGGGATCCACACCGTGCTCCCCGCGCCGAGGCCCACGATGCTCACGTTCTTGTCGACGGTGACCGACTCGGTGACGTCCCGGTTGCACAGGGCCAGGGTCGAGCCGTCCTCGGCAAGGGTCAGCGCGTCGGCGAGGTTCTTGTAGCCGCCCTTGCCGTCGAGCTGGATGCATCCCCGGTGAAACCCGTGGATCGTGCACCCGGACCCGAGCATCGGTGCGACCAGGAGGAGGGGGACGAGCAAGGGCGTGCGCATGACACAAAGCTCCCTGGGGACCTGTCAGGTTAGCGCCGCCCCGATCCGCCCGCCAGCCTCGGTCCTCGGGCCGAGGACCCCCGGTCCGGTTAGGCCACCCGACTTCCCCTCGGAGGCTCTCGATGGACCGCAAGCACCTCCTCGACCGGCTCGACACCCTCGAGCAGAAGGCGCTCGTCGGCGGCGGCGAGGCGCGCATCAAGCGCCAGCACGACGCCGGCAAGTGGACCGCTCGCGAGCGCGTCGAGGCGCTCCTGGACCCCGGCAGCCTCGTCGAGACCGATCGTCTCGTCACCCACCAGTGTCGCGACTTCGGCATGGAGGAGCAGCAGATCCCCGGCGACGGCGTGGTCACCGGCTTCGGCAACGTCGACGGGCGCCTGGTCTACGTCTTCGCCCAGGACTTCACCGTCTTCGGCGGCTCCCTGTCCCTGGCCCACGCCCAGAAGATCTGCAAGATCATGGACCTCGCCATGCGCAACGGCGCCCCGGTGCTCGGGCTGAACGACAGCGGCGGCGCACGCATCCAGGAGGGCGTACAGTCGTTGGGCGGCTACGCCGACATCTTCCTGCGCAATACGCTCGCTTCGGGGGTGGTGCCGCAGATCAGCGCGGTCCTCGGCCCCTGCGCGGGCGGCGCGGTCTACAGCCCCGCGATCACCGACTTCATCGCGATGGTTGACGGCTCCTCCTACATGTTCGTGACCGGCCCCGACGTGATCAAGACGGTCACCCACGAGGAGGTCACCAAGGAGGACCTCGGCGGCGCGACCACCCACAACGCCAAGTCCGGCGTCGCCCACTTCCTGGTGCCCGACGAGACGGCGATGATGGCGCTGCTCCGCGAGCTGGTCGGCTACCTGCCGTCGAACAACATGGAGGAGCCGCCGCGCCGCCCGACCACCGACCCGGTCGATCGCACGTGTCCGGACCTGGTCGACCTCGTCCCGACCAACCCGAACAAGCCCTACGACATCCGCGATCTGGTGCACGCGGTGGTCGATGACGGGCGGTTCCTCGAGGTGCAGGCCCAGTACGCCCAGAACATCGTGGTCGGCTTCGCGCGGCTGGACGGCCACTCGGTCGGGGTGGTCGCGAACCAGCCGGCGCACCTCGCCGGGTGCCTGGACGTGAACAGCTCCCTCAAGGCGGCGCGCTTCGTGCGCTTCTGCGATGCCTTCAACATCCCGCTCCTCACGCTCGTCGACGTGCCGGGCTTCCTACCGGGCACCGACCAGGAGTTCGGCGGGATCATCAAGCACGGCGCCAAGCTGCTCTACGCCTTCGCCGAGGCGACGGTGCCCAAGGTGACGCTGATCACGCGCAAGGCCTACGGCGGCGCCTACGACGTCATGAGCAGCAAGCACATCCGCGCCGACCTGAACTTCGCCTGGCCCACCGCGGAGATCGCGGTCATGGGCCCCGAGGGCGCCGTGAACATCATCCACCGCCGCGAGCTGGCCAAGGCGGAGGACCCGGAGGCCCGACGCAAGGAGCTGGTCGACGACTACCGCGCCCACTTCGCGAACCCCTACAGGGCAGCGGCCCTCGGGTACATCGACGAGGTGCTCCGGCCCGAGGACACCCGGATCCGGTTGATCCAGGCCTTCGGCTCGCTGCAGAACAAGCGCGACGCCAACCCGCCCAAGAAGCACGGCAACCTGCCGCTCTGAGGCGACGCGCGGGAGAGCGGGGTAGGGTGGCGCTTCGCCCTGGAGATCCCGTGCGCGCCTGGCCGCTGTTGTTGCTCCTGCTGTCCACTGCCGCCTCAGCGGCCTCCCCCGGCGACGTCGCGGCCTGGCTGGGCGCTCGCGACGGCCACAGCGCGGCGACCCTGCGCCCGGAGCGGGTCGTCCCCTGGGTCGGCGGCGATCGCGTCCGCCTGGCCTACACCGCCGGCGGCGTCCCGGTGGAGGGCTGGGACCGGGTCGTGGTCCTCGACCGCGACGGGCAGCCGCGACGGGCGACCGGCCGCGCGCTGCGCCTCGACCGGGTGCTGGGCGCCCGCGATCTCAGCGCTTCCCAGGCGGCCGACATCGCCACCCGCACCGTCGGGCGCCTCGGCACCGGGAGCTTGTGGCCCGCGCGCGCCACCCCGGTGGTCTTCGTGCGCCGCGACGGTGTCGCCCGGCAAGCCTGGGCCGTCGACGCGAGCACCGGCTCGCCGGCTGCCACCTGGCACCTCGTGGTCGACGCGCAGGACGGCACCGTGCTCGACACCCGTCCCACGACCTTCGCCGCCGACGGCGAGGTCTACCCGGGCAGCCCTGTGACCTCCGATCTCGCCCGGGTCTCCCTGCCCGATCTCGACGACACCGGGGCGCTCCACGGCCGGTACGCCGAGACCGTCTCTTGCGACGATTGGCAGATCGAGGACTCCCTGTTCGGCTCCTCGCGGTGCTTCGCGACCTCGCACCACGCCGCGCCGGACACGGGCGGGAACTACCTGTTCGACCCCGATCCGGCGTCCTTTCACGACCCCTTCGCCGAGGTGCAGCTCTACTACCACCTCGACCTGGTCTCGCGGTGGTTCGAGGACCGCTTCGGCTTCGTCCACGACCGGCCGATGCGCGGGATCGTCAACTTCCCGATGACCAACGCCTTCTACGGCGACTTCGACGGCGACGGCCAGGGCGACGTGTCCTTCGGCCAGAGCGACGACGGGGTGGACTTCGGGTACGACCCGGACGTCGTCTACCACGAGTTCGGGCACTCGGTGGTCGAGGGCATCTCCACCCTCGGGTTCCTCGCGGCCGACGACCTCGGGATGGACTGGGCGGGGGGCGCGCTGAACGAGGGCACCGCCGACGCCTTCTCGATGCTGATCACCGGCGACCCGCACCTCGGGGAGTACGCCGGCACCACCGGCGGCGGCACGGTGATCCGCGACGTGAGCACCCCGCGGCGCTGCCCGGACGACCTGCAGGGCGAGTCCCACGCCGACGGCGAGATCTGGGGGTCGCTGGTGTGGGCGTTGATGGACGACGACCGCGTCGGGCCCGAGCTCACCGCCGACCTGGTGTACGGCGCGGTGGCCACCTGGACGAGCCACACCGGCTGGAGCGAGGCGGGCACCTCGTTGCTCGCCTCGGCCGACGACCTCGTCGACGCCGGACTGCTCGACGCGGAGGGGCGGGCAGCGGTGGCCGAGCACGTGGCCGCGGCAAACCTCGTCGACTGCGAGCGCATCGTGTCCCTGGACGACGGTGCGACCCCCAGCATGCTGCTGCTGAACCTCGGGATGGGCGGCGACTTCACGGAGATCCCGGGCGAGGTCGAGTACGCGATCCAGGTGCCCGCGGACGCGTGGGGGATGCAGTTCGAGGTCACCGACTTCGCCACGAAGTCCGACGAGCTCGGGTGGAACCTGTACGTCCGCCGTGGCGAGCCGATCGCCTTCGACCCGGTCGACCTCGCGCCCTTCGGCGTGGCGCTGGCCAAGCCGGCCACCTGGGACGACGAGGCGCACGGCACCGGTCCGGCGATCTACGAGCTGACCCCGGACACCGACCCGCCGCTTCAGCCGGGCGCGACCTACTACTTCGCGCTCACCAGCGCGAACCTGGGCGGGATCGAGGTCCTGCAGCCAGCCTGGGGCAAGGCGACGGTCCGCGCGAGCCTGATCGAGCCCGAGCACAGGGGCGGCTGCGCCTGCGACACCTCGGGGCCGAGCGCGGGGTGGCTCTCGGTGCTGCTCCTGGTCTTCGTCCGCCGGCGCCGGGTCAGTGCAAGCTGAACCGGACGATCATCCCCTTGGCGTCGGTGGCGTCGCCCACGAGCAGGCCTTCGCAGGTGCCCGGGCGCCACGCCACGCCCGTCAGGTAGTCGTTGCTGCTCCCGTTCCAGGGCGGCTGGTCCCAGGAGGGGATCGGCTCGCTGTGGAAGCGGCTGCCGTCGATGGGCTGCCACGGCGAGTCGGAGAAGTAGACCGTGCCGTTGCTGCCGACAAAGACCTTCCAGGTGCCGTCCGGCGAGATGTCGAAGGTGGACCGGTACCAGCCCCCGAAGGCGTAGCTGTTCTGGGCGTCGTTCCGCAGCACGCCCGCCCAGGTGTAGACCTTGCCGTTGCCACTCCAGTTGAGCACCCAGGCCACCTGGCCGTCGGGGCGGAACCGCACGGTCCGGAGGTTGCCGGTGTTCGGCGTGGACTGCACGGCGAACTGGCCGCTCGTGAGCGCCGGATCGAAGTAGAACAGCTCCAGGTAGTTGTCGACGGCCAGCGCGATGTCGTCGTCGCCGTCGCGGCCCCAGGCCACGCTGGAGGCCCCCTGGTCGCTGTTCGCGCCGCCGTGGAAGCTCCAGCCCCAGGTGCCGCCGAGGTCCGGGGTGACCTGGTTCATGTAGGTGATCTGGCTCGGCCAGCTCGCCGCGTTGTCGGAGAGGACCGCGAAGGCGCCGGTCCCGGGACGCGCCGACAGCGCCTGGATGCGCGAGGTCGGCGGCAGCTTGCCGTCCGCGGTGCCGATCAGGTCGGAGATCGCCTGCAGCCCGCCACCCTCGGTGTAGGCGTAGAGCACCGGCGTGGGGATCGCGCCCTTCCCGCCGCCGATCAGCGCGTAGGTGCCGTCGGTGGAGAAGGCGAGCGCCTTCCAGGACTCCCCGCTGGCGGATCCGACGGCGGTGACCTCGGCGGTCCCCGCGTCGTAGAGGTACAGCGAGGCGGGGTAGCCGAGGATCAGGGCGTAGGTCCCGTCGGGGGCCCAGGCGACCGCGGTGAAGTCGATGGGCCCCTGGGAGTGGGTGACCCGGTTGTAGGTCGGCGGGAGCGTGCGGTCGGCGTAGCTCCAGCCCGACCCCGTGTCGGCGCTCCCCGTGTCGGCGCTCCCCGTGTCGGCGCTCCCCGTGTCGGCGGCGGTGTCGGTCGCCCCTGTATCGGCGCCGGTGCCGGTGTCCGTGCCCGTGTCGGCGGCGGTGTCCGTGCCCGTGTCGGCGGCGGTGTCCGTGCTGCCCGTGTCGGCGGCGCCCGTGTCCCGCCCGCCGGTGTCGTAGAACAGGGTGAGCCCCTGGTCGCCGCAGCCGGCCAGCAGCAGGGACATCAGGAGCCAGGAAGACGCGCCCATCGGCCCGCAGGGTAGCCCGCGCCGGGCGTCCTCGGAAGGACCGAGTGCATCCGGGAGGCGTCAGCCGGCCGAGCGGAGCGGATGGCCGACCCGTGCGCGCGTCGCCGATCACCGACGGCAGAACACCGATTCCGCGCGGTGGCTGCGGTATGCTGGTGCGCGTTCGGAGGGATGTGTGCGGCGAATTCACGGCCCCGGGCGGGTCCGGTCAGGATGGGTCCCGAGCGGCGGCGCCGAGACGCGCTGGCTGCAGGCGGCGGTCCTCGGGGCCCTGCTGGCGGCCGGCTGCGCGCGATCGCCGTCCCGGTCCACCCCGACCAGTGGGGCGACCCCGGCACCGGTGCCGTGGACCGACGCCCCCGTGGGCTACCGGCCCCCGGACGTCGCCGATGCGCTCCAGCGGATCGCCGCGCGGTGTCCTGGTGTCGACACCACCCGGGTCGTGACCGAGTGCAGCGAGTATCCGTGCCTGGTGTGCTACCCGACCGACCTCGGGGCTCGCGAGGAGACCCTGCACGATTGTTCGGTCTGGCCCTTCGGCGCGCACCTGCTCCTCGGCACCGCGGACGCCCCGGACGGCGCGCGCGTGTCCTACTCGTTCTACGTGGTCGCGCCGGAGGCCATCGAGTCCGAGCGGCTCGAACACCGCGAGGAGCAGGTCGCCGCGAAGGCCGTCGCGGACTGGCGGCGGTAGCTCCGCGGCCCACGTGGGCCGCCTGACCGGTCCGCGGAGCTTGCCGAATGGCGCCCTTCGACATAAGACCGCCCGTCGTTCCCTCTCCATCCGCAGGAAGACATCCATGGTTCGCCTTCGTCTCACCCGGCTCGGCGCGAAGAAGAAGCCCTTCTATCGGGTCGTCGCCGCCGACTCCCGCGCTCCGCGCGACGGTGCCTTCATCGAGCAGCTCGGCTACTACGACCCGATGAAGGAGCCGCACGACATCAAGCTCGACCTCGAGCGCATCGACTACTGGATCGGCCAGGGCGCCCAGCCCTCCGAGACCGTGCAGTCGCTCGTCGAGAGCTTCAAGAAGCGGCAGGCCGAGTCGGCGGAGGCCTGATGGAAGCGCTCGTCCGACACCTGATCGATCCGTTCATCAAGCACGCCGACGCCGTCGACCTCAACGTCGTCGAGGGCGATGCCGCCTACATCCTGGAGCTGACGGTCCACGACGAGGACCGCCCGACCTTCACCGAAGACGACGGGCGCGTGCTTCGGCACGTGCGCACCATCCTCTCCGCGGCTGCGGGCTCCAAGAAGGCCACCATCGAGCTGGTCGGCGACGATGCCGGCGGGGCCGAGGAGTAGCCCCGCCGCGGTCGCGGGCCACGGTCGCCGCGACGACGAGGTGGAGTTGGGCTTCGTGAGTGGCGTCTTCGGCGTCCGCGGCGAGGTCCGGCTGCACGTGCACGACCGCGAGGGGTCGATGCTCTTCGAGGGCCCGACCCGCGTGGTCCTCGTGCACCCGCGCGACGGGCGCCGGATGGCGGCGACCCTGGGGGTCCGGCCCGGCGCGGGCAAGCGCGTCCTCGGGCGCATCGAGGGGGTGGAGGACCGCGAGGCCGCCGCCTCCTGGCAGGGCTGGCGCGTCGTGGTGGCCGCCGCCGAGTTGCCGTCCCTCGACGAGGGCGAGTTCTACTGGTGGCAGGTCGAGGGCCTGCCCGTCGAGATCGCCGGCGAGCGGGTCGGCGAGGTGGTGGCCGTGCACGGCACTGCCGCCTGCGAGGTGTTCGAGATCCGCGTCGAGGGCGCCAAGGAGACGAGCTTCGTTCCCGCGGTGGCCGACTTCGTGGAACGCCTGGACCTGGAGGGGGGCAAGGTGGTGCTGACACCCGGCGCCCTGGAGCGCTCGTGACGCGCTGGGATCTGCTGACCCTGCACCCCGACCTGCTGCGGCCCCTCGTGAGCGAGTCCATCCTCGGTCGCGCGCGCGAGGCGGGGCTCGTGGCCATCGAGGTGCACGACATCCGCGACCACGCGCCGGGGCGGCACCGGCAGGCCGACGACGCGCCCTATGGAGGCGGCGCGGGGATGGTGATGAAGGTCGACGTGGTCGCCGCGGCCCTGCGGGCCGTGCGCACCGAGGCGAGCCACGTGGTGCTCACCTCGCCGGGCGGGCGGGTGTTCACCCAGTCCGTCGCCCACGAGCTGGCCGCGCGGCCCCACGTGATCGTGGTCTGCGGCCACTACGAGGGGATCGACGCCCGCATCGAGACCCTGGTCGACGAGGAGATCTCCCTGGGCGACTTCGTGCTCACCGGGGGCGAGATCGCGGCGGCGGCGCTCGTGGACGCCTCGGTGCGGCTGATCCCGGGGGTGCTCGGCAACGCGGCGTCCGCCGAGGAGGAGTCCTTCACCGAGGGGCTGCTCGAGTACCCCCAGTACACCCGGCCGCGGGTCTGGGAGGGGCTCGAGGTGCCCGAAGTGCTCCTCTCGGGACACCACGCGCAGATCGACGCCTGGCGTCGCGAACGGGCCGAGGAGCGCACTCGCGCTCGGCGCCCGGACCTGTGGGCGCGGCACCTCGCGCGCTCCCACGTTGACGAACCGGGCGGCGAGGAATAAGCGGCCGGGGTCACGGCGCTGTCCCATGCAGGCGGTCGCCAACGAAACGGAACCGCAGAGGTCCCCCATGAACCTCCTTCAGACCATCGAGAAGGAACTCGTCACGGCGCGCGTCCGTGAGAACGTCGACGTCCGCCCCGGCGACACGGTGCGCGTGCACGTGCGCATCGTCGAAGGTGAGAAGAGCCGTATCCAGGTCTTCGAGGGCACGGTGATCCGCATCCGCAAGGGCGGCCCGCGCTCCACCTTCACCGTGCGCAAGATCAGCTCTGGCGTCGGCGTCGAGCGGATCTTCCCGGCGGGCTCGCCCAACGTGGATCGCATCGAAGTGGTCAGCCGCCACAAGGTGCGTCGCGCCAAGCTCTACTACCTGCGCAATCGCCGCGGGAAGGCCGCGCGTCTCAAGGAGATCCGCGGCTTCCGCAAGGGCAAGCGCGCTCGCGCCTGAGCCGGCAGGCCCCGTGGGCATCGGCGATCGCCGGGCGGCGCTCCGACGCGGGGCGCAGGCCGAGGCGTGGGTCGCGGACCGCCTCGAGGCCGCTGGCTGGACGGTGCTCGACCGCAACTGGCGCGGTCGCGGCGGCGAGATCGATCTCGTCGTGGCGCGCGACGGTGTGGTGCGCTTCGTCGAGGTCAAGGCGCGTGCGCCAGAGGACCCGACCGGGCTCGAAGCGGTGAGCCGCAGCAAGCAGGCCAAGCTGATCCGCGCGGCGGAGGCGTGGCTGCTCGAGCAGCCGACGGCTCCCGAGGAGGCGTGCTTCCTCGTCGCGGTGGTCGACTGTGGCGCCCAGGCGTGGACCGTCGAGTGGATCGACAACGCCTTCGACGGAGGGTGACGTGGCCCTGTGGGTCGTCGCCACGCCGATCGGGACCCTCGGAGACCTCTCCGAGCGGGCCCGAGACGTGCTCGGGAGCGCCGCCGCCATCGCCTGCGAGGACACGCGCACGACCCGCAAGCTGCTCGGTGCCGTCGGCGTCTCCGCACCGGAGCTGATCGCGGTGCACGCGCACAACGAGGCGGAGATCGCCGAGAGGATCGCGGCGCGGGCCGCCGACGAGGAGGTCGCGCTGGTCAGCGACGCGGGCACGCCGGGGGTCTCCGATCCGGGTGTCGCGGTGGTCGCGGCGTGCCACCGCGCCGGGGTGCCGGTGCGCTCGGTGCCGGGCCCGAGTGCCCTCGCCGCCGCGCTGGCCGCCTCGGGGTTTCCCGCGGCCCCCTCGGCCTTCCTCGGCTTCGCGCCGCGCAAGAAGCGGGACGGCTTCTGCCGCGAGGCCCTGCAGCGTCCCGAGACGCTGGTGGTCTACGAGGCGCCCACCCGCGCAGGCGATCTGCTGGGCCGCCTCGCCGCGCTCCAGCCCGAGCGCGCGGCGTGCCTGGCCCGGGAGCTGTCCAAGACCTTCGAGGAGATCCTCCGCGCGCCCCTCGGCGAGCTCGCGGCGAAGGTCGCTGCGCGGGAGATCCGCGGCGAGTGCGTCGTGCTCGTCGGCCCCGGCGAGGCCCTGCCGGCACCTCGGGCGGCCCTGGAGGGCACGGCGCTCAAGGACGTGGCGCGGGTGCTCGCCGACCGGTGGGGCGAGTCGCGGCGAGACGTCTATCAGCGGCTGTTGGAGTGGGAGCGCGAGTAGGGCGCAGGCTACGCCGGGCTCGAAGCCAACCCGGCTAGCGGAAGTGACCGGTGACCGAGGCGTCCGCTCCGATCCCGTAGGTGTCGGCGCCGAGGACCACCGGGTACGGGTCCTCGGGGCGGTGGGGGAGGGCGTACTCGGCGCGGACGGCCGCGCGGAGGGTGACCCCCTGCATGACGTGGGCGATGACGCCGACGCCGCCGTGGAAGGACAGGTAGTCGCTGCTCGGCACCACCTCGGTGCGCGTCGCGTCCAGCACGTCGGGGAGCAGCACCCCCGAGGGGACCTGGGACCAGCCGGTGTAGCGGTAGCCACAGAACAGGTCGAAGGCGAACTCCGAGCCGTCGTCGCGCTCCCAGGCCTTCAGCTCCACGCCGCTGCGCGCGTCGAAGGTGTCGGGCGCGTGCACCTTTGCGCCGGAGATCCGCGTGGTGCCGTCCTCGTCGATCACGTCGACCGTGGCCGCGGTCTCGAGCTGCCCGCGGAGCACGAGGTAGAAGTCGACCGGGTCGTGGTCCAAAGAGAAGGCGCCCTGGACGAGGACCCCGAAGCCACCCGGGGCGACGCCCCGGTGGTCGCCCTTCGTGGTGAAGAAGGTGTGCTGCGGATCGGGCATCCGCAGGCCCGCGTCCAGGCGCCAGGTGGACCGTGCCAGGTGCTCGCCCCACGACCGCGCGTAGGGGGTCACCCCCACGCCGAGCCACACGCCGCGCAGGCCCGAGCCCTCGTGCACCACGTCGCTCCCGAGGGGCGGGCTCCGCGCGTAGGTTGCGTTCCCGGTCGCCGGGTCGCGCCCCATGGCAGAGGCGCCCTCGAAGGCGAGGCGTTCGGAGGCCACCTGGTCGGCGCGGAGCCAGATCGCGAGGCCGTCGGTGGGCGCGAACTCCAGGGTGTAGCGCAGGGCACTCGTGTGCAGGCGCCGCAGACCGTAGTCCTCGCCGTCCTGCCGCAGGTGCCCCTTCCAGTAGTCGCCCAGGTACTCGACCCGCAGGTCGCCGCGCCGGGCCGGGGCCATGTCGGTGACCTCGGCGGCGCGGCCCACGGGGGCCAGCAGGACGGTCCACAACAACCAGGGCAACAGCAGGCGCCTCCGCGGGGAGGCTAGGCGGTCGTCGGCCTCGGCGTCAACCGGCGCGCACGCTCACTGGTTGCGCAGGCCGTACTCCTTCATCTTCGTCTGCAGCGACTTGCGGGAGATGCCGAGGCGGCGGGCCGCTCGGGTGACGTTGTGATCCTCGTTCTCCAGCGCCTTGCGGATGCGCGCGCGCTCCAGCTTGGCGGTGTGCACCCGGACGTACTCCTTGAGCCCGAGCTCCTCCATCTCCTCGTCCTCGGGGACGTTGACTCCGGCGGTGCCGCCTCGCAGCCCCGGAAGGTCCTCGAGGTGGATCGTCTCGCCCTCGGTGAGCAGCACCGACCGCTCCATGAGGTTCTCCAGCTCGCGGATGTTCCCGGGCCAGCCGTACTCGAGGAGCGCGGCCATCGCGTCGGGCGCGACGCGCCGCACCTGCTGGCCCAGACGGTCGTTGAACTTGTCGAGGAAGTGCTCGACCAGCAGCGGGATGTCCTCGATGCGCTCGCGCAGCGGCGGCAGGTGGATGGGGATCACGTTGAGCCGGTAGTAGAGGTCTTCGCGGAAGGCGCCGTCCTGCACGGCCTGGTGCAGGTCGACGTTGGTCGCGGCGATCACCCGGACGTCGACCTCCAGGGACCGCACGCCGCCCACCCGGTCGATGTGGCGCTCCTGCAGGGCGCGGAGGATCTTCACCTGCATTTCGCGGGGCAGCTCCCCGACCTCGTCGAGGAACAGCGTGCCCCCGTCGGCCAGCTCGAAGCGACCGGGCTTGGAGGAGACCGCGCCGGTGAAGGCGCCGCGCTCGTAGCCGAAGAGCTCCGCCTCGAACAGGTTCTCGGGGATCGCGCCGCAGTTGATCTGGATGAAGGCCTCTTCGGCGCGGTCCGAGTGGGCGTGCAGCGCGCGGGCGACCAGCTCCTTGCCGGTACCGGACTCGCCGGTGATCAGCACGGTGGTCGGCGAGGGCGCCACCTTCTCGATGAGTTGGAACAGCTCCCGCATGGCGGGGGTCGTACCGACGATCCCGAGCCGACCGGGGCCCTCGGGCTGCAGGGACCGGCTGTTCCGCTGCTCGGTGGCCAGGGCCTTCGTGATCACGCCGTGTAGCTCGTCGCGGTCGAAGGGCTTGGTGATGTAATCGAAGGCGCCCTCCTTGAGCGCCTCGACCGCGGTGTCCACGGTGCCGTGGGCGGTGATCAGGATCACCGGCAGGCCGGGCTGGTTCTCGCCCGCCCAGCGCAGCAGGGCCATCCCGTCGACCACCGGCATCTTCAGGTCGCTCACGACGAGGTGGAAGGGCTGCTCCTCGAGCATCGCGATGGCGGCACCGCCATCCTCGGCGGTCTCGACCTCGTGACCGAACTTCTTCAGGTGGGCGGCGAGGACCTTCCGGATCGAGGGCTCGTCGTCGACGATCAAGATGCGCTGGGCCATGGACGGTTGCCTAACGGGTACGGGCGCCGGGGGCGTGCGGAACGCGGGCACGATACACCGGACGACCGAATGCGGCGGGGGTGTTCGTCGTCTCCTGCCGCACACAGGAGCACCGCCCATGGACCTCGCCCGCCGCGCCGCCCGCCTGCTCGCCCTCGCCGCCCTGGTCCTCGCCCCCCTCGCGGCGCGCGCGGCCACCCCGGCCACGACCTTCAGCCTGCGCGACCTGGACGGGAACACGGTCGAGCTCGACGACTACAAGGGCAAGGTGATCTTCCTGGATTTCTGGGCCACCTGGTGCGGCCCGTGCAAGGACGCGATGCCCCACTGGCAGAAGATGTACACCGACCTGAAGAGCAAGGGCCTCGTGGTGCTCGCGGTCAGCACCGACGACGCCCGCTCGAAGCCCCGGGTCAAGCCGTTCATCCGGAGCAGCGGCTACACCTACCCGGTGCTCTTCGACACCGACAGCAGCGCGCTCATGGTCTACGACCCGAACAAGACGCTCCCCTTCAGCGTGCTGATCGGCCGCGACTTCCAGCTCCACGACGTGCACGCCGGCTACACCCCGGGCGACGAGAAGAAGGTCCGCGCCGAGGTCGAGAAGCTCCTCGCCGAGCCCGCCCCGGGCGCTCCGGCCCCGGCCGCCGAGCCCGCACCGGCGCCCGTCCAGCCCTAGCCCCGGCGCGCTGCGCGCCGCACGGGTTAAGCGGCCGGCTCTTCGGAGGTCGCCTCGCGCCACGCCCTGCCCGCGCTGCTCGGTCTGCTCCTCGCTCGGCCTGCCCTCGCGGGGGACGCGGCCGCCGAGCCGTCCCCGGCGACCGCCGAGGCGTCCGGGCCGTCGGTCACCCTGACCGACGACCTCGAGATCCGGTACTGGGTGGTCCCCGACCGGCTGCCGGGGATTCCCGATCGGCCCGTGCTCAACTACGTCGAGCAGGTGAACCGGCTGAACCTGTCGGTGGGGCAGGGGCCTTGGACGGGGCTCGTGCAGGTCGACGAGGTGTTGCTCGCGGCCAACCGGTACAAGCTCGACGGGGCGATCCACGAGGAGCGGCAGCTGCTCTCGCCGGACATCGCGTGGCCCTTGCACTTCGGCACCTGGTACCTGAACCCCGAGAAGGTCTCGCTGCGGTGGAAGAAGGGCGACCTGTCGGTGAAGGTGGGGGACTTCTACGCGGCCTTCGGCAACGGGCTGGCGCTGAACGTGAACCGCGACGTCGACATCGACATCGACACGTCCCTGCAGGGCGTGCACGTCCTGTACCGCGGCGCCGTCTGGGACATCGAGGGGCTCTTCGGCCAGGCCAACCGGCAGCAGGTGAGCCAGGACAACCCGAACCTCGGGCTCTACGGTGACCTCCGGCACACGGTCGCCGGGGTGCGGCTGGTCCGCTACGGCCTCGGTCCAGCCACCGTCGGGTTGCACGGCGTGCTCTACGACTTCGTCGACCAGACCGGGTGGAAGGCGGGGTTCACCAACCTGTCCACCGCGCCCGACGTGGTGGTCGGCGGCGCGACGCTGGACATGACCGGGGTGGGCGGCATCGACTGGAACCTCGAGGGCGACCTGTTCACCTTTCCGACGGCGGTGGCCTGGGGGGGCGCCGATCCGCACCCCGGCTACGCCCTGTACGGCTCGGCGGTGTGGTACGCCGGGCGCACGACCTGGCAGCTCGAGGGCAAGCGGTACGAGGACGCCCAGCGGGTGAACTCCCCCGTCACCGCGGAGCTGTATCAGTTCGCGGTCGGCCCGACCCTGGAGTACGAGCGCGCGATCACCGAGGACAGCGGCGCTGCGGTGAACAGCAACGACATCTACGGCGGGCGCCTGCGGGTCGACTGGGCCGCGGTGCCCGGCCAGACCGTTCCCTACGCCTCCCTCGCGGTGTTCCGCGACCTCGACACGGGCGGGCTGCACTTCAACACGGTCCCCGAGACCATCGTGCACCCGATGCTCGGCACCGAGATGCACGGCGACGCGGTCGACCTGGTGCTGAACGGCGGGTTCCGCATGGACCTGCGCGACGGGACGCCCCTGTCCGGCGGCGACCGGCAGCTCCACGGTGACGCGGACGTGAAGGTCCCCCTCGCCGGGCCGGTCCACCTCGACGTGGCCCTGAGCGGCGAGTGGTTCCAGTGGGGGAACAACCCGATCCAGCAGTCGGACTACGCCGAGATGGAGTCCTCGGTCGGGCTCCTCGTGGGCCCCAAGGTCGCGGTCACCTGGTTCACCGACTACAGCGACAACCCGCTCGTGAACACCGAGGGCAACCTGGCGCCCGACTGGTACGGGGCCCTGGAGGTCCAGTACAAGCCGCTCCCCGCGCTCACCCTGAAGGCCTTCGGCGGCGCCTACAAGAGCGGGATCCGGTGCAGCGGCGGGCAGTGCCGCGTGCTGCCGGGCTTCGAGGGCGTCCGGGCGAGCGCGACGGGCACCTTCTAGCTCTCGATCGCCGAGACGGCGCGGTACACGTCGTCGGGGACCCGCGGCAGGGTCAGGACCACGGTGGAGCCGTCGTGGGGCTCGCTGCGATAGGTGAGGGCCGCGCGTGGATCGACCGGGAGATCGACCGGGGCGCCACCGTGTGCGTGCGGCTCCCGCGCCGGGCCGCCAGGCTCAGCTGACCTCGATCACGACCTTGCCGCGGATCCGCCCGGTCTCGCCGTAGCGGTGCGCCTGGGCGATCTCGGCCAGCGGAAAGACCCGATCCACGACGGCCTTCAGCGTGCCCTGCTCGGTCATCGCGGCGAGGGCGGCGAGGTCGGTCGGGTCGTTGCGCCGGATCACCGTGGCGGCGTCCACCCCCCGGAGGCGACCGCGGAGCCAGAACCACGCGATGCCGAGGCCGGTGACCGCGACCCCGAGGGTCGGGCCGAAGCGAGCCGTGTTCCCGGGCAGGCCGCTCACGATGGAGGCGACCCGACCGCCCCGGCGCACCGCCGCGAGTGCCCGGTCGCGCTCGGCACCGCCGAGGGCGTCGAGGACGACGTCGAGGGCGTCGAGGACCTCCCACCAGCGCTCGGTGCGGTAGTCGACGGCCCGGTCGGCGCCGAGATCGGTGACGAGCGCGTGGTTGCGGTCCGAACATGTCGTGGCGACCCAGGCGCCGTGGTGGTGCGCGATCTGGATCGCCGCGGTGCCGACGCCGCCGCTGCCCGCGTGGATCAGCACGCGCTGGCCCTCGCGCTGGGCGAGGCGGGGCATCAGGCACTGCCAGGCGGTGAGCCCGACCAGGGGCAGGGAGGCGGCCTCGGCGTGGGTGAGGCCCTGCGGCTTGGGGGCGAGGAGCGCGGCGTCCGCCACGCACTGCTCGGCGTAGCTCCCGGGTCGCCGGTGGTCGAGGCACCCGAAGACCGCGTCGCCCGGGCGGAACCGGGTGACCGCCGGCCCGACCTCGATCACCTCGCCGGACACGTCCAGCCCCAGGACCCAGGGCAGCTTCAGCCGGATGGCGCCCCGCTGCGAGCCGGCGCGGATCTTCCAGTCGATGGGGTTGATCGCGGCCGCCCGGATCGCGATGCGTACGTCCGTCGGCCGCACGAGGGTCGGGGCGGGGACCGACTCCACCCGAAGCGCCTCGGGGGGGCCGTAGGCGGAGAGCACCGCCGCGCGCATGGTCTCGCCGGGCATCTCAGGCCGGGGGGACGGTCGTCGTGTGGGCCTCGAGGGCCTCGACCTTGTCGGTGGGGCCGAAGACCACGATGCGGTCGCCGTCGTTGAGCAGCATGTCGGCGTTGGGGGCGTGTCGCGTCCATCGGCCCAGCTCCGGATCGTGCACGCTGATCGCCATCACCGTGCATCCGAAGCGCTGCGGGAGCCTGAGGTCGCGCAGGGTCTGGCCAGCCAGGGGCCCGCGGACGTCGATGATCTCGATGGCCTGGCCGGGCGGCAGCTCCACGAAGTCGGTCTGGCGGTCCTCGTCGGGGCCGACCTCGACCCGCGCGAGCAGCACGTCCTTGTCCAGGACCTCGCTGTAGTAGGCGGCGACCACGTCGCGCTCGGCGAGCACGCCCACGAGGCGGCCCCCCTCGTCGACCACCGGGATCTCGTCCACCGCCATCCGGAAGAACAGGGCGAGGGTGTCGGCGAGGGGCTGGTCGGGATGCGCCGGGGGCACGTGGTGTCCCTCGAGCTCCGGGATGGTCGCGCTCGCCTCGGGGTGGCCGAGCAGGGTCTTCACCCGTTGCAGGTCGATCATTCCCTCGTAGCGGCCGCCCTCGTCCACGACGTAGACCTCCTCGATCTCCTCGGCGAGGAACAGCTCGAGCAGGGTCTTCAGCGGCGTGCTCTTGACCACCGTGAACACGTCGCGCTGACGCATGATGTCCTTCACGCGCAGGTCGTACATGATCAGGCCCTCGCGGGCCTCGTCGAGGTCGAGCCCCATGTGCTCGAGCTCCGAGATGTAGATCGAGTCCGAGTGCATCGCCGCAGACACGATGCCCGCCACCGCGTGCGCGAGGAGCAGCGGAAGGATGACCTGGTAGTTGCCGGTCATCTCGAAGAGCATCAGCGTCATGGTGATCGGCGCGTGGAGCACGGCGGCGGCGACCGCGCCCATGCCGACCATCCCGTAGGCGCCTGCGGCCTCGACGTGGCCGGGGGCGAGGTGCTGGACGATCCCGCCGAGGCCCGTGCCGACGACCGCGCCGAGGAACAGGCTCGGGGCGAAGATGCCCGACCCGCCGCGCCCGGCCGCGGTGAAGGTGGTCGCCACGATCTTGGCGACGAAGAGGAACGCGAGGAACCCCAGGGTGGCGCCCGACTCGCCACCGATCAGCACCTCCATGTAGGCGTAGCCGTTGCCCATCACCTGGTACATGCCCGAGGCGGCGACGGCGCCGACGGCGAGGCCCGCGAGGCCGGTGCGGACGGGCAGGGGCACGTCGAAGTGGGCGAGGCGCTCCCTGCCCGCCGCCAGGGCTCGCTTGAACAGTACGGCCACCACCCCCGAGATGAGCCCCAGGATCACGTAGAAGATCAGCTCGAGCGGGCTCATCAGGGTGAACCGCGGCAGGTGCAGGGCGATGCGGGTGCCGAGCAGCGCCTGGCCGACGACGGTGCCGCACACGGTGGCCGCGACCACGGGGGCGAAGCTCTGGACGGCGAAGTTGCCGAGGATGATCTCGAGGGCGAAGAAGGAGCCGCCCACCGGCGTGTTGAAGCTCGCCGCGATGCCCGCGCCACCGCCCGCGGCGACGAGCACCCGGGCCTGGCTCGGGTTGATGCCGAGCCACTTGCACACCTTGGTGGCCATGGTCGCCGAGAGCTGGATGATCGGGCCCTCGCGGCCGCCGGAGTGGCCACCGCCGACCACGATGGCCGCGGCGACGGCGCCCCAGAAGCCGTCTCGCCCGGACAGCTCCTGGTCGCGCAGGCGCGTGCGGGCGACGACGTGGGGCACGCCCTGGGCGCGCCCGTGCTTGGTGAGGAACAGGATGATCGCCCCGCCGAGGACGCCGCAGAAGGTGGGGCCGAGGAGGGCGGGCCAGAAGGCGGGCGCGTTGGCCGCGGGCTCGGCCTGGCCGAGCACGAGCCAGCCGACGCTGGTCATCGCCTTGTCGAAGGCGCCCGCGGCGACGCCGGCGAGCACGCCGACGATGACCCCGGCGACGAGCAGCCGGGTGGTCTCGGCCTCGCTGAAGGCACGCAGCGCAGGGAAGGTACGCGACAGGCGAGCGAGGGCACTCTCGCGGCGTTGCTGCGGATCGTCGCCGGCGGCGGCCTCGCCCGCACCAGCGTCCCCCTGCGCGCCGATGGCGTCCGGGTCCTTCAAGGGCGGCCCTCTCCTTTCGAGCGGTCTGCTAGGCAGGCCGAGGCCCCGTGTCAAGGGCCCGACGACGGGGTCGGCCAGCCGCTTCCGGCCCCGAGTTCGGGGGGTCAGTTCGAGGTCTTGACGTATAGCGGGTAGGCCGAGCTGGAGCCCGGCGTCGACGAGCTGTGCGGCTGGACCTCGACCTGCAGGGGGCGGTCGCTCAGCCGCACCTCGAGGGCCTGGCCGAACCCGTCGACGCGGATCGGGCCGTCGATGTGGCAGTCCATGTCCTCGGTGGCCAGGGCCGGCGTCGAGATCCACGCGTGGGCGGTCAGCAGCGCGAGGGACAGGGCGATGACGGTGAGGACGGCGCGGGTGTAGGTGTCGATGGACACGGGGACCTCCAGGATGGAGGCCGATCCTACTCGGACTTTGCGGGGTCGAGGGCCGCGCACCAGTCCGCGGTGGGGACCAGCGCCCCGAGGCGACCGCAGATGTCCAGCGCGGCGGTGTGGCGCTCGGGCGCCCCGCTGGCGCAGGCGTCGTGCAGGACCACCACGCGATAGCCGCGGTCGGCCGCCTCGCGCGCGGTCCCCTCGACGACGAAGTGGGTCACCAGCCCCATCAGCACGAGCGTGTCGACGCCCTGGTTGCGCAGGGCGGCGTCGAGGTCGGTGCCGGCGAAGGCGCTGACCATGCGCTTGGTGATCACCCACTCGCCGGGACGCGGGGCGAGGGCGGGCACGAACTCGGCGCCCTCGGAGCCCTCGCGGAGCAGCTCGCGGTCGAGGAGGAAGCGGGTCATGGGGCTGTGCCGGTTCGCCGCGGGCTCGTCGAGGCGCAGGATCACGCGGACGTGGCCCACCCACGTCCCGCCCGTACGCGCCGCCTCCAGGGCCTCGGCGGCGCGGTCGACGGCGGCGGCGAAGCGCTCGAGGGCGGCCTCGTCGTCGGGCGCGGCGCCGCCGTCCGGCAGCGCGATGTCGCGTTGGAAGTCCATGGACAGCAGCACGGTGCGTCCCGGCACGAGGGGGAAGGAGACGGGGGACATCGGCTCTCCAGGGGGGACGGGCAGGGGGACGCGGCTCATGGCATCTCGGCGGGGGGGATTCCCTGCATCGCGTCCTCGTCCGGCTCCACGTAGGGCACCCGACAGCCCATGCCCAGGCGCTTCTTCATCGCGCGGAACAGCCCGGCGGCCCTCACCCGGGACGCCCGGTCGGCCAGCGCCTCGCGGAGCTGGGTCTCGCCGTGGAAGACACGCAGGCACAGGCTCGGCCAGGCGTTGCCGAGGGCCGAGATGTACCCGGCGAGCTGCGGGATGGCGTGGACGTCGCACAGGACCCCGGCGCCGCCGCCGTACACGGCTCCCGGGTCCGCCTTCGCGAGGCGCTCCAGGCGCCAGCGGTCCTGGCTGCTGTCCTTCATCCCCGCGAGCACGCCCTCCTCGCGCAGGGCCAGGTAGGTGTCCTCGGCCACGTCGGTCGGGAAGTAGGTGGGGTTGTGGTAGGCGAGCACGGGCTGGTCGGCGGCCTGGGCCACGCTCTGGTACCAGCGCACGAGCAGCGGCTGCTCGACCTTGTAGTACAGGGGCGGCGGTACGAGCACGCCGGTCGCGCCGTTGTCCCGCGCGGCATCGAAGAGGTAGGCCATCGTGGCGGGCGACGGGTCCCAGATGCACGGATAGACCGGCAGGCCACGCGCCGCGTCGAGGACCGTCCGGTGGACCGCCTCCTTCTCGCGGTCGGTGAGGTAGAGCATCTCGCCGGTGGAGCCGGTCGGGACGAACCCTTGCACCCCCTGGGCCGCCAGCCACAGGACGTGGGCACGAAGATGTCCGAGATCCAGCCGCCCGCGCGGATCGAACGGGGTGACGCCTGCAACCAGGAACAGCACGGGAAGGCGCTCCGGGAGTGGGGTGTAAAGGAAGCGTAGGCGATTTGACGCCACGAGTGCCGCCCGACATCATGCCGCAAGACGTGTGAACGGCGGGTCCCCGGCCGTCGCTCCGGAGAGGTAGCAGCCCATGAACCCTCGTTCCTGGATCGGTGTGTTCGCCGTGCTCGCCGTGGCGCCACGCGCCCATGCGGCGGTGGTCGACCTGGCCGGCGCCGAGGCGTCGTCGACCTACAGCTCGGTGGAATCGACCATGAGCTACGATGCCAAGCGCGTCGACGACGGCAAGCTGTCGACGGCGTGGGTCGAGGGCAAGGAGGGCTCGGGCCTGGGCGAGTGGATCCAGCTCGACCTCGGAGGCGAGCGCACCGTCCAGCAGGTCAAGGTGTGGGGCGGGATGTGGTTCTCGCGCACCCAGTGGGAGCGCTCCAACCGCCCCAAGGAGATCCGGGTCGAGTTCTCCGACGGCAGCACCGAGGACCTCACTCTCGCCGACGAGATGAAGCCCGCGGTGCTCACCCTGAAGAGCCCGAAGAAGACCACCTCGGTCACCCTGAAGATCGTGTCCGTCTACCCGGGCACCGCGTGGCTCGACACGCCGATCTCCGAGGTGCAGGTGGTCGATGACGAGCCGCCGAAGACCGCGCCGGTCGAGGGCGTCCACGCCTCGTCGACCATGTCCGCCGACGCCGACGGCAGCTACGACGCGAAGAACGTGCTCGACGGCCTCAGCGACTCCATGTGGTGCGAGGGCACCGACGGCGACGGCACGGGCGAGTCCCTGGACTTCGAGTTCGGGCACATGCAGAAGGTGAGCACCCTGGACTTGATCGACGGCAACGCGACCAACCTGTCCTTCTGGTTCAAGAGCAACCGCGCCACCGCCGCGACCCTGACCTTCTCCGACGGCGGCACCGCGCCGATCACCCTGCACGCGACGATGCTCCCGCAGGATGTCACCTTCCCGGCCCACCTCACGAGCAGCGTGAAGCTCACCTTCACCGAGGTGGCAAAGGGCAAGGAATACAACGACCTGTGCGTCAGCGAGGCGAGCTTCCGCTGATCCGCTCCTCCTTCGCGGTGGTACGCGCCGCGGCCGCTGTTCGACACATGACAAGTGACGGTTCACCGGTGTAATCTCGGCGAACGGCCAGGGTGGCTGCGGGGGGTGCGGATGCGTGCGGTGGGCTTCTTCCCGGTGCTCGTGCTGGCGGGATGTGGTGGCGGCGGTCCGAGCGACACCGGGACCACCGACACCCAGGACACCGGCACCACCGACACGGCTCCCGTGGAGGTCGTGCCGCCGACCGTCGACGCCGGCGCCGACCAGGCCGTCGACGACCAGCCGCGGTCGCCCTGTCGGGCACCGTCACCGAGGGTGACGGCACGGTCGCGTCCACCACCTGGGTGCAGGTCGGCGGCCCGGCGGTCACCCTGACCGGAGCCGACACCCTGCGGCCGACCTTCGACGCCCCGGCGACCCCCGAGCCGCTCGGGCTGGCCTTCCGCCTGGAGGCCACGAGCGGGGGTGGGCTGACCGGGCTGGACGAGGTCGTGGTCACCGTGCGCCCGGTCAACGACCCGCCCGTCGCCGACGCCGGCGCGGACCAGGAGGTCGAGGAGCAGACCGAGGTCACCCTGGCCGGCTCCGGCAGCGACACCGACGGCTCGGTCACCTC
>Ga0114931_10001458_pt1 | contig 30245 bp, 22 predicted proteins | sample 2SBtaG_FD_89579 | JGI IMG/M metagenome (GOLD analysis project Ga0114931, IMG submission 89579) | Deep subsurface microbial communities from Kolumbo volcano to uncover new lineages of life (NeLLi) - 2SBTROV14_V59a metaG | ecosystem: Environmental > Aquatic > Marine > Volcanic | place: Kolumbo... | reverse complement strand
CGTGGCGGGTCACGCTGTCCGCCAAGGGGCAAGCTGTCGAAGTTCGCGGCACGCGCATCGAGGAGATTTCGGCCAAGAACGGAACGCTGCGTTTCATGCCGCACGACGAGCTGCTGCCCGCGCTTCCCGCCCCAACGATGGATGGAATTCCCGAAACCTTCACCGGCCAACATCGTGTTCTGACAATCGCGGATTTACCTCCGGGAAATTACGAACTGCATATTGACGATCACCCGATTGTGCGTTCGTCGTCAGACGCTTGGCGTGAGGGGGTCGTGCTCGATCGTGGACCGGAGTTTGATCAGGTCGAGGCGTTGCGCCGCGCGATTGTGGAAAAGAACCGCCTCTATTTTTACCGCTGGCGCCCGCAAAATACGACGTATCTGTTCGGCTTTCGTAAGCACGAGCAAGGGCAAAATGCCGCCGAGGTGGCGGAGTTCGACCGGCTGGTCGCTGATGCGGAGCAAAAGATCGCGCGGCTACGCGTCGCGGCATCGCATCGCTACGAGTTAATGCCGGTGGCCGAACCGTGATCGTCACGGTCGACCTCCTCAACTCGGGACATGCTTGTATACCATCTGTTTGACCGATTGATCCTCGCCGAGTGCTTTCCATGCCACTGATGTTTCCCACCGTCACGCTACGCCCGAGGCAACTTGTCGCGGCTTTTCTGCTGCTGATCTTTTCCTTTTCATCAGACGCGGCCAACGCACAGCGGGAACTAAGCGACATTCCCGTTCCCGACCCGCAGGCCGAATTGGCTTCGTTCCAAGTGGCCGAGGGGTTTGAAGTCAATCTGTTTGCCGCCGATCCGCTGATTGCCAAGCCGATACAGATGAACTTCGACGCCGCCGGGCGGCTTTGGGTGGCCACCAGCGAGGTGTATCCGCAAATCACGCCCGGGGAACAGGCGAACGACAAAATCCTTGTGCTCGAAGACCTCGACGGCGACGGGCGGGCTGACAAGACGACCGTATTCGCCGATGGGCTGTTGATCCCCACCGGAATCGAACCCGGAGACGGCGGGGCCTATGTCGCTGACAGCACGGAGTTGCTGCATCTGATCGACGAAGATGGCGACGGCCGCTCCGACCGGCGGCGAGTCATGCTTTCCGGCTTCGGAACCGAGGATACGCATCATATCCTGCATACGCTGCGGTGGGGGCACGACGGGTTTTTGTATATGAACCAGTCGATTTACATTCACAGCCACATCGAAACTCCCTACGGAGTCCGGCGGCTGAATGCCGGCGGCATCTGGAGGTTCCGCCCCGAGACGTTCGAGCTCGAAGTCTTCATCCGCGGGCTGGTCAACCCTTGGGGCCATCATTTCGACCGCTTCGGTCAATCATTTGGCACCGACGGAGCAGGTGGAGAGGGCATCAACTTCTTCGTCCCGGATGCTTATTACGTGACGGCCGCCGGTGCTCGAAGAATCTTGCACGGCCTGAACCCGGGCAGCCCAAAACACTGCGGCGCCGAGGTTCTTGGCGGCCGACACCTTCCGCCCGAGTGGCGAGGCAATATCCTAACCAACGACTTCCGCGCGAATCGTGTATGCCGTTTTATATTGACCGAAGACGGTGCCGGATATTCCGCGCGCGAGCAGCCCGAGTTGATTCGCGCCACAAGCGTCGCGTTTCGCCCGGTCGACATCAAGATGGGCCCCGACGGGGCGATTTACATTGCCGACTGGTACAACCCGATTATTCAACATGGCGAAGTCGACTTTCGCGATCCTCGCCGCGATCACGTTCACGGCCGCATCTGGCGGGTGACGGCCAAGGGACGCCCGCTAGTCAAGCGGCCCCATCTGGTCGGCGCCGAAACACGTGATTTGCTTGATGCGCTCAAGTCCGCGGAGCCTTGGACGCGGCATCACGCGCGCCGCATGTTGAAGGAACGGGGCAGGCAAGTCATCCCCGAGCTGTCGACTTGGGTCGAATCGCTCGACGAGAGCGACCCGCAGTATGAGTTGCAGTCGCTCGATGCGCTTTGGACCTATCAATCGCTCAATGTCGTTAATGCCGGTCTGCTCGATCGGCTGCTGAAAGCGAACGACCCGCGCGTGCGCGCGGCGGCTACGCGATTGCTGCGGGATTGGCACGCTCGCCTTGATGATCCGCTGTCGCGACTTGCCCCGCGGGTGGTCGACGACCATCCGCGCGTTCGCCTGGAAGCGGTCTGCGCGTTGCGACGCATTCCGACGACGAGCGCGGCCGAAGTGGCCATGCGGGCGCTCGACCGGCCGCTCGACCAATGGTTGGACTACGCACTTTGGCAAACCGCGCGCCGGCTGGCTCCCGACTGGTTGCCGGCGGCGCGATCCGGCAAGTTCGACTTCGCCGGCAACGCCGATCACCTGACCTATGCCCTGGTGGCGCTTGACCGCCCGGAATCGGCCGACGTCTTGGTTCGCCTATTGCACGACGGGCGGCTTCCCGCGTCGCGTCTTGAAGCGGCATTGGCCGTGGTCGCTCGGCACGGCAACGCGCGGCAGTTAGGGCTGGTGCTCGACACGGCCATCCAGGGGCGTGGCCTTTCCGCCGACGAGCGGGCACGGCTGATCGAGGTGTTGGCCGAAACGGCGACCCGTCGAAAAATCACACCGTCCGGTGATCTGCGGCGGCTCTTGCCGCTTTTCGACCATGCCACCGGGCGCACGGCCACGGCGGCCGTTCGCGCGGCGGGAATTTGGAAAATCGAATCCGCCCGAGGACGGCTGGTAAAGCTGGCCGCGGCAACCGAATCGAGTCGTGATCTCCGCCGGGCCGCCACCCGGGCGATTGCCGATCTGGGCGGTCCGCAAAGCGTCAAATTGTTGCAGCAACTTGCCTCGGCCGATCATCCGCAAAGCGCGCGTCTCGGTGCGGCCGCCGCGCTGGTGGGAGTTGACCTGAACGTGGCGACGCAGACCGCCGCCAACGTGCTGGCGACACCAACCGAGAGCGGCGATCCGAGCGACCTGTTTCAGGCCTTTCTCACACGCCCGGAAGGCCCCGTGCGGCTGGCCAAGGCGATCGAGGGCAAGGCCATCCCCGCCGATGTGGCTAAGATTGGCCTGCGCATGGCACGATCACGAGGAAAAGCCGCCCAACCGCTAATCGCCGCCTTGCAAATCGCCGGCGGGTTGGCTGGAAAGAATTCGGCGATGAGCCCCGAACAGCGGCAAAGCTTGATTCGCCTGGTTCAGGAACACGGAGACCCACAACGTGGCGAAGCGCTGTTCCGCCGACAGGATCTGGCTTGCCAGAAGTGCCACTCCATCGGTGGCAGCGGCGGGCTGGTCGGACCCGATTTGCTCAGCATCGGTGCCAGCGCGCCGGTGGATTACCTCGTCGATTCGCTCATCGCGCCGAACAAAGCCGTCAAGGAAAATTACCACGCCATCGTGGTGACCACCGACGAAGGAAAGATCCTCTCGGGCATCAAGGTTCGCGAAACCGGCGACGCATTGATCCTGCGTACGGCCGAAGATAAAGAGATCGCCATTCCAACCGACTCGATTGATGAGCAGGCTCCCGCGCAGTCGATCATGCCGTCGGGATTGATCGACCCACTGACGAGTGACGAACTGGCCGACTTGGTGCGCTTTCTGAGTTCGCTCGGCAAGGTTCCCGCTTATTCGATTGCTCCCGGTCGGCGTGTCGTGCGGACCTGGCGTGTGCTGCAAGCCACCGACGAGACAAGGCAATTGCTGCGGCGCACACGTTTCGCCACGGCGGCGGGCAACGATCCGCGACTCTCCTGGCTGCCGGCGTATAGTCGCGTTGATGGAAGCCTTCCGCTCGCCGCGCTGCCCGCAATCAAAGCCCGCGGGGATCAACCGACCGAGGGCTTTGCACGCTTTCAAATCGACGTTACCACGCCGGGTAAGATTCTGCTCACGCTGAGTTCACCCTCAGGGCTCGAAGGCTGGCTTGACGGCAACCCGATTAAGATCGAAGCATCAACCGTGCTCGAGCTTCCCGCGGGTCGGCACACGGTTTGTCTGGCGGTGAATCTTGATCTCCGCAGCGAGAGCTTGCAGTGCGAGCTTCACGACGCGCCCGATTCAACCGCTCAGGCACAACTGGTCGGGGGCAAGTAGCCAGCTTCTCCGCGGCAGGGGAAACGCCCGCCATCGGGGCTCCGACCTTCCGAGCCGCTTGCCCGGCGAATCAAAAGAGCGTACGATGCGTACGACACGAGCCGACTTTACTTCTGGCACCGATGGCTTTCCGGCACTCAATCGCGGGGCGGGATGAAACAGCAGCGGTTCACCGAGTCTTTTAAGACGGTCTACACAACCGCCGTTCGGCTGTCGAAATCGATCGGAGCCGACGCGCTGCTCGTTTTGCTTGACGGACCCACGGACTGGGAAACGCTGAAGAAGCGGGCCACCGGTCAAGAGGTTATCGTCGGGGCCGATACCGATAACCTGCTCGACGGCGCCAAAGAGGCCGGTTTCGATGTGGTCACGCTCGAAATGGGAGAGTTCCCCGTCTTCGAGCGGCTGACGCAAGCGCTGCTGGAAAGTGTGGCCAACGACATTCTTGTCCCCGGCGCGTTGGTCGTTAGCGTCTACAGCGGGTTCGAAGCCGGCACGATGGATTCGATCAGCGTGCTGCGGCTTACGGAACATTTGGGACGGTTGACCGCGCGCGACCTGCGCCAGATCGAAACCAGTGTCCCGCTCGACACGATCAAAATCGTGGTTGATCTGGCACTGGAAATCGGGCGAGAAGGCCGTGAGGGCAAACGGGTGGGCACCACGTTCGTCGTCGGCGACACACGCAAAGTGCTTGCCAACAGCCACCCGACCGGTTTTGATCCGGTCAAAGGCTACAGCCGCAAGGAACGCAATTTAGACGACCGGAAAGTTCGCGAGGCGATCAAGGAAATCGCCCAACTCGACGTCGCGATTATTATTTCGGCCGATGGCACGGTCGAAGCGGCGGCCAGCTATCTCGACGCGCCGGCCAAGGGCATTACGCTTACCAAAGGACTCGGTGCCAGGCATTGGTCCGCAGCGGCGATTACCCGCGCGACCAAGGCGATCGCGATTGTCGTCAGCGAGTCGAGCGGTACGGTACGAATCTTCCAGAACGGTGACACGATTCTTCGCATCGAGCCGCTCCGCCGTCCGCTGAAATGGAAAGACTTCGAGTACGAGCCGCCTAGCGCGGAATCGTAACGTCGCGTGATGCAGGTCGCAAGCGACCGGCCGCTACGGCGCGGCTGGCGAAATGCCGTTCCGTGGGTCTGAGGTCGGTTGGCTGGAAAACGGCCACCGCAGATGCCGCCCGAGCCACGTTTCGGAAAACGGCGTGCTTTTTTTAGCTTCCTGCAGCGTCGTGGGTCCAGGCAGTGCCGCAGTCGATCTTTGTCCGAATGACGCCGGCGGCGTACCAACTGTCCGCGGAACCACGGTCGCCGAGTTGGCTCGTGGCGTTATAGGAACACGAGTCGCTCGAGAAAAAGGTGTTTGAGCGTGTGGCGCCGCGGGCACATCATCCGCTGGCCGGGGCGCCGCCCTGCGGTCACCATCACCGAACCAGCCTCGGTAGGAAGATGGACGATTGAGCGACCGAGGGCGTTGGATGACCAACGCCACCTCGAAGCGGCGGTGCGACTGCGTGCTGGTCACCACGTCGGCCGCCCGGATCCGTAGCTCGCTATCCGGCTTGCCGTTCCACTTCACCTGATAGAGAAACAATCCCGGATCGGCATCCAGTTCTCGTTGAAACTCGAACCGCGATTCCAGCATCGCCACCAGTCGCCGTGCGTCGCCGGTGGTGCCGAAGAAAGAGATGCGTTGCAACTTATGTTGACGACCAAAAAAATACGTCAACGATCCGGCCAAATCATCTTCACGCGAGCCGGTCACCAGCGGCACGCGATAGCCTTGCAGCTCGACGTCGGCCAGTTGCGTAGTTACCCGGGGCCAACGTCCCAGGACCCACGCGGTATCAATATCGAAACGAAAGATTTCGCTGAAATCGTGAACCGGAGGTCCAGCGGGTCGATCAATCTTACCGGTCGCCCGCGGTCGGTCACGTCCTCCGGAGCGACGGTCCCCAGGCTCGGTCTCGACCGTCGCATCTTGCTGCCGAGCCAGAAGGCTTTCGGCCCGTTCGCGTAGTCCCTTCGAACGGTTGATCGCGTAGGGAACGCCTGCCGCGGCGGCCAGGCCCATCGCAAGAATCAAGGTTCGTCCGAACATGGCGACATCCGTGGTTCGAGAGAAGGAAAAAATGAAGCCGTAGGGGCGATGTTGGACGGACCAGCCTTGCTGCCCGATTAGGCCGCCGCGGCTGAATATTCCGTAGGCACGGTGCCGTCCATCGCCCTGATTCGTCCGCGGCAAATTTGCCGGTTCGATGCGCATCGTGGCATTATTCTGAATCGGCGAGAAACCGCTTCACGCTCGCCATGGTTGCTGGCGACCGTCACGATTGCCGGAGCCCTACGACCGCGCCAGCTTGGCGACCGGACGCCTCCGCAGATTCGACACAAACCCTATGGGATCAGAGCCGCGGGAGACATGCGGACCGGTCGTAAAGTCGGCCATCCCGCCACGCGTGATCGTGACATCCCGTTGAGTCGAATTGCAAGCGGTCGTTGCGGCGGATAGCATTCATGCGGGCGCAAGGACGATGCACGACAAGCTTTCCTTTTTTGACGAACGAAGCCGGAACATGCTGATTTTTGACGCGCACCTTGATCTTTCGATGAACGCCTTGGAGTGGAATCGCGACTTGACTCGTCCGGTCAGCGAAATCCGTCAGCGTGAAGCAGGCCGTAGCGATAAACCGGATCGTGCGGCCGGCACCGTATCGCTCGGTGAGATGCGCCGGGGGAAAGTCGGCCTTTGTGTCGCGACCCTGATTGCCCGCTATGTCAAACCCAACAATCCGCTGCCCGGTTTTCACAGTCCCGAAATCGCTTGGGCACATACTCAAGGTCAGCTTGCCTGGTACCATGCCATGGAAGAGGCGGGCCAAATGCGAGCGATCGTCGACCGCCGATCACTCGACGCGATGGTCGCGCTTTGGTCGAACGATCCTCCGCCCGATGCGCCAATCGGCTATGTTCTAAGCCTCGAAGGTGCCGACTCGATCCTCACGCCGGCCCACTTGGAGCGGGCCTACGAAGCCGGACTTCGCGCTCTGGGGCCGGCCCACTATGGACCGGGAACTTATGCTCACGGAACCGGAAGTCACGCGGGAATCGGGCCCCGCGGCCGCGAATTTTTGGCTGAAATCGAGCGGTTGGGCATCATTCTCGACGTGACGCACCTGTGTGATGAAAGTTTTTGGGAAGCGCTGGACCACTTCCACGGCCCGACCTGGGCTAGCCACTCCAACGCTCGGGCTCTCGTTCCTGGCGAACGGCAGTTTTCCGATGAGCAGATCAAAACGTTGATCGAGCGCGGCGCGGTCATCGGCGCGGTGCTCGACGCCTTGATGTTGGTGCCCGATTGCAGCGCGGCGCGACCACGCCGGAGAGCACCGGCGTGACGCTCGATCACGTCGTCGATCACATCGACCATGTTTGCCAATTGGCCGGCAACGCCAACCACGCCGCGATCGGCAGCGACCTGGACGGCGGTTTCGGCAAGGAACAGACGGCCAGCGACCTGGAAACGATCGCCGATCTACAACGGATCGCCCACATCCTTGCCCAGCGGGGCTACACGGAAAAAGACGTTCGCCGCATCATGCACGGCAACTGGACTGAATTCCTGCGGGAAGCGTGGTCCACGCCATAAGCGATGCGCGGCGGTGCCGAGGGCACCTACTTATAAGCGGCCAACACCGCGGGAACAGCCGTGGCAGGTTATCGCGGCGGCAGGGTCGGGCCGGCGACCGGTTTTAGTTTCCTCGCCGTTTGCGGCGTGTCGCGCATCAGCGTTTCGCTGAAACGCGTTACGTAGTGCAGGCTGCTCGCCGGCCCGCTGAAGCCGACGACATGCTTGTCCAAGTCCATCTGCTGGCCAACAATGCGTCCCTGCTTAATATCAAAATGCACCTCGCCGGCGTTTTCACGTTGCACAAGCTGGGCCTCGACCGCTTTATCGTCGATCGGCGTAAGGATCTGAGTTTCCACACCGATGGTCGCCACGCCATGCGCCACACGTTTGAGTGTGTAAACTTGACGCGTACGAACCTTTTTGTGCCGGCCGTCTCGCAGCGTAACGTCAATCTCATAGGGCAGCTTCCACTGGTCGCCGATGGCAACCGGATGCTTGGGAAGCGGAATCGTGATCTGCCCCTCTTGCTGCTGGTTCGCGGCACGCGGCCGTTTGTCTTGACGCTCAAGCACGCTTCCCTGGGCGTTCAACGTGACCACGGATAGCGGAATGCCGACTGTTTTGGCCACGTCTTCGAAGCCCACCGGAGGCTTGTTGTCCGTCTGGCTGTTGTAACGTACCTCTTCGCGCCCGGTTAGCCGCTGGCGCATTTCGAGGTTCTCCACCGAGTACTCGATCGTAAATGGTCCACCCGGCTCGGCGCCGCGGACTTTCCACACCTTGATGGACTTGCTGTCCGTCTCCGCCGTTTAGGTTGTGCCGGAAATCGTCGTTTCGACGTTGGCCTGATGCTCCACCTTCCAACGGAGTATCGCACCCGGCTGGAATTGATAACGCAGCGTGTAGCGCGTGGCCTTGCCCGAAGGTTGGGCTTCCGCGGCAGTGGCGGTCGTGCGCGAAGTTACCGCGATGAGCAAGACCGCGGCCGCGACAAAAAATGCGTAGGTTCGCCGTTTCATGGTTCAACTCGCCTCCGTTCGAGCTGACTTTATCAGGTCGGACGTTCAACTGCCGCGCGTGTTCGCGGGCCAGCGTCGCTTGTTGCCCGGCAAGGGCAAATCTCAGCGTCCGGGGTTTAGCCGCCCCCCCCAACCGAGTTTTTCGCGTAGCGTCCGGTAGTAGCTATGCCCGGGCACCTCGACGCGTTTGAAACACGCCTTGCATCGCCGGACGCGAAGCCGATCCTCAGGTTGTAAAACGTCAAGCATCGTCCCATCGACGACGGCTGCCGTGCCGGACAATGGTTTGGCCACCGCCATTTCATACACACGATCGGCCGAATCGACCACGGGCCGATTGGTTAGGGTGTGCGGACTGATCGGCGAGATGGCCATCGCCTGAAGTTCATTGGCCAGAATCGGCCCACCGGCCGAAAGGCCGTGCGCCGTTGATCCAACCGGCGTGCTGATAATCAGGCCGTCGCAACTATAGGTCGTCACCCAATCGCCGTCAATGTAAAGATCGATGTCCACAATCCTAAAAGGCGGCCCGGCACGGATGACCACCTCGTTGAGCACCAACCGCGGCGAAAGATGTTGTTTACCCCGCAGCAGCGAGCACTCGGCCATGAGGTGTTCGGCAACACGAAACTCGCCCGCACAAATCTTGGGCAACAGCTCGGGCAGCTCGTCGGGAGCCACGTCAGCCAGAAACCCAAGTTTCCCTAAGTTAACTCCCATGACCGGCAGTTGCTGGTAGCCCATCTGATGAACCGAACGCAGGATCGAGCCGTCTCCTCCCAGCACAATCGCCAAGTCGGCCTTCGTTTTGGACAAGTCCTGATGGAAACCAAGATCCCAGGCAACGATCTCGGTGAACTTCTCGATGGTCGGCCGCAGCGCTTCGGCGCGAGTCGCAATTCGCGAATCGTTCCCGGCACCGAGCACGACAACTCGCGGGCGTTGGTCGTGGGCGAAAGCGACATCGGAAACCGGTTTTGGCGTGACATGTTTCATCGTTTTGATCATACATGGGGCGTAGGGGTGGTTTCCAGTGAGCGGTCATGGGCCAGGCGGACGTCGAGCCAACGGCCGGCCACCGAACCGGCGGTGGGTGTCCGGCGGACGTTGCCGCTAGGAACGAGACGCGAGGGGGCGGTCAGCTTACGCGGCGGTGCGGCGATTTTGCCTGAAGACCGGTGATGGACGCTTGTTCGCGAGCCGCGCGGGCGATTCCTGCCGGATCGAGCCCCAGATCGGCCAGCAATTCTCCCCGTTCGCCATGTTCGACGAAGCGGTCCGGGATACCAAGCCGGCGAACGCCGCGAGCATCGACTCCGGCATCGTTGGCCGCCTCGATCACAGCGCTGCCAAACCCGCCCGCCAACGCGGCTTCTTCGACCGTGACAACGACCGGGCAACTTTCGATTGCCTTGACGATCGTTGTGCGATCCAGGGGTTTGATAAAACGGGCGTTGATCACGCCAACGTCAAAGCCCTCCTTACGCAGCATTTCGGCGGCTTGAAGGCAATTGCCCAGCAGCGCGCCGCAGGCGATCAAGATGATCTCCTCTCCCCAGCGAAAGACTTCAGCTTGCCCCAGCTCGATCGGCGCAAAGGCTCGATCGTGGTTCTCGACGGCTGTTTTGGGGTATCGCATCGAGACCGGCGTGTCGTGATTTAGCGCGAAGTCGAGCATCGGCGCCAGATCCAACTCGTCACCCGGTGCCATGACCACGAAGTTCGGCAACAGTCGCAGATAGCCGAAATCGAAGACCCCATGATGCGTTGGTCCATCGGGCCCGGTTAAACCGGCGCGATCGAGCATAAACGTGACGGGCAGATTTTGCAGCGAAACCTCTTGAAACAGATGGTCGAAGCTACGTTGCAAGAAGGTGCTGTAGATGTCGACGATCGGCCGCATCCCGGCCTTGGCCAGACCAGCGGCAAACGCGACCGCGTGCGCCTCGCAGATCCCCGTGTCGAAAAACCGATCCGCAAAGGTCTCGCGCACCTTTTCCAGCTTGTTTCCCTGGCACATGGCGGCCGTCATCACCGTCACCCGGCAGTCGTTCTCCATCTGTGCAAAGATGGCTTCGCTCGCCACATGCGTATAGGCCCGCGGCGAACTTTTTTTGAGTGGAACCACGCAGCCGTTCTCGCGTTCGAACGGTGCCGGCGTGTGGAAATAGACCGGATCTTCGGCCGCCGGTTGAAAGCCGTGACCCTTCTCCGTGATCGTGTGCAGCAGAACCGGCTCGTCCAGTTCTTTAACCAGGCGAAGGTACTTGCGCATTTGGCCGATGTTGTGCCCGTCGACCGGACCGATATAGCGAAATCCGAGCCCTTCGAACAGCATGCCGCCGTGCAGGCCGACCTTGATGGAATCCTTGGCCTGCAACAAGAATCTTTCGACCGATTCCCCTCCCGGCAGCGCATCGAGAAGCCGAGCCACTTCGGCCTTCAGGCCCATGTAGAACGGGCTCATTCGCAGCCGGTCAAGATAATCGGCCAATCCGCCCACGCGTGGGCAGATCGACATCTCGTTGTCATTAAGAATGACGATCAGCTTTTTTTTCAGGCCGCCCGTGTTGTTCAGCGCTTCCCACACGATCCCCGAGGGAAACGCGCCGTCGCCGATCACCGCCACGGCGTGGCGACCCTCTTCCGGCCGCAACAAGTCATCCCCGGACTTCAATCCCAGCGTGCATGAAACGCTACAGGCCGCATGGCCGGTCATAAAAAGATCGTACGGGCTCTCGTGCGGGTTGGGGTAACCCATCAGGCCGCCCTTGGTTCGCAAGCTGCCGAATTCATGGTAGCGGCCCGTAATCATCTTGTGCGGATAGATTTGGTGGCCTGTGTCCCAGATCAACCGGTCGCGACGAAAATCGAACGTGGTGTGCAGGGCCAGGCAAAGTTCGACCACGCCCAGATTGGACGCAAAATGTGCCGTTCGGGTGCTGACCACATTGCAGAGCGCTTCACGCATCTCCGTGGCGAGCTGTTCAAGCTCGGCCAGCGACAGGCTCTGTATGTCTTGCGGCGACTCGATGGTCGATAGCAACTTGTCCATTTAATGATCCCTTTCCAGCACGTATCTCGCCAGCGCCCGAAGTCGATCACCGGCGGAGCTGAAACTTTTCAACCCGTCACACGCCTTGGCCACGAGCGCTTCGGCGCGGCGGGCGCTCGCTTCAACGCCCAACAAGCCCGGAAAGGTCAGCTTGCCGTGAGCGGCATCCTTTCCGACCCGCTTTCCCATGGCTTGCTCGTCGCCGCGAACGTCTAGCAGATCGTCCGTAATCTGAAACGCCATTCCCAACCGTCGGCCGTACTCCACGAGCGCGGCTTCTTCAGCCGGTGTGCTGCCGGCACAAAGGGCCCCCAGCCGGAGCGATACGCAAAGCATGGCCCCGGTCTTGCGGGCATGAATCGATTCGAGCAGTTCGAGTGAACCTTCTTCGTCATGATCCGTTAAATCCTCGACTTGGCCGGCAACCAGTTGCGTGGGGCCGGCCGCTTCGGCCAACACGGCCACGCAGCGCGCACCGACTTCGGGCGGCTGAACCTCCCGGGCCACGATTTCGAATGCCTGCGCCAGCAACGCGTCACCGGCCAAAATGGCCAGCGCCTCGTCAAACGCCTTGTGGCAGCTTGGCCGACCCCGTCGCAGGTCGTCGTCATCCATGGCCGGCAGATCGTCATGAATGAGTGAATACGTATGAATCATCTCAATCGCGCAGGCCGCCGGCATGGCCGTGGCCGCCGGAGAGCCACAGGCCTCGGCCGCCATCAGCACCAGAATCGGCCGCAAGCGTTTGGCCGGAGCCAGCAGGCTGTAACGCATCGCCTCGGCCAACCGCTTTGGGCAGTTCTCATCGAACTGAAGATAGTCCGCCAGCGCTTCTTCAAGACGACGTCGCGCATCAAGAAGATACTGATCCAACGTTTCGGCGGTTTGAATCATGCCGTCAGGTTGCTCGTCCGCGATGAGTTGAAAGGCAAAACCGTGGAACCCCGGTTCTTTATGTTGCCGGCCCTTTGGGGGGCCGGTCTCATTCTAAGCCGAAATCAATGGTTTTAGAAAGCGCCATTTACGGCTTGCCCAACCAAGGCGGGCTGAGTGGCCGGTCTTTCGGTCGCTCGAACCGCGAAGCCGGCTTAAAACAGACCTCCCGAATCGTCGACTTCGACATCGCCGGTTGATGATTTGGAACGATGCGTGCGGCGCCGGCTGCGCGCCTTTGACTTTTCGTCGAGGGTTTGGGCCGATGCTTCGTCGAAAGGCTCGGTCACCGGGTTGCCCTCACTGTCGAAACCGCTCAACAGCGCAACCCGCCGTTCGGCTCCTTCCAGCAGACCGTGGCACTGCCCAAGCAGCTTGATTCCCTCTTCGTATCTCGCGAGAGATTCACTCAGGCCAATTTCCCCATCCTCCAGATCGACGACAATCGCCTCGAGCCGTGCCAGCGCCTCCTCGAACGAGAGGTCCGCTGCTTGGGCCGACTTTTTTTTCTTCGCTTTTGACGAGCTCGCTTGGCTTTGACTCAATGAATCTCTCCGCGATGTCTTGCAGAACGCCGTACCAAATACGGGCGACCAGCGGGCCGAGAACCAGCGCAGTAATCTTATACTAAACCGCACACCGATCGGGCAGCATAACGACTTTTTCTTTCAGCCCACAAGGCGTCGCCACGAGTTGATCTCGCCACATGTCGCCATGCACTTCACGATAGCGAGAACCCGGGCAAACGGGTAAAGCCCCGCCGCGGCCCAGCGGCACGTCATGCAAGATTGAGTATCTTACCCGTCTTGCCGGCGCGGATGGATCTCTTCGACGCGGCTTTGAATCGTTCCGCCCGCTACCCGGGTCGTCAGCCGCTCGCCAAGCGAAAGTTGCGCGGGGTCGCGCACCGTTTGCCCCTTGGCGTCGAGAGTCAGGCTGAATCCCCGCGACAGCACCGCCAGCGGATTGAGCGCTTCGAGCTGTGTGGCTCGCCTCGACGTCTCGTCGCGAGCCTGCCGAAGGCGGTGGCGAATCGCGCGATCCGCGCGGGCCGCCAGATCGTCGACCTGCCGGGAAAGGTCGTGAATCCGATCGTAAGGACAGCGTAAGCCGCGGCGGTCGGCCAAAGCCTCGAGGCGCGATCTTCGCGCGGCCATCTGCGATTTTATGGCGGCCGCCAGCCGCATCCGGTGATGGTGCAACCCGGCCCGCACCTCCTCGGTCGAAGGCACAATGCGCTCGGCGGCTTCGCTCGGCGTAAGTGCCCTGACGTCGGCCACCATGTCGGAAAGCGTCACGTCGATCTCGTGTCCCACGGCGGAAACCACCGGGATCCGCGAGCGGTAAATGGCCCGCACCACGGCTTCCTCGTTGAAGGCCCAAAGGTCTTCGAGACTTCCACCGCCGCGGGTGATCACGATGCAATCAACCTCAGCCGGCGATTGGTTGATTCGGTCGATGGCGGCGGCAATCTCTTCGGCCGCGCCTTCGCCCTGCACGCGAACCGGCGCGATCCACACTTCCACCCCCTGCCACCGGCGACGCAAGACTTCGAGAAAATCGCGTATCGCCGCCCCGGTGGGGCTTGTCACCACGGCCACGCGACGCGGAAATCGCGGCAACGGCCGCTTGCGTGCCGCATCGAAAAGGCCTTCCCGCTCTAGACGCTGCTGTAACTGACGTAGCGCCAACTCCAAGGCACCAAGCCCCTTGGGTTGCATCTCGCGGATGACCAATTGATACGAACCGCGCGGAGCATAAACGTCTAGATGCCCGTGGCAGATCACCTCCAAGCCGTCATGCACGTCAAAACGTATCTTCGTCGCCGTGCCACGCCACATCACGGCTCGCAGCTGCGCGGCGTCGTCTTTGAGCGTCAAATAACAATGCCCGGAACGTGGCCGAGAAAAATTTGAAATCTCGCCGCTGACCCACACCGAAGGAAACGCACCTTCGAGCAGGCCCTTGATATCCTCGGTCAATTCAGAAACCGTCAGCACCGGCGGTTCTGAGTCGTCTTCCACCGTGGTCGGAAAGAGAGGGTCTCGAGCATCCAGCGGCATGAGCCGGCCTCGTATCAAAGCAAGAGCAGTATCATGGAAAGGGAGCGTGGGAAGAGAAGTCACTCATCTTCAAGGCCGCCGCGACGAAGGTCTCAATCGTCGTCGCGGGCTTCGGCCAAGATCTTGCGGTAGGCTTGCCGTGCGACTTCGTAGGCCGCGGCGGCAGCCGGCTTTTCTTTCTCGCGAATGCGGGGCTCCTTCTGTTTCCAACAGACATCCACCGCATCAAGACACCACTCGGCGCTGCGTTTGCTGGCGCGGATCGGCTGACCGTCGACCTCGACAAACACCGGGTTCGTGTGCGCCGCGGCGAAGACGCGAACGGCGACCCAGCTTGAATGTTTGGGCGTATAGTCGAACGCGACGTCGACGATGCCGCCATCGGCGATGACCTCGCGGGTTTGGACCACATGGCCGTTGACGATCAGTTCGACGGGAATTTTTCGCGTCTCGCCGATCCTCGCTCGCTCGACGTGCCAGTAGGGCTTTGAGTCCAAGGGCCGGCGGCGGATGTCATCGCGCGGCTTTTCGTCAAGCCACGCAGCCACACGAACGCGAACCGGAAGTTTCGTGCCAGCCGACGTGGCCAACACGCTCGCGCGACCGGCGGCGCCCTTTTCACCCACGCCAAGTCCGCCGACACTGAAGTCGAACAGGTGCGTTCGCCCGTCACAACAATAGCTTCGCCCGTCGCGAATGCCGGATACCCAGCGGTCGTAATCGAGCGGCTGCTGGGGGTCGAGCTTGACGTAAGCGCGGCCTAGCCCGACGCGTTCCCCGTAAATACAGGGGAAATCGGTCTCGCCGCTGATGCGGGTCGGGTAGCCGCAGTTGAGCGTGTGATACCAGACATTCATTTCCCAGACGAACGGCGTATCGACGGCCGAAATGAAGTCGCACGCGCCATGCGTGACGTCGACGATATATTCATTCGCGCCGATGCCGTCGAACGGCGCCATGTTGTAGTTGGGAAGCTGATTCCCCTTGACCTTCAATCCCCAGCCGCTGTGTGCAAAGCCGACGACGGCCCCCTGCTGCTTACCCCAGCGAAGAACGGGCAGATCCCAGCTCGGCCATTGATCGATGGTCGAAGTGCCGGGATAATCGTCTTCGCTAAGCCGCAGCAGGCAAAGATGCCCGGCGTGCGAACTCGGAAAGCCGGAAACCTCGACGTCATAGCGCATCAAGTGATCGTCGGTCGACAACTTATTGACGCCGCCCTGGAAGAACTGCTTCTGATAATACCAGCATGGTCCCCAGGAAAGCACGCAGCCGACGTCCAGGTCTTCGCCTAGGATGTGCCGCATCATGTCGACCGGCTGCACGCCCTCGGCCGGTGATTCGTAATGCGAACAGCCCGCCGCGTGGACATGATGGTCGCCGCTGTACCAACCGTGCTCGGCCATGTTGATCCAGCGCTCGAGGTGAAAGGTTTCCTTGTGCGTGGCCTTCGCCGGCACGGCGATATGCCGCTGAAGAACCTTGTACTCCGGGCCGCGGGTGTAGGTCACTTCATATTCCCCCGGCGGCAGCATCACGGTTTCACCGTCGTGGCGATAGATTTGATCCTGAAAGAAGAAATCCGGCGCCAGCCGCCGCGAACGCGACGGATAGACGCGGCCTTGCGTGTCGCGAAAGATAAATTTTCCCGTGGTCGGTTGGCCGTTGTCGTCGAGAACCTCGAGCGCGACTTCGACCGCCCGCTCGCAATCGAACAGCACGTTGACTTCGTTGCGTGAGCCCAAGTCCTGCGTTCCTTGCCCCACGTCGAAAGCCAGCTTCGCCTCGCGTTTGCCGGCGTCGCGACTATAAAGCTCGATAATACGATATTCGAGCTTCAACCCCGACAGCGTGCGGTTGAGCGGTTGCTTGCCGTACATGTTGATGTCCAACCAGCGATTGGTCACGTCTTGTGGATGGACCGTTACCTTGGGTTTGGAGCTACCGGTTGAACGTTTGTAAAGCGGTTCGGCGTTGGGGCTCAGGCAGCGAAGCTCGGCGGTCACGCCGGCCTCGTTATGAACCTTGACGAGGAAAACCCGCCAACCTTGTTCGACCAGCTTTTTTGCGACCGGTCCGGCGACACACTTCACCCGGCTTTCCGGGCTGATATTCACACCCACCAGACAAAGCGGATCGAGCACCCGCTGAATGGCGACGATCGCCTTCTCGGGGTCTTGCTCGGCCATGGCGGCGGCAAGCTGCTGCTGTTGCGGTTGGCTTAAAGGCTCGCCGAGAAAGCCGAGCGACTGCAGCACACGGTGGACCTGCGCCTTAAGCGGCTGTGGCTCAACGCCCGAAACCGTCGCAAGCCGCTCTGTCGCGCGGACCCGAGCGGAGGACCAGCTCACGATGACCAAGCACACAAGAAAAACGTAACGATTCATGTTTCGCATGACTTGGTCTCCGCCTCGTACAAAAAAAGATCCGTTGAGCCTTGGTGCCGGAAACCCAGCCGCGTTGGCAGCCGCGTTCTTGCGGCCGCGGTCCAGCCGGCAAAGCCTGACGCCGCCCAAAGTCTGACATCGCCCGACGATCGGCGCCCCCTATCATGGGCGCTCTCCCGGTGGCGTTGCAAGCGATTCATCTCGACGGCTCGACCTCTCAACGGCAAGCGGCCCACGAGAGTCTGCCTGCCGGGCGAATGACCAGCCGTTGGCGCGTCGCCGGCAACGCGACTCTTCTCCCAAGGTGACCTTGGCCAACCACCGGTTTTATGGCCGCGGGGTGTTTTCAGCGCTCTGCGAGTCGACCGTAAAGCTCCGGACGGCGGGAGCGGAACAGATATTCCGGTTCGGCCCGCGCGGCTTGCAACGTTTCGGCCCGAAGATCGGTGATGAGAATGCCCGCTTCGCCAGATTCCACGTTCCATGCGGCCAGCGTCTCGCCGCGCGGCCCCAGAATCATGCCGCCGCCGGGAAAAGTTTGCCTCGCATCGCAGCACTCGACGCGTCCCGCGACGTTGCACGCCACACCGAAGACGCCGTTTTCCGCGCAGCGGGAACGAAGCGGCGGTCCGGCCCACGCTTGCCAGGCTTCCAACGTCGCCGGTGGTGGGTCCGCGGCGAATGGGAACAACACGATTTCAACGTTGTCGACCGCCAGCAGCCGTGTTGATTCGGGCAACAAGGCGTCGAAACAGATGTTCGCGCCAATCCGACCCAGCGGGGTATCAATGACCCTCGGCACGTCGCCGCCGTTGTAAAACGGCGTCTCGAACATGGGAATGTGCATCTTTCGCCAATGCCCGAGCGCGCCATCGGGGCCGACGAGAACATGCGTGTTGAATAATCGGTTACCCGCATCTTCGAGCAGTCCGGCGGATACCAGGCAACCGTATGATGCGGCGATGGTTGCCAGACTTGTCACGGCGGGGCCATCGAGCGGTTCGGCCAGGCGTCGCGATTCGGCCAACGCCTGACGCAGCCACGACTGATGATCGCCGGTCGGGTGGTTTGGCATGAACCCGCAGAGCGAAAGCTCGGGCAACAGCACCAACTCGGCACCTTGCTCGGTGGCAAGGCGGGTGTAATTGTCGATCTTAGCGAGATTATCTTCCGTTTCGCCAGGACGGCTATCGAGCGCTACGGCGGCCACACGGAGCGTTTCCTTCATCGTCCTCTCCGCGGTTCAACCAAAGGTCGGCCAGGTTTCTACCACACGTCTGGAAAACAAGCAGGCTTTACCGCTCGGTCACGCCGCTTCATCAGACCGGTGGAGCTTCAACCCCGAGTTCTTCGGCTAACCGTAAAAGTTGGTCCCAATTGCCTTCGTCGAGCGGGATGCCGTGCCGGGAACGATGGGCCAACGTTTCGTGTTCCGGGTCGCCGGGCAACCGGATTCGGTCAACCCCTTCCGCGCGCGGACAATCACGAACGAAGCGGCACAGGGCGTCGACCTCAGCGGCAAAATGGCCGGCGCCGCCGAGTTGGGATGGATCGATCACTTGCATGTAGACGCAGTTCCCGTTCGGATTTTCAGGATGTTCGCGAATGCAAACCCCCCCGGACAGCGCGCCTGCGAAAATCTCGATGATCAGCGCCAGCCCGAAACCCTTGTAGGCCTGTTGCCCGCCCATGGGAAGAATCGTGCCGGGCGGATCGGCATATAAGTCATGCGGGTCGTTGGTCGGATGGCCTTGATTATCGAGCAGCAAGCCGTCGGGAACCTTTTCGCCGGCAATCTTCTTGACGCGGATCTTGCCTTCGGCCGCAGCGCTCGTCCCGATGTCTAAAATGATCGGCTGCCGAGTGTGGGGAACGCCGAAGGCAATGGTGTTGGTTCTCAGGCGAGGCGCCGTTCCGCCCGGCGGGGCCACACGCCGGGCGACGCCATGGGTATTGACCATCACCATGGCCACCATGTCCCGCTCGGTCGCCATTTCGCAGTATTCGCCCAACCGGCCGATGTGGGCCGAGTGGATCAACGTGCCAACCGCCACGCCCGCCTGCGCGGCCATCTCGATCAGCCGCTGACACAGCCGACGTGCCTGAGTTTGACCAAACCCCCAATGGCCGTCCGCCGAAAATAAGGTAGCCGTTTGCTTGAGCACCGTGAGCGGCGCGCCGGGGCACACGGATCCTTGACGAACCCCACTGAGGTAAAAAGGAATCCGCATCACGCCGTGCGAATCGTGGCCGCGCAAGTTCGCACCGACTAAACTACGGGCAACCAGCAAGGCCTCTTCGTCATCGGCGCCGCAGGCGCGCAGCAGATCCGTGGCAAAGGCAGTCAGCGGAGTCGCGTGAATCACGGGCATCAGCGGTCGCACCGGATGGTGGTCGAGTCGAAACTCGGATCGGTTTTATCGGCAGGGATCTTTCTGAAGAAGCGTATCAGTGCTTGGAGCAGTCGTCCAGCAGCCAACGGCTCGAGAGGCGAAAGCAGCTTGTGACTTTTCGTCGCCTTAGTCGCCGGGGATCAGCATTCAACGAAGACCTCGCGGGAACGGGGACGACGCCAGCCGGCCTTGTGAACATACGCAACAAAATGGATTTTCGTAGCCCGGGAGGCCTTCGATGGAATCTCAATCGCATGAGGCATCCGCTCATCCGCGGGATTCGCGTGAAGCCGTGCATCGCTTCATGCTCGATCCACGCAGTTATTCACACGCACCGCCGCATGTCGAGCTGATCGAGACCCATATCTCGTGGGTTTTCTTGGCCGGCTCGTTGGTCTACAAGCAGAAGAAGCCGGTGCGTTATGATTTCCTTGATTTCAGCACGCTCGATGCGCGGCACGCGGCGTGCGAGGCGGAAGTGCGGCTCAACCGTCGGTTGGCCCCCCACGTTTACTTGGGCGTGGAGTCGGTCGTCCGCCGGCCAGATGGAACACTTGCCCTCGAGGCGGAAGGCACGCCGGTCGAGTGGTTGGTCAAAATGCGCCGACTGGACACGGAACGTTCCCTCGACCGGCTGATCGAAACCGGACAGGTCAAACCGCGCGACGTCGCGTCGCTGGCCCAATTGCTGGCCGACTTCTATCGCACGGCACAACGCGTCGCGCTAAGCCCGGAAGAATATGTTTCGCGGTTCGAGCACCATGTCCGAGCCAACGGCGCGGTGTTGGATCGTAAGGATCGCGACTTGCCGCAATCGGTCGTACAACGCGTTCAAGCAGCGCAGCTTCAGTGGCTTGGCACGGGCCGCCGACGAATCGAAGAGCGCGTGACTCAGCGATGCATTGTTGACGGACACGGTGACTTGCGTCCGGAACACATCTGCTTCGACCCCGAGGCGGTGGTGTTCGATTGCATCGAATTCAGCGCCGAGTTTCGTGCGGTGGACATCTTGGACGAACTTTGTTTTTTGGCCATGGAGTGCGACCGGCTGGGTGCGTCTTGGATCGGCAAGGCAATTTTGGACGACTATCTCGAACGGGAGCACGATCAGCCGCCGCCACGGTTGGCGATGTTTTACAAATGTTATCGTGCCGCGGTTCGGGCAAAAGTGGCCGTGCTGCGCGCCGATCAACACACCGGCGAGCAACGCCGGAGCGACATGGACGAAGCCGTACAATATCTGGACCTGGCCGACCAATACGCGGCCCAGTTCGCACGCCGGCTGATTATCATCGTGCGTGGTTTGATGGGCACCGGCAAATCAACGCTGGCCCGCGCGATTGCCGAATCGCTCGGCGCGCGGCTCTTACAGACCGACCGCATTCGTCGAGAGATGTTTGGCCCGTCGAGCGACGCGCGCCAAGCGACCTACGGTTCGGGTAGATATCGGCCGGAGAATCGGCGGTTGGTCTATGATGAAATGTTCAAACGAGCGCGATCTTGGCTTGGCGCGGGCCTCTCGGTGGTGCTCGATGGCACGTTTCTCACGGCGTCAACTCGACGGGAAGCGGCTTCGCTGACCGGCGATGAGTCGGCGGAACTGCTCGTCGTGCGGTGCCGATGTCCTGAAGAAGTTGCCCGGCGGCGCATCGAGCGGCGGCGCGAGGGACCAACGCTATCCGACGGGCGAGCCGAGCTATTGCCCTTGCAGCAAGCCGAGGAAGAATCGGACACGGCGGAACTGCCCAACCTTGAAGTCGACACCACCCGCCCGCTTTCTGAGCAGCTTAAAGCGGTTTTCGACCGATTGGCCGATTGACGGCTTTCCAGTGAGCCGTCACGCTCGCCGGGCCTCACCAGGGAAGATGCCCGGAGTACCCTCGATTGGCGTTGCCGCGACGGTTGAGCGATAATCGGCATTGCGTTGATTACGATTGGTCCCACGAACTTGCAGATGGTCCGGCACCCAGCGAGAGCCTGCATCAATGATCTTTAACGAGGTGATGATGGTACGTCGAACGATTTTCACGATCGCGATGCTTACGTTTTGGCTTGTCGGTGCCGAGTCACGAAACGCGTGTGCTGCCGAGAAGGATTTCAATTACCTGATCGGCCGCGCCAGCACGGACATCACCGGGCCGGCGGTGGGTGTGCAGATGTTCGGCTTCGTCCGCGCGGACCAGATCACCGAAGGCATCCACTTGCGCCAGCGGGCGCGAACGTTTATCGTTGCTGAGCCTGACTCTCGCAGGCGGCTGGTCATCGCCACTCTCGACATGGGAAGCGTCACGCACGAGATTACGCGTAGCGTGATCGAGCGGCTGCGCGAACGTTACGGCGATCTTTATGGCCTGGACAACGTGATCATCGCGGCCACGCACACCCACGCCGGACCGGCCGGATTCTGGCACTACGGAGCCGATACTCCGCTCGGGGGCCCCTTCTACCGAGAGTTTTTCGACGCCATTGTCGACGGCGTCACCGCGTCGATCGTAGCGGCCCACGATGACCTGCGACCGGGAGAAATCCTCATCAACGCCGGCCAGCTCGACCATGCCGGTGCGCAGCGTTCGGCCCCCGCCTACAAGAATAATCCCGAACAAGAACGGCGACGTTACGACGCCGACACCGACAAGCAGATGACGCTGCTAAAGTTCGTTCGCGACGACGGCGCCGTCGGTACGCTGAACTGGTTTGCCGTGCATCCGACTTCGATGACGTACTACAACCGGCTCATCTCGGGCGACAACAAGGGCTATGCCGAGTACGCCTTCGAACGAAGCCGGCGGGACGCGGGTGATCGTGCTTTCGTGGCCGCGTTCGCGCAAACCAATTGTGGCGATGTTACGGCGAACTTGAACCTCGACAACACGGGGCCCGGTAAAGATGATTTTGAAAGCACACGAATCATCGGCGAGCGGCAGTTCAAAAAAGCCCTTGAACTGTTCCAGTCCGCCGAGACCGCGCTTGCCGGACCGATTGACTACCGGCAGCAGTATGTCGATTTTTCATCACTGGCCATCGATGAGAAGTTCACCGGCGCCGGGCCGCGGCATGGTTGCCCTTCGGCTTACGGCTATTCTTTTGCGGCCGGTTCGACGGAAGACGGCGGCGGGCATCCGCTGTTCAAGGAAGGCATGACGAAACGCAACCCGATTATTGACGATCTGGCTCGCAAGCTTGTCCCGCTGCCGCCACCGAGCGACGAGCTGCGCGCGTGCCAGGCGCCGAAGGCCATTCTCATTGCCCCCGGCGCGGCGAAGCCTCCGGCACAGGCGCAAGTCCAGCCGCTGGGAATTGCCCGCATCGGGCCGTTGGTGCTGGTCGTGGGGCCGGTGGAGTTCACCACCATGACCGGACGCCGGATTCGTGAGCGGGTTGCTTCCATACTCGGTGTGGACGTTCGCTATGTCGTGATGGCAGGCTACGCCAATGGCTATATTGGCTATCTGACCACGCATGAAGAATACGAAACCCAGCAGTACGAGGGCGGACACACGCTGTTCGGTCCGTGGGAAGAAGCGGGCTTCCGGCAGCAGTACGCACAGCTTGCCCAAGCGCTGGCTGCTGGCAAACCGGTTGAAAGCAGTGTCCAGCCGCGTGACATCAGGCCCGACGTGCAGAGCACGCCCTTAAGCACGGACTATGATCAAGATCCACCCGGGGCAAAGTTTGGCGACGTCGTGAAAGAGGCTAAGGCGGCTTATCACCAGGGCGACCAGGTCGTGGTTTCGTTCTGGACCGGCAATCCGCGAAACGGCTACCGGCGTGGTGACAATTTCCTGTCGGTTCAGCATCGCGCCGGCGACGGCTGGGAGCCTCACGCCACGGATGCCGATTGGTCGACGAAATGCCGGTTCAAACAACCGGCTGCCAAGGACGCGAAGCATGGTGATGAGAAGAAGGCACGCCCAAAAAAATCCTCGGCCATTCCCATGGCGCCGGGCCCGATGACGCTTGATGCCCACCAGATTACGATCACCTGGGACATTCCGTCTCAGACCGAATCCGGAACCTATCGCATCGTTCACTTCGGGCGGTTCAAGTCACGAGAGGACGGCCAGGTTCACACGTTCAAGGCGGCGTCACAAAACTTCACCGTACAGTAAAAAAGATTCGCGATTCCAAGCGGGTGTCTCGAACCTCCGTGAATTGCCGCACGGCACGTGTCGTGGTACCGTGGGCTGTTCAAGTTGGCGGTTGGGCGAAAGAGAATCATCGAAACGAAAATGGCTCCGGCGGCTTTGCGGCTTGTCGTGATTCAGCACGTCCGAGCTTAGACTTTTTAGGGAGACTGATTATGTCGCGTGCTTATCGGTGGTTGCGTGAAAGTTGCTTCGTGGTCTTGATGCTGCTTGTGGCCACGGCCACGTATGCCGGCGAAAGCAAAAGCGAAACCAAGGTCGTCTCCGGCGCGACGGAGTCGATGGTGGCCATGCGCGACGGAGTGCAGTTGGCCACCAACGTGTTTTTACCCGAAGGCAAAGGGCCTTGGCCCGTGATTCTGACTCGCACCCCCTATAGCAAGGACGGCACGTTCAGCTTTCGCTGGAGGCAGTATAACAAGAAGGGCTATGCCTTCGTGATCCAGGATTGCCGAGGCACTTTCCGTTCCCAAGGCAAGTATCGTCCCTTCGAGGACGACCGCGACGACGGCTATGACACGATCGGTTGGATCGACAAACAACCGTGGTGCAATGGCAAGATCGGCTTGTCGGGTGCTTCGGCCATGGGAATCACGTCGCTTTTGGCGGCGATTTCGAATCCCGAACATCTAGTCGCCGCCTTTGTGGTCGTCGCGCCACAAAGCCTCTGGGAAGAAGCCACATTCATGGGCGGTGTGTTCAAAGAGGCGGACACCACGAATTGGATGCGCTCCCGCGGAGCGCTCGACCAAGTTGCCGAGCGAAAGGCAAGCCTCGAGGATCTCGATCAGCAGCGTGCTTTGGATATTCTTAATAACCGCGATCAGATCGATATCCCCATCTACTTTGTCGGGGGATGGTACGACATCTTTTCCACGGGCACGCAAGGCAACTTCACCTATCTACAGAACCACGGTCGGCCGGGAGCTCGGGGGCGGCAGAAGCTACTGATGGGGCCGTTCGGGCATGGCCGCCTCGAAGGAGAATTGCGATACAAGGGCGGCGGCGGCATCCTCAACGCGCTCAAAGACGAAATCCGCTGGTTCGACTATCACCTCAAGGGCACCGACAACGGCATCATGGAAGAGCCGGCCGTTACGTATTATCAAATGGCCGCCGCGCGGCGCAAACACTTCTCGAAAAAGAACGGCCCGCGAACCGCAGAGAATTGGCCCGTGCCCAGCACAGCCACGCGGCTCTATCTAAGCGGGTCTCATCGGCTAAGCAAGCAAGCCCCCTCGGAAAGCCATTCGTCGACCAGCTATCGCTTCGACCCGAACAACCCGGTGCCGACGGTCGGCGGGGCCAATCTGACGCTGCCGCTTGGCCCCATGGATCAGCGCAAGATCGGCGAGCGGGAAGATTACCTGCGCTATGAAACGCCGGTGCTCGAGCAAGACGTGAGCATCGCGGGGCCGGTGTACGTCGATCTTTACGTCTCGACCGACGTCCCGGATACCGATTTCATGGTCAAGCTGGTGGATGTTTATCCCGACGGCTACGAAGCCTTGCTGCTCGACGCGCCACTACGAACCCGATATCGCGAAGGTCGCGAGCCGGGGCAAATCAAGATGATGCAGCCGGGCAAGACGGTGAAACTACACATTCCCATCGGCGGTAGCGCCAACACGTTTGAAGTGGGGCACAAAATCGCCTTGCACATTACTTCAAGCAACGCCCCACGTTTTGAAGTCAATCGCAACACCGGCGAGCCGATTGGCGTGGAGAACAAAAAACCTCGCGTGGCAACCAACACGATCCACCACGACGCGGACCATCCCACCGCTCTCGTGCTGCCGGTCGTCGATTGAGCCCGAGTGATGGGTGAAAAACTGTCGCGAGGGACTCAGGCGCGGCGCCGGTGTGCGGAAAAAGATGCGACCGACACCGCGTCGCGGGGGGCGATGTGCATCCGCCGCGGTGCGGCGTCCGGTGTGCGGAGCCGAAGCTCCAACCAACCTCGACTTCTGCAACAGATCGCTCGCAGATCGTGTAGGTTCATTTTTCGGAACAAAAGATGATGGCCAAGCAAGGTTGGAAGCTGATCTTTTGGGTGCTTGTCTTAGCGGGCAGCACTTCGATCCTTCGTGCGGATTCACCGTCGCAACCGATGACGGTTCATCCCGGCGCCCTGGGGCGGTGGGTCAACCCATTTCTGGGCACCGGAGGGATTGCTTGGGTCTGTGGACATGATTTTCCCGGTGCCGCGCTGCCTTTCAGCATGGTTCGCTTGAGCCCTGATACGGGCAGTTCGACGCACGGCAAGGCCATCAACACGTCGGGCTATTTTTATCGGTCTCATCGGATGCTGGGTTTTAGCCACACGCGCTTATGCGGCACGGGCGCCACGGACGGCGGGAATTTTCTGGTCGTGCCTCATCCCGGACCGGTCAATGGGGAAAAGCGGCAGCGGTCGTTTGCTTCGTTTTCCCACGACCGTGAGGTGGCGTTTCCCGGATATTACGCCGTGAGTTTCCCCAAGTTGGGAATCCTTGCCGAGCTAACAACCACACCCCGTGTCGGCGTGCATCGTTATGTTTTTTCCAAAGACATCGAGCCGCATATTCTGATTCACGTCACCAACACGCTCGGCAACGGAACAAGCAAGGAAGGCGCCGTTCGAGTCCTGGAAGGTGCCCCTGAAATCGAAGGCTCGACGCGCACGTTTGGCACGTTCGCTTCAAGGCACGGCGGCACGATGGTTTATTTCGCCGCCCGGTTCAATCGTGCCTTCTCCACGTTCGGAACGTGGTCCGGCAAGTCTTTTAAGCTCCGCCGCGCTGCGGCGACGGGTGATGACGTCGGCGTGGATGTGTCTTTCGAAAAAAGCGATTCTCCACAGGCCGTGGAACTCAAACTTGCGATCTCGTATGTCAGCCTCGAGAATGCCCGCGCCAATCTGGAAGCGGAGGCCGCGGACGACGATTTCGACGCCGTCTTGGCCAAGGCCAAGCAGACCTGGGAGAAAGCCCTTTCCCTCATTCGGGTCGAGGGCGGCACGGACCGGCAAAAGACCATCTTCTACACGGCCCTGTATCACACGCTGCTGATGCCCACGCGCTTCAGCGACGTCGGCGGTGAATACCCGGGGTTCGACGGGCAAATTCATCAAGCCAAGGGTTTCGAATACTTCACGGACATGTCGCTCTGGGACACGTTTCGCACGGTTCACCCGCTTTATATGCTCATCGCGCCGCGTGAGCAGCGAGACATGGTGGTTTCCCTTGTCACGATGGCCCGGCAAGGGGGTCATCTTCCCCGTTGGCCGGCGGCGGACGGTTACACGAACTCGATGTTCGGCACACCGGCCGACATCGTGATCGCCGGATCGTACCTTAAAGGGATCCGTGATTTCGATGCGGAATTCGCTTATCGCTCGATGCGTGACATGGCCCTTGGTCCGCTTGAGACGGGATCACGTGTTTCCGGCCGCGAGGGCAGCGAGGCCTACAACCGTCTGCATTACTGCCCCGCCGAACTGATGGACGGAGCCGTCTCGAAAACGCTCGAATTCGCCTATGCCGATTCGGCCATCGCGCGGCTCGCGGCGGCACTGAACCACAGCCAAGACGCGGCGATGTTTGCCGGGCGCGCTCAGTATTACAAGAACCTGTGGAATCCTGAAACCCAGTATTTTCAACCGCGCGACTCACAGGGCGTCTTCACCACGCCGTTCGATCCGCTGTTGCTGACCTATTTCGACTTTGGCGGTAAACGCACGAACGACTATGTCGAGGGAAGCGCGCTGCAGTGGCGATGGGCCGTACCTTTTGACTCCCAAGGGCTGGTTTCGTTGTTCCGCGGCCCTGAATATTTTGTCAGCGAACTTGAAACGTTCTTTGCTCGATCACAACCCAAAGTCGGGGCTCTGCCGAACGCATACTACTGGCACGGCAACCAACCGGATCTCCACGCCGCCTATCTATTCAATGCCGCGAATCGGCCGGACCTTACGCAGAAATGGGTGCGATGGATTCTTGACCACAAATACGGAGACCAGGCGAACGGATTGGACGGAAATGATGACGGGGGAACTCTGTCAGCTTGGTACGTCTTCAGCTCACTGGGAATGTACCCGATCGCCGGAACGGAAAAATACGAGCTTGGCAGCCCGCTATGGAAGCGTGCCGAGATTCGGCTGGGAACCAAAACGCTGGAAATCGTGGCCGACCATTTTGCGCCCGACCATATCTACGTACAAAAAGTCTGGCTCAACGGCGTCGCAATTGATCGCACGTGGCTAAAGCACGATGAAATCGCACAGGGCGGGGTGTTGCGCTTCGAGATGGGAGCCGCGCCCGCGGCACGCTGACTGCAAACGTCCATCGCCCCTCAATCGCAACTTCGGCGACTTCAAGCATTCCGCGTGGTTCGCCTTGCGGCCAAAGGTTTCATCGTGGCTGGAAAAAAGGCCGCTTCTCGCCGCGCGGTTTGAAGCGGTAATTTTCCAGCCGTCTCCGCGGGGAATCCGTACGGACGGGTTTTCACGCTCGCGGCAATAGAGCAGGCCGCGGCACGCTCAAGTTCGCCCCCTTCTTGGGCCCTCGCGGACTTGACGATCCCCCACCGCAAGCCGTTTTTACGTGAAAGGTCTTGACTCCGTAGTATGGTACAGGGCCGATAATGACAACATGAGAGGTCGATCGATGGATTCACTGACAATCGGTCAAGTGGCTCGTCAAGCCGGTGTAGGCGTCGAAACCGTGCGGTTCTATGAGCGGCGGGGGATTCTCGCCCCTCCGCCACGATCCGGGTCTGGCTACCGCCAGTTTCCGAAAGAGACCGTCGCGCGGTTGCGGTTTGTCAAACGGGCCAAGGAACTTGGCTTCACGCTGAAAGAGATTTGTGAGCTACTCGCCTTGCGTCTCGATCCGGAGAGCACCTGTGCGGATGTGAAGGCCCGCGCTGAAGCGAAAATTATTGACGTCGAGGAAAAAATCCGCTCGCTCCAACGCATCAAGAAGGCGCTCGCCAAGGTGACCAAAAATTGTCGTGCAGAGCAGCCGAGCAGCGAATGTCCGATTCTGGATGCCCTGCAGCGTTAGGAAAGAACGCTAGGAGAACTGTCCCATGCCCACCGTGGAACTGATTTACGACGACGATTGCCCCAACGCAGCCGACGCAAGATCGCAGCTAAAATCCGCCTTGGCAAAGGTCGGACTCGATCTGACTTGGAAAGAGTGGCGGCGAGGCGATCCGGATAGCCCGTCATATGTGCGCCGCTACGGTTCACCGACCATTCTTGTTGACGGAGCGGACGTCGCAGGCGCGGCTCCCACGGACGGCGCGGACTGCTGCCGCCTTTACGGAGTCGAGAGCGGGCGGATCGAGGGCGTGCCGTCGATCGAGACGATTGTCTCGGCGCTTAAGGCCGGGCGAGCCAAATCGGGCAGAGTCAGCGAGCCACCCAAGGGAGGTTCAACATGGCTTGCCGCCATGCCGGCTGTCTTGGTCGCGGTTCTGCCCGCGGTAACTTGCCCGGCATGCTGGCCCGCTTATGCGGGCTTGCTCGGCGCGATGGGATTGCCATTTCTGATGAACAGCACGTATTTGTTTCCGCTGACCGTCGTTTTTCTCGCCGTTGCGGTGGGTGCGTTGGCGATTCAAGCCAGGCGTCGCCGTCTGCGTGTGCCACTGGTCTTTGGCATATTGGCCGCCGTGCTCATAATCGGCGGCAAGTTCTTTCTTGACTCGACCCCGCTCAGCTATGCCGGAATCGCCCTCTTGGTGGCCATGTCAATTCGCGACGCATGGCCGAAGCAATCCGCTCCTATGGCAACATGCGCGTCATGCGGCACGCGGTGACCAAGAGAGAGACTCATCATCAAGGTGTTTTAATGATATGGCACCCATCATTCGGCGCAATTTTGTTTCCGCCACTCGGCCGCGGGGCAATGAACCGATCTCTGTGGTTCGTCCTACTGTTGCTTCCACTGTTCGGCTGCGAAACACGGCAAGCGACCAATGGCTCCGATCAAAACGCCTCCGCCCGCGTCAGCACCAACAAGACCGTCACGCTCCGCGTCACCGGTTTCAGGAAGAGCAACAGCGGCGCGACGTGAATGTTGTGACCGAACACGGTCAAAGAGGCCCTGGAAGGGCTTCCGGCAGTTCGAGATGTCCAAATGCGATTGGAACGTGATTGGTTGATCGTGACCTACGATCCTTCGCGGACCACGGTTGCCGATCTTGTGGCGACCGTCAAACAGAGCGGCTATTCGGCCACCGTGGTCGATCCCGATGAGCCGCCACACATGGCCCCTGCGCCCCAAGAGGCGGCGGATGTCGACCTTCCGGCGCTATTTACCAAGGCGCTCGCGCGCGCCCGGCAGTCGCGGAAACCGTTGGTGCTGGATTTTCAGGCCCAGTGGTGTGTGCCGTGCAAACGCATGGAGCGGGAAACGTTTACCGATCCCGGCGTGGTCCGGTTGCTTCAACAGTGCGTTCTGCTGAAGATCGACACGGACGAGCACCCCGCTCTGGCAAAGCATTTCGGCGTCGTCGGATTGCCCGAT
>Ga0114931_10001457_pt1 | contig 30248 bp, 28 predicted proteins | sample 2SBtaG_FD_89579 | JGI IMG/M metagenome (GOLD analysis project Ga0114931, IMG submission 89579) | Deep subsurface microbial communities from Kolumbo volcano to uncover new lineages of life (NeLLi) - 2SBTROV14_V59a metaG | ecosystem: Environmental > Aquatic > Marine > Volcanic | place: Kolumbo... | reverse complement strand
TCAGGAGCGCCAGACTCAATACCGTCAGGATCTGGAACGAGTCGAACAACAGATTCGAGACATGGTCCAGGGACTCGATCAGGATGGAGAGCGCATATCCTCGTTGGATGACATCCTTTCCCGGGCTGAGCCCGAGCTCGAAACCGCACTGAGCGGTGAGGGTGAGGCCGAGGCTGTTCTTCAGAAGGCCGAGGCCGCCTCGAACGAGTGGCGCGGGGCCTGGGATCAATTGAATCAGGACTTGTCCTCACTACGTCAGAAGGCCGAGATCGATCGTACCCGGATCCAATATCTGGAGACGCAACTTGAGCAGACGCGCGCACGACAGGCGGGATTGAACAAGGAGCGCGAAGAGCTCGCGGCCCGTGTCGAACGGGAGACCGGCAAGCCGCAGGGATCAGGGCCGAAGTCGATGCCGAGGCAGGGCAACTGACCAGTCTGCAACAAGATATGACCGCTCAGCAGGAGGCATTGGAGGCGCTCCGACGGGATAGCAAGGTCCGCGAGGGCGAGCGCGACGCTGAGCGTGAAACGCTTTACCAGCTTCGCCAGGAAAACGCCTCGTTGTCAGCCTTGCAGAACGCCGCCTTGGGCAAGCAGGGTAGTGCGGTCGGCGATTGGCTCGAACGCCATGGTTTGGCCGGAAACAAGCGTTTGGCCGAGGTTATCAAGGTTGAAGGTGGCTGGGAGTTGGCGGCTGAACGTATCCTGGGGGACGATATCCAGGGGCTGTCGGTGGCCGAACTCGGCGTCCCGGCGATGGAAGTCGACGGGCTTTCGCGCGGACACTTGACCCTGATTGAGGGCGATGTTCAGGTCGCGCCTTCGAGCGCATCGATTGACCTGCCTCGCCTTATTGATAAATTTGATACGCCCTGGTCGCTCGAGTCGTTGTTGGGGCGGATCTACTGTTGCGAGACCCTTGCCGAGGCCTTGCAACGGCGTCGCGAACTTGCCTCCGGAGATTCCATTGTCACTCGTGGCGGCCACTGGTTGGGTCGGACCTGGTTGCGTGTCGAGCGCGGTGAGGAAGAGTCCGGAGTTTTGGCCAGGGAGCAGCGTCTGCGCGAGCTCACCACCCGGATTGAGGTCGGAGAATCTCGGCTGGCCAACTTGGATCAAGCCTGTCAAAAGGACCGGGTGGACCTTCAGGCGCTTGAGACTCGCTTGCAGGCGTTGCAACAGCAGTCCCGTGAATTGAACCAGAGGCACTCAGCCTCGGCGACCCGTCTGGCCCGTATCGAGACCACGCTTGAGCAGTCCGATCGCCGCTTGCAGGCGCTGAGCGATGAGGTCGGTGGGTATGTCGAGCGTGCCCAGACTTTAGCCGCTGAGCAAGCGGCATTGACGTCGGGGCATGAGCAAATCGTCGTCGATGTGCGTGACCACGAGGCCCGTCATGCAGCCTTGAGCGGACAGCGCGACGGCCTGAATCAAGCGGTGGAGATGGCGCGACAAGGGCTTCGCCAGGCTCAGAGGATGGTTTCGGAGACTCGGACCCGAATCGAGACGACGCGCGCCAGCCTGGAAGCCCTGCGCGCCGGACAGGAGCGTATCCTCTCCCAGAGGCAGCAACTCTCCACTAGAAAGACCGAGTTGGAAGCGCAACTCGCCGAGGGGGAAGCGCCGGTTGAGGCCATGAAGGCCGAATTACAGTCTCTGCTCACGAGCCGCATGGATGTCGAAGCTGAGCTCGAGGGAGCGCGGCGTGCGGTCGAGGCCTGCGAGCATCGGCTCAGGGAGCTTGGCGAGGCGCATCGCGCCTGCACCGAGCAGCTCGAATCGGTGCGCAGCGATCTCGATCGTATGCGCATGTCCTGGCAGGAGGAGATCGTGCGCAGGCAGACGCTCCAGGAACAACTGGCGGAGATGGGCCTTACCGCAGGGGATTTGATCGCAGAATTGCCGGAGGGGGCCAACTAGGCTGAATGGCAGTCGCGTCTGGAGGGGCTTGAGGCGCGTATCCAGCGTATGGGTCCCATCAATCTGGCGGCAATCGACGAATGTCAGGAGCAGGAAGAGCGTAAGCAATACCTGGATGCCCAGGCGGCCGATCTCAACGCCGCGCTGGAGACTCTGGAGCGCGCTATCCAGAAGATCGATAACGAGACCAAACAGCGTTTCCGCGAGACCTTCGATCAGGTCAATGAGCGCCTGGGCGACCTCTATCCTCGGCTCTTCGGGGGCGGCAAGGCCAGTCTTGAGATGATCGGTGACGATTTGCTGGATGCCGGCGTGCTGGTCGTGGCGCGCCCGCCGGGCAAACGCAACAGCTCGATCCATCAGTTATCAGGCGGAGAGAAGGCCCTGACTGCCGTGGCCTTGGTATTCGCCTTCTTCGAACTCAATCCGTCGCCGTTCTGTATGTTGGATGAGGTCGACGCGCCGCTCGATGATACCAATGCCGCTCGTTTTTGCCGGATGGTCGAGGAGATGTCCCAGAAGACGCAGTTCATATTCATCACGCACAACAAGATCGCGATGGAGATGGGACAACAGTTGCTCGGTGTGACCATGCATGAGCCGGGTGTATCGCGGCTCGTGACCGTCGATATCGATGCGGCTGCGGAGATGACGGCTACGGCCTGATAGGCCTTCAGCGTGTCATTCGATGAAGGCTTTCCGCCGGTCGTGGGCGGGGTACCCCGCGTCCTAATCCTCGGCAGCCTGCCGAGCAAGCGCTCGCTGGCCGATGGTCAATATTATGCCCTGCCGCAAAACGCCTTTTGGCCCATCATGTGTCGCCTGTTTGATGCCGACCCCGGTCTACCCTATGCGGAACGCCAGCGACTCCTGATCGGGCGCGGGATCGCCCTATGGGATGTGCTGGCCGCGTCGGTACGGCCGGGTAGCCTGGATTCATCCATTGTGGAGTCCACGGCGCGGGCAAACGACATTTGCGCGTTTGTCTCGAGATATTCGGGGATTCGCCTGATCTGCTTCAATGGACGCAAGGCCGAGCAGCTTTTTCAGCGGTTTGTGCTGCGGCCGGATCCGACTGGGTTCGCGGACATCGAATTCCTGACGATGCCCTCGACGAGCCCGGCGCATGCAGCCCTGTCGCGAGACGAGAAGTACGCCCGATGGGCGAGGGTTCTGGACTACCTTTAGGTGCGGAAATGTAGGATGATGGTGACAACCGCATCTGTCGCGATCGATGCGGTTCGTGCCTCACCGCATCCCACGGACTGTTTCTATCGTCGAAGGTACAAGGTGCAAGGTACAAGATACAAGATACAAGATACAAAAAGACAAGTACGGACTCGGTCTGAGGTGCGAAGCCCGATTTGAGGTACTTGCGATGCTCCTTGTTGATGCATCATGGTTTTTTACTTGTATCTTGTATCTTTCCCCTTGTATCCGCTTTTCAGCGCGTACCGAACACCACGATGGTCTTGCCATGGGCCGTGATGAGATTTTGCTCCTCGAGATTCTTCAGCACCCGTCCCGCCATCTCTCGCGAGCAGCCCACGATACGGCCGATTTCCTGGCGCGTGATTCGGATCTGCATGCCGTCGGGATGGGTCATGGCATCGGGCTCCTTGCAGAGGTCGAGCAGAGTTTTGGCGATACGGCCGGCGACGTCCATGAAGGCGAGCCGTCCGACCATGCCGCTCGTCCTGCGCAAGCGAAAGGCGAGCTGTCCGGAGAGTTCGAACAGGATCTCCGGTTCGTCTATGGCAAGCAGGCGAAAGTTGTCGTAGCTGATCTCCGCGATCTCGCAGGTCGTTCGGGTTCGAACCCAGGCACTACGTCCTTGCGCCGCTTCGCCGAACAGTCCCATCTCACCGAAGAAGTCGCCGGCGTTGAGATAGGCCAGAATAATCTCCTTGCCCTCGTCATCTTCGTGCAGGACCGTCACGGAACCACTGACGATGTAGTAGAGGGTCTCCGAAAGGTCGCCCTCATGGATGACGACGCTCTTGGAGGGGTAGTGGCGTCGATGACAATGGTGTAGAAAACGCTCGATAGTCGCGTTAACGCGTGGTTTCGCCAGTGGTAACGGCATGGGTAATGACATGTGATTTCCTCATGGCAGATTGGTTGCTATGCTATGCGTCCGTTGGATGCCGGGCGCATGTGCGCTTGTCTACGAAGACTATCGGTAACTTTGGGCCTTTGTATTAGCCTTGGCGCGGAATATTAAGCCGGCATCAAGAAAGAGACGCGTTGATTCGGCACTTGGTTGCGTCCGCATGGCGGCCGGGTACGCCAGGTCGACTCAGAATTAATCAGCAGGAGTGAAGCCAATGCAGGCTTGCGTTAAATGGGTGGACGGTGCGCAGTTTCTCGCCGAAGCGGGGAGTGGGCACAGTCTCGTGATCGATGGGCCGCCGGAGGGCGGCGGCCGGAACATGGGTATGCGTCCCATGGAGTTGATTCTGCTGGGAACCGCGGGTTGCACCGCCTATGATGTCGTCTCGATCCTGAAGAAGTCCAGGCAGCCGATTACGGATTGCCGGGTTGAGGTCAATGCCGAACGCAGCGAGGAGATTCCCAAGGTCTTCACCCATATTCATCTGCACTACGTGGTGTCCGGCAAGAGCTTGTCCGAATCCTCGGTGGCGCGAGCGATTCAACTGACCTCGGAGAAATACTGTTCGGCTTCGATTATGCTGGCCAAGGCCGTGGAAATTACGCACGACTACGAAATAATCGAAGCGGCCTGAGTTAGGCTTGGGGACTGGATATTGAAAAAGACTCGAATCAAGCTGCATGGCTTCAACAATCTGACGAAATCGCTTAGCTTCAACATCTATGACGTTTGCTACGCGAAGACCGAGAGTCACCGCAGGGAATACATCGAATATATCGACGAGGTATACAACGCCGAGCGGCTCAAGCAGATTTTGACCGATGTCGCGGGCATCATCGGCGCGAACATCCTGAATATTGCCCACCAGGACTATGAACCTCAGGGTGCCAGTGTGACCATTTTGATCTCTGAGGAAGCGGTGGCCTCCGAGAGCTTATCCAATACTGAGGCCCCCGGACCCTTGCCGGACACCATCCTGGCGCACCTGGACAAGAGTCATCTGACGGTGCACACCTATCCCGAGAGCCATCCCGACAATGGCATCAGCACCTTCCGAGTCGATATCGACGTCTCGACCTGTGGCCGGGTATCGCCGCTGAAGGCTTTGAACTACCTGATTCACAGCTTTGAGTCAGACATCGTGACCATGGACTACCGCGTGCGCGGGTTTACGAGGGATATCAAGGGCAAGAAGCACTTCATCGATCACAAGATCAACTCGATTCAGAACTACCTGACACGCGATACGCTAGACCTGTATCAGATGATCGACGTCAACGTCTATCAGGAAAACATCTTTCATACCAAGATGATCCTGAAGGACTTCGACCTCGATAACTATCTTTTCGGTCTTGGTGTGGATGACCTCAACGAGGCCGAAAAACGCATGATCCGGCGGCGCCTGAAGAAGAAGATGGCGGAAATATTTTACGGACGGAACGTCAGCGGCCGCGCATAACAAAGCGGCATCGACGATTGAAAGCGCGGCAGGGGGCTAGATCCAGTAGGCGGTGCGGGTCATGATCTTGGCGGTCAGGGACATCAGGCCCTTGACCGGCGCGGGCAGTTCGGCGCCGCCGGCATTGAGCGCGGTTGTTGCGTGATGGGCTTCATCGACCTTCATCTGTTCGAGAATGGCCCTGCTGCGCTGGTCCGAAGGCGGCAGACGCGACAAATGGTCTTCGAGGTGGCGCACGACCTGGTTTTCGGTTTCGACGATGAACCCCAGACTCCAACGGTCCCCGGCCTTGCCCGCGATCGCGCCGATCGCCAGTGAACCGAGATACCACAACGGGTTGAGTCGGCTGGTATGCCCGCCTAGCTCGTGACAGCGGCGTTCACACCAGTCCAGGTGGTCGTTTTCCTCGATCGCGGCTCGTTCCATTTTATCGCGGACTTCGGCGAGATTGGCCGTCAGGGCCTGGCCCTGATAGAGGGCCTGAGCCGAGACCTCTCCGGCATGATTGACGCGCATCAACGCGGCCGCGCGACGGGCCTCGTCGGCGGACAGCGTCGTATCTTCCTCGATGCCGGTGGCCGGATCCGGCCGTTCGCTGATCTGAGGGCGACCGAAAACAGTGCGCAGCCCGCGATCGATTTGCAGCAGCGCTTCGTCGACAGGGGTGTAGTTGCGTCCTTCCATTCCGGGAAAGATACAGTATACTCCTATTGATGCAAAGGGACTTATCGGACGCGGTCGCCCGTCATGCGGGACAGTCCGTACCGTAGGGGGGCAGGACACCGAATTTAATTTAAGAAACTCTGATTAATTCTGGGCCGGATGGATGGCGAGATGAAATGTTCCGGATCAAGGCGAAAAGCACAGGTAATAGCGTGCTATTGCCAAGATTTTCAACGCCGAGCCGGGACATTTCAGCCGTCAGACGCCGGTTCACGAATTGATCAGAGGTTCCTTAAGCTTCATGCGTAGAATTCAGGGGGCAAGATGACGATCAAGAAAGCACATTTTAATATGATCGAGCAGCAGATCCGCACCTGGGACGTATTGGATCCGATGGTGCTGGAGCTCCTGACCAAGGTGGCGCGCGAGGATTTCGTGCCGGAGGCCTATAGGGGACTCGCCTATGCCGATCTCGCGATTCCGCTTGATCACGGAGAGGTCATGATGCATCCCGTCGTCGAGGCCAGGATGTTACAGGCCCTGGAGCTTCACTCCACGGACAAGGCCTTGGAGGTCGGGACCGGCAGTGGCTACGTCACCGTGCTGATCGCCCATGCGGTGCATCACGTCACGAGTGTCGAGATCCATGCGGACATGAGCAAAGCCGCGGGAGAACGTATCAAAGCCCGAGGCATCGAGAACGTGGACCTGCAGGTTGGCGATGCATCCCGGGGTTGGAACGGAAAAGCCCTTTATGATGTAATAGCCATTACCGCAAGCACGCCCGTTTTGCTCGATACGTTCCGCATGTCGTTGAATCGTGGAGGTCGCCTGTTCGCCATCATCGGCCAATCGCCACTGATGGAGGCGGTCCTGATCCGTAGGACCGATGAGAATGAATGGGAGCAGCGCGCCCTTTTCGAGACGGATGTGCCTGCGCTCCTAAACGCGCCTCAGCCGGCCGCCTTCGTTTTTTAGTCCGGGGGCCTCTGAATCCCTCTTGTGGGCGTTTTTCGCCCTATGCGGGTCAGGGCCTTTGTTCGCGCCAATCTAATGGAGGCCGGATATGCTCGGTTGGCCCCCTAAGTCGCTTTCTTTAAACTCGTGTCGCCACCCTGTGTGGTCCCTAGCTATTGAGTCGGATGCTCATGATGATTAGTAAATTTAAATTCAATGTTCTGGCCGTTCCCGGCCGTTTGACGGTCTCGATCCTCGCGCTTTTGGGCTTCATGCATATTGCCGATGTGGCCGCGACCGATCTGATGACGGTCTACGATCAGGCCAGGCAGGACGATCCTCAGTTCCTGGCCGCGGCCGCGCAGCGCATGGCTGCCCGTGAGTCGCGTCCCCAGGCCCTGGCCCGGTTGCGACCGGATGTCAATCTGACGGCCGGGATCTCCCGGACCCGCAGCGAACTGCTGAGTGTACTGCCCGGGGACAAGTTTACGAGCGCCTTTCGTACCATCAATCCGACCTATTTCAATACTAAGACCTTCGCGGTCTCTGTCGGGCAGCCGCTCTATCATCACGACCTTTGGGTACAGCTCAAGCAGGCGGATAAGCGCATCGCCAAGGCAGAGGCCGAATACGCGGCGGCCGGACAGGCGCTCGTGACCCGGGTCGCCGAGCGGTATTTCAACGTCCTGGCTGCTGAGGATGCCGTGCGTTTCGCCAAGGCCGAAGAGGACGCCAATCAGCGCCAACTCGATCAGGCGCAACAGCGTTTTGATGTGGGACTGATCGCGATCACGGACGTCCATGAGGCGCGCGCGGGCCGGGATCTGGCGAGGGCCCGGACGATTGTCGCGGGGAATCAGTTGATCAGTGCGCGTGAATCCCTGCGGGAATTGACCGGATCGCCGGCAACGGATCTCTCCGGTGTCGACGAGTCGATGAAACTCGCCACCCCCTCGCCTGCTGACGTCGAGGCTTGGACCAAGAGTGCGTTGACTCAGAATCTGCAGATCGAGGCCAGCCAGTTGGCCCTGGAGATCGCGACCGATGAGGTCAAGGTCAGGCGCTCCGGTTTTTACCCGACCTTGGATCTGAGCGTGTCGCATCAGTACCAGGACAGCAAGGATCCGATCTTCGGCAACGAGAACCAGAACAGCGCGATTGGCGTTCAGCTTACTGTGCCCATCTATCAGGGTGGGGCGACCAATTCCAGGGTCGAGGAAGCGATCCAGTTGCAGGAACAGGCCAGGCAGGGGCTCGAACAGCAACGTCGGATCGTACTACGCCAGACGCGTGACGCCTATCTGACCGTACAGGCTAATATCGATCAGGTTTCCGCCCTGAACCAGGCGCGGATTTCGGCCCAGAGCGCACTTGACGCCACTGAGGCAGGGTTCAACGTAGGCACCCGAACCACGGTCGACGTCTTGAATGCCCGTCAGAACGTCTTTCGTGCCCAGAGGGATCTTGAGCGTGCGCGTTACGATTATCTGCTGAATTCCCTGCGTCTCAAAGAGGCTGCCGGCTCCCTGTCCGGCGAAGACGTTCAGGCCATCAATCACTGGTTCAGCGTCCCTGCCGCCGAGCGATAAGGGCGCTTGGCCTGCTTAGGGGCGAGGGTCTGCCATAAAATCAGGTAGACTTCGCTCGGATGCAGATTGCCGCTCGATGGGTGATTGCGCAGTGCCCAGCGCGCAGGTCCCATACTCTTCCACGCACTGATGCCGAAAGCCAGCTCAAGAAATACCCCCAAACTTTCAAGATTCACCTCGACCGGTGGCGGTTTCGAGAGGGTTCGGTATCGGAAGAACAACATGGACGCATTGCCGTTTCATGAAGCGGCCTGGCGGTTCAGCGTATCCGAGATCAAAGCCATCGTCCGGGGCAGGGCGCCCTGGCTGCTTTCGAAGACTGCGTGGGCGCGGTCGCCGAGGATGGCGCGGGAATGGGCGTCATGAAGCAGGTCGATGACCGCGTTCGCCAGGGACTGCGTATTCGAGACCTGAATGGCCGCCTCGGCCTGAAGCATGTTACGACTGATTTCCGCGAAGTTGAACATATGCGGTCCGAACAGGATCGGGCAACGCAGGGCCGCTGGCTCAATGACGTTGTGGCCACCGCGAGGGATGAGGCTGCCGCCGACGAAGGCGAGGTCGGCGGCGGCGTAGAGGTCCATCAGTTCGCCCATGGTATCGCCGAGGAAGACATCGCATTCGAGCGCGGTGCTTCGGTTTTGCGATGCACTGCGTTTGACTACGTGGTAGCCCCGGGTGCTGCACAGTCCCGCCACTTCGGCGAAACGTTCCGGATGGCGAGGCGCGATAACGAGCAACAGGTCCGGGATCATGCTTCGAATGATCGCGAAGGCCTCCAGGACTTGTGTCTCTTCGCCTTCGTGTGTGCTGGCCGCGAGCCAGACCGGACGGGGGTGCGTGGGGTCCCGATGCCAGAGGCCGCGCAGGGCGGCCACGTTCTGTGCGAGTTGCTCCGGCAAGGGAAAGTCGAATTTGATATTGCCGGTTTCCACCACCGAGTCAGGGCGGGCACCGATGCGGACGAAGCGTTCGGCGTCCTTGTGTCCTTGGGTTGCGATCCGCTGGCAGCAGGCCAGGGTGTCTGTGACGAGCCCACGAAAGCGCGCATAACGATCCGCCGAGCGTTGCGACAAGCGTGCGTTTGCCAGTATCAGAGCGACCCCATCCCGTTTGCAGGCGTGAAAGAGATTCGGCCAGATCTCCGTTTCCATCACGATCACCAAGGCGGGCCGGATGCGACGCATGAAACGTCGGATCGGGCCGGGCATGTCATAGGGCATATAGGCATGGTGCACACGATCGCCAAGAGCGGATGTCACGCGGTCCGAACCGGTCGGCGTGGTCGTGGTCATGATGAGTGGGTAATCGGGGTACTCGTCGAGGATGGCGCGGGCCAGCGGGAGCGCCGCCATGACTTCGCCGACGGATACGGCGTGAATCCAGATTGTCGGCCGATCCGCCTTCCAGGTGCCGAAGCCCCAGCGTTCCGCCCATCTCCGGCGATAGGCCGGGGCCCGGCGACCGCGCCAGTACAGCCGGGCCATGAGTAGCGGGCTCGCCAGGTAGAGCAGCAGGGTATAAGACAGACGCCACAAGCCGGACATGGATCAGTCGTCGTTACCGTTTGCATCGGGAAACGATACACCGCGTTCGCCCAGGTAGGCGCGGATCAAGTCGGCAATGCGGGCGGTCTCGTCCTGAAGCGGGGCGGTCCAGGTCTCCAGCCGGTCCGAGAAACGACGGGTGATACCGGTTTGTTGCAGCCGTTTGTGGAAGGCTGTGAGCCTGCGCGCATCGCCCTCAAGTGGCAACGTATATACCGGATGGCCGCTCGCACAGGCCTCTGAAACCATCGAGACCGAATCCTCGGTTGCGAGAATGAAATCCGCCAGGGCAAGCATGCCCATATAGGGGTTTTCACCGTCACCGCTCCAGATCAAGGTGTCGTCGCCGGCCAGTCGCTCCCGAATCAATGCGGTGTTTTCCTCGCCCGTGCGCCGCGAGGTCGTGACGATAAGACCGGCCCCATACTCCTGACGGAGTTTGTCCAGACGATCAGTGAGTCGTCGGCACTCATCCTGGGTAAACGGGTGCTTGCGGGTGCGGCCACCGATCAGAACGGCCACCAGGGGCCGGGGCAGGGGGGCGAACCGTCGAGCGAAGTGCTGCGCCGCCTCGGTGAGTTTGGTCTTTGTAATGTGGTGGAGCGCGAGCTCGGTCGGGAAGACATTCTCACCACGGATGGGGTCGTGGGCCATGGGCACGACCATGTCGAAGTATCGGGCCGGGATTCTGGGGTCCTGGATATGGACCGTAAATGTCCGTCCTCGGCTTTGCTTGCGGATTGCGATCGAGAGGGGGGTGCTCCGCCTGCCGCAGGTAATCAGCAGGTCGGGCCAGGGCGGGACGAGTGGTGCGCTATCGGCGGTGAGTCCGTTCAGTACGCCCGGACACAAATGCCCCGGCAACCAACTCCATGGCCGGCGCGGTCGGGATACCTTGGCGACATAGGGCAGGCCGACGGCCTCTGCGAGTCCCGAGACCTGACTGGCCATACCCGTCTCGCCCGTGGTCAGCGTCCAGCAAACGGGGTCTGCCACCTAGCTAGAGTCCCCTTTACTGGACGGGGTCGTTCGGGAAGGCCAGCTCGTGCCGGCTGCGCCACTCGGGGATGACGTAGTTGACAATGATACTCCTGCGGACCCCACCGTTCATTGGGCGTTTCTCGAAGCCGTGCCAAGTGTGGTCGCTGGGGATAAAGACCAATCCCTTGTTGAAGCCGAAGGGGGCCTGGCCGTAAAAACGGTCCTTGTCGTAATAAATCGAGGTACCCCACGCCTCGCCGCCAGGCGCGGTCGTGTAGCCTGCCAGCATGGTGAACTTCTTGGCACCGATATCCGTATGCGGTTCGAGCCAGAAGTTCTCTCCATCCTGGCAATATTCGATGCGCAGGTAATTGCCGGACAGGAGACATCGAATTTGGCCTCGATGGCGCGCACGATTTCGGGAGACTGGAACGCGTCCGTTACGTTTTTTACGACCGGATAACGTTCGCGGTTTTCGGCCGAGAAGAATTGGCGCAGGGAATTGTGAGTCTCGCGCCGGCCACCGGTATCGTCAACCTGCGGGACGGGGAAGGGCAGTTCGGCGATGGCCATGGCGTCGTCTTCCGGAAGGCAGTCGTTGACGTACCAGTGACGATAGGGGACGTCCTGCGTCTGACTGGCCTCAAGGCACTTCAGAACGGTGTTCTTGATGGTTTGGATGTCTGCCACGGGAACCTCTTGGGTACTTGGTTTGGTGTCGGGTTTGATGGGATGAGGCGCCTCATCATGCCGTAAAAACGGCTGTTAACCTCTGCTTATAACGCTTAGGCATTTGGCTGTCAAACTACCGCCGCCCTGACCGGATGAGGGGCTGGTTAATGCGACTATCTTGAGTAGAATCGCGCCAGGGGTATTTATTTATTGGGGAAATCAAGTAGAATACCCCGTTTTTCGGTGGCCGGGTTTGACGAAGTTTGGGCTTGGCAGATTGATCCCGGCGCAAAAGCCAATCGAGGTTAATAGGTTATGGTAAGTATTCGTTTGTCACGGGGCGGTTCGAAGAAGCGTCCTTTTTATCACGTCGTTGTTACCGACAGCCGCAACCCGCGCGATGGTCGTTTTATCGAGCGGATCGGTTTCTTCAACCCTATCGCCAAGGGTAAGGAAGAGCGTTTGAACATCGATCGTGAGCGTTTTACGCATTGGGTCGGGCAGGGCGCAAAGGCTTCCGATCGCGTCGAGAGCCTGGTCAAGGAGCTGGCGGCGGCGTAAGGGCGTTTGCCGGTCGTCTCCGGGCGGCCTTGTCTTCGTATTCCTTATAACGCGTATTCCCGATATGGTCGTTGAGCCAGGGGAGAGAATCCTGGGAGACAAGGACCCGGGGGAGATGATCCTGTTGGGTATGGTCACGGCCACGTTCGGGATCAAGGGCTGGGTCAAGGTCTTTTCCCATACCGAGGACCGCGCCGGAATCGGGGGCTATAACCCCTGGCATATCAAATTGCGCGGGGAATGGCTGACGGTTCGGCCTTTGGAGGCAAGGACTCAGGGCAAAGGCGTCGTGGCCCGGCTCGAAGGTGTCGACGACTGCGAAACCGCTCAAGGGCTTATTGGCGCCGAGATCTATATCCGGCGTGATCAGCTGCCGGCGGTGCAGGAAGGCGAGATCTACTGGATCGATTTGGAGGGCCTTCGGGTCGTCAACGTGGCGGGCGACGACCTCGGCGTAGTCGACTATCTGTTCAATTGCGGCGCCAACGACGTGCTGGTCGTCAAGGGCGATCGAGAGCGCATGATCCCTTATGTCAAGGGGCAGGTCGTTGTCGATATCGACCTCGAAGGCGGCGTGTTGACCGTGGACTGGGATAAAGACTTTTGACCAGGGTTGATGTCGTTACCCTGTTTCCGGAGATGGTGACATCCACGGCCGGGTGTGGCGTTACGGGCCGAGCGATCCGTGATGAGCTGCTCGGGCTCAAGTGCTGGAATCCGAGGGATTTCACGCATGACCGTCACCGTACGGTCGATGACCGGCCTTATGGCGGCGGGCCCGGTATGGTCATGATGGTGCAACCCTTGCGGGATGCGATTCGCGCCGCCAAGGCGGATTGGATGGGAGATAACCCGAGCAGGGTCGTCTATCTGTCGCCACAAGGGCGCCGTCTGGTGCAGGCGGATGTCCAGCGTTGGGCCGACGATGAGATCCATTTGATTCTCGTGGCCGGGCGCTACGAAGGGATCGACGAGCGTGTGCTCGAGGCGGAGGTGGATGAGGAACTCTCCATCGGCGATTACGTGCTTAGTGGCGGCGAACTCGCGGCCCTGGTCGTGATCGATGCCCTGGCCCGTCTGATGCCGGGTGCATTGGGGCATGAGCAGTCGGCCGAACTGGATTCGTTCAACGATGGCCTGCTCGAGTGTGGTCACTACACACGGCCCGAGGTCATAGATGGCATGCAGGTTCCCGGTGTCCTGTTGAGCGGGGATCACGCCCGGATCGAGCGTTGGCGGCTGAAACAGGCCTTGGGCCGGACTTGGCGGAAGCGACCGGATTTGCTCGATGGTATTGAGCTGGATACGGAGCGCAAGGCCTTGTTGGCCGAGTACATACATGAATTAGACGAACCCCGGCGGGGTTAACGAAAGACAACGTCGTTGAGCCGATGGGGCCGACGGCATTTAACCAGGAGCGTTTTTATGAGCAACATCATCGAGAAGATCGAAGCCGAACAGATGTCCCGCGAGGTGCCTGTCTTCGCGAGCGGCGACACGGTCGAGGTCAAGGTCAAGGTCAAAGAGGGCGAGCGCGAGCGTCTGCAGTCGTTTGTCGGTGTCGTGATCGCCAGGCGTAACCGGGGATTGAACTCGTCCTTCACGGTCCGCAAAATCTCTCATGGCGAGGGCGTCGAGCGCGTCTTCCAGACCTACAGCCCCGCTATCGACAGCATCACGGTGCAGCGCCGTGGCGATGTCCGTCGCGCCAAGCTGTATTATCTGCGCGAACTGCGTGGCAAGAAGGCCCGCATCAAAGAGAAGCTCTGATCGCACGGGTCTTCCGGCCCGCGTGGATCTATTCTTCCGGGAATGCGCCTGACGTGCAGCAGGACGACCAGGCCGTTCTGGATCATTTTCTCGATAGCATGTGGATGGAGCGTGGGCTTAGCCGGAACACGCTCCAGGCCTATCGCAACGACCTCAAGGGGCTTTCGGCGTGGCTGACGAAACGTCGTGAAGGCCTGTTGACCGCCTGCCGGGCGGACCTTCTCGAATATCTCGCCTATCGTGTCCAAACGGGCGCAAGTCTGAGGACCAGTGCGCGTTTGCTTTCGAGCATCCGCCGATTCTATGCCTTGCAGATTCGCGAGGAGCGCCTCCAGGAAGATCCCAGTCGTGATATCGACGCCCCCAAGCTTGGCCGGCCGCTGCCGGACAGCCTGTCCGAGGACGAGGTCGATCGTCTGCTGGCCGCGCCCGATTGCAGCGATAGTCTGGGGCTCAGGGATCGGGCCATGTTAGAACTGCTGTATGCCACGGGGCTACGCGTCTCGGAACTCGTCGAACTGACCCGGCAGCGTCTGCATCTCGACCAGGGCGTCGTCCGCGTCCTGGGTAAGGGCAGTAAAGAGCGTCTGGTCCCTGTTGGCGAGCTGGCCCTCGATTGGATGGAGCGTTACCTGGCCGAATCCCGGCCGGTATTGTTAGGTGGAGCCAAGTGCGATGCTCTGTTTCTGACCAAACGCCGGGCGGGTATGACACGTCAGGCATTTTGGTACCTGATCAAACGGTATGCCGCTCTGGCCGGCATTCAGACCCATCTGACGCCGCATACCTTGCGGCACGCCTTCGCGACCCATTTGCTCAATCACGGCGCCGACCTCAGGGTCATTCAGATGCTGCTCGGTCACAGTGATCTTTCGACGACCCAGATTTACACGCATATCGCTCAGGCGCGCCTACAGGAATTGCATCAGCGCCATCATCCGAGGGGGTAGGTGGACGACACCCCTCCTTTGCAAGGGCGACCGGCCGGTCGCCGCTAGCCGTCAAGGTAATAACCTAGTAAAATGCTTTGGATTTGCTTTTTCGCCTAAATGGCATAGAATTCCCATTATATCCCACAGTATCTAAGAGGTTTTTGTTTATGGACATCATGGACACCATTCGCGCCCAGGTCGAGGGGCATCCGATCATTCTGTATATGAAGGGCACGCCGCAGTTTCCGATGTGCGGTTTTTCCGGTCAGACGGTCCAGGCGCTCAAGGCCTGCGGCGCCGAGTTCTTTCACGTCAACGTGCTTGAGAATCCGGATATTCGTCAGAACCTGCCGCGTTACGCCGACTGGCCGACTTTTCCTCAGCTTTACATCAACGGCGAGCTGGTCGGCGGTTGCGATATCGTCATGGAGCTGTACCAGAGTGGCGAGCTCAAGGAGCTCGTGGCGTCTGCCGGCCATCATTAAACCCGGCACCCATGTACATCACCTTCAGCCGTTGCGTGCAGTCCTCCAGCAAGGCATCGAAAGGCCGCTGTAGCATTCCTACAGCAAGTTTCGATAACGCCGACTGTGGGACTGCATACAACGGCCTGTCCTTTTAATTTCAATCCGTTAGGGGCTTCAAGCAGACTCCGGCTCCGCGTTGTAGCTCTTGCAAAGGGCCCTGCCATTCGCGGCGAGCCACGCCTTGATCCGAAGCCTGCTTGAAGCCCTGAAGGCAATGTACATGGGTGCCGGGTTAATAATTGTCCCTGAAACTGCCGGGAAAGGTCGTAAGCGCGACCGTACCCGGCAGTCCTCTCCCGGTTCGGCGCTTTGCGGACCGAATCTTCTGGTCAGCCTATTTTGCAGGCCGATCCGAAACGGTTACACTCGCGGTTTTATTCGGGAGCCTCTGACCGAATTGCGGCCTGGTCTTTGTCATGGTCCATTCCGCATGACGTTCAGCTGTCCCTTGAGTTCCTGCCCGTGAGAGGCCTGTATTATTCATGAGTACTGTCTACGACGCGTCTGCCATTGAGGTCTTGACCGGCCTTGAACCTGTCCGTAAGCGGCCGGGTATGTATACCGATACCAGTCGACCCAATCACCTGCTGCAGGAGGTGGTCGACAACGGCGTTGACGAGGTCCTGGCCGGACATGCCAACAGGATCGATGTCGTCCTGCACGAAGATGGATCGATGGAGGTTTCGGACGACGGTCGCGGCATGCCGGTGGATATCCATCCCGAGGAGGGGCTGCCGGGCGTCGAGGTCATCCTGTCTCGGCTGCATGCCGGCGGCAAGTTCTCGCAGCGCAACTATCAGTTCTCGGGAGGCTTGCATGGCGTCGGCGTGTCGGTCGTCAACGCCCTGTCGTTACGTCTCGAGGTCACGATCCGGTGCGGTTGCGAGGTCTACGCCATGGCCTTTGCCAACGGAGACAAGGTCGAGGACCTGCATGCCATCGGTCGCGTCGGCCGCCAGAATACCGGGACCACCGTGCGCTTCTGGCCAGACCCTCATTTTTTCGATAGCCCCCGCTTCAGTCTCTCCCATCTGCGTCACCTATTGCGCGCCAAGGCCGTTCTGGCGCCGGGTCTGCATATCACCTTCACGGATCGCAAGGCGGAGACCCAGGAGGAATGGCATTACGAGAACGGAATTCGCGATTACCTCATGGCGGCCGTCGCGGACAACGAATGCCTGCCCGAAACGCCTTTCGAGGGCCATATGGATGGCCAGGCCGAGGCCGTCGATTGGGCCGTCGTCTGGCTACCCGAGGGCGGCGAGCTGTTGACCGAGAGTTACGTCAATCTGGTTCCGACGATCCAGGGCGGTACCCACGTCAACGGTCTGCGCACGGGGCTGACCGAGGCCATCAGAGAATTTTGCGAGATTCGCAATCTGTTGCCGCGCGGCGTCAAGATCGCCCCCGAGGACGTCTGGGAGCGTTGCGCCTATGTATTGTCGATGAAGATGCAGGAGCCGCAGTTTTCCGGCCAGACCAAGGAACGCTTGTCCTCGCGCAGCTGTGCGGCCTTTGTGACCGGCGTCGTCAAGGACAGCTTCAGTCTCTGGCTCAATCACCAGGTGGAGACCGCCGAGGCCATTGTTCAGATGGTCGTGGCCCGGGCGCAGGCGCGTCTCAGAGCCGGCAAGAAGGTCGTGCGCAAGAAGGTTACCAATGGGCCGGCGCTGCCCGGCAAGCTTGCCGATTGCTCAATGCAGGATCCGGCCATGTGCGAACTCTTCCTCGTCGAGGGCGATTCGGCCGGCGGTTCGGCGAAACAGGCCCGTGATCGCCAGTTCCAGGCCATCATGCCGCTGCGCGGCAAGATATTGAACACTTGGGAGGTCGATGCCCTGGACATCCTTGGCTCACAGGAAGTCCACGATATCTCGGTCGCGATCGGCGTCGACCCCGGTAGCGATAATGTCAGCCGCCTGCGCTACGCCAAGATCTGTATCCTGGCCGATGCCGATTCCGACGGCGCTCATATCGCGACTTTGCTCTGCGCCTTGTTCGTAAGGCATTTCCCGGCGCTCGTGAGCGGCGGCCATGTCTATGTGGCCATGCCGCCTCTGTACAGGATCGACGTCGGCAACAGTGTCTACTATGCCCTCGATGACGAAGAACGCCAGGGCATCCTGGACCGGATCACGGCGGAGAAGCGCAAGGGCAAGGTCAACGTCCAACGGTTCAAAGGCCTCGGAGAGATGAATCCCATGCAACTCAGGGAAACCACGATCGCGCCGGACAGCCGTCGGCTCGTGCGTCTGACGATCGCACCGGGAGACGACACCCTGACCTTCATGGATATGCTGCTCGCCAAAAAGCGTTCGGCGGATCGTCGCACCTGGCTTGAGCAGAAGGGCGATCTGGCCCAGGTCTAACGAAAAAAAGACGTTCAGCCGGGGCCGCTGCAACGGTCCACCGGCCGTAACGCGGATTAACGTAAATGATAGCTAAAGGTTAATGCCTGAATGAGCACGTTGACACTGGATTTTGAGGGCGTCGAGGACAAGTCCGTAAAGGACTTCACCGAGAAGGCCTATCTCGACTACTCGATGTACGTGATCCTGGATCGGGCGCTGCCGCATATCGGCGACGGTCTCAAACCCGTTCAGCGCCGCATCGTTTACGCGATGTCGGAGCTGGGCTTGAGCGCCACGGCCAAATACAAGAAGGCCGCGCGTACGGTCGGCGACGTGCTCGGCAAGTTCCATCCTCACGGCGATTCCGCCTGCTACGAGGCCATGGTCCATATGGCCCAGCCTTTTACCTATCGCTACCCGCTGATCGACGGTCAGGGCAACTGGGGTGCGCCGGACGACCCCAAGTCATTCGCGGCCATGCGTTATACAGAGGCCCGTTTATCGGCCTTCGCTCAGGTCCTGCTCCAGGAAGTCGGCGACGGTACGGTCGATTGGGTTCCCAATTTCGATGGTACGCTCGAGGAGCCGCGTATCCTGCCCGCGCGTCTGCCTCATGTCCTGCTCAACGGGGCCAGCGGCATTGCCGTCGGCATGGCGACCGATGTCCCACCGCACAATGTCCGCGAGGTCGTCGGGGCCTGTATTCATTTGCTCGAACACCCGAAAGCTACGACCGAGGAGCTCCGCGATTTCGTGCTGGGGCCTGACTATCCGACGCAGGCCGAAATCGTGACCCAGCGCGCCGAAATCTCGAGCATGTACGAGACCGGCCGCGGCAGTATCCGAATGCGCGCGCGTTTCTTTATCGAACAGGGCGATATCATCATCGACGCCTTGCCGCACCAGGTATCCGGCGCCCGGATCCTCGAGCAGATCGCGGCCCAGATGAACGCCCGGAAGCTGCCCCAGGTCGAGGACCTGCGTGACGAATCGGATCACGAGAACCCGACCCGCCTCGTGATCGTGCCACGCTCCAACCGCATCGACTATGAGGCCCTGATGTCGCACTTGTTCGCGACTACGGACCTCGAGACCAACTATCGCGTCAACATGAACATGATCGGCCTGGACGGCCGTCCGGGCGTACGCGGTCTGCGCGCGGTCCTGACCGAGTGGTTGGTCTTTCGCCGCGAGACGGTGCGTCTACGTCTGCAGCACCGTCTGGACAAGGTCAACGACCGTCTGCATATCCTTGATGGACTGCTGATCGCCTTCCTGAATATCGACGAGGTCATCGCGATCATCCGTAGCGAGGACGAGCCCAAGCAGGCCCTCATGGATCGTTTCGGACTCAGTGATCTCCAGGCCCATGCCATCCTTGAGATCCGTCTGCGCCAACTGGCCAAACTGGAGGAGATCAAGATTCGCGGCGAGCAGGCGGAACTGGCAGCAGAGCGCGAGACTCTGGAGGCCACGCTGGGCTCGGATCGTCGCATGACGACCCTGCTCAGGAAAGAATTGCAGGCCGACGCCGAGCAATATGGCGATGAACGTCGATCGCCGCTGGTCGACCGTGCGCCGGCGCGAGCCATGTCCGAGTCCGACATCCTGCCCACCGAACCCATGACGGTCGTGATATCCAAGAAGGGTTGGGTGCGGGCCGGCAAGGGCCATGATGTCGACGCCGAGTCGCTGGCCTACAAGGCGGGCGACGGCTTGCTGTGCGCCGTGCGCGGTCGCAGCAATCAAAATGTCGTCTTGTTCGACGATCAGGGCCGCACCTACGCCCTGCAAATTCATACCTTGCCGTCGGCGCGCGGACATGGCGAACCCCTGACCGGTCGTCTTTCGCCGCCGCCGGGCGCACACTTTGTCGCGGCCATCGTCGGTGAGACCGATGATCGTTATTTGCTGGTCTCGGATGCCGGTTACGGCTTTATCGCCCTGTCCGAATCGTTGTCGGTGCGCAACAAGGCCGGCAAGGCCATGCTGACCCTGCCATCGGGTTCAGGTCTGCTGGCGCCGGTTCAGGTGCCCCGCGATCCCGCGGCCGAAGTCGCGGTGGTGGACAACGAGGGGCGCTTCCTGATCTTCCCGATCACCGACCTGCCGGAGCTGCCGCGCGGCAAGGGCGTCCGGCTCATGGGGGTGCGTCCGGCCGAACAGGAACGCATCGTCGCGATGGCCGTTATTCCCCAAGGCGGGGCGGTAATCATTCAGGCCGGCAAACGACACATGCGGCTTGCCGGCGAAGAACTCGAGACCTATCGCGGCGCACGCGGCCGGCGTGGCGGCAAACTGCCGCAGGGCTTCCGGAAGGTCGATACGCTGCAGACCGAATCCTGACTGTCGTGACGGCGCGATGTTCGTGTCAGACGTCAAGTTGATCCTGGCCTCCCAGTCTCCGCGCCGGCAACAGCTCCTGGGTCAGATCGGCGTCGCCTTCGAGGTCATGCCGGCGGAGATCGACGAACGGCCGCTGCCTGGCGAGGCGGCCGAGGCGCACGTCCGCCGTCTGGCCGCCGAGAAGGCTCGCGCGGTATTTACGAGCGTCACGGTGGGCGGTGGCAGGTTGGTGCTGGCGGCCGATACCGTCGTGGTGATCGATGATGAGATCCTCGGCAAGCCAGTCGATGCCGACGACGGCATTGCAATGTTAGGCCGTCTGTCGGGACGGCGACATACCGTTCTGACGGCCTTGCACATGATCGGCCCGGACGGTAGGGAGCGCGCCCGGCTGAGTCGTAGCGAGGTCGACTTCAGGGCGTTGACTCGGGGAGAGGCCGAGGCCTATTGGGCGACGGGAGAGCCTGCGGACAAGGCCGGCGCCTATGCCATTCAAGGTGTGGGCGCGATCTTTGTCGAGTCCATCCGCGGCAGCTACACGGGCATCATGGGCCTGCCGTTGCACGATGTATCCGTTTTGCTGTCAGATTATGGTATCGAACTGCTATGGAAGTGCTGATTGATTATGGGTGAGACGAGTTGCGATGAATAAAGCGCCATATTCAAGGCGCGGATCGCGGCCAATGGCAGGGTTACTGGTAAGATTCGCAACGCCGAATATGACCTTCAGTCGCGCAAGACGTTCGTGCATGAAATGATCAGAGGTTCCATATGTACTTAATGATGAGAACAAGCCCCCTATGAGTGACGAGATTCTGGTCAATGTGACCCCGCAGGAGACCCGGGTCGCGATTGTCGAAAATGGTCTTCTACAAGAGGTCTATATCGAACGAAGCAATCGTCGGGGACTGGTCGGCAATATATACAAGGGTGTCGTGCAAAGGGTCCTGCCGGGCATGCAGGCAGCGTTTATCGATTTGAACCTGGAGCGAACGGCCTTCCTGCACGAGTCCGATATCCGGCCGGTCGAGGACGAAAACGGTGTCGAGGTCGAACGTGACATCAGCGCCAAGCTCCGTGAGGGCCAGGACGTCCTGGTTCAGGTAATCAAGGACCCGCTTGGCACCAAGGGTGCCCGTTTGACGACCCATATCTCGATCCCGTCCCGCTATCTCGTCTATATGCCGGGTGCAGCCAGCGACGGAATCTCCCAGAAGATCGAGGATGAGGAAGAGCGTCTGCGGCTCAAGGACCTCATGGAAGAACTGCGCACCGAGGACGGGGAGTCCGGCTTTATCATCAGGACGGCCGCCGAGGGCGCCAGCCGTGAGGCCCTGGCCAGCGACCGGGCCTTCCTGAAAAAGGTTTGGGCGTCGATCCAAAGGGCTGCGGCGAGCGCCGCACCGGCAACCCTTGTGCGTGAGGCCATGCCGCTCGTGATCGCCGTCTTGCGCGACCTTCCCGAAGCCGAGATCTATAAGGTCAGGATCGATTCACGGGAGGCCTACCGGATGGTCATGAATTTCGTCGAGACCTTCATTCCCGAACTGCTGCCGCGCATCGAACACTATCCGGGCGAGCGTCCGATCTTCGACCTTTATTCGGTCGAGGACGAAATCAATCGCGCGCTCAGTAAGCGTGTCCAGCTCAAGTCGGGCGGCTACCTCTACATCGAGCAAACCGAGGCCATGGTCACCGTCGATGTCAACACCGGGACCTATGTTGGCCAGCGCAATCTCGAGGAGACCATATTCAAGACCAATCTGGAGGCCGCCCAGGCCATCGGTCGCCAACTGAGATTGCGCAATCTCGGCGGCATCATCATTCTCGACTTCATCGACATGAAAGAGTCCGCGCACAAAGAGCAGGTGCTGCGCGCCCTGACTAATAGCATGAAGGGGGATCGGGCCCGCCATCACATCTGTGACGTGTCCGCACTTGGGCTTGTCGAGATGACGCGCGAACGGACGCGGGAGAGTCTTGGTCATATCCTTTGCGAGCCCTGCGCCGCCTGTAGTGGGCAAGGGGTCGTCAAGACGCTCGAAACCATCTGTTACGAGATCTTCCGTGAATTGTTGCGCGAGGTCCGGCAATTCGATGTCGCGCAGTATCTGATCCTGGCGGCCGTGGAAGTTGTCGATCGTCTGCTCGAGGAGGAATCCAACAGCATCGCCGAACTCGAGGCCTTCATCGGCCGACCGATCAAGCTTCAGGCGGAACCGTTGTACGCCCAGGATCAGTTCGATGTCGTGCCCATGTGACCACAGTAACGGCCGCCGGTCCGGCACAATACCGGACACCCTCTCCAGCCTTTCGATGGGCTGAGGCCGATGCGATATACCCTCAGACGATGCTGGCACCTGCTCGCCGAGGTCATCGTCGTCATCGCGATCCTCGTGACCGTTTTGCGTTTTGCGCTGCCACACCTGAACGACTACCGTCATAATCTGGAAGAGGAGTTTGGCCGCAGCAGTGGCCAGCTGGTATCGATAGGGCATCTGGCGGCGAGCTGGCACGGCATGGGGCCGCTGCTGACTTTGAGTCAGGTGCGTGTCTACGCGCGCGATCACACCAGCGATCTCGTCAGGGCCGAAGAGGTCAGGATCGGTCTGAACCTATGGCAGAGTATCCTGGATGCATCGCTGGCCTTTGACCGGATCGAACTGCTGAAGGCCAAGCTGACTCTGACTCGGGAGGTCGATGGACGCATCGGTCTCGAGGGGCTGAGCGACAATGGCGAGGCTAACACAGCCGACAACACTGCCGCCGACAACGAATTCATCCGCTGGGTATTCGAGCAGGGTACGATCTCGATCAGGCAATCGGACATCCAATGGCTCAACAAGGCGCGGCCAGGGCATCCTCAACTCGTTCGGCACGTCAATTTGGAACTCTACAATGAGGGGCGCCGCCATCAGGTTGAGGGCGATATCCGTCTGAATAGCGAGTCCTTTCCCGATGTCCGTTTCTCGATGGATTTGCTCGGTGATCTGACATCTCCCGACTGGAGCGGGCAGGGCTACATGGAAACCCTGGGGGTCAATCTGACGCCCTGGCTCTCAGGACATGATCTTTCCGGATTCGAACTGATTTCGGGAAAGGTTGGAATGAGGCTTTGGATGAGTTGGCAATCGGGGCGGTTGCAGGACACGCGTGGTCGCTTTGTTGCGGCCGATCTTCATATCCGGGGTAGAAAACCCCTGGGTGAAGTCGAAGGCATCGCCGCTCCGGAGCTGAGCTGGTCTCGTCTTGCCGGGTCGATCCTGTGGCAGCGTAGACCGCAGGGTTGGCGCCTGGCCTTACCCGACGTGCAGATCGACGATGCCCCGGAACGCGCCGAGCTGACCGTAACCGCCACTAATAACGAAGCATCCACAGAGTTTGACGCGCATGCTGATCGTCTGAGCATCAAGGGTTTGCTGGATGTCTACCGGCTGAGCGGCGTCGCGCCTCCGGCCATGGAGCCGTCCTTGCAGGAGGCGGCCATTAATGGTCGTTTGGATACCGTTCACCTGCGCTATCTCCAGGGCGACGTCCCCAAGTTCGCGATCAAGGGCAGTTTTGCCGCAGTCAGTTCCGAAGGTAGCGCGAACCTGCCCGGATTTGGGCATCTGAACGGCGAGTTTGTCGCTGATCAGGAGGCCGGCGCGGTGCGTTTCGAGCTGAAAGATACGGCCTTGAAGCTCTCCTCGCTGTTTCGTGACCCCATTCCTCTGGAACGCCTGTCAGGCGGTCTCGATTGGCGTCGTGACAGACAAGGTCTGGCATTGGCGGTCAATGGTCTTGAACTGAAGAACGAAGACCTTGATATCCAGGGCGGGATGGGCGCCCTGTTGCCGAAGGATGGGAATCCGAACTTGTATATCCGGCTCGATGCGCGGTCATCCGGCGGTGTGGCGCATACTTCCCGCTATCTTCCGGCAAGCATTATGGCGCAGGACGCCGTCGACTGGTTGGACAGATCTCTGATCGGTGGCGATGTCGAACACGCGACCGTCATCGTTGACGGGCCGCTAGACCGATTTCCCTTTGATCATGGCGGCGGTCGTTTTAGTGTGCAGGCGAAACTCAAGAACGGGGAACTCGAATTCGCGCCGGGGTGGCCCCGGATACATGGCATCGACGCGGACCTCGAATTCGTGGGGCAGGGACTGAAGATTGCGGGCCATCGTGGCGAGAGTCTCGGTCTTGCGGTTCATGATGTATCCATCGATATCACGGATTTGTATGGGGACCATCCGAACCTGGTGCTGACCGGTAAGGCCAACGGTACGACGCGACAGGCGCTCGACTATGTCGTGAATAGCCCTGTCAACGGGGTTCTGGGCAGTTTTGCCTCAGGAGCCCAGGCCGAAGGTGGCAGTGATCTCGACCTGAGTCTCGATGTCCCGCTGATGAATTCTCTCGACACCAAGGTCAAGGGGCGCCTGCAGTTTCATGACAGCACGCTGAATCTCGTTGACGCCGGACTTGCGATCGAGGGTATTCGCGGTGCGCTGGACTTTACGGAAGCCGATGTCCGGGCTCGCGGCGTCCAGGCTCGAATACTGGGGTTGAATAGCCGTATCGACATCTCGCGCCGCTCGCTCGCCAAGGGGCGTCGGGTGACGCGGTTTCAGGCCGCGGGCCGAATCGATGATCGCCAGATTGACGCCATACTGGGCGGAATACCGGATGGAATGGTCGCGGGGAAAACGGATTGGCGGGCTACCTTGGATCTGTTTGGTGCCAAGGACTCCTCGGCGGAGGATCCTCTGCTGAAGATCATGTCGGACCTCAAAGGTATGGCGGTGAATGTTCCCGAACCTCTGGCCAAGACTGCTCCGTCCTCCCGGGCGTTTGCACTGGAGATGCGTTTACCGCAGCGGGTGGGTCGTGCCGCTGTCGTTCGCTATGGAGCCTCGCTGTCGGGCCTGCTTGATCTCGACGGCAAGATGCGGGTGCAGCGTGCGACCCTGCATTGGGGCAAAAAAGGGCGCCCTCGACTCGTCAAGGCGGCAGGGATCCGGCTTACCGGCCATCTGGCCAGTCTCGACTTGGGTCCATGGCTCGAGTTGGTCGATCGCCCTGACCTTCGTAAAGGCGCGATCAGTCCGGGATCGCAACTCACGGGTATCGATGTCACGATCGACGACTTTTCGCTTTCCGGGCACCATTTTCCGAACGCCGGGATTACCGGCAAGCGGCAACCGTCGGCTTGGCATTTCGTGGTCAAGGGGCCTGAACTTGCCGGGCGGATCGAGTCTCCAGTGCCCTTTGGCGGGCGGCCGTTGAAGGTGAACCTGGACCATTTGATCATTCCAGCCGAAGCAGCGGAGGGAGATGAGGGGCAGTCCGAAGGTTCCCGGGTTTCGCCGCGGCAAATCCCCGCCCTAGAGGTCACGAGCAAGTCACTGGTCTTTTCGGGTATGCAGCTTGGCAGTTTAACGTTGTCTACGGTTCCTCGTCCGGACGGTATGGATATCCGAGCGCTCGTGCTGGAGCGGCCGGAGGCCCGTTTTGATATTCACGGGACATGGACGGAAAAGGATGGTAAACAGGTCTCCGACTTCGCCACTCATTTTTCGAGCCAAGACCTTGGTGGGACCCTTCAGGGACTGGGATTCCCGGAATTGATCAGCAAGGGACATGGTGAGAGTTCGGCGACGCTCCACTGGCCGGGGAGCCCGGCGGATTTTACCTGGTCCGCCATGGGTGGCCATATGAATGTCTTGTTTCAGGAAGGACGCATCCTGGAGATCGAGCCCGGGGCCGGGCGAATTATCGGCCTGTTCAGTTTGCAGACCTTGCCTCGCCGCCTATTCATGGACTTCAGCGACGTGTTGCGTCGAGGGTATGCCTTTGATCGTATCGAGGGCGATCTGGATATCGAGGCCGGCGTGGCCAGGACCCAGAACTTGTATTTGGATGGGCCGTCAGCGCGTATCGAAATCAAAGGGGCTACGGATCTTGCCGCTAGGCAGTATGACCAGGATATCATCGTCAATCCGCATGTCGGCGCAGGACTGCCTGTCGCTGGCGCCTTGGCCGGGGGGCTTGGCGTGGGTGCGGCCGTGTTGATTTTCGAAAGGATATTTCAGCACGACCTTGCTAAGATTGCGCGTACCCATTATCGCGTGACCGGTCCCTGGAGTGCGCCTACAACGGTGACCGTGCGAGAACAGTCGCAACTGAAAAAATGACGACTTGGCAATAATGACAACCTGGAATTGGTATTTTAAGAGATGAATCGGATCGTCGCTATTCAACTGGCCTCCGGGCCGAACATTGGCGCTAACCTGATTGGGGTCGAGCGGCTTTTGGCCTGTGCCGTGGACTCGGGGGCGCAGCTCATTGTGCTTCCGGAGAATTTTGCCGTCATGGGCATGTCCGAAACCGACAAGGTCAAGGCCGGCGAGGTCGAGGGCAGCGGTCCGATGCAGGATTTCCTGGCGCGGATGGCGAAGCAGTATGGCGTCTGGATCGTGGGCGGGACCATCCCGTTGAAGACGGCGGATTCCGGCAAGGTCAGCGCCACCTGCCTGGTCTACGACGATGCCGGACAGGTCCAGGCTCGTTATGACAAGATCCATCTTTTCGATGTACAGATCGAGGGTTCCGGCGAGGAGTACACAGAATCCACGACCATCGAACCGGGGCGCGGCGTCACGGTCGTGGATACCCCTGTCGGACGTCTCGGGTTGGCGATATGCTACGACCTTCGTTTTCCCGAACTTTTTCGCTCCATGCTTGATCGGGGCGCCGAGGTCATTGCCGTGCCGTCCGCATTTACGGCCTACACGGGCAAGGCCCACTGGGAGGCCCTTATTAGGGCCCGTGCGATAGAGAACCAGTGTTACTTGGTGGCCTCGGCTCAAGGAGGTTATCATCTCAACGGACGTGAAACCTATGGGCACAGTATGATCGTCGATCCTTGGGGTACAATCCTCGACGAATTGGCCAACGGGCCCGGGATCGTCGGCGCCGAAATCGATCTGCGGCGCGTTCGTAGGATCAGGGAACGCTTTCCATCAATCAGTCACCGGCGATGGCAGAAACTTTCAAATGACAGCGAGACGACATGAGTGATATCGATTCCGGTCGGGCGGACTTGCCGTCGCTTGTCTCCATCCGGGATCTCAAGTTCGGTTATGGTGCGAGGAAGATCTTCGGTGGCGTCGATATCGAGATCAAACGTGGCCAGGTCACGACGATCATGGGACCCAGCGGTACAGGCAAGACGACGCTGCTCAGGCTTATCGGTGGGCAGATCAAGCCCCAGAGCGGAGAGGTTATCGTCGACGGTTGTCAGGTCCCGAAGCTGTATCGCCAGGAACTCTACGATCTCAGGCGGCGGATCGGCCTTTTGTTTCAAACCGGTGCGCTGTTTACTGGCCTGAGCGTCTATGACAATGTTGCCTTCCCGCTCAGGGAGCATACCCGGCTGTCAGAAAAACTCATCCGTAACCTCGTACTCATGAAACTCGAGGCCGTCGGGCTGCGTGGGGCGCGTGATCTGATGCCGGCCGAACTCTCGGGGGGTATGTCGCGCCGTGTCGCCCTGGCGCGGTCCATCGCACTCGACCCGATGATGATCATGTACGACGAGCCCTTCACGGGCCAGGATCCGATTACGGTCGGGGTCATCATGAAGTTGATCCGGCAACTCAACGACACCCTCGGGCTGACCAGTATCGTGATCTCGCACGACGTCCACGAGGCCTCGTCTATCTCCGATTATCTCTACGTCATCTCGGGTGGCAAGGTCGTCGGCGAGGGCAAGCCAGAGGCCATGAAGAGCATTGAGTCGCCTTGGGTCCGCCAGTTCATGGAAGGGGCGCCAGACGGGCCCGTTCCGTTCCATTATCCGGCCGATCCCATCGGCGAGGATCTATTCGGGGTGGCGACGGTCTGACATGATCACGATGTTGCGCAACTTGGGTCGTTGGTGGTTGGGGGTCATGGCTCGAATGGGCCGGTCCCTAATCTTTTTAATCCAGATTCTGATCGGGACGCCCGACCTGCTGTTTCGGCATCCTCGCCTGATCGTCATGCAGTTGTATTCGGTGGGCGTGCTGTCGCTGCTGATCATCATGGTGTCGGGGCTGAATGTCGGCATGGTCCTGGGGCTGCAGATGTACAACACGCTGGTCGATTTCGGCGCCGAGGCGGCGCTGGGCCCGGTCGTCGCGTTGTCGTTGGTTCGTGAGCTCGGTCCCGTCGTCGCAGGCCTGTTGTTCGCCGGGCGTGCGGGTTCAGCCCTGACGGCCGAAATCGGTCTCATGAAGGCCACCGAACAGCTTGCGGGCATGGAAATGATGGCCGTGGATCCTATCCGCAGGGTCGTGGCGCCACGGCTCCTGGCCGGCATCATCTCGATGCCTTTGCTGGCCGCGATCTTCAGCGCCATCGGTATTTGGGGCGCCTACTTCGTGGGTGTCGGGATGCTCGGGGTCGACGACGGGGCTTTTTGGTCGCAGATGCAGTCCCAGATCGACTGGCGCGAAGACGTGCTCAACGGCGTCATCAAGAGTGTCGTTTTCGGTATCGTAGTGACCTGGATCGCGGTCTACGAAGGCTTTGACTCTGTGCCGACGACGGAGGGCGTGAGCCGGGCGACGACGCACACGGTCGTGAGCGCGTCGCTTTCGGTGCTTGCGCTGGACTTTCTGCTGACCGCGATGATGTTTAGCAGTTGATATGTGCTGGATGCCGTCGAAAGACGAGCGCATGAAATTTTCGGTATACGGCGTTTGCGAATGCCCCGATGAGGAATTTGAGTGATGAACAAAACGACGGTGTTTGAGATAGGGGTGGGCTTGTTCATGGTGCTGGGTTTTGCCGCCCTGTTCATGTTGGCCATGAAGATGAGCAACTTCAACGCCTTTTCATCGCACGATGGTTATACCGTGGTCGCCCGTTTCGAGGAAATCGGTGGCCTCAAGGTACAGGCGCCGGTCAACGCTGGCGGGGTGCTCGTCGGCCGGGTTACGGGTATTGACTATGACGAAACGCGCTACCAGGCCAAGGTGACCATGCTCATCGACGGCAACTATCGCCGGTTTCCGACCGATACGACGGCCGCGATCTATACCTCCGGACTGCTGGGCGAAAAGTACATCGGTCTCGAGCCGGGCGGTGCGGTGGAGTATCTCAAGAACGGCAGCGAGATTCGCTTGACGCAGTCGGCGCTCGTCATGGAGCGCGTTTTGGGCCAGTTCCTGTTCAATAAGGCCTCCGAGAAGTTTCCCAATTAGTCTGTGCTCGAAACAGGATTGAACCCATGATGAGGGCCGCATAGTGATGGCGTATATCAGAAAAGGAATGATGGTGAGTCTTTTATATCTTTGCCTGGCAGGGATAGGATCGGTTTCAGCCCTTGCCGAGGATACCCCCGAGGCGGTCGTGGTCTCGACGACCAATAATGTCTTGCAGATATTGCGCCGGGAGAAAGCGACCTTTAAGGAGCATCCCGCCCAACTCTTCGATATCGTCGAGAAATACGTCTTGCCGCATATCGATTTTGCCCAAATGTCCCGACTCGTGCTCGGCAAGTACTGGAGGCGGGCAAGCGATGATCAGCAGGCGCGTTTTACCGAGCAATTCCGATCCTTGCTCGTGCGTACCTATGCCAATGCCCTGCTGCGTTACAGCGACGCCAAGGTTGAGGTCCTGCCCAGCCGTGAACCGGCGCGGCCCAGGCGTCAGCTCGTCCGGACCGAGGTCCGGGTCGATAGCGACAAACCTTTGTCCATCGACTACAGCATGTTCCGGAGCAACGGCGCTTGGAAGATCTATGACGTCAAGATCGACGGCGTCAGCCTGGTCGTGAACTACCGGGCCTCTTTCAAAAATGAAATCAGCGCCGGGAGCATTGA
>Ga0114931_10001456_pt1 | contig 30256 bp, 26 predicted proteins | sample 2SBtaG_FD_89579 | JGI IMG/M metagenome (GOLD analysis project Ga0114931, IMG submission 89579) | Deep subsurface microbial communities from Kolumbo volcano to uncover new lineages of life (NeLLi) - 2SBTROV14_V59a metaG | ecosystem: Environmental > Aquatic > Marine > Volcanic | place: Kolumbo... | reverse complement strand
GTCTTTCCCTGCCTGTTCGGTGTTGCACAAAGGGTTACATACAACGAGTATGCGCCCCTTTGTGCGCCTTGAACAGACAGCGAAATCCGGCGCAACATGAACAACTTATTTACGTCAGAGCCCTTAGCAATCAGGCTTCGTCCAGGCCAGTAAATTGGTTATGCTTGAATGCCAGTTTTTCATTACATCGCCGCCCCCGGAATGGGGAGGCCAGGACAGACCTGTTATTCCCGAAACCGAACATACTGTAATCCGATCAATGATTCCCGGACTGCTATGGCCGGCACTGCCAGCGGCGCCCGCTCAGGCCTGTCTGGCGTTGCTCTATCAGTTCGATCGCAGTCAATGGTGGCAACCGGATAGGCTGCGCGAACAGCAGTTCCGACAATTGCAGGTACTGCTGGATCACGCGCGTACTTCAGTTCCCTATTACCGTGAGCGTTTGCGCGGTGCCGGCCCGGGTGCCGGCCAGGCCATCAGTGACAGGCTCTGGCGGGAACTGCCGATCCTGACACGCGCAGACCTGCAGGCCGCTGGAAGTCAATTGCACAGCAGCGCGCTACCGAGCAGTCACGGCCCGGCCCGGATTTTATCCAGTTCCGGGTCAACCGGCCGCCCTATCCAGACTCTATCAACCGGTCTCAGGCAACTGTTCTGGGAAGCCATAACCCTGCGCGAACATCTCTGGCATCGCCGTGACGCCTCGGGCCGGTTGGGCTCGATACGTGCATTTGCTACCGGATCAGCGGACTATCCAAATGGAGTTGAGGGCCCGAACTGGGGCGGATCCGTGGCGGCGGTCTTTACGACCGGCCCGGCCTGTGGCCTGAGTGTCGTCAGTACGGTCGAACAGCAGGCGAAGTGGCTGGTCCGGCACAACCCGGACTATTTGCTGACCTTTCCATCGGCCTTGCAAGCCTTGGCGCATTACTGCAGGGAGCAGAGCATTGAGTTGCCACGCTTGCGCCAGGCACGCACCATTTCTGAAGTCCTGACCGATCAGACGCGCACCGCTGTTCGGGCCGCCTGGGGGGTTGAGATTGCGGATGCCTACAGCGCCAACGAGGTCGGTTACATCGCCCTGCAATGCCCGGAGTGCGAATCTTTGCACGTCCAGTCTGAGGCGGTGTATGTCGAGATTCTGCGTGATGACGGCTCGCCCTGTGAGGTGGGCGAGACCGGGCAAGTGGTGGTGACCGACCTGCACAATTTTGCAATGCCGCTGATCCGTTATGCAATCGGTGATATTGCCCAAGTGGGACCACCCTGTGCCTGCGGGCGTGGCCTGCCGGTGCTCAGCAGGATTCTGGGCCGGGTTCGTAATATACCGGCGCCCGCCGGGAGGGCGCCTGATCCGGTCACTGATTGGTGAATCCAGTTATGCTGAGATCCCTGTGATCCGTCAGTTTCAAATCCTGCAAAAAACTCTTGAACTTTTGGAGATGCGGTTGGTATCTGAACGACCGTTGAGCCTTGAAGAGGAGTCCAGGCTCCGCGAAATCGTGCTCAAACGTCTCGGTCATCATTTCAACTTTCGTTGGTGCTATCAGGACCATATCCCGCGTAACGCGGGCGGCAAATTTGAGGCGTTCAAGTGTGAGATTGGGAACCCTTGAGGTGACCGGTACATCCGCTGTCGTGACCAACCCGGCAATTCAACAACAAGAACACAGCCGCTGGCGCTTGCGCACGCAATTTGCGTATAGGAAAAATTTCGATCCAATTCGGCAGGGAGAATAACGGCCGGAATCATGAGCACAATCATTGCCAGCCCTGGAGCTTGCCGTGAATTCTGGCTTTGCCGGCCGCCGAAGGGTTCACCTACCGGAACCTGTCCAACAGCCGCGGACTGGATGTACGCGGCATCCTCAATCCAGGTTTTCCGGTCAAACTGATTCTATTGGACAGACAAAACATTCGCGAAATCCGGACAGAATATTCCCCTGTGCATCTGTCACCCGGCGAGCAGCTTCACGGCGTGTTTGCTCACTCTGGCACTAGCAGCCAGCCGGTGAAGTGAATCCCGGCGCTGGGCCATGCATAGGGGCGCTGCCACGTACAGTCTTCAGCTTGCCCCCAGGCTTCGCCTGAGGGGAGAAATTGTTTATGCTTACAGGGGTTGCTTAAAGGCCCGGCAACTTGCTACTATTTTATAATAACGCCCAATAATTCATAAAGTTACCTAAATAATATAAAGTTTCCTCTGAGGAGTGGGTGTGACCAAATTGACAATTCCTGCCCTTTCCATGGCCTGGAACCTCGGAATTCGCTCCTGGCGGAAGTCTCTCTACTGGCTGGTGTTCGGCGTCGGACTGTGGGCGTCGCTACCCGCTGCCCTGGCCCAGGATGCGGCCCTGGAGCAGGCCAAGGCGCATATGGCCGCAGGTAATCCTCAGGCCGCCTACGCTGTTCTCAAACCCCTGGAATCGGAGCGGGCCGGCGATCCGGCTTTCGACTATCTGCTGGGAATCTCAGCCCTCGACACTGATCGCAACACCGAAGCCGTATTTGCCCTGGAACGGGTGCTGGCGGTGAATCCCGGCAATGCCCTGGCGCGCGCCGAGATTGCCCGGGCTTATCTGAAGCTGGGGGAAACCAGGACCGCCCAACGGGAACTCGACAGCGTGCGCCAGCGCCAGGATATTCCCGCCGCGGCCCGGGAGGCCATCGACCGCTATCTGGCGGCGTTTCAAACTTCCGCCGCCGGGCGTACCCAATGGCGTGCTTATATCGCCGCGGTGCTTGGTTTTGACTCCAATGTCAATGCTGCCACCTCCGAGACCAGCATCGGCATCGGCGGGTTGAATTTCACTCTGGCACCGGGTTCCAGTGATCAGTCGGACCGGTTCGGACAGGTGCGTGCCGGCGTCAGCGTAGTCTCGCCCCTGGGTACCGGATTGTCCCTGATTGCCGGGCTGGCCGGGGATTCACGCTGGAACGAGGATCTCAGAAGTCTGGATCAGGCGAATCTGAGCGGCTACGCAGGGGCCAACAAGGAATTAGGACCCTGGAACCTGACCGGTGTGCTGCAATACTCCCAGTTTCGTCTGGACCGCAAGGGCTTTCGTAACGCCTTCGGTGGCACCGTGCAGGCACGTCGGGCGCTGGACAGAAGCAGTGAAATCACGGGTTATGCGCAGTTCAGCCACCTGTCCTATTTGCAGCAGAAGGTTCGCAATGCCAATCGCGCGGTATTCGGGACCGGTTACACCCGGGTGTTTGCAGGGGCTCTGGAGCCGGTGCTGTTTGCCGGCGCCAATATTGCCTGGGAAAACACCATCAGAAGCGGGGTCGAGCATCTGAGCCATTTTGCCTATTCCGCCAGCGCCGGCGGGCGCATCACCATCAACGATCGGACCAAGCTGTTTACCAACCTGGCGGTGGAACGGCGCAACTATGGCGGTACCGAGCCGATTTTCGGCATCGGCCGCAACGACACCCGCTACAACGTGAGTTTCGGCATGGACTATGTGCCCGCCAAGCACTGGACGATCACGCCAGCGGTGTATTTTACGCGTAATATCTCCACCATCGTCATCAATGATTACAGCCAGACCGTGGTTTCCGTGATGCTGCGCCGGGATTTTGGCAACTGAGTGACGCTGGATGCCAACTGGTTCACGGGGCAGGGATATGTGTTGTCGTAGCATGAATCGGCGCTAGAGAAAGAGGGCAGTTAAGATGAAAAGCCACAAATTCCGGATGCGGGCACGCGGATTGCTTGCAGCACTGGTCTCGGCGGCCCTGCCCGTCTCCAGCCTGGCCAGCGCCGGGCGGGTCAATTTCGCCATTGGCCAGGTCACCAGCATCGACAAGGACGGCAAGCAACGACGTCTGGTAAGAGGTTCGCGGATCAACAGCGGCGATACCATCAAGACCAGCCGGGGCCGGGCGCAACTGCGCTTCAGCGATGGCGGCTATACCTCCCTGGCCCCGAACACGGAATTTCGTATTGACGATTATCAGGATGCCGAGGAACCGAGCCGCGCACGCAGTTTTTTCTCCCTGCTCAAGGGCGGCCTGCGGACCATCACCGGAGCCATCGGCAAGCTGCGTAAAAAAGCGTATCGGCTGACCACCCCGGTGGCCACCATCGGTATCCGCGGCACGGAATTCGTGGCTGTGTATGATGGTGAGGGGCTGACCATCTCGATTGGCGATGGCATCGTCCGGATTGAGGCGGGCGGCGTCATTCGGGACTATCCGGCCGGGGAAACCGTCAATATCCCCTTCGCCGGATCGAAACCACAAACAACCGAAGAACAGCCGACCATTCCACCCACGAGTCCGGATGTGGATTATTCGGTCAGCGATGATCGCACTGCAAACGGTGGCAGTGCCAGCCTGCCGACGGGACCGGTGGTCGGTACCAATGGTCCACTGTACGGCCTGGCCACGGCTTATGCCTTCGACTTAGTCGACAACGGGTATGGTGGTTTCAACTTTAATGTCGCCCTGGAGAGCCGGGGCTCCCTGGAAGAGAACGAACCGGTGACCGGGCTGTTCGACAGCCAGGGGCAGTTGCTGTCCTTTAGCTTTGATGGGCCGGTCAGTGACCCTCCCATAGTCGGGGCGATCAACAGCAACGGCAGTTTCGCCGATACCGGTAGCGCCAACGGCCAGGTCGGTTGGGGTCGTTGGACCAGTGGCCTGGTCACCGCAAGTCCTGAGGTTACAGCGGGGCCGTTGCACTATGTGGTCGGCCTGCCTACGGCCGAGGTCCCGACCACTGGCAGCGCCGATTATTTATTTGCCGGGGGCACCAGCCCGACGCTGGTGTCGATGTCAGAAGGACTGGTAGTGGGCAGCCTCAATCCGGCTTCCCATCTGCATGCGAATTTTGCTTTGCCCAACAACCAGGTGGATGCGCACCTGTTCACCGAATTCGACGTAAATGGCAATAATGAGAAGTTCACCTCCGTAATCCCCATGACCCTGGGTTCGGGTGCCGACCGCTTTGCCTTTTCCGGAATCGGTAGCACCTCAGGGGGGGCGTGCAGCAACGGCTGCCAGGCCTTCGGCAAAGGCGGTTTCGCCGGTCCCGGCGCTTCCCATGCCGGTCTGGCCTACAAACACGAGACCGGTTATTACGGTGAATATGTCCTCGGTGCAGCGGCCTTTCGAAATGCCCCCGCCGGGACCGCACCGCAACAACCCCCCGCAGGTTTTTAACTCTGACGGCGCCGCGGCGCACCGCTGCCATCCCCGGTCCGGGTGGCCTGCAACTGCGTTCAGCGCTTCCCGGTCTGGTCTGGCCGGCTTTGCCGGAGGCCTCGGGGCAGCAACGCCTGGCCCTGCTGTATCAGTTGCAACACAGCCAGTGGTGGCCGGCCGCGCGTCTGCGCGACTATCAGTTCCGGCAACTGCAGTCATTATGGCGTCATTGTCTGGAAACCGTCCCGTATTACCGGGACCGCTACGCCCGGGAATTGAATTGGGCGACGGGCGATCTCAATGCCGCGCTCTGGCGCCAGATTCCCATACTGCGGCGCGCCGAAGTCCAGGCCAATGACACTGAACTGGTGAGCCTGAAAGTACCCCAAGGCCACGGTGCGGTGCTGCGCAATCAGTCCACGGGTTCCACCGGCCGGCCGGTACATTTCGCCACCACCGAATTGTCCCAGCAGTTATTGCAATCGTTTCAGCTACGGGATCTGGACTGGCAGGGCTGGCAGACCTGGCGCAAGGTAGCCGTAATCACCTCCCGCATCGGCCATGTCCGCTACCCGGGTTGGGGCGCCGGATTCGATGATCTGTATGTCACCGGTGACAGTGTCTGTCTGGATGCGCGCAACGACATCGCCACCCAGGCCCGCTGGCTGGCAGCGCAGGATCCTGCCTATCTGATCTGCGCGGTGACCAATCTCCTCGAGCTGGCGCGCTACTGCCTGGCTGAGGAGATTCGACTGCCGGGGCTTTGCCATGTGAGAGCGGTCAGTGAAGTGCTGCGCCCGGAGCTCAAGCCACTGGTGCGCGAGGCCTGGAAAGCCCGTCTGAGCCAGGCCTACAGCTGTGAGGAGGCAGGCCTGCTGGCGGTCGATCATCCGGATATAGCCGGGCTCTATGTGCAGGATGAAAACGTCTACCTGGAAATACTCAATGAACGCGGCGAACCTAGCCAGCCGGGAGAGATCGGTGAGGTTGTGATCACGCAACTGGGTAATTTCGCCATGCCACTGATCCGGTATGCTCTGGGTGATTACGCTCGATTGGGTGAAACGCCCGCGGCGGGCCGTGGCCTGACGGTGCTTGACGAAGTCATGGGCCGACGGCGTAATTATCTGCGCATGGCCGATGGCCGTCGGCTGTGGCCCAATGTGCCCTCGGGGGTGTGGTTCAGTTTCCCTGCCATCCGCCGTTTCCAGATTGTTCAGCACAGCCTGCGGGAGATTGAAGTGCGCCTGGACACAAGCCGCAGGCTGACGTTGTTGGAAGCCGAGCAACTGAAAAACAAACTGCATGAACGGTTGTTGAGCGCGGATTTTGAATTTCGGCTCAGCTATCCAGATACACTCGAAAGAGGGCCGGGCGGCAAGTTCGAGGACGTGATCTCCCTGATCGATGACGGACCCGCTCACTGATCATGGAAGACGCTGAGCACAACCGGCAACGCATACAGGGCCTGCTATTGGCGGGGGCGAATGCGGAGGCGCAGCGGCTCAGCCAGGAGTGGCTGAAATCGGCCCCCACGGAACCGCGGGCCTGGTTCAGCGTCGCCGTGTGCAGGCATGTGTGCGGTGATATCGAAGGCGCACTCAGTGCCTTTGATGAAGTACTCAGACTCTGCCCTGGACATGTACAGGCGCTCAGTGGCCGTGGCAGCATGCTCAGCCGTCTGGGCCGGCACGAGACGGCCCTGGAAAGTTATAGCGAAGCTGTGCAACGGTCCCCCCGGGATCCGGAACTGCGCCTGAACCAGGCCGTGGTACTGGAAAGCCTTGATCGCTGGCACGAGGCCCTGCAGATTTATAGTGAGGCGATTCACCTGGATCCGGATTTCCTGCCGGCGCGGATGAACCGGGGCCTGTTGTTGGCCCGCATGCACCGCTTCGAGGAGGCTATCGGTCAGAGCGAGGCACTGGCCACGGCTTGCCCGAATAGCCTCCTGGCGCAGCTGAATCATGCCGAGATCGCACTTCGGGCCTGCCAGTACCAGTGCTCTCTGGAGGCCTGTGAGCGGGCCTTGGGGCTTGAGGCGGACAATGCCGCGGCACTGATCATCCAGGCCATTTCCCTGGCCGCGCTTGGACGTTTGCGCGAAGCCGCAGGGGCACTGGCGGCGGCCCACCGGGATCCGGCCGCGGCCCAGGCCTGCTGCCGGGATCTGCTGGGGGACACGGCTGGCGCAAGAGACGCCTTGGCCCTGGGTAATATCTGGTTCCGCAGCGCCTGGCAGCGCCTGTGCGAATGCGACTGGCGCCACTACCATGAAGATGCGGCATTGGCTGGGCGCCTGTTCAGTTCCGGGGACCAGGGCCTCGGGGCCCTCACCGGCCTCCGCTATTACCAGGCCCTTAAGAGTTTCGCCGTCGATGATGGAATTCGCCGCCTGCATGCGCTTCGTTACACCCGGCAACTGCAGCATTCACTGCGCCCCCAGGTGTTCATCAGCCGGGAGACCGGCCGGGATCAGCGTTTGCGCCTTGGCTATCTGCTGGACGATCCTGCCAGCGAACCTTTGTTGCCTTTGCTACTTCCGGTGCTTTGTGAACATCAGCACCAGAGCCTGCACATTACGGTGTACTGTCTCGATGAGATGCAGGGCCTGCCCCAGATGGAGGCGCTGTGCGCCACGGCGGATGCCTGCGCCAATTTGAGTACCTTGTCCGAGCGCGAGGCGGCGTACCGGATTTACCAGGACGGCATCGATCTTCTGGTGGCGATCAACGCCCCTGCTGAGGAAGCGTCCGGGCCGGTGGTCATGGCCCACCGGCCGGCGCCAGTACAAGTCTGGTATGGCGGACATTCGGGAACGTCGGGGGCGCCCTGGATGGACTATGCCCTGGTGGACCGGTACTCGAGTCCCCCCGGAGATCGGCCCTACTGGACCGAACACCGGGCCCTGCTGCCGGCCCCGGCCATTGCTCTGTCCACGGCCGAGTGCGTCACCAAAGCGACCCCGCGAAAAGCTCTGGGATTGCCCGAGGCCGGTGTTGTTTTTTGCTGTTTAAACCGTCCCGAAAAAATCGAGCCGCTGGTGTTCGATGCCTGGATGCGCATTTTACTGCGGGTCCCGGACAGCCTGTTGTGGCTTCAGATCTGGGATCAGGCACAGGTTTCAAGGTTGCTGGCGGAAGCCGATTTTCGCGGTGTGAGCGCCGGGCGTTTGCACTTTGCCCCGCACGAACAGGATCGCCGGCGCTATTTAGCGCAGTTGGCGGCCGCGGATCTGTATCTGGATACCTACTTGAGCAACGGTTTCATCCGTGTCACCGACGCTCTGCTGGCGGGGGTTCCGCCCCTGGCCTGTACTGGGCGGGATGTGTGCGGGCGCCGAACGGCGGCACTGTTGAGGGCACTGGAAATGGAGGAACAGGTGTGTCCTGATCTGGCCGCCTACGAGTCCCTGGCGGTGGCCCTGGCGACGGATGCCCTGCGCCTCGATCGCTTGCGTCGCAAACTGCGCCGGCAGCATGGGCAGTCAAAATTGTTCGATGCCAGGTGCCAGGCAGGGGATCTGGAAGCCGCTTACTCGCAGATGTGGGCCCTGCATGAAGGCGGGCGGACGCCCGAGGAGTTCAGCGTCTGAAGCCGGACTGGCGAGGGCGTCCCCGCTGCAAGGTGCATTTGCCGCCGGCATCAGCGGGTATAGAATGCGCTGAACAGGACAATCCACCGATTTTGCGGAGACCAACAGTCATGGCATCCATGCCAATTGAGAAATATCGTGCTTTTCAACCTGTCGACCTGCCGGACCGGGTGTGGCCGACCCGGACCATCAGCCGGGCGCCAATCTGGTGCAGTGTGGATCTTCGCGATGGTAATCAGGCGCTGGTCGATCCCATGGACAGTGAGCGCAAGCTGCGCATGTTTACGACCCTGGTGGGGATGGGATTCAAGGAAATCGAGGTTGGCTTTCCGGCCGCCTCGCAGACAGATTTTGATTTCGTACGCAAACTGATCGAGGAGGATCTGATTCCGCCCGATGTCACCATCCAGGTCTTGACCCAGGCGCGTGAACCGCTGATCGAGCGTACCTTCGAAAGTATCAAAGGTGTTCGACGCGGCATTCTGCATCTGTACAATTCCACCTCCACATTGCAACGGCGGGTGGTCTTTGGCCTGGATCAGGCCGGGATTCGGAAAATTGCCGTCGATGCGGCGCTATTCGTGCGACAACAAGCCGAGCAAATGCCGGACTCGGAGATCGTCTATCAGTACTCACCGGAGAGTTTTACAGGAACTGAGCTCGACTACGCAGTCGAGGTTTAAGATGCGGTCTGCGATGTCTGGGATCCGACTCCGGAGCACAAGGTCATCATCAATCTGCCGGCCACGGTGGAGATGGCGACACCGAATGTCTATGCCGATCAGATCGAATGGATGGATCGTCACCTGGCCCGCCGGGACAGTATTATCCTCAGTCTGCATCCGCATAATGATCGGGGGACCGGAGTGGCGGCCGCGGAACTGGCAGTGCTGGCCGGCGCCGATCGGATCGAGGGTACTTTGTTTGGCAATGGTGAGCGCACCGGTAATGTGGATGTCATCAACCTGGCCATGAATCTGTTCAGCCAGGGGGTGGACCCGGAGTTGGATATCTCGGATATCGACACCCTCAAGGAAGTTGCCGAGCATTGCAACAAATTGCCGGTACACCCCCGCCACCCCTATGTGGGTGATTTGGTCTTTACCGCTTTTTCAGGCTCCCACCAGGACGCCATCAAGAAAGGCATGGCCGCCATGGGTCAGAGTAATTCGGGTCTTTGGGAAGTTCCCTATCTACCCATCGATCCCCAGGATGTGGGGCGCAGTTACGAGGCCATCATTCGCGTCAACAGCCAGTCCGGCAAAGGTGGAGTGGCCTATATTCTGCAAACGGACCGGGGTTACCAGCTACCCCGCGCACTGCAGATCGAGTATTCAAAAACCGTCCAGGCGCACACCGATTCGACCAGCCAGGAGATCAGTGCCACTGACATTTGCGATATGTTCGAGCGCGAATATCTGGGCCGGACTTCTCCTTATACTTTTGTCGAGCACTGGAGTGTCCAGGATACCAGCGCCAACGAGTTACGGCGTATGACCGCCACCATTCGTGAGCGGGGCGTGGAACGCACCATTAACGGCAAGGGCAACGGCCCCATTGCTTCATTTGTCGATGCCCTGAAGGCCGATTGCGGTATCACCATGACGGTGCTGGATTACCACGAACACGCGATTGGCCTTGGCGCCGATGCCATGGCGGTGGCCTATGTGGAAGCGAGACTCGAGAATGGCGCATCGACCTTCGGCGTGGCCAAGCATCCGAATATCGTCATTGCCTCATTGCAGGCCACCTGCTGTGCCCTGAACCGCCTGTTGAGTGTGGGCGAATCCTGAGGCCCGTTTGGCCATACGCAGGTTATGGTTCGTCCTACTGGGTGAATCGCTACTGGCCGTAATCAGCAAGGCGTTCCTGCACCTGCTGTATCTGTGCAGTGCTCAGAGGTACCGGATCGCCGATTTGCGATGCAAGGCAATAAATTTTCGCCAGATGCTCCACTGCGACTGCAAGGTTGAGGGCGGCATCCAGGCTTTCGCCGCCGGCCAGCAGGCCGTGATGGGCCATCAGACAGGCGCGTAACCGCGTGCCCAGCGCGTTCAGGCACTGTTCCGCCAACCCTGAACCGCCAAAGGTTGCATAGGCCGCACACGGAATCCGGGTGCCGCCCGCCATCGCCACCATGTAGTGAAACGCCGGTATTTCCCGCTCAAGACAGGCGAGGGCCGTGGCATAGGGGGAATGGGTGTGCACCAGGGCTTTGAGGTCGGGACGCGCCTGATAGACCCTGGCATGCAGGCACCATTCGCTGGATGGGCGCCGTTGCCCCGGTTCCTGGCTGCCGTCGAAATCCACGGCGACCATATCCTCGGCCGTCAATACCCCGGGGCCCATGCCCGTGGGAGTGATGAGCATGCCAGGAGGGTCCTGACGCAGGCTCAGGTTGCCGGCCAGGCCCTGATTCAGGCTCAACCGGTCCAGCATCCGGGTGGCGTTCACAAGGGCTTGCCTCAATGCACGGTGCCGGTTTTCTGGCGGGCATTACGGTCGATGGTTTTCAGTTCGATGTCCAGCAACCGGTCGTTGCGCTGGATGGCAAACTTCAGGGTGCACCCCGCCGGCCCCGTGGCCCAGACCCTGCGGAATAAATTTGCCAGGCCCTCAACGGGCAAACCCTCAAGGGCAATCAGCCGATCCTCGACCTGGATACCGGCTTCCTGGGCCGGACCCTGGTCGTGCAGGCCGACCACGGTCAGACCCTCGGAGCTTTCCTGAACCAGCATGCCCATCCAGGGGCGCGGCGGCTGTCGCTGCATGCCGTAAGTTTTCAAATCATCGAGATTGGGTTTGAGAATATCGATGGGGACAATCATATTGCCGGCGATGGTCTCGCCGCTCTGGGTAACCTACTGCACCAGCAAAGAACCGATTCCACACAATTGTCCGGCGCTGTTGAGCATGGCGGCGCCACCCCAGTTGGGATGTGCCGGGGCGGTAAAAATAGCCTCATCGAGCACATACTCCCAGTAACCGGCAAATTCGCGCTTGGCGGTGACCAGGGCATTGATGACCTGATCGGCGTCGCCACTGCCGCAGACGATGACCTGTTCACCAGGCTGGATGGCGCCGGAATCGCCCAGGGGCACCGCCGGCAGGTCGGTGGTGGTCAGCGACTGCGCCAGTCCGAATCCAGTGCGCTGATCGTAAGCGGTGAGCATGCCCTGACTGACACGGCCCTGGTAGTCCGTGATCCAGATGGTTTCGGCTTCGGTAATCAGATAACCGATGGTCAGTATCAGGCCGCTGTTCTCAATCAAAACTCCATTGCCGCTGCGATCGGTGCCGAGGGACTGGGCGGACAGAGCGTCGGCGGGGATCTGGCTGCGCAGACTGACCATGCCCGCCAGGCGCTCGGCCAGATCAAAACCGAGATCGCGCTGGCTGGGATGCAGTTGCCAATCCTGTTCTGGCACCATGTCCGGAATCTACGCCGCGGACTGGGCGTGGCGCAGCGAGGCGAGTTTCACGCAGGTGACAAAAATTTCCATGGCCTGCTCCAGGTCCGGCTCGGATAAATAACTTGGTGCCAGACGGATGTTACTGTTGTGCGGGTCATGCCGGTAGGGAAAGGTCGCGCCGGCCGGCAGCAGCTTGAGGCCGGCTTCGGCTGCCAGTTGTACGACTTCCGATGCCAGTCCCGGAAGTGTGTCGAAGCTGACGAAATATCCGCCTTTGGGATCCGTCCAGCGGCCCATCCCCTGATTACCAAGACCCGCTTCAAGCTGCTGGCGGACGATCTCAAATTTGGGGCGCATCAGGTCAGCATGCTGTTGCATATGGGCCTGAATTCCGGCGCGGTCTTTGAACAGCCGCACATGGCGCAATTGGTTGACCTTGTCCGGGCCGATGCTCATAACGCCAAGCCGTTTGCGGAACCCGTCCAGGGTGGCTTTGGAGCCGGCCATGAAGGCGACACCAGCGCCGGCAAAACTGATTTTTGAGGTCGAGGCAAACATCACGATGCTGTCCTCGGTGCCGAAGCCTTGCGCCAGTTCAAAGACATTTGCAAGCGGCTGATGGTCATAAAAATCGTGTACACAATAGGCGTTGTCCCACAGCACCCGGAAGCCGGGCGCCGCCTTCCGGGCCAGTTGCGCGATGCGTGTGACCGTTTCGTCGGAATAGGTTTCCGCAGTTGGATTGGAGTACTTGGGCACACACCACATACCACGGATGTCGGCATCTTCACGGATTAGGGCTTCAACCCGATCCATATCCGGCCCTTCACCCGTCATGGGTACCGGGATCATGGCCAGGGAAAAATCTTCGCAGATTTCGAAGTGCCGGTCATAACCGGGGCAGGGGCAGAGAAATTTTGCCTGGAGTGCCCCCGCGTGCCAGGCCGGCGCCTGGCCTCCCGGGCCGTAATGGCAGGCGTGCATGATGTACAGATACATCAGGGTCAGGCTGCTGTTGCCCTGGGCGATGACATTCTCGGCACTGACCCCGAGCAGTTCGGCGCCGAGTTGCCGGGCTTCAGGTATTCCGTCCAGCCCGCCGTAGCCCCGCGTGTCCGTGCCGTCAGCAGTGAGGTAATCGCCGTCCAGCACTCCATCCAGGGCCGCCGCCAGCTGCAGCTGGCTGATGGCTGGTTTGCCCCGGGTAAAATCGAGATTGACCTCCCTGCTGCACAGTGCGCTGTGGGCGGCTTCGACAGCCTCAATTCTGGTTTTCAACTGGTTTGCATCCAGGTTGGGAGTTGTCATGGCAGGATCCCTGGCGGAGGTGGTTCCTCGGCAATCTATGCATTTATACAGAAATAAAGCTTCTCGGCGTAGGCTTAATCCGGGCGTGGCATACTGAAAACGGAATCGACCGTGGTGTAATCAAAATAACCAAGCCGGGCCACGGGTTGAAAAGCCCGCATGTCGATTATGCCATCACGGATAATGGCGTCATTGATCTGGATCCCGATGACCTTGCCAAATACCACATTGTTGGCCAGGCCCGGTTGTTCGGCGGGTAGCTGCACGGTTTGCAGGTACCGGCACTCCAGGTGTGCAAGACTGCGTTTTACCCGGGGCGGCTTCACCAGCCGCGACGGCTCACACTCAAGTCCGCTCAGCTCAAATTCATCGACGTCGTGCGGGGCCTGGCTGGAGCTGAGATTCATTTGCTCGCGCAGTTCCGAGGTGACCAGGTTACAGACAAACTCATGGGTCTCCTGGACATTTTTCAGGGTGTCTTTGTAACCACCTTCATGGTGCATGCCATTGGCTGCGAATATGACGATGGGCGGGCTGTCGGCGACGGCATTAAAGAACGAATACGGTGCCAGATTGACATGGCCAGCGGCTGAGATGCTGCTGATCCAGCCGATGGGCCGCGGGGCGACCAGTGCCTTGAATGGATTGTGTTTCAGGCCGTGGTGATCCGTGGTCGAATAAAACATACTGTCAGTTGGCTTCCTGCAAAGTGCGGGTGGTGATCAAATAGCGGGTCTGGCCGTCTTTCAGTTCCACGCGGATGGTATTGATGGTGTAGATGTCCCCCGATTTGAGTTTGATCTCGATGGCGTGCTTCAAGGCTACCGGAGTGAAGCTGTGCACCATCAGGGCACAATCGGGGGAGGAAGTCAGTGCGGAAAAGCCGGTTTGGGCGCCGAATTTGCGGAATAATTTTGCCAGCTCATCAACCGCGGCTTCATTGTCGCAGAAATTTGCCTGTTGCTCGTTGCGCATTTCACCGACCACATAGCCCCAGGGTTCGGCCTGTGCGGTGGTGGCCATTAAGCACAGCAGGAAAGGAACTAAATACAAACGGGGCAACGTCCAGGCCCTCCAACGGTTTGGCTGGGAAGTTCCAATCTTAACAGTTCCCATGCCGGGGCGGCTCAGGACGGGGCGAAATCGTCACTGTGTATATATAAATCCGTGGCTTGTGGTTCCACCTGCAGGAGGCTGCAGAGCATCACCAGTTCGATTTGCTGGCTCAGTTTCTGCTCACCATCAGCATGGGCCACCGCCATACAGATACGAATCAGTAATCCGGCGGTGTCCTGGTCCGCGGTACACTTCTGGACGGCTGCCAAAGCCCGGGCATGCCCCGCCTTGGGGTCTTCCAGAATCGCCCAGGTGTAGTCGTTAAATAAATCGACGGCTTCGTGGGGATCAAAAATTTGCAGTTTTTCAAGGGTTTCCAGAATCTGATCAACCCGAATTCGCTGACTGAAGGTGATTTCACCGCCACTGCTGGACATGAGCGCGCAAGCGGCCATCGCCGCATTCAGAAAGGGCCGGTTCTGGTGCCGTTCAAGATGTTTGTGATAATCCGTTAACAGGCTTTGCAGGAATCCCGCCATGCTCATGACCTGTGCCGAAGTTATGCTGTGACGAAACATCCAGGGTAGCATATTCATCTGCCTGGGTGGTTTAATTTTTATTGCTATTATCCGCAACTCGACCCGCTCGCGAAGGTCAAATAAACCAGGACTTACGAAGCTTGAAAAAGGCCGCGGAAACACCAAGTTGACTGTTATGAATACAGAAACAGCGAAATTCAAACTCGGCCAGGTTGTGCGCCATCGCACCCATCCGTTTCGCGGTGTGGTGTTTGATGTGGATCCCGAATTCAGTAACAGCGAGGACTGGTGGCTGTCGATACCCGAAGAGTACCGACCACGCAAGGAACAACCCTACTATCATTTGCTCGCCGAAAATACCGATACCACCTACGTGGCCTATGTTTCAGAGCAGAACCTGCTTCCTGATGCAGATGGCGGGCCGGTCAACCATCCTCAAATCAGGTCTCTGTTTGGTGAGCTGAAAGACGGGGTCTATCAGATACTGACGGGTAATCTACACTGACCACCCGGTCAACCTGAATTCACCCCCGGCCGTCAGGGCGGTTTGTCCGATTTGCGGCTAAACTTCGCCGCAATCCCTGGTGCCCGAGGAAACCGGTATGGCCAACGCGACCTACGCCTACGTCAATGGCGACATTGTTCCATTCACCGATGCAAAAGTGCATATCTCCAGCGCGGGCTTCAAGTTCGGCGCCGGCGTCTTTGAAGGTCTGCGCGGCTATTGGAATCGGGAACACGAACAAATGTATCTGTTTCGCATGGATGAGCACATGCGCCGTCTGGAGTTCTCCCAGTCCTTCATGCGTTTTTCGCAGGTCATCCCCGGGGCCGAGGTTCAGGAAAAAACCCTGGAATTGCTGCGCGCGAATGCCTTGCACGAGACCGTGCACATCATGACAACCTGTTATGTCAGCGGCTTTGGATCCCCGAGTGCGGCCGGACCGGTGGACCTGGCTGTAGTGACCTCACCGAATGTCGGTCCCGGGCTTGCCGAGACCGGCGCCAAGGTTCAGGTGAGTTCCTGGCAGCGCCTGCCGGACCACGTCATGCCGGTGCGGGTCAAGTGCAACGCCAACTACCAGAACGGCCGCCTGGCGGCCATGCAGGCGCAGGTGGACGGTTATGATACGGCCCTGTTCCTGAACACCCGTGGCAAAGTGGCAGAAGGCCATGGCATGTGTTTTTTTATGTTCCGCGACGGCCGGGCAATTACCCCGACGCTGACCAGCGATATTCTGGAAAGCATCACCCGGGATACGGTCATTCAACTGTTGCGCGAGGATCTTGGGGTTGAGGTCATTGAACGTGAAGTGGACCGCAGTGAACTGGCTTTGGCCGATGAGGCCTTTTTCTGCGGTACGGCCTGGGAGGTCACTGCCGTGGTCAGCATCGACCAGCGGCCCCTGGGCAACGGCAAACCCGGCCCCCTGGTGCAGGCCCTGCGTAAACGTTATCTGGATGTGGCCCACGGTTCTGTCGATACCTGCCCGCATTGGCGCACCGCGGTGTACTGAGCCGGAAATCCACAGCCGCTGCCGGGGCGTTATTCCATCAAATCCATTCTGTCCTGGACGGCCTGAAACACCTCACGGTTGGTCACCACACCGAGGACATCGGCCGCGGCCTGGCTGCGGCGCTGGCGCAGGACCAGCGCCCGGCGGGCTTTTTTAGCGCGCATCCCCCGCAGCAGTACCGGCATCAGGGTATCGGGCGTCACGAAGAACAGCGTGCTGTCCACCAGTTCTTCCAGGGGTTTGTCGCGCAGCAGGTAGCGGAGCTCATCACGGGCCATACCGACGACTTTGCCGTCCTTGACAATGATGGTGTGGCGGGGGGCCTTGCCGACGGTATGGGTGGCCTGCCAGGCTTCCACCTCCCCGATATTCAGGAACTCGAAATCCGTGCTCATGATGGACTCGACCCGCCTGGCGCTGGCGGTACTGGCCTGCAATACCTTGGGCAGCCACAGCCCCCGGCGCGCCAGTTTCAAGGTGTAGATGGTCTCCACCGACAGGCGTTCCCGTGCAACATGGGCGAGGCTGGTGGTGATGATGGTGGGCAAAATCGCTCCATAATCACGGGTTTGTTCGAATATCATGACAATCGCCGTCAGTACCGCTCCGGTACTGCCGCCGACCATGGCCGCCATGCCGGCGATGGCAAACACCGCGGGTTCCAACTGGGCCCCGGGAAATACCATGTTGACTACCTGACCAAAGGCGGCGCCCAGTGCGGCGCCAAGAAACAATGACGGAGAGAAAATTCCACCGGAAGCGCCGGAACCCAGTGTGAGCCCGGTAGCCAGGAGTTTGGCCGCGAATAATGCCAGCAGCAACACGGGATTGGTCAGGGTCTGGCGCAGGACATCCAGCACAAAAGCATAGCCAACGCCCCCAGCGTAGTATTGGCCGGTGGTCTCCATGAGGATATACAGGAGCAGGCCCAGCAGGCCCATGCCGGTTGCGTGGCGCAGATAAGGGTTGCCGATGCCGGTGTTAAACCGATCCTCGAACCAGTAGATCGATTTCAGAAAACCGGCGGCGGTGACGCCGATGATAAGACCCAGAGGTATACACAGGGCCAGGGTCAGCAGGCCGATATAGGGGTTGGCGAAACTCACCAGTCCGGGCACATCAAAAGACTGGCCGCTGCCGTGGTATAACCGGCTGATATAGGTGGCGGTGACACTGGCCATTGCCACCAGGGCCACGGAGCGTGCGCTGACCGAAACCAGCATCAATTCCATGGCGAATGCCATGCCGCCCAATGGCGCATTAAATGTACCGGCAATGCCGGCGGCCGCGCCGGCGGCCACCAGGACCACGCGTTGCCGGGTCGGCATGGTGATCCATTGCCCCAGTACGGATCCGAAGGCCGAGCCGATCTGGATGATCGGTCCTTCCCGGCCCACCGAGCCGCCGGTGCCGATGGAAATCGCGGAAGTGATGGCCTTGGCCAGCACCACCACCGGGCGGATGTGACCCTCCTTGTAATAAATCGCGTTCATCACTTCTGGAACGCCATGCCCGCGGGCTTCGGGTGCGAAGGTGTAGGTAATCCAGGTGACGATGAAGGATCCCATTATGGGAATCAGGATAATAAGTGGGGCGAAACTCAGGGCCGCCGTGTAGGAGTTGGCATCAAAGCTGATTGACAGCACGCCGAAATGAAACAGGTTGTAAAACAGCCCGATCAGCATACTGAAAACAATGGATCCGAGGCCGCCGAAAATTCCGACGACGAGGGCCAGTACCACCATCAATGTCCATCGAAGGGGTGGATTTTTCTCGACAGTTTGATCCATTCAGAGCAGTCCGGCAGGGCGATCGCAAGTGGCGAGGATTGTACAGGGAATACCGGGCGCTTTCCTTGCCCGGTTCAGGTGTTGGCATCCACCAGCACATCGAGCAGCCAGGGCTGACCCGAGTCCAGAGCCAGGTTGAGGGCTGGTCCGACGTCTTGTGGATTTTCTATGCGCCGCGCCTCGATACCGAAGCCTTTCGCAACACTGATGAAATCGATGTCCGGCTCTCCCAGGCTCATGTGCGGATAGCCCCGATCGACATCGATGCCGGTGTCCTGGCGATAGCGATTCATGTTGATCTTGAGGATCCGGTAACAGCCGTTGTTGAGGATCACCCAGATAACCGGAATCTTATGATGGGCTGCCGTCCACAGGGACTGGATGGTATACAGGGAGGAGCCATCGCCGGACAGGCACAGTACCGGGCGTTCGGGGTAGGCCAGTTTCAGGCCAATGGCGCTCGGCAGGCCCTGACCGATGCCACCGCCCCGGGAGGTGAAGTACTGGTCGCCGGCACGGAAATCAAAACTGTTGAGGGCCGCAACGCCGGCGGTAATCGCCTCGCCGGCGACGCAGATATCTTTCGGCACCGCTTTGGCCAGTTCCTCCATCAGGCGTGCCGGGGTCATACGGCCACTGTCGGTGCCCAGGGTGGCCCGGGCCTGATGAGCAGCGTGTTCCCGGCGTCTTTCCGCCGCGAGTTGCCGGGCCCGGTCCGCCGCAGCCGCTTGCCGGGTGGCATCCCAGAGTTCGCGCAGGCCGCTCAGCATGGCTTCAAGGCTGGACTTAAGTGGTGCAACGATGCCGCAATCGACCCGATAGTTACGTCCCACCAGGCTGGCCGCGGCGTCCAGGTGGATGACCCGGGCCTGATCGGAAAATGGTGTGGTGTCCGTGAACCACACTTCCTCAAAGAATTCCCCGCCCATCAGCAACACCACGTCGGCATCACCGAGGCGCTCCCGAATCGCCGCCTGATCGTGGGGCAGGCGGCCCCGGAACAGCTCGTGCTGGTTGGGAAAGCATAACCTGGATGGAAGGATTTCCTGATGCACCGGGGCCGCCAGCAGTTCGGCGAGTTCGCGCAGTTCAGTCTCCGCGTGTTCAGTGGCGACGCTGTCACCGGCGATGATGACCGGCCGGCTGGCGCCGGCCAGCAGGGCTACCGCCCTGGCGATTCCCGCCGGATCGGCGCCACCGTTGATATACAGTGGTGAAGGTGCCAGGACCGGGCTGACCGTGCTGGCGGCCAGGACGTTCATGGGCAGGGAGACGAACACCGGCCCCTGGGGCGCCTGGCGGGCGATTTTGAACGCCCGCTGCAGGACCAGCGGCAATTCTTCGGCAGTGGCCGCCTCGGCGCTCCATTTCACCAGAGGTTCGGCCATGGCCACCAGATCATGGCCCAGCAGTGGTTCGCGCAGACGCAGGCGGTTGTCCTGCTGGCCGGCGGTAACCAGCATGGGTGTGCGCCCTTCCCAGGCGTTGTACAACGAGCCCAGGCCATTGCCAAGGCCGGGACCTACATGCAGATTGACGACCCCGACCCGGCCACTGGCGGTTGCGTAGGCATCGGCCATGGTCACCGCGACCGCTTCATGCAGGGCGAGGATGTAATGGATTTGCGGGTAGTCCAGGAGCCCGTCGATGAGCGGCAATTCAGTGGTTCCCGGATTCCCGAAGATGTGATCGACGCCCTGGGCAAGCAGGGACTCGAGAAGTATGTGAGTTCCAGTGTGAGTATTTCGCATCTGCTGTTTATCCACCCCGGGTGATGACCAACGAAGAGCATTTAAAATTGTCCAGGTTAACATCAAACCATGGGCAAAGTTTCTGACCTGGAGGCTCACAATGCTGCAGTATGATTTCAGTGGTCAATGTCTGGTGGTGACCGGCGGCGGCGGCCTGATTGCCGGTGAATGTGCACGTTTGATTCTGGCCGGCGGTGGCCATGCGCATCTGGTGGATGTCGATGCCGGGGCACTGGAACGGGCGCGTGAGCGGCTGGCGGATCTACCGGGCACCTTGAGCTGTTTCACCAGTGCGTTGGACAGCGCCGCGGCCTGCAGCGAAGCCCTGGAGGCGGCCGGGAGGCCGGTGCAGGGGCTGGCGCATCTTGCCGGCCTGTTTCAGAGCGATCCGTTTCAGAGCAATCAGGAGACGGTCTGGGAGCTGGCCATCGAGGTCAATCTGCGCAGCGCTTACCGGATGGCGGCGGCGCTCCAGAACTTCCCGGCCGATGGCCAGACCCGTTATCTGGTGTTCGCCAGTTCCCTGGCCGCTGAATCGGGCGGGCCCGCGCACGTTGCCTATGCCTGCGCCAAGGCGGGCATACAGGGCCTGGTGCGTTCCCTGGCCCGGCGCCTGGCCCCCCAGTGCATCGTCAATGCCGTCGCCCCCGGTATTATCGAGTCGCCCATGGCCGCTGAACTCATCGCCCGGATCGGCAACAAAGGCTGCCGGGACAGTTGCCTGCGCCGCTACGGCCAGGCCGATGAAATCGCCCGGGTGATCTGCTTCCTGCTCGGTGACGGTGCCAGTTACATGACCGGTCAGGTGCTGGCCGTCGACGGTGGTTCGGTATTGAAGTAGTGGGCACCCGGCTTGCAGCGGAGTACCGCCGCGCGAGTTGCTGTGGTTTGCTTTGCCCACCGCATCCGGCGCGGGCTGGGCTATACTGATTACCACGTTTTATTACTGGTTGAAGCAAAATAATAATGGCCAGACGCTGGAAACATCGACCCCAAGGCTCGACCTGGGGTGATTTCGGTGATGACGATCAGATTGGACGCCTGAACCTGCTGACGCCCGCACGGGTGCGCCAGGCGGCCGCCGAGGTGCGGCTCGGCCAGTCCTACTGCCTCAGCCTGCCGCTGGACCTGCCCGGCGGTCATAGTGTCAATCCCAAGCGCTTTCCACCGCGTTTCGCGCCAGTCTATGAATCCGGTGAGTTGTACTACAACTACGTCTGGAACCGGCAAACTCCAGGCAACCTGGATATCACCAGCGACGAATGCGTGGTTCTGTACAGTCAGTATTCCACCCAGTGGGATTCCCTCGCCCATGTCGGGGCCTTGTTCGACGCCGATGCTGATGGGGTGGCGGAGGCGGTGTATTACAACGGCTACCGGGCCCGGGAGCATATTGGTGATGACCGCGGCGGCCTGGGGGCGCGGGCCCTGGGGGTCGAAAACATGGCCCGCACCGGGGTCCAGGGCCGCGGGGTGCTGGTGGATCTGCAGCGCCATTTTGCACGACAACGAACCGTGGTTGGTTATGAGGCGCTCATGAACGTCCTGCAAGCCGACGGTGTGGTGGTGGAAGAGGGCGACATGCTGCTGATTCATACTGGCTGGGATTAGATGATTCTGGCCATGCACGGCGAACCGGATGCGGCGGCTTTGCATGGCGCCTGCGCGGTCCTCGATGGGTTCGATCCACGCCTGTTGCAGTGGATCACCGACAGCGGCATCGCCGCCATCGCCACGGACAATATGGCGGTTGAGGACCCGGCGGGCTACGGCGCCAGCCAAGATGGCGGTTCGCGTCTGCCCCTGCATCGCCATTGCCTGTTTCGCCTGGGCGTCAACCTGGGGGAATTGTGGTATTTGAGTGAACTGGCCGCGGCTCTGGCGCAACAGCAGCGCTTTCGTTTCATGCTCACAGCGCCGCCGTTATGCTTGCCCGGCGCCGTGGGCTCACCGGTCACTCCGGTTGCCACCCTGTAGATCCGTAACGGCCCAAGGAGATGCGCGTGCCCGAATCCAGCCTGTTATGGCGATCCCTGCTGTTTGTGCCGGCCAATGCGCCGCGCTTCATCGACAAGGCCCACACCCGGGGCGCCGATGCCATCATTCTGGATCTCGAGGACAGCGTGCCCCTGGCCGAACGGCAGCGGGCCCGTGAGTCTTTGCCGGACTCCATCGCCACGGCCGGCCGTGGCGGTGCCGATGTACTGGTCCGGATCAACAACCTGGGTGGGGAGCTGGAAGCGGATCTGGCGGCCTGTGAGACGCATATGCCGAAGGCACTGGTGGTTCCCAAAGTTGCAGCGCCTCAGGATCTGGCACGCATCAGCGGCTGGTTGTCCTGCCGGCCGGGGGTCGGTCCGGTGCGTTACCTGGTCATCATCGAGTCGGCCCTGGGTTTGTTGAACATGCGTGAAATCGCCCAATGCGATCAACGCATCGCCGCCCTGTCCCTCGGTAGTGAAGACTTTGCCCTGGATGTGGGGATGATCCCCACCGCGGCCACCCTCGAGGTGCCCATGCAATTGTGTTTATATACAGCCAGGGCCGCGGGCCTGATGCCCCTCGGGCTGTTCGGCAGCATCGCCGAATACCAGGATCTGGCGGCGGTCAGAGCCAATGCTGTGCGGGCTCGGGAATTCGGCTTCGAGGGCTCCGCCTGTATTCATCCCAGCGTGGTGCCGGTGCTGAACGAGGTGTTCAGTCCCGCGCCCGGCGAAGTCGATCGGGCCCGGCGCATTGTCGAAGCCTATACCGATGCCCAGGCCCGGGGCTCCGGCGCCATCGAGGTGGACGGCACGATGGTGGATGTACCGGTGGCCCGGCGTGCCCAGCGGGTATTGGATCGTCAGCGGTGTATCGAAGGGAAAGCTGGACAGCAGGGAGTAAACTGATGCGCGAAGCTGCAGTATTGAGTGAGGTGGACAGCCGCGGGGTGTTGCAGCTGAGTCTGAATCGCCCCGCGGTCAACAATGCCTATAACGGCGAGATGATCGAACAACTGGCGGCGGCGCTCGAGGTTCATGCCGATGATTCGGCGGTGCGCCTGGTGGTCATTCAGGGCCGTGGCCGGCATTTCCAGGCTGGTGCGGATTTGCAGTGGCTCGATCAGGTCCGCCAGGCCGATGCCGCGGAAAACCTGCGTGTCTCACGCCAGACCGCCATGGCCCTGGTGGGGCTGAATCAGTACCCCAAGCCGACCCTGGCCCTGGTCCAGGGTGGCTGCTTTGGTGGCGGTATTGGCCTTATCGCTTGCTGTGACATCGTGGTGGCCGAGACCACGGCCCGGTTCGCCATCAGCGAGGCGCGCTGGGGTCTCATCGCCTCCATTATTCTCCCACAACTCAATGCCGCCATGGGCCTGCGCCAGGTGCGCCGCTACGCACTGAGTTGTGAGCCCTTCGATGCCCGGCGGGCCCTGGAGATGGGTCTGGTGCATGAATTGTGCGATCCAGGGCGGCTGGCAGCCAGCGCCGCCGGGATCATGGAGTATTTATTGCAGAGTGCACCCGAGGCCATCACCCAGACCAAGTACCATGCGTTACGCGTTGCGGGCCTGGAAACCGGTGCCGATGACCTTGAGGGGTTGATAGAATCTCACGCCAGCAAACGGCGCAGTACGGAGTCCATGGAAGGCCTGGCCAGCTTCCGGGAAAAACGCGATCCGAACTGGTACCGGAACGGTTGACGGTGCAATAACAGCCGGCATCCACGGCCAGGATTTCCATGTCCGATCAACAACTGTTATCCACAACCAGCCCGGCGGATGGGACGACCCTGACGGTCAACAAGCGCCTGGCGCGGTTTCTCAGTGAGCAATACCATCAGGCCCAGTTGCAGCGGGGTCTGGAGGCCTGGATGGAGCCGGACATCCTGCCCTGGTCGGCCTGGTTGCGCAGAAGCTATATCCAATTACAGTCTGTTGTGGATGCGCCACTACCGCGAATCCTGACGGATTTGCAGGAACAGGTGGTGTGGGAGGAACTGGTGCGAGGCGGGTCCGGCGCCGCCAGCGCCAGGCTGATCCTGCAGCCGGGGGCCGCCGCCGGCCTGGCCCGCAAAGCCTACAGCCTGCTCAATCAGTGGGGCCTCGATGCGAGTGAGGTGGCAACCGGCGGGGTGCCGGAAGTCCGTTTGTTCAAAACCTGGGCGCAGCGCTTCAGACAGCGTTGTGACAGCGCCGGGTGGATCAACCCGGCAAGTATCGCCGGCGTCCTGGGCCGCGAATTCGCCAACCACCCCGAACGAATTCCGGTCCGCCTGAAACTGTGCGGCTTCCAGCAACTGCAGCCCCGGCAGGCTCACTTGCTGCGGGTACTGGAACAGGCGGGCACGGGCATTGAGCGAGCCCTGGAGCCGCCACCGGCGGGGCTGGCCCGGCGCATGGAATTTGCCGATGGCGATGAAGAACTGAGCCGCGCCGCGAGCTGGTGCCGGGCCCTGCTGGAGGCGGGCGAATCCGGGCCCATCGGGGTGGTGGTCCCGGACCTGAGTCGGCGTCTGCATCAGGTTGAGGACGTGTTTCAGGATCTGCTGCAGCCCGGCTGGTGGTGCACCGCGGCCCACGGTACAGGGCAGATGTGCAACCTGTCTCTGGGGCCGCCCCTCGGGGAGCAGGCTCTGGTGGGACAGGCCCTGGCGTTCCTGGAACTGGCCACGGGCAGTATCAGCCTGGTTCAGGCCAGCCGTATCCTGTTAGCCGAGCATCTTGCAGGGGCTGCGCTGGAACGTGATCAACGGGCCCGCCTTGATGCCCGCCTGCGCGAGCTGGGGGAAACGCGCTGGAGCATCAGGCGCCTGACAGCCCTGTGCCGCAACCGTCGGGCAACCGGGTCCCCGGGTGGTGCCAGGATACTCGCCGAGCGCCTGTCACGGTTGGCTCAAAACCGGCCCCCGTCCAGGCGCCGCCCGGCCTCGGCCTGGGCCGAAACCTTTGCCGATGACTTGGGGATTCTGGGCTGGCCGGGGGATCAACCCCTGGATTCCCGGGAATACCAGGTGTTCACGGCGTTCCAGGTTCAACTGGAGGAATTCGCCAGCCTGGACGGTTTCAGCGGCGATTTGAGCGCCGCCCAGGCCCAGGCGCGCTTCGCGCGGCTGCTCGCCGAACAGCGTTTCCAACCCCGCGGCCAGCCGGCACCGGTGCAGGTTCTGGGGGTGCTGGAAGCCGCGGCCCTGCGCTTCGAACGGCTCTGGGTCACCGGTATGTCGGATCAACAGTGGCCGGCTCCGGCCCCGGCCAACCCCTTCCTGCCCTTGGCCCTGCAGCGCGAACAGGCTATGCCCGGTGCGGATCCACAGGCGGAGCTGATGCGCGCCGGGGCCCTGACCCGGGAACTGCTGGGCGCGGCCCCGCAAGTCTGGGTGAGCCATGCACGCCAGGTCGAAGATCAGCACCAGCGGATCAGCCCGTTGCTAGAGCACCTTGCGAACATCGACCCGGAAGCTGTACCCCAGGCAGCCTTTGCCGGGCCGGTCGAGTCCCTGGCACAGGCCGGTCCGCGCCCTGAAAGCATTATTGATACAGGACCATCGGCGCTGGCCCCGGGCACCCGGGCCAGGGGGGGCAGCGCCGCTCTGAAGGACCAGGCGGCCTGTCCGTTTCGCGCCGTGGCCCATTACCGGTTGGGGGCCGTGCGCCTGGAAACCGCGGCCAGCCCGATTGACGCCCGGGTCCGCGGATTACTGGCCCACCGGTTGTTGCAGCGGATCTGGGACCGCCTGCGCGACAGCCGGACCCTGGCCGCAACGGCTGACGAAGTGCTCGAGGCATTGCTGGAAGAAGTGGCCACGGGCACGATCAGTGAGGCGGCCCGGGAGCGCCCCCAGGCATTTTCCGGGCGCCTGCGCGAGCTGGAGTCCGCGCGTTTGCAGCGACTCGCCCGTGACTGGCTGGAACTCGAGCGCAGCCGGGAACCGTTCCAGGTCATGGCCTCCGAGCAGCGGCAAATCCTCAGTATTGGTGGCCTGTCTCTGGACCTGCGCCTTGACCGGGTCGACCGGCTGGGCGGTGGCTGCCTGTTCCTCATCGACTACAAGACCGGCAAGGTCAGGACCGGAGGCTGGCTGCAGCCGCGTCCGGAAGATCCTCAATTGCCACTGTATTGCCTGCTGTTTGAATTTCCAGGCGGCGGGGAGCCTTCGCCCCTGGCCGGCCTCGCCTTCGCCAGTCTCAAGCGTGGTGCCCTGGGGTTCCATGGCTTTGCCGACGATCCGGCTGCCGCGCCCAATCTGAAGCCATTCGGCAAGGGCAGTCTCAAAGCCTATCCTGGGATCGCGGATTTGATTGCGCTCTGGCACCGGGATCTGGAAGCCCTGGCCCGGGAATTCGCCAGGGGCGAGGCACGGGTGGATCCCCGCGATGGACGGCGCACCTGCAAATACTGTGACGCTGGCGCCTTTTGCCGGATTTCCGATCGGCGCCAGGACCCCTATCCGGATGCTCGGGTAGCAGGGCCGTGAGCCGGAGCACGGCGTCCGATGCCGCCGTGCGCCGCCGGGCGCTGGCTGGTGAACATTGCCTGATCGTCCAGGCCCCGGCCGGCTCCGGCAAAACCACGTTGCTGGTGCAGCGCTACCTGGTTTTGCTGGCCAGGGTCGAACGGCCCGAGCAGGTCGTGGTGATCACCTTTACCCGCAAGGCTACCGACGAATTGCGCGAACGGGTACTGACGGCCCTGGCGCAGGCGGCCCACGGCCAGGCCGGGCCGCTGTTTCAGGAGCCGGCCGCCCGGGTGCTGGCCCGGGATGCACAGCAGCACTGGGCAATCACACAACTGCCGGCACGCCTGGCCATCTATACCATCGATGCCCTGTGCGCGGTACTGGTCCGGCAAATGCCCTGGCTTTCGGGCCTCGGCGGAGTGGCGCGCATAGAAGAGAAACCTGAACGTCTGTACAGTCAGGCAGCGACCAACGTTCTCGCCGGGCTGAATGCCCGGGGAGATGCCAGTGTGGATCTGGTGCGGGTCTTCGAGCATCTGGACAACGATCTCAAGGCCCTGGGGGAACTGCTGGTGCGCATGCTCGCGCGCCGGGAACAGTGGACCCCCTATCTGCGCACGGGATCCGAAGCGGAATTGGAACTGCGTGAGCCCCTGCAACAGGGACTGGCGCTGATCATCGAAGATCAGTTGGCGGCCCTGGCGGCGGCACTGCCCCGGGGCAGCTGCCAGGCGCTGGCGGACCTGGCGGCGGCGGTGGGCCATCAGCATATGCTGCAGGATCCGGGGTCGCAGTATGTCCTGCTGGATGGGTTGCAAAGCTTGCCGCCTGGCAACGCTGAAGCTCTGCCGGTCTGGCGGGCGCTGGCCAGTATGCTGCTGACGGCGGATAACAAAAAACTGCGCAAGCGTGATCTCAAAGGCGCTGCCCTGGCGGGATTGAATGCCGATGACAAGCGCGCCATCAACGCCAGGGCCCACACCCTGCTGACGGAGCTGGCCGCGGCCGATGGCTGCGGCGACTGCCTGATTGCGGTGGCGGGCCTGCCGGATGCGGATTTCAGTGAGTCCGAGTGGCAGTTGTTGCAGAGCCTGCTGGAGGTGTTGAAGTCCGCTCTCGCTGAATTGCGATTGATTTTCGCCCGGGAGGGCAGCGTGGATTTCGCCGAGATTAGCGCCGCGGCGCTGCAGGCCCTGGGACCGGAGGCGGCCCCGACGGATCTGGCTCTGGCCCTCGACTATCGCATCCAGCACCTGCTGGTGGACGAGTTTCAGGACACCTCACGAGTGCACTATGAACTGGTGGAACGCCTGAGCGCGGGTTTTACCGGACAGGACGGACGCAGCCTGTTCCTGGTCGGTGATCCCATGCAGTCCATCTACCGGTTCCGCGAGGCTGAGGTGGGCCTGTTTCTGGAGGCCATGCAACGGGGGTTGCCGGGCCTGGCTTTGGAGCCTTTGGTGGTGGAGGCCAATTTCCGTTCCCGCCCGGCGCTGGTGGAGTGGTTCAACGCGACCTTTGCCGGGGTCTTTCCACCCCGCCATGATGCCCCGCGAAGTTGCGTGGCCTATAGCGAAGCGGTCGCGCAGCGTGCAGCCAGCGAAGCGCCCCCGGTCAGCCTGCAGGGATTTCTTGATGATGACGGCCTGTCCCAGGGCCGGCGGGTCGCGCAAACGGTTGCCCGCCTGCGCGCGGAGCGGCCTGAACAGAGCATTGCCATCCTGGTGCGCGGCCGCGCGCACCTGGAAGCTGTCCTGCCGGCATTACGGGCTGCGGGGCTGCGCTACCGGGGGGTGGATATCGAGCCCCTGGCCGAAGTGCCGGTGGTGCGGGATCTGCATGCGTTGACCCGGGCGCTGCTGCAACCAGCGGATCGGATGAGCTGGCTGGCGCTGCTGCACGCCCCCTGGTGCGGCTTGCGCCTGGGTGATTTACAGGCCCTGGTGGGGGATGACTGGGACACCACGGTGGCGGAATTACTGCGCGACGGTGCCCGCCGCGGACGCCTTGCAAACCCTGAGCGTGAGCGCCTGGAACGTACCCTCACCGCTATCGAGTCGGCACTCGAGGCCACTCGTCCGTTGCGTCTCAAGCGGCGGGTGGAAGCCTGCTGGATAGCGCTCGGTGGGCCCGGACTGTGTACTTCGATTCAGCTTGAAGACGCCCGCCGCTATTTTAAGCTGCTGGACACTCTTGAGGCGGATGGCAACAGTGTGGATCTCGATCACCTGGACCGGCGTCTTGAGGATCTCTACGCCAGTGCCGGAAGCGCTGAGGCGGATGTGGAGATCATAACTATGCACAAGGCCAAGGGCCTGGAATTCGACCAGGTGATCCTGCCGTACCTGGACAGGCAGCCCGGTTCCGCGGATTCGCCTCTGTTGCAATGGACCGAGGTCGCTTTTGCCGGTGGTACCTCCCTGGTGTTCGCCGCCCGTCCGGCGCCGGGTGCCGATGATCGCCGCTACCGGTTTGTCAGCGCCCTGGAAGCCGATAAGCAGCGCAATGAGGCCGTACGGGTGTTGTACGTCGCCTGTACCCGGGCCCGGGAACAGCTGCATTTACTGTACAACCTGAAGACCAACGCCAAAGGGGAGGTACAGGCGCCGGCGGCCAGCAGCCTGTTGGCGCCGCTGTGGCCGGTACTGCACGAAAACCTCCTGGCGGATCTGGAATCCCCGGCCAGGGAGCGCCCCGACCCGGCAGCCAGTTCGGCGCCACAGGCTCAGACCATCACCCGCCTGGCCGCCGGCTGGCGGGCGCCGTGCCTGCCCGAATTGCCGGATACCGGAGTCGCACCGGAGCTGGCGCCATCTGCCGGTGGCGCCGAACTGGAATTCGACTGGGCCGGTCAGACCGCGCGCCACATCGGTACCGTGGTGCACAGGGTGTTGCGGGAAATCGCCCTGCAGGGCCTCAAGGCCTGGTCCATTGAGCGCATCAAAGCGCAGCGGGCGCACTTCGCACGGGAGCTCGAAACTCTGGGAGTTCCCGCCGAGCGCCTGACGGCCGCTGCACACCAGGTGGCCACCGCTTTAAACGCAACCCTGGACGATCCACGCGGACGTTGGCTGCTGAGCGCCGGGCAGGGTGCCGCCGAACTGTCCTTGTGCGGCGTGCTGGAGGGCCGGTTGCAACGGGTCATTCTGGATCGAACTTTTGTCGATGCCCACAATGTCCGCTGGATCGTGGACTACAAAACCGGTGGCCACGCCGGCGCCGATCTGGAAGGATTTCTGGATTCTGAACAACAACGCTACGCGCAGCAGCTGCATCGCTATGCTGAAATCCTGCAGCGACTGGATTCGCGCCCGATTCGGCTGGGGTTGTATTTTCCTCTGGCCGGTGGCTGGCGCGAGTGGGGATTTGAGTCGAACACGGTATCAGGGCCATGATCCAGGTTAAACCCATGAGCCGGAAAACTTTCATGCTGCGCTGCTGGATGGCTGGCCTGCTGGGTATGTTGCTGGTAGCCGCTCTCAGTGTCGCGGCCAAGACTCCAGCGGCCGCCAAGAGGCGCGTCGCACAGGCGTTTGCCACCGCCAAGGCCAAGCTCGATAACAAAGAGTACCAGGCGGCGTACAATATTCTGCTGCCGCTGGGCAAAGCGGGCCATGCCGGCGCCCAGGATATTCTCGCCGCCTTGTACACCCAGGGCCTGGGGGTGCCCCCCGACCGCGAAAAAGCCATGC
>Ga0114931_10001455_pt1 | contig 30261 bp, 27 predicted proteins | sample 2SBtaG_FD_89579 | JGI IMG/M metagenome (GOLD analysis project Ga0114931, IMG submission 89579) | Deep subsurface microbial communities from Kolumbo volcano to uncover new lineages of life (NeLLi) - 2SBTROV14_V59a metaG | ecosystem: Environmental > Aquatic > Marine > Volcanic | place: Kolumbo... | reverse complement strand
GAGTTTATATAATCTTGTATTTTCACATCTTAGGCATTTGCTTCCGCTTATTATTTCTTGTAGCTTTTTTAATGTCATGGCTAGGTATTTTATAGCCTAGTCCTAAAATGACCTAATCACCTTTTTTTAAGTGCCAGGCTATTTTTTAAGTGCATAGTTCTTGGACTTAAGTATTTTATAATATCCGAGCACTTTAGTAATATACTCCGTAGTCTCGGGGTATGGAGGGATTGTAAAACCGTGTTTTATAACTGCGCCCTTCCCGGCATTATAGGCAGCAAGAGAAAGCCTGAGGTCACCGTCAAAGTAATTTAAAAGATCGCTTAAGTATTCGACTCCCCCCTCCATATTCTCCTTTGCGTCAAAGGGGTTGTCCACGCCGTAATCACTCGCGGTCTCGGGTATGAGCTGCATTATGCCCTGTGCGTTTTTAGGGGACACCGCCCCGGGGTCAAAGTTCGATTCGGCTTTTATCACCGCTTTTACCAGATATGGGTCTACGTCATGTTTAGCACTGACGGTAATAATGTCTTTATCGTAATCTGTAATAAATTTATGCGAGAGTATTCTTAAATCGTTATCTCCCTTTCTTACGATTTTATATTTAGCCAGGGCCCCCGGTCCGTTAAATACCACGGTCGGCATTTTGTTGTTACATTCCATGGTCTCGAAATTTCCCGCTCTTTCGATCAAAATTATGCATTTTGAAATCTCGACCACCTTCACCTGCTCAGAGCTTACTATGTCTATCCTGTCCCCTTCGAAATAGCTCTCTAACTCTCCTGTAACCGGGTTCTTTAACAGTACCTTTCTTTTATCTCCGTTTGTGAGCGTGCCGAGCACATTTAGCTCAAGATCAGAAGTTGAAACCTCTATTGCCAGTATCTCATTTGCTGTTTCAACTGTGGCATTTAGGGGTTCGTCTCGGGTGTGAGCTACGGATTCATCCCGGTCCGGAGAATCAGAATTCTCGCTCCCCATAACTGAGGAAGGAAGGAATAGAACGGAGAATAAGCCAAAAAGAAGAAAACAATATAAGTTTTTCATGCTATGGAAGCTCATTTCCTCTCGTTTCAGAATAAATGATCGAGAGCGAAAAGTAAATAACAAACTTAGAGTGAAAGCTTGTTCATTAGATTGCTTCAGAGCTTCTGAGAGCCCGGACGCACCAGATTTAGACGGGGGCCCATAATATTGGTGTTATCTTGAGTGGAATAAAAGCTGGATTTTGCTCGTATGAGAGAGACTGCCCCCCAACTTTTGATTTAGAATAAAGTATTAGGATCGAATGTTATTTGCCGGCCCGGTTAACGCCAGCTATTTTTATACCGGGTAGAACTTGTAGGATTTTACGTCCTTTCCGTCCTTTGTCTTTTTAACCGTGCCAACGGTTATGCCCATTTTCTGACCCATTTTGAGTCCTTCAGGGTTGTCCGTTTCAACCTGCGCCATTACCCTTACCCCTTCAGGGAAATCAACTAATGCAAGCGTATAGGGTACCGGGAACTCAGGCATGCTTCTCCTGACTATAGTAAATGAATGGAGCTCACCTTCGGGGCTCAGCATTTTTTCTTCTATCTCGTCCGAGAAGCTAATGGGGTCTGCTAAGTATTTAGGGAATGTCCAGTTATCAGACTCTTTTGAGTATCCTGCTATGAGCCTTACTTTACCCGACTTATCCACTCCGAAAAGCTCGGGGAATAATACTTCGTCTTTATCTGAAATCTCTGCCATTGCTGCTGTATCTCCTAAGGAAATTTTGAATCCCGTATATATTACATCCAAAATTTATTAAGTCTAGGGCGGGTGCGCCGAGGGGTTTGTAAAGGCAGTAAATTCTTAGTAGAATAAATCCGTGTGAGCAGAACAGTTCCACGTGCGCTAACTATCGCGGGCTCGGATTCAGGCGGGTGTGCCGGTATACAGGCCGACCTCAAAACGTTTACCGCTCTGGGGGTTTTCGGAATGTCCGTTGTTACTTCTGTCACGGCGCAAAATACTCGGAGCGTGCTTGGAATGCACGACCTCCCGCAGGAGTTTGTGGAGCTTCAGATCGACGCTGTGCTCGGTGATATAGGCGCGGACGCCGTAAAGCTCGGGATGCTTCCAAATGAGAATATAGTTAGCTCCGTAGCTAAAAAGCTAGGCGAATACGGTACGGATAAGATAATAGTGGACCCTGTTATGGTCTCCACTAGCGGAGTCTTACTTTCAGATACCGGAGCGCTCAAGGCAATTGTCAGGGATATCTTGCCTGTAACGCATATTGTTATGCCGAACCTCCCGGAGTCAGAGGTACTTACGGGCGAGAAAGTGGAGTCGGTTGATGATATGAAAGAAGCCGCGCGGAAAATAAAGGCGCTCGGACCGGATTATGTGCTGATTAAAGGAGGTCACCTAATTTTACGCGACGCGGTAGATGTGCTGTACGACGGGAGTGAATTCACCGAGTACAGGGCCCCCAGGATAAGCACCGGAAACACTCACGGAGGGGGGTGCACCTACTCGGCTGCGGTCTGTGCGTATCTGGCCAAGGGCATGTCGGCCCACGAAGCGCTAAAGGGGGCAAAGCATTACGTTACACAGGCTATTGCCAAATCATTTGACCTAGGGCACGGACCGTTAAACCACTTTTGGAAATTCGAATAAACTTACTCTAAAGAGGGATATAATATGGCTCAAATAATAGACGGAAAAGAGGTTTCACAGCACATAAGGGGCGAAGTTGCGAAAGGCGTGGCTAAACTTGTGGATGAATCGGGTATAACTCCCGGACTCGCGGCGGTTCTTGTCGGAGAGAACCCGGCTTCAGAGATATATGTAAGAAATAAGAGAAAGGCCTGCACGGAGGCCGGCATTTATTCTGAAGAGCACAAGCTCCCCGCGGAAACCACGGAGGAAGAGCTACTCGCTCTCGTTCAGAAGCTGAATCAGGCCCCTAATATACATGGCATACTGGTGCAGCTGCCGTTACCTGATCATATAAACGAGACCAAAGTGCTCAGGGCCGTGTCGCCTGATAAGGACGTAGACGGTTTTCATCCCTACAACGTAGGTCTTCTGGTCGAGGGCAACCCGAGGTTTATATCGTGCACCCCTCACGGGATTATCAAGATGCTAGAGTACTACGGTATCGATATAAAAGGTAAAGAGGCGGTCGTGGTAGGCAGGAGTAATATAGTAGGGAAGCCTGTTGCGATGCTCCTCCTTCACCGCCATGCCACAGTTACCCTCTGCCACTCCCGCACCAGGGATTTAGGCGAGGTCACTCGCAGGGCCGACATACTCGTAGCCGCTATTGGGCGGGCAAATTTCATCACAGCGGATATGGTCAAGGACGGCGCTGTAGTGATAGACGTCGGCATAAACCGTAACGAAGAGGGGAAGCTCACAGGGGACGTTGACTTTGCGAATGTTGAGAAAAAAGTCTCATACATTACGCCTGTGCCGGGTGGGGTAGGGCCGATGACTATATCCATGCTCCTCTGGAACACGCTTGAGTCGGCGAAAGAATCTTAATTTAGATTTTGTCACCTGTGGATAGATCTGGCTGATTTAAGTTGTCGGTTATCCACATAACACTTCTATTATATCTGGATATTGTCTTAACCCTCTGGGATTATTGTATATATATCAAATCCGCGTTTCCCGCTTACTGTTTGTAGTATGTGTAAAACTTTGTTCGAAGACTGTTGACAACCTGTGGATTACTGTGGATCGGGTTTTCATGAGCAATCCAATTTAACCACCTTATGCGAGTCCTTAATATTCCCTAGAAGCTCTCTTGCTGAGACCTTAAAAACAGGGTGGATCAGCCCGGGGGCAATCTCCGCAAGCGGCTTGAGCACGAACCGTCTCTTGTGAGCCTCGGGGTGGGGTACTTTTAGATCGGGATCGTCTATTATCTCCGCACCATAGAATAAAATATCGAGGTCAATTATTCTGGGTCCCCATTCTTTATACTCCAGCGTCGCTGTTCCAATTCTATCCTGCTCTCGCTCACACTCTACGTTCACTCGCCGTCCCCAGCCTCTGTCTTCTGATTTTATTCCTGTCCCGGCATCGCTCGGAAGCGCTCGCCTCTGTCCCCATCTTACTCTTCCGAGCTTATTCTCGATTGCTAAAAGCCTGTCTAATAGCTCGTGCGGAGGAATATTAGTCATAATCTCTACTGTGGAGTTTATGAAAAGCGGCTGGTCTTCATTCCCCACGGGCTCGGTTTCATATAAGGACGAGACCGCTGTTATTTCCAAAAATCCCGAGATTTCATCTATGGCCCTCTCACAGTTAAGCGCCCTGTCCCCCAAGTTCGATCCTATTCCTACGTACACTCTCTTCACGTGTTTATATTAATCAAATTTCTCAGGATAAAAAGTCTTTGACTAACTCTGAGAGTTTGAATACACTTGAAAGCTCAAGAGGAGATCCGATATGCCGCTACTTAGTGATGGGGATATACAGGATAAGCTCGGAGGACTCGACGGATGGGAAAGGGTGGAAGAGCAGATTACAAAGACCTTTAGGTTAAAGAATTACATCGAATCCGTAGGCTTCGTAAACAAGGTAGCGCTCCTTGCTGAAAGGGCGGATCACCATCCCGATATAATGCTCCAGTACAACAAGGTCACCATCACGATTACCACCCATAGTGACGGCGGAATTACGGAAAAGGACATTGATCTTGCCCGCGAGATTGAAGGAGTTTTCTAAGAGACGCTCTAAGCTTATTTGTCTTTTTCTATTACCTCATAATCCCCTTCTTCAAGGATTATCGTAGCGCCGTTGTTTTCGGTTTTTCTCACTTTCTTCTTTCCTATAGATGATATGAGCCTCATTGCGCTGAAGAATATAATGAGTGCTGCAACGGCTATACCTATAACGAGTCCGAACACTGCCAGTACCGCTACCACTAGAACTATAGTAATCAGTGCCAGCGGTATAGCATAAAACGGCGGTTTTTTACCCTGAAAATAAAAGACTCTTCTATTCGGGTTCATTTTTGTCTATTCTCCGTTATGTTACGGATATTTACCATAATATAAATATTGTACACTATTGCAGTCCCGAAATCCTCTTATTTATATTGGCACAGTCAGCCTGTCCAGTATATCTTCAATTACATCGGCCGATGAGTTATGCGCGAGCCCGCCGTCTTTGGATATAACTCTGTGAGCGAGCACGGGGATGGCCATTTTTTTTATGTCGCCCGGTGTACAGTAAGTCCTGCCTTCTGAAAGCGCAGTCGATTGCGCAGCGGATTTAAGCGCGATCGCTCCTCTCGGACTTACCCCGAGCTCAAATAAATTCTCGTCCCTTGTTTCGTTTATAATCGCTATTATGTAATCCAGAAGAGAATCGTCTACTATTACGTTTTGAGACATTTTTTGGAGCAGCAGCAGCTCCTGTCTGGACAGTACGGGTTTAATTCCCTCACGCCTGTCTACCGTGCTGTGCTCTCTCAATATGCTCTTTTCACTCTCTTTGTCAGGGTACCCTATACTTATTCTGATCGAAAACCTGTCCAGCTCGTTTTCCGGAAGGGGGAACGTCCCCTTGTATTCAAAGGGGTTCTGCGTGGCGATAACCATAAAGGGCTCGGGAAGCACATATTCTCCTCCGTCTATAGTCACCTTCGCTTCGTTCATCGCCTCAAGGAGGGCGCTCTGTGTTTTTGGGGTAGCTCTGTTTATCTCATCTGCAAGCACGATGTTTGTGAATACCGGGCCTTCCTTAAACTTAAATTCCCCGGTTTTCTGCTCTAGTATCGATACTCCGAGTATATCAGAGGGCAGTAGGTCGCTCGTAAACTGTATCCTCTTAAACGTAAGCTCGGTCGAGCTTGCAAGAGCATGAGCGAGTGTCGTCTTTCCCACTCCGGGCACGTCTTCAATCAGTATATGCGAGCGGGACAGTAGGGCCGCTACTGCGGTTTTTACAATCCCGGGCTTACCTTTTATTACGGCTCCGATGTTATCCTCAAGCTTCCCTATCTTATCCTTGAACTCTTTCTGGTCCAATTTATTATTACCTGATTACTGTTTTTTTTATTAGCACCGACTTACCCCCGGCCAATATCGTAAGTATATACCACCAAGGGGGTTTCCGGGGATTTTTATAAACAGCTCATTCGGACAGGTATCGCGGAGTGTCCGCTAAGTTGAGAGTTAAGTTCTGCCGTGGCATTTCTTATATTTCTTGCCGCTTCCACAGGGACATGGGTCGTTTCTTCCGACCTTTTTCTGTTGACGTCTTACTGGTTTTTTCTTTTCCTCTTCCTCTCCACCCCGGCTCATTATCATGCGCTGCTGCTCTTCGTTCCTGCGTCCCTCGAGCCTCGCCATATCGGTTTCGCTCACAGGTTGCACCTTAAAGAGCTTCTCGCAAACGTCGTCGGCCAAGCGGTTCATAAGCGACCCGAACATATCGAACCCCTCTTTCTTGTACTCGTGCAGCGGGTCTTTCTGCGCATATCCCCTGAGCCCGATCCCCTCACGTAAGTGGTCCATATTTAGCAGGTGGTCCTTCCACAGGAAATCCAGCGTCTGAAGCATCAGGTACCTCTCTATCTGCCTCATGGTTTCAGTGCCTATGTTCTGCTCTTTGTCCTCATAGTAAGAGCGCACCTTCTCTCTGATAAACTCGGTTACGTCCTCTCTCCTGATGCCGTTTCCCTTTAATGTTTCAAAACCAGTCTCAAAATTAAATACCGAGTGCACGGACTCACGCAGCTCGTTAAGCTCCAGGTTCTCCGAGTTTGCCTTTTCAGGCACCATAGACGCGGTAAGGTCGTAAATTATTTCATCAGCCATATCGTAGAGGTTATCTTTTAAGCTCTCTCCCCCGCCCAGGTACTCTTTCCTCTTCGTATAGATGACTTCTCTCTGGGTGTTAAGAACGTCGTCGTATTCGAGAAGATGTTTTCTTATATCGAAGTTTCTTCCCTCCACTTTCTTCTGAGCGTTCTCAATTGATTTTGTAATCATACCGTGCTCGATGGGCTCTCCCTCTTCCCACCCGAGCTTATCCATTACCTTGGTTATGGTCTCTGAAGCGAATATCCTCATCAGATCGTCTTCGAGCGACACGAAAAAGCGTGAAGAGCCGGGGTCGCCCTGGCGGCCTGCTCTACCCCTCAGCTGGTTATCGATTCTCCTTTATTCGTGACGCTCCGTGCCGATTATATGAAGCCCGCCAAGCTCCAGCACCCTTTTCTTTTCGTCTTCGCATATTGCTCTTGCTTCGAGCATGGATTCCTCGAATTGCTCGGGGTCAGCTTCCTCCGGGCTTACTTTGAATTTCTTTCTTAATATTTCTTCGGCCAGGTGTTCCGGGTTTCCACCGAGCACAATATCAGTACCCCTGCCCGCCATATTGGTCGCAATGGTCACAGCTCCTACCCTTCCGGCCTGCGCCACGATCCCGGCCTCGTTTTCGTGCTGCTTAGCATTTAGAACCTGGTGAGGAACCTTCTTTTTCTGAAGCAGCTTGTTCAGCTTTTCGGACTTCTCAATCGATGTGGTTCCGACCAGAATGGGTCGGCCCTGTTCGTTCAACTTATTTATCTCATTAACTACAGCTGAGAACTTTTCATCTTCCGTTTTATATATAGAGTCGTTGTTGTCCACCCTTATCATGGGTTTGTTCGTGGGTATGACGTTTACGTCGAGCTTATAGATATTTTTGAACTCAAATGCCTCGGTATCCGCGGTTCCCGTCATTCCTGCAAGCTTCCTGTACATCCTGAAGTAGTTCTGAATCGTAATAGTGGCAAGGGTCTGGTTTTCATTCTCGATATCAACACCTTCCTTTGCCTCTACAGCCTGGTGCAGCCCGTCGCTCCAACGTCTTCCGGGCATAAGCCTCCCCGTAAATTCATCAACTATGATTACCTGACCGTCTTTTACCATATAGTCGACGTCTTTGTTAAAGAGGTTATGCGCTCTAAGCCCCTGAATCACGTGGTGAAGGAGCTCCAGGTTTACCGGGTCATAAATATTTGATACGCTAAGCGCCTTCTCTACCTTATTAGACCCTTCTTCGGTCGGAGTGACCTGTTTGGTTTTCTCGTCTACTGTAAAGTCCACTTCGGGTGTAAGTTTCATCACGACTTTATTAATGTCGTAGTAGAGCTGAGTCGAGTCTTCAGATGGGCCGGAAATAATTAACGGAGTTCTGGCTTCATCGATGAGAATACTGTCTACTTCGTCTACTATTGCGAAGTTGTGGTCCCTTTGGACGTAATCATCGAGTGAGAACTTCATGTTGTCTCTTAGGTAATCAAACCCGAATTCGTTGTTAGTACCGTATGTCGCGTGTGCGCGGTATGCTTCCCGCCTCGAGCATTTGACTATCTTTGTCTTAAATGCCGACAGTGCGTCGAGGTTTCTCTCAGGGGGTATTTCCATCTCGGCATACTCTTTGGGCCAAACGCTAAGGTTATTCTCGATAGCATGCTGAGCGCGCTCCTCGTCTTCCCACTCCAATAGATACGACGTCTCGTGGTTTACAATGCCGATGTCGAGCCCGAGTATTTTATAAATAGGCCCCATCCAGGTGGCGTCTCTTCTTGCAAGGTAGTCGTTCACAGTCACAAGATGCGCGCCAAGGCCCGTGATGCCGTTTAAGTAAAGCGGGAGGGCAGCGACCAGCGTCTTACCCTCACCCGTTTTCATCTCGGCGATCTTCCCCTGGTGCAGCACTACTCCACCGATAAGCTGAACATCGAAGTGCCTCATCCCCAGGGTCCTTCTGGATGCTTCTCTTACCAAGGCAAAGGCCTCTGGCAGAATTTCCCAGAGCTTATCCTCAAGCGCTCCGGCAAGCTCCTCATCCTCAAGAATGTTACCGCCGTTAAGAGCGGATTTGATACTCTCCGAGAACCCCTGCGTTTTTTCTTTAAGAGCTGTATTGGGAAGCGTCAAAAGGCCGCTTTCGAGCTCATTTATCGTTTCTACCAAGAACGCGATTTTTTTTATCTCCCTTTCATTCTGGGAGCCCACGATTTTTTTCATTAAATAAGAAAGCATATGGCGGAAAACCTCCGGATATCTTGCGAACTCTAAAGTATATGTGTAAAAGCTATCTATCTCAAATCATATAAAATATATATATTCACCATTTTTACCATTTCCAGTTCAATATATAACAATTGCAAAATAGGCTTTGAGCGTAACCCGGAGACCTAGTTAAGCTCGACCGATACTACCGTAGAAGTGCCCGATTTATTGGATGTTATACCTATGAGTGAGTTTACTTCCTGCATAGTCTTTTTATTATGAGTGATTATTATTACCTGGGAATTTCTGTCTATTTCCTTTATAAGCTCCGTGAAATAGGACGTATTTCTGTCATCTAACGGGGCGTCGATCTCATCGAAAAGTAAAAACGGCGCTGGCTTTATCAGGCATGCGGATATGATAAGCGCAATTGCCGAGAGCGCCTTCTCACCGCCCGAGAGGAGGTTGATAGACTGGAGCTTTTTCCCCCGGGGCCTCACCATTACATCCACTCCCGATTCCAGGATATTGTCCGGATCGGTGAGTATCAATTTCCCCTCGCCCCCTCTGAAGAGACGGCTGAATATCTCTGTGAACTTCTTGTCCATAAGCTCAAACGCTTCAGCGAAGCGTTTCTCGGATTCCTTGTCGATCTTGTTTATAGCTTTTCCCAGGGAGGAAATGGCCTGCATCAGGTCATCGATCTGCTCAGTCAGGAACCCGTACCGCTCTTCGAGCTTATTGTACTCCTCCGGGGCCAGCAGGTTTACCGGGCCGAACCGCTCTATTCTCTTCTGAAGTTTGTTGAGCCTCGACTCTTCGCCCGTGAGGTTAAAGCCCTCTGCGTCTCCACCCTGTGTTTGGGCGCCGGACAGAAATTCCTCTACCTCATCTATCATATTGTTGTTTTTAAGATTTTGTACGATGTTGTCTATCTCGATCCGTATACTGTTTAAATCGAGCTCGAATGAATTGTTTTTTAGCCTGAGCTCGGACAGCTCTGTATTAATGCTTTCTCTTTTCTCGCCCGAGGAGGTTAACTCCTGAAGCAGGCCGGCCCTTTTATTCTTCATGGAAAGGAGTTTTTCTTCACTCTCCGATACTATCTCTTCGATAGTCTTGATTTCTTCCACCGTTAAGGTGTCTTTCTCGATAAAGCTCTCTTTCTCGCGCTTCTTTTGTTCTATACTCTCGTATTCACGCTCAATTCGTCTGTTTATATCCTTTATTCTATTCTCGATATCATTGATGTCCTCATAGAGGTTCTTTTCTTTTTCAGTGAGGGATGCGCGCGAGATGCTAAGGTTTGAGATCTCCCTTTCCATGGCCCTTTCCCTGAGCTCCCCCGCCTCAATTTTCTCTTCTATGGACTTATATCTCTTCTCGAGCTCGGATTTCTCGGAATCGAGGCTGTAAATTTTAGATTTTGTCTGATCAAGTGAAGTTAAAATCTCCCGGATTTCATGGAGCGCTTGCTCTAAGCCCAGGTTAACAGTCTCAATCCTTTTCTCTAGCCTATCCGTATTGTATCTAAAGTTGTTAATATCTTTTTTGATCTCGGCTTCTTTGATCCCGAGCTCGATCAATTCAATATCATTTTGTTTTATTTTAGAGACCAGACTTTCAATCTCTTTATTCTCATACTCAATTTCACTCCTGAGCTTGTTTATATCTCTCTCAATTATTTCAATACTCTTTGCAAGCTGCTCCGTTTCTCTCTTTCTCTCAAAAACCCCCGGCTGAGACGCACTGCCCGAAATGGCACCGCTTGATTGCACGGAGTCTCCTTCGGAGGTAACGTAAGAAAGAGCGTTTTGGCTCTCTGCGTTTTGCCTCAGAGCTTCCTCGATTGTGGGTGCTAGCATCACTGTACCCAGGAGGTTGTCCAGGATACTCACATTTATATCCCTTACCGAGACTATATCGGCAAGAGATTTCAGATGCCCCCCCGAGGGCCCCGGGCCGCTATATCGCGGGCGCTCACTTACTGCGAGGAAAGTCCCCCTCCCTATAGAATTATTTCTTAAAGTCGCTACAGCCTGCAGGGCTTTTGACTCTTCTTCCACAAGTATCCAGTTAAGCTTTTCCCCGAGCGCAGCCTGAGCCGCTTTTTCATATCCCTCGGGTACTGAAATGAAATCCGCGACCGTGCCCAGAACACCCTTCCCTTTATTTTCCAACATAAAATTCCTTATGCCCTCGGGCAGCCATTCATAATTCATCTCAATCTGCTTAAGCGCGTTTAACCTGGAAGAATTTTCCTTAAGCTCTTCTTTAAAAGATTCTAATTTATCGGTTTTTATGCCGCGGGTTTCCTCTAACGAGGCTTTTGACCGCTCCAGGCGGCCGTTTATGTCCGATACCCTCTGCTTTCCAGTTTTATTATCGCCCAAAGCGCTTTCCAGAGCCGAGATTTCATTTGCCGTTTTCTTCTTTTCCTCATCGAGCTCCTGAGCTTCACGCTCCATTGCCTCTCTTCTCAATTTAAGCTCTTCCACCTCTTTTTCGTAGCCAAGCGCCTGTACCTTGAGCTTGCTCTCTTCGTCGAGCGTAGCAAAGATAGTTTTCCTCGTCTCTTCGTACCGACTCTTTATGTCTCTGGAATCCGATTTTAAAGCCGCGAGCTCGGTTTCTTTTTGTTCTATATCGGACTTAAGAACTTTCAAATCGCGCTCTACTTCCTCAAGCGTGCTTTTTTTAAGTTTTAAGTTCGTGTCTAGTGTCGAGCCTTCCTCTTTGAGTAATTCCGACTCGTTCAACATCTTCTCAATAAACGCGTCTATGTTTAGGATCTCGGATTTTATTAGATCCTGGGAGGACTTCTTTGACTGAAGCTCGGTCTTTGTTACAAAGTTCTTTCTTTCAAGCTCCCCTATCTCCTCCTCAAGCAAGGTGGATTCGCTGTTTATTTTTTTATGGTCGCTTAAAACGCCCAGAATTTCTTTTTCCAAATCCGATATAGCTTCGTCCGACGCCGATTTCCGGCTTGCTACCGCTTCTTTTTTTTCTGTGAGCTTTCTGAGTTTGGCCCTATGGAGCTTAAGCTCAAGCTCCTTTGCCTCCTCGGACAGCTCCCGGAACTCTCTTGCCTGCTCTGCCTGAAGCGATAGTGTGTCCATCTGCCGCTTGACCTCTTGTGTCATATCGTTTACACGGCTCAGGTTCTCTTTGGTCGTTTTAATTCTGGTCTCGGTCTCCCGGCGGCGGATTTTATATTTCCTTACGCCCGCCACTTCTTCTATTAGCGTCCTCTTTTCCTCAGGCTTTGCCGTTATCATCTGATCCACTCTGCCCTGTCCGATTACCGAGTAAGACCTGGCTCCCGAGCCCGTGTCTATAAATATATCTGTAATGTCCTTTAATCTGCATGTGACGCCGTTTAAGTAGTATTCACTTTCGCCGGAGCGGAATATACGGCGTTTTATCTCCACTTCTTCAAAGCTGTAGTTAGGTACTTCTTCAAGTACGAGCGCGACTTCAGCCATGCCGAGCGGTTTTAAGAGCTCACTTCCGTTGGATATGAGCTCTTCCATAATCACCGCTCTCAGCTGCCTCGGGTTTTGCTCTCCAAGTATCCACCTTATAGCGTCCAGCACATTTGATTTTCCGCACCCATTCGGGCCCACGATAGCGCTCATTTCGCGGTCGAACAGTATCTTGGTTTTTTCGTAAAATGATTTAAAACCGTGTATGGCGAGAGATTTAATTTTCATTTTATACTATGGAGCACTAGGTTAACAAAGAGTTTGGAAAATGTAAATCGGTAATGCGAGGAGTGGCATATTTTACAGCTTATTTCATTTAGATGGCCTACTTCTTAAAGAGGCTTGACCAAAATCTTTTTTCAATTTTGGAGTCTTTACGTCCTCTCACCTTTTCTCTCTTGCGCGTGTTTATTAAGCGGAGCTCCCTTTTAGCTTCGATATAGTTAGGGTCGGTCTCAACAGCCTTTTCGTAGTTTTGCTCGGCATTTTGCATATCGTCCCGGCTTTTATATATAGACCCCAGGTAATAGTAATTTTCAGCGATAGAAGAGTTTATATCTATTGCTCTTCTCAAATCCCTAATCAAGTCCTCCGCTGTCCCGTTCTTATCTTCAGAGGCCAGATACCTTGCCCAGGCATAAGCCCCTATATATGCCGACTCGCCGGGGTTTATTTGTAGGGCTTCCGCGAGTTTGGCCGATGCTTCGGAGTAGTTTCTTTGGGTAAGGAGCGTTTGGCCGCGTTTGAATTCAATCTCTGCTTCGTAAAAGGATTGCGCCTGTGTCTTAAGCTCGGAGATCTGATCCTTGGAATTATAACTTTCACGTCTTTCACTGTCGGATAAGGTCTCGTATGCAGAATTTATCGCAGCAAAGATTTCCTGGGCTTTCTCACTAATATTCTCGGGGATATTCCGGTTGACGTCCGGGTGGTAGTCCTTCACCAACTTATAATAGGCGTCCCTGATGTCGCCTTGGTCTGCGTTCTCCGGTATTCCTAAAATCTGATAATAATCCTTTTGCGGAAGCGAGTTGTGAAACTCGAGTACCCTTTGGGCGAATTCGTCTCCGATGCTCGAATTGTTATCATTACTTACGGGCGTATCATCCTTCATGGGCGCGTCTTTTTCCTCTGGTTGAGACACTTGTTCAAAAGAGCGGCCTTTACTCTCAAACGTAGAGAACAGCTCGGCGTCGTCTATAGAAATTTCCTTTGGAGTATCTTGTAGGGATTGTTTCACTGGTCCAAGCCCCGTAACACCAGCAACTGAACCCTGAGAGAATAAACCGGGATCGATCTCTCGCGTGCCAAGCTCTCTTTCACTCTCAGCGCTAATACCCTCGGGATTGACCCCTGTTTCAACTAGTCTTTCCAGGGCTTCCGTCTCTTCTTCACTGTGAGTGCTATTGTCCGGCGGAAGCTTTGTCTCTAACTCCTCCCCATCCTTTGGAATCGCTTCACCGCCGCTTAAGCTTGAATTAACCACTTCTGTTAGAGGGTTCGTTTCGATCCGGGTGCTATCTTCGGTATAGTCTTCATCAAGAGAGATTTCATATACCCCGCCTACATCAAACCGTGCTATTCCCCCGAGTGCTTGTGTTCCTGCAGATTCTGCCGGGAGCCCAACCTCCGGGTCATCCGCTATATCTTCCCGAGGAGTGTCTACATTGTCCTGGAAGAGGCCTGGGGCAACGTTGTCTTCTCTCAATATATTATCCTCGATATCCGTATCACCGACTGTTTTATACATTCCCCGTGTATGTTCTCGGACTTCTGAAACGCTTTCATCCAGACCTCCGACATGCGTGGGGATTATCTCTTCCTGGTTTTTCAGAGACCCGTTTTCTATCCCCTTCTCTACTTCATATACCTCAAGCTCAAGCTCTACAAGCCCTTCACTTTCCTGTTTCATGTCAGAGTCTTCATGAGCCTTAGTTGCTATCTTATTTTCGCTCAAGTATCTCTCTACGGACTTTCTTCCTATAGATTCAAGAGACACTCCGGGCAGCTCGATTGCCTTAAAGAGTCCCAGGAGATAAAGTAGTTTCAGAGCTTCATATTTCTCCAACCTGGTTTGACTCAATATGTTTTTTACCTGCATGTTATTTTTGAGGAGCTGTACCATTCTCAGCTCTTTTGGCTTTAACTCCATATTGTTTATTATGCTTTCGGGTTTGCTCGCCAATTTTATTTGAGGATTCACGTCCTCAATCCTCTCAGCGTATACGAATCTTTTTACCGCTTCATTCATTACTTTAGGTAGCTTAATGTTATACTCTACTACATCCGGAGGCAGCTCAGTTTCCTCTCTGAAGCTGTATCCGCCGCTTAAGCAGCAAAACCCTCTAAGTACCTTTTCCTCTATTTGAAGCTCCAGATAAGTGCTGAGCTCATGGGGTGTGATAATTCCCAAATCGATAAGCACTTCGCCGACTCTCATTTTTCTTTCCCTTGATTTCTCAAGTACGTCCCTATGCGTTTCAGAGTCGATTCTCCCTATATTTAAAAGGATACGCCCGATCATGGCTTCTCTTTCGCCTCCATCGGCGTATACCGGAGAGCCGTTTTTAAAATAAATCTTAAGCTCCGATTCAGTGGATATCGAAAGGATTCCGGTCTTCCCCTTACGGTATAATTCTATAAGCAAAATAGGGTAAAAAGTGTGGTCTAGACTCCCCTTGTCCAGTACCGGCTCCTTTCCCCCGAGCTTTGTTACTTCGGGAAGATTAGCTTTAAGGTAATCAAAGAGATTGTTTATTTGGCTTGTATTGTCCAGCATCAATACTTGATTCAACTCGAATTGTTTTCGTTCTGCCAGGGGTTGGTCTTTAGATGTAAAATCCGGCATAGAGAACTCTTTTGAGTCGCTGATTTTTGTGATAAATGCGGGGCTGATTTCCCTTTGGGTTATTTCAATTATCGTGAGCGCCGGCTTATCTTCAAAAAGCCTGTCAATCCCAGTTTTATAGTCCATTAAAACGGTTACATCGAGGTCTCTTAGTTCGAGAAACTCTTTTATGATATTACAGTAGTCTCTCTGTGAGCCTATTATAAGGACTTCGTTCCACAATTGTATGTTACTTCTTTCGTGTTATCAACCTTGAGAAGGGAACAGAGCTGCGTTAGGGGTAATTTTGGATTCTCTTCTAAGGTTCTGGAGCCAGTTCTGGTGGAGGTTGCTCTGCTGTCTTATCAGCTCCTGTGCCTTTAGCGCGTCTTTCTCTTGGTTGAATACCTCCTTGTCAGCGCTCTGTTTTTCTTTTAAAGCTACAATATAGAAATCGTCCTTATTATTATACAGCTTATTTGATACAACTGTTGCTTCGTTTATTTCAAAAGCTTCGGATCTGAGATTCTCATTATTAATTTTCGGTACATTTTCAAGGCGCGAAAAGTACCCTGTCTCAAGAAGCTCGACGCCAAGTGACTTTGCTTTTTCCGTAAGCTCCCCCTTTTTGGCTTTTTTAAGCTTTGTGAGTGTTTCCTGAGCTTTTTCCCTGGTAATTTCCTTTGCTTTTTCGTTTTTAAGCTTGGCGGTTATCTCTTCCTTGGCTTCCTCAACGTCCTTTGCTCTGGAAGGGACGATGTCCTTTACCTCGATCACCCATATCGAGGAGCCCATTGACACTATATCTGTGGCCCCTTTGTTTTCTTCAAAGGCAAGCCTCGTAATCCTGGGCGGTATCTCCTTAAGTATATCGCTCTGTGCAAAGGGCTCGCTTTCATTTATGGTTTCTATTTTATATTCAGCCGCAAGCTCGTCGAGCGATTTGTCCGAGCCCCCCTCACTCTGTAAAAGCCCGATGAAATCCTCACGCAATGCCCCGCCCTTTTGTGATTTAAGCACCGTTACGATCTGTGCTCTCGCATCTTCTAAGGGCAAAGTGCCTCCGTCCTCGGCTACAAACTCTTCAGGGTAAGCGCTGTAGTATGCGTTGATCTCTTCCTCGGATATTTCGATTCTGTTTTCAAAATCCTCGGCCGTAATGGTTATATAACGAATAGAGCGTAGCTCATCGGTTTTAAACTTATCCTTATTAGCTTCGAAATAAGTTTTAATTTCTTCTTCGCTCGGCGTGTAGGCGTCTATATAGTCTTTACTGAGAAACGGTATGTAGTAGAGGTTTACCTTTTCATTTTGTCTCAGGTAAATGTTGTAAAGCTCCTCTTCGGTAATAAGCGCCGTCTCATATATAAAGTCTTCCATTTTCCTTGCCAATAACTCTTGTCTCAAAATGATTTCAAAATCACCCGGGTTTAAATTGAATATCCGCCTTATTCTTTCTTGGTATTGATCTTTACCTATAAACTGACCCTCTATCTGAAATGCCGGTATGGATTTGATGAATTCGTTCACTTCCTTGTCCGATACTCGGAAGCCAAGCTCTCTTGCTTTTTGCGAGAGGAGCTTCTCATCTATCATGAAGTTCAATATTCTTATATTTACGCGCTCAGTTTCCGCCGGCGATAACTGTGCCAGTTGAGGGTTCTGCCGCCTGAAATTATCCCTGTAACGGTAGAACTCGGTGATAGGTATTTTCTCCCCGTTGACTTCTGCGGCAGCGTCTGCCGAGGAGCCGGTAATACTCCCTAAATTTGTTACTCCGTATCCGAAACTTAAAATAAATGCCGCAGCCAGTAATAACAGCACGCCTTTTGTAAACCAGCTGTGTTTTGTACGAATAAGATCAAGACTCATAACTATCTTTACCCCGTTTAACTTTAATTTGTACTAAAAATCTATACCACTTGCTCCTTAGTTTCAAGAAAGTCAGTTCTGCTGAGCCGCCGCTTCCCGATAAATTCTCTCCGATCGTTCAAAGTATTTTTAAACTGGCTTGCAAATATTTTAAACCGGCCGGGCATAATGTATATTTAAGCCAACGTATATAATACCTGCTGCAATCTCTTATTCGCTTAAAAAGGGGCACATATTCAAATTTTATCTGCTATTAAAGTGAGTTTAATATGATTACCGCGCTCGGAGGAGGCGTCGGAGCCGCTAAATTCCTTGAGGGGCTGGCTTCGGTATCCGGAGAAGAGTCTCTCAATATTATCGTCAACACCGGCGACGATATAACTCTTCACGGCCTTAAAATATCCCCTGACATAGATACTGTTATTTACAGACTTTCCGGCATGGTAGACAAAAAAAAGGGCTGGGGGATTGAAGGGGATACGTTTTTCTGCCTGGAAGAGCTTAAAAGACTGGGTGAAGAGACGTGGTTTAATATAGGCGACCGGGATTTCGGAACCCATATATACAGAACCCATCTGTCCGCTCAGGGGCGCGGAGCGTCTGAGATCGCTTCACATATATCCAGGGCTTTTGGTATTAAAGAGCACATCAACATAGTCCCTATGACGGATACGGGGGTTGAAACATGGATTGTGACCGATCAGGGCGAGATGCATTTTCAGGAGTACCTGGTAAAGAATCATATGAAGCCCAGTGTAATAAAAGTATATATAAAAAATATAGATCGGGCCGTCCCGCCCCCGGGGGTGGTCAATTACATCAAAGAGGCGCAGACGGTAATTATCTGTCCGAGCAACCCGATAATCAGCATCGGCCCCATTCTCCATGTGAAAGGAATAAGAGACGCTCTTAAGAGCTCCGATGCTAAAACAATCGCTATAAGCCCGCTCATCGGCGGAGCGCCCCTCAAAGGCCCGGCAGATAGAATGATGAAGGGGCTCGGGCTCGAGGTCTCTTCCACCGGGGTCGCCCGGCTTTACAGGGATTTTATAGATATAATGGTGATCGACGAACAGGACAGGGATGAAGCGCCGAAGATAGAGGAATTAGGCGTGGACACGCTCGTCGTTAACACCGTCATGTCGGATGCGGAAAAAGCGTCTGGTCTGGCCCGGGCCGTTTTGAGCCTCCTCTGAGGCCCGGAATTTTCAACTTGACAAGATTACTCTATTTATGAGAGTATTAAGGCGTCAATTTAAGGATTGGTTGCCTTGTGGTGTGATAGCTTGATTATAAGAATCCGAAGCTTGCGGATTTGAATCTAACTGAGGGTTTTATATACTTATTTTAGAGAATATGACTTCATTTGAACGTGAGTGGGAGAGTTTATTTGCACAAAGCGGGTCCCGGGGAGTTCTGGCGCTCTTGGGATACGACCGCGCAAATGAGGTCCAACTCCCTCCGGCGCTCGAAGCCCTATTGGATAAAGCTTCCCGGGGCGAGACTATAACCAGGGAAAAGGCCCTATCGCTGATAGAGCTCAGGAATGAGTATCTGCCTTACCTGCTTTTGGCGGCGTCCAGGCTCAGGGAAAAGGGCAAGGGCAGGACACTGACTTATTCTAAGAACGTTTTTGTACCCTTAACCCAGCTCTGCAGGAATCACTGTGGCTATTGTACTTTTAAATATGAGCCCGGCGAGGGGGAGCTGTTTATGACTCCGGAGCAAGTTATCGATTCAGCCAGAAATGGTGTAAAGCTCGGCTGCACGGAGCTTCTGTTCGTAACGGGGGACAAGCCGGAGCTAAAATACCCCGTATACAGGGAAGCTTTAAATAAACTAGGCTACAGTACCACAGCGGATTATCTGATTGCTATGGGCGAATTAGGGCTGGGTGAAAATATTTTTCCCCATACGAACCTCGGGCTTGCGACCTATGAGGAGCTTTCAGCTTTCAGAAAGACTAACCCCTCCATGGGCTTAATGCTCGAAAATATCAGCCCGAGACTCCTTCAGAAGGGTGAGGCGCATTACCGCTGCCCCGATAAAGTCCCCGCGCAGAGAATGAAGACCATGGAGCGGGCGGGGGAGCTCAGAATCCCCTGGACTTCGGGAATACTCGTAGGCATTGGAGAGACCTGGGAAGAGCGGGTCAACTCGTTCTTTGCCATTAAAGAACTCAACTCGGAGTATGGGCACATACAGGAGATTAATGTCCAGAATTTCAGTCCCAAAGAGGGGATAATTATGGAGAACTACCCTCCGCCCGAATTCACCGACATGCTAAAGCTGGTATCTATCTCCAGGCTTATCTTCGGTGAGGACATGAATATTCAGATACCGCCCAACCTGAATCCAGAAACATATCCGCTGTTTATATACTCGGGAGTAAACGATTTGGGGGGCGTATCGCCCATTACCATTGATTACGTAAACCCCGAGGCCCCGTGGCCTGAGCTCCGGAGAATGGAAAAACTGGTGGCAGAGACGGGATTTAAGCTAAGAGAGAGGCTCCCTGTTTACCCTGAATTTATCAACGAAGAGTTTATAGACCCGGAACTACTGCCCAGAGTGCGCGCGTTTGTGGATACAGAGGGTTATATGCCTCTTCAGGAGAATCACAATGGCAGACATTAAAGAAGCTATAAACAGGATCGAAGAGAACAGGCCCCTTGGTATCGACGGAGTCATGTCAAAGATAAACGGCACGTCCGGGCGTATTCTGGATAAGGCCCTCACAGGACAAGAGGTAAGCGTCAAAGACGGGGAGGATCTGTTTAATATAGATGACCTAGACGAGCTTTCGGCCCTTGCCATCGTCGCGGACGAAATAAGAAAGGATGACGTAGGCGACGTTATCACCTATGTAGTTAACAGGAATATCAACTTTACTAACATATGCAACACGTACTGCGGGTTCTGCAATTTTATGGCTCCGGAGGGCGATGAGAGAGCTTATTTTCTCACGATGGACGAGATTGCGGATAAGACCAAAGAGGCGTGGGACATAGGAGCCACCGAGGTCTGTATGCAGGGCGGAATGCACCCGGACATCGACGGTCATTTTTATGTAGAGCTTATAAAAGCCGTAAAAAAAGCCGTACCGGACATGCATACTCATGCGTTCTCACCCTTTGAGATCTATTACGGCGCAGAGTCGCTCGGCATAAGCGAGGAAGAGTTCATAGATATGCTCAAGGACGTGGGCCACAACACCTTCCCCGGCACTGCGGCAGAGATACTCGTAGAAGAGGTCAGAAAGATAATAGCCCCCCGTAAAATGCCTACCGAGGCCTGGATCAGAATAGTTAAAAAAGCCCATAAAGCGGGCATGCGCACTACCTCCACAATTATGTACGGACACGTGGACAAGCCTCACCACTGGGCTGAGCACATCGGCATATTAAGGGATATACAAAAAGAGACCGGAGGCTTCACCGAGTTCGTGCCGCTCAGGTTTATCCCCTGGAACACGAGACTGTTCAAGCACTCCAAGGGGAAAGTGGCCGAAGGGCCTACCGACGTGGACCAGCTAAAGATGTACGGAGTCTCAAGGCTCATGCTCCGGGGCTGGATAAATAACATCCAGGTCTCCTGGGTAAAGCAGGGACCTGAATTCGCCCAGTTCTCGCTCACAGCGGGGGCAAACGATTTCGGCGGTACCCTCATGGAAGAGCAGATTTCCCGCTCAGCCGGAGCGGGGTACGGGCAGTATTTTCCCCCTGAGGAATTTCGTCGTCTCACAAGGGAGATCGGAAGAATCCCGGCGGAGCGCTCCACTACTTACGGCATCAGGCAAACGTTCGACGCAAACGGGGACGACTGATAATTTTCTTGTTTTATTGGGTTTGGTAGGGTAGTTAGAAAATCTCGTCGAAGTAATTTTTAATCGATTATTTCCCCGAATAGATTATAAATATCCGTGTCTGTAATTCTTATATCTATTAAGCCCCCAAAGCATAATCTCCCCTTAGCGCTCTTTACGCTTATGGCTTCAAAAATTGCTCTAAACTTTTTTTAAACACATCGGCAACATCTTGCGTGGCTGTCGAGTCCGGAATCACTTTATCCATTACAGCCATGCCTAACAGTATCGCCATCATGTAACGGGCCAAGGCGCGCGGATCGTGCTCATCTGAAAGTTGCCCCGATTTCTGGGCATCTAAGAACTTATTATAAAGAGCGTTTTCCAGGCCGGAAACCTGACCGGATATTTTTCTCTTAACGGTTTCTGACAGTGCGTTGTATACCATACAGGTTCCTGTGAGCAGGCACCCGGAGGGAAGCTCGTTATTCCTGAACCTGGCCAATAGCGCGTCTATGACCCCGTAGACGGCTTCCCGAGTATCCGGTGATTGTAGTGATGCGGCCATAGGCGTAATTATTTTCTTTACGTTCTGGTCAAGTACTTCGAGAAATAGCCCGTCTTTGTCTCCGAATGAATTGTATATGCTCCCGCGCTTCAGGCCTGTAGCGTTTTCAATATCAGTCAAAGAAGTGGCTTCCACCCCCTTTGTCCAAAAGAGCTTCAGGGCCTTATCCATTACTTTCTCTTCGTCGAATTGTTTTTTGCCGCCCATATATTTTACCTTCCAGTACAATTTCTAATAATTTTAGCATAAATAGCTTGACATAACAATAACGTTACTGTAGCATTATCTTTGACTGATCAGTCAAAGATAAAACAAATTGATAGGAGGTAGTAAATATGTACACATTTAAATCCCTTATCGCAGTTGCTTTAATGATGTTGACAATCGCGGGCGGCTCAACCCTGGCATTCGGGAAAGAATGTCATGACATGGGAGGTACTGCAATGGCACAAGCGCTAAGCGAGACGGAATTTGTCGTTGCAACGGAAGGTGATTTTGGCGGAGGTGGTTACGCAAAAGTCCTCACAAAGCCGGAAAAAATAAATGACACTCAGTCAAAAATGGGGTTGCGTCATTATTTTATAACACCAGGCGGAAGTTATGTCTTTACGCAAGATCAAGTCGTACTAACACACCTCAAAGGTGAACGTTTTTACGGCGAGACAGTCTACGATGTAGTGGCTTCCGGGGGTGAATTTGAAGGCATGCGCGGTTCTTTTAAAAGCGCGGGTGTATTTGATTTTACTGCTGGCACTGTTGTAGTCAGGTTTGAGGGCGAAATTTGTAGGTAAAGAATTAATTACAGGAGAAGGCGGGTTCTGAATACCCGCCTTCTATATAGAAAAACACAACACAGGAGGTAGTAACATGAAGAAGATATTTATCGTATCGGTTTTGGTACTGGGACTCGGCTTTCCACTCACCTCGCAAGCCGAGGTGAGCGCATTCGGAATAACAGTTCCGGTTAACAGAGAGCATGTCTCGGATAACCTGAGGGGCGGCTACGTGGCTCAGAGCTCCTCGGACACGCTTGTCGTACAGAAGCTCCGCAATAGTGACGAGCCTCAAACAAGGCCACAATCTAATGAGAGCAAAAATTACTATTATGCGGTGTTTGGCGTGAAGGTTCCGGTAAATCAGGACATCTGAGCGTTTAACCAAAATCCATAGGAGGTAATTATTATGCCGTTAGTACAAATTAAAGGTATCCAAGGCTATCTTTCGCCCGAGCAAAAGCAAGAGTTCATTAAGAGAGTGACAGACGCCGTAGCTTCAGTTGAAGGTGAAAAAGTGCGCCCCGTGATCTGGGTTATTGTCGAAGACGTCAATTCGGGCGAGTGGGGAGTGGGCGGCGAGCCTATAACAACCCAGAGGTTCAAGCAAATAGCCTCAGGCCGGTAATGTAAACCGCCTTAAGAGTGAATGACTTAGTTTCGCCCTGTGCGGTAATAAGTCGTTCACTCTATTTTGCAGACGTGCTATTAGTTTGATAATAGTTATTTTGTCAGGAGAGGGAATAAGTCGTAATTTTGTATTCACGGAGATTATTAAATTAACTCGCCGAATAGATCATAAATATCCGCTTCTGTAATTTTAATGCGTACCTGATCGCCTTTCTGAAGTTTTTGTTTTTTCTCTACATATGTAAACCCGTCTACTTCCGGAGCCTGTGAAGTTATTCTGGCAACATATTCCCCGTTTTCTGTGCTTTCAATAAACCCTTCGTGTGTAGTGCCGATGAGCGCTCTGTTTTTTCTAAGCGATACCTCGGACTGAGCTTCCATTAGCCTATCGTACCTCTGGTCCTTTACTTCCTCTGCAATCTGCCCGCCCATAGAGCCCGCCGGAGTTCCTTCTTCCCTGGAATATTTAAAAGCGCCCGCCCTGTCAAACCCGCTCTCCTCCACAAACTCGAGAAGCTCCTCGAACTCCTCATCCGTCTCTTCAGGGAAGCCCACAATGAAAGTAGTTCTGAGTGTAACGTCCTCTATCCCGTCTCTTAACTTCTCAATAGTCTCTCTTATGCGTTTACCCGAGGTTTTTCTGCCCATGGACTTAAGCACGCGGTCGTTTATATGTTGGAGCGGCATATCCACATAGGGCAGAATATTATTGTCGTCCGCAACGAGATCGACTAAAGTGTCGGTAATCCCCCAGGGGTACCAGTAGTGGATCCTGATCCAGTCAATGTCCCGAACCTTGGTCGCCTCTCTTAGCATAGTCTCAAGATCAGTCCCGATGTCCCTGCCGTAGCTCGTCATATCCTGGGCTATAAGGTTTATTTCCCTGACTCCCCGCCCGGCAAGGCTGCCGATCTCGCCCACTATAGAATCGATTGTCCTGCTTTTCATTATTCCCCTCATTTTGGGGATAATACAAAAACTACAGGTTCTGGAGCACCCTTCCGACACTTTTACAAACGCAGTGTGCCCGGCGGTAAGCATTACCCGGGGGCTGTCGGGGTCGTAGATAGTGCCCGGCGGCGGTTTTATTTTTGGTTTATCCTTTTTCTCTATATAGCCCGTATTATTTAAGACTTCGTTTATTCTCAGCAGGTTCCCGGTGCCCCAGAACCCGTCCACTTCCGGAATTTCTCTTTCAAGCTCACTCCTGTACCGCTCCACCATGCACCCCGTAACTATCAGTTTCTTACAAGAGCCCGATTTTTTGTGCTCCGACATCTCCAGAATAGCGTCGAGAGACTCTTTCTTGGCGTCCCCTATAAAGCCGCAAGTATTCACAATAATCACGTCCGCTTGGTGCTCGGGCGCGATTTCGTGACCTGATTTTACAAGTGCTCCCAGGATAAGCTCGCTGTCTACAAGGTTTTTAGAGCACCCGAGGCTTACAATAGATATCTTCATGCGCGTCTTTTTACCGTATGATAAACCCTTCCCGAATCGACCGTAAGAACGATCTCCCCCTCGTCTTCTTTCCCGAAAGTTTCAAATGCGACAGACTCCAACTGTTTTGATATTATCACATCGAGCCCCCTTGCCCCGGTCTGTCTCCTCAGAGCTTCATCTATTATATAGTCTACTACTACGGGCTCGAGGTGAAGCTTAAACCCCTCTTCCTCGAACTCGGTTTTATAGTGATGGATCTTTATACGGACAATCTCCTCAAGCGTCGATTTGTGGAGCGGGGTGAACGGGATAATCCTGTTAAACCTCGATATGAGCTCGGGCAGGAATCCGAACAGGTGGAACCTCGTTATATCGTCAGCCTCTTCTTCGCTCATATTGTAAGCTATGGACTCGGTTTCGTCCCTGTTTTTCTCGAGCTTCTGCATAAACCCCACGCCCCGGTTATCGATCATGTTTCTGATACCCGAAAACGCGCCTACCGAGAAGAAAGTGACGTCCCTTGTCGATATCATCGCACGCGGACCCCGGCTCGAAAACCCGAAATCAAGCGGTATCTGCACATCTGTGCCTTCGAGTATCTTAAGCAGCTCCCTCTGTACTCCGTAACCCGAGACGTCCTTTGTCGTGCCCTGCCCGGCGAACCTCGCGTTTGAGTAAGCGCCCGCGATCTTGTCAAACTCGTCCAGCACTATCACTCCGCACTCGGCAATGTCTATGCTCTCGTTTGCGGCGTATACAAGCTGTACGAGTATGTTCACAACATCATCGCCCACATACCCGGACTCTGTGAATTTCGTCATATCTATTACAACGAACGGGAGCTTGAATATCTCGCCGAACAAAAGCTCGATCAGGTAAGTCTTGCCGCAGCCCGTAGGGCCCATAAGAATAGAATTAGGTCTCGGCGGCAGCTCGGTCCTCGGTGCGTTTTTAGAGTGCAGCATCTTAAGCCTCTTTACGTGCCTATACGCTGCTAAGGATACAGCCTTTCTCGCCTCGTTCTGACCCCTGTATCCGAGCTTCTCAAGCTCGTGGAATATATACTTTGGAGAGGGGAGGGGGACTGTCTGTATAAAGTCTTTTACGTAATATACTTTTTCTCCTCTTCGCATTCTTACTCTGCCTCCGGAGTTACTCAGTACCCAGAATTATAATACTATAAATTACACTATTTGTTATCAAGCACTTTCATATTATAGCATTTCTTCCCTTCCCGGGCTCATAAATTTTTAACGCTTATATTAATACGATACCACGGTTCAATAATTGCCGATATCACAGCTTAAATAATGTATTGACTCAACTTACTTTCATCACTATAATTTATTCATATAAGTTAAGAAATTACTTTAACGGGGAGATGGAAAATGAAGTATATAGCCACAATCCTTCTGGGAACAATGATGTTTGCGTCAGCCGCTTTCGGCGACGCGCCCGAGATTACCGAGTACAATTATAATCCAAGCGACGCGCTCCACCCGTTTAAGCTCATAAGCCTTGCGGGAAGGCCGCCTATTGCCGTGGCGAGCGTCTTTGTAAAGGGTACTTATTGGGTTTTGGACGTAGATCCGATCCGTAGGGTGTTCAACATCGAGCACAGCCCTGCTATGAACATGGATGACGATTATTAATTCATACTAAGCGGGAGATTTAATTCAGACATTGAGTATACACCGGGCTTAGCGTTAAATCTGCATAAACATTTCCAGTATGGCTTTGCCTGCATGGAGCTTGTTTTCAGCCTGTTCCATCACTATGGAGTTTGGTCCCTCCAGAGCTTCCTGCGTAATCTCCTCCCCCCTGTGCGCCGGGAGACAGTGCATTACATAAGCGCCGTCATTAGCCGCCCCGAGCAATTCGCCGTTTATTTGATAAGGCTTGAAAAGCTCGTTTCGTTTTGAAGACTCTTCCTCTTGACCCATACTGACCCAAACGTCCGTGTATAGAACGTCAGAGCCCGAAGCTGCTTGAAACGGGTCGGTGACTATCTCTACTTCTCCGCCGAGCTCACGTGCTTTTTCCACTATCCCCGGGTCAGGCTCGTAGCCTTCGGGAACAGCGGCAGACAATTTAAAACCCAGTACCCCGGCCGCTCCGATAAGAGAGTTGACTATGTTGTTGCCGTCGCCTATATACGCGAGCTTGAAGTCCTGTATATCTATCCCATGTTCGGCGACAGTGAACAAGTCCGAAACTATTTGCGTCGGGTGTTCGAGGTCGGTCAGCGCATTAATTACGGGGACTCCAGCGTGAGCGGCGAATTCCTCTATCCTCTCCTGCTCAAACGTTCTGATTATCGCACCGTCAAGGTATAAAGAAAGTATACGCGCGGTGTCCTCTACGGTCTCTCCCCGCCCGAGCTGCATATCGCTCAGGTTCATATACAGCACGTGTCCTCCAAGATCATTAATACCCACTTCAAAAGATACTCTCGTTCTGGTCGAGAGCTTCTCGAATATTAGTGCAATCGATTTTCCCGCAAGCGTCCTGTGTTCCCTGCCAGATTTTTTTTCGGACTTCAGCTCGGACGCTCTATTTAAAAGCGAAGTGAACTCTTCTCGGGTTAGATCGAATATACTCAGGAAGTGTCTAGACATCCGCCGCCTCTTTCAGTGATTCGTTTATAATCTTAAGCGCAGCGTCTATTTCTTTTTTCTGCACATTAAGCGGAGGCAGTATCCTCATTACCCTCTGCTCGGTAAGTATGGTCAAGAGGCCCTTATCAATTGCAATTTCGACAATCCTTTTGGCCAAATCCTTATTCATGAATTCGACCCCCAATATAAGCCCCTTACCCCTTACGTCTCTAATCAGCCCCGGGTATTCATCCTTAAGCCCGCCCAGGCATTTTAAAAAGTAATCGCCCATTTTAACCGTATGGGCGAGCAGCCTGTCCCGCTTTATTGTTTTAATGGCCGCAAGGCCCGCGCTCATTGAAAGCGGGTTTCCTCCCATAGTGGTACCGTGCACTCCGGGGGTGAAATATTTTGCCACCCTGTCTGTCGCGAGAAACGCCCCGCACGGCAGTCCCCCTCCGAGCGCTTTTGCCAGCGTCATAATATCGGGTTTTATACCGCTGTGCTCATAGCAGAACAACGTACCCGTTCTTCCGATACCGACCTGTATCTCGTCCAGTATCAGTAGTGCCTTATACTTTGAGCAGAGTCTCCTCACTTGCTTGAGGTATTTGGAGTCCGGGATAATAACGCCGTTTTCCCCTTGTATAGGCTCAAGCAGCACTGCGCATACCTTCTCGTCCTGAAGCGCTTTCTCCAGACGCTCTATATCGTTATACGCTACGGATTTAAATCCCGGCACGAGGGGTTTATAACCCGTTTGATATTTACTGTTTGTCGCGCTGAGAGCCCCCATAGTCCTTCCGTGGAACGAATCCCGGGCGTGCACTATCTTATATTTCCCTCCGTTTTTATAGCCCCATTTCCGGGCGAGCTTAATGGCGCCTTCGTTCGCTTCAGTCCCGGAATTGCAGAAGAACACTTTGTCCGCGAAAGAGTTCTCAACGAGCATTTTGGCAAATTCGACCTGCTTTTCCAAGTGGAATAGGTTACATACCTGCATAAGCTCCTTTGACTGCTCTTTAATTGCGTTTACCGTTTCAGGGTGGCAGTGACCGAGGTTATTCACCGCGATCCCGGTTACGAAATCAAGGTACTTCTTCCCCTCCGTATCCCACACCCAGCTCCCTTTACCCCGCTTCATGGCAATGGGGTAGCGTCCGTACGTGTGCATAAGATATTTATCAGTGCCTGAAATTATAGTCTTTGTGCTCAAAGGAGAATCTCCGTTCCTATTCCGGCGTCGGTAAAGATTTCAAGAATTAATGCGTGGTCCACCGTGCCGTCAATTATATGTACTTTCCCTACCCCTTCGTTTAATGAGTCGATAGCGCAGTTTACTTTGGGAATCATCCCGCTTGAGATCACCTCGTCTTTTATAAGCTCCTTGGCGCGTGTCTCGGTTAAGCTCGATACGAGGTTCTTTTCACCATCCAGTATTCCGGGCACGTTAGTCAGCAGTATGAGCTTTTTCGCGTTAAGGGCGCCTGCAATCTTACCTGCCACATGGTCTGCGTTAATGTTAAAAGTACGCCCCTCATCGTCAAACCCTATAGGGGCTATAACGGGTATAAAGCCCGAGTTCTCAAGCACTTTAATAAGCTCGGGGTTAACACTCTCCACTTCCCCGACCATCCCGAGGTCAGCGTCCTCGGGTATCTGGACGCTGTTTTCTCCCGCAAGCTTGTGCACGTCGAGCTTCCTTGCGAGTATCATCTTCCCCTCTTTACCCGAGGTGCCCACAGCCTTTCCGCCCATAGAGTGGATGGCCTCTATGATCTTCTGATTTATTTTTCCGACCAGCACCATTTCAGCCACTTCCATGGTTTTTTCGTCCGTCACCCTGAGCCCGGCTATGAACTCGGTCTCGATGCCGAGCTCTTTCAGATGCTCCCCTATTTGGGGTCCTCCGCCGTGTACAATGACAGGGTGCATGCCCACGTACTTCATCAGCACTATGTCGCGCGCGAAGTTGCGAAGGTCTTGGTCGCCCACGCTGCCCCCGTACTTCACCACTATGGTCTCCCCGTAAAACTCCTTAATGTACGGGAGCGCCTCTACGAGCGTCTGCGCTTTTTGTATCAATCTCTTCATATGTTTTTCCCGCTCTTAAAATAAGCTCAGTAGTATAAAAGAAATAACGTTCTATGCCAACAACTCATAATATAAGATGTCAATAGATGATTTAGTCCCTTTTGTTTAAGGATCGCCAACAGCTCGATACCCTGTTATAATTTTCCTCCGAGGTGACAGTCGATATGGCAGCTGATAACGATAATAACGATTTGGATCTAAGCGAAAAAGGACGCTCAACAAACGGCACGCAAATTTCTTCAGACAGGCGGCTGCTCTTGCAATTTATGGCATTCGGAGAGTCCGGGGATGCGGAGGGGCTTACCGATGCTCTCAAAAGCGCTCCGTTTGCCTCGGTCCTGTACGCGGATATTAACGACCCTTACGGCGTGGGGCTCCTGACGTTAAGCGAAGACGCCGGTTTTTTCGTTACTGAGCTTCGTGATTTCCTAAATCAGGCGCCGTTTAAAGAGCTTTCGTACAAGCCGGAGCTTACAATGATCGGCAGGACCTACTCACTCGGCTACGAGCCCGATCTGGAAAGGACTCTGATCCACGGCCCGAGGGAAAAGGTGCTCGACCCCGATCTCGGCTGGGCGATATGGTATCCGCTGAGACGGAATAAATCGTTTGAAACTCTTTCAGAGGATGAGCAGCGGGCGGTGCTGGGCGAGCACGGGAAGCTCGGGTTCAAGTTCGGCCAGGCGGGTTATGCAAAAGACATACGTCTTGCATGCCACGGCTTGGATAAAAACGACAATGATTTTGTTATTGGGGTTCTCGGCAAAAACCTCTACCACTTATCTATTCTTATACAGGCTATGCGCAAGACAAAACAGACCTCTATGTACCTTGAGAGCCTGGGTCCGTTCTTCATAGGTAAGGCGATTTATCAAAGCAGCATAATATAAATAACACGCGACTGCACGTAAATATTCCCGGATGTATGCCTTGGTATCTAGGGGAGAAATAGATTTGGACTATTTCGATGATAAAAAGAACGTCGAAAAATACATTAAAATGGCTAGTGGGTACGACGAGCGGGTTTTAATTGACATTCTTTCAAAGTATTTGACCTTCTCCCTGAGAACCGGACCAGTTAAAAGTAGAGTAATCTGGCAAAATAACATTTTTAACAGGAGGTATTTTTGCCATGAGGAAGTCAAGGTTTACAGAAGAGCAGATAGCCTTT